>Ga0187892_10000708_pt1 | contig 84013 bp, 68 predicted proteins | sample MA1701073metaG_FD_139345 | JGI IMG/M metagenome (GOLD analysis project Ga0187892, IMG submission 139345) | Bio-ooze microbial communities from a basaltic lava cave in the Kipuka Kanohina Cave System on the Island of Hawaii, USA - MA170107-3 metaG ... | reverse complement strand
CGGCAACAGTAACTTCTGCTCCGGATCGTAGCTCAGGTAGATTCTGCTCATAGCCCTCACTATAATCCGTCTGGCTTTTCTTTGAACACGAATCTTTAAACATTATTCCGACAGACTCCTAGAATGAGGCTTAAAAGACCGATGCTTAGGGCACGGCGGCGCATTAATGATTTCCTGAAATTCATGCTTACAATTTACTTAGTGTGCACTACAGAGGTGTCACGAAGTTCCAGTGAAATCAGATCCTTCGAATGCCACCAGCCTCTTGAGTTGGTCACGAACAAATAGTATTAGTTTTTGTGATTGATGATCAACGGATCGGCTCCCGACCGGTAGTAGATGTTCTGGTCAATTTGGAGCGATTGATATTTGTAGTTTATATCGACGGGATTGCAGTAGGTCTTTGTCCCGGACGACTGCGAATAGGCTCCAGAGATTGTTGTAAGTACAAAGAACACTAAGCCGAGGTATTTCACATTGCTCCTTCCTTGAATCAACTTATTGGCTTCGTACTTCCGGTAGCGAATAGATGCAACAGAGCGACGAATTGGGCTGGTCGTGCCCGTGGTTGGTGGGTTTGTGATGATCGCGTTACATGCAGCGATCGTGGCGTCATTGCCGTCGCGCAAGTGACGCGTTAACACTTCGGGCCTATGGCCCGAGGGTCTGACTGATCCTTAGGGACCGATACTTCAATCAAGGACTCTCGAGCAAAGTGATCCTGCGTCGTAAGCGTTACCCTAAGAGCAGCAGTGAGCCGGAGCATCAGGATTTTGCAGAACGGTCTGAGGCAACTGTGGATCGTTTCCGAGCAGCTGATCTTGCCTTGAGAGAGACAACGACGGTCTGGACCGGGCTTGTTGACTGTCGAACGATCAGTTCCGGCGTGACCGTTAACAACTTCGGATACGCCTCGCCCTTGCCAGCGGCGAGGCAACTCAACAACGTCTCGGCCGCTACTTTGCCCATCTGCCTGAGCGGTTGTCTGACAGTAGTCAACGGAGGGTTCTGATATGCAGCGCTGTACACATCATCAAAGCCCACGACTGATATATCTTCTGGGACTCGGTAGCCCGCTTCGTTGAAGGCGCGAATTGCCCCGACCGCACAAACATCATTGAAGCTGAAAAGCGCCGTGAAGGGCTCGCGCGCCGACAACAACTCTCGCGCGGCCACATAACCTAACTCCGGCGACGGAGAATTGCCCTCCATTTGTGCCACGAGGCTTGGGTGCACTGATAGCATCAGACGACGAGCCGCTTCGCGGATCGCCTGCCAGCGCACTTCAGTGTCGGAGCTAAAGACCTGGCCTTTGATAAAGGCGATCTGCCTGTGGCCCAACTCGAACAAATGTTCAAGAGCGAGAGTCGCCGCCCGATCGTGATCGAGCGCGATATTGGTCACCCCTTCTCTCTCATCATGCCGAGAGATCGCTACGACAGGTAGCGACCAACCTTCCTCACACGGCGTGTCGACTGCGATGACTCCCTCTACGCGACGTTCAACGAGAAGCCTCCGGTACTGCTCGATTAGGTCGGCGTCATGCCTGTGACTAGCAACGAGATAGAAATATCCCTTCTCGAGAAGATGGTCTTCGATCCCGCTCAAGACCATTGCTGAATACCCGTCGCTGAGTTCAGGCACGAGCACTCCTAAGGTGTAGCTGCGTTGAGCCCGTAGCGACCGTGCGAGGAAGTTGGGTTGGTAGTTGTACTCTTGGGCCGCCGCAAAGATACGCGCCTTTGTCTTCTGGGGGATTGAACTTGCCTGCGGGGAATCGTTGAGTACCAGCGAAAGGGACGTGGGTGAGAGCCCGATGTGCGCAGCCAACTCTTTCAGACTAACGGACCGACTCGAGAGGCGCGCGCTCCGATGTTGACCATTGGTCTTTTCCTTCTCCCGTCGCATTGCGGGCCAGTCTCGCACAGAAAAACTTTCTTATCAATTCAATTCTACGATCGGCAAATACTGTTGACACCATTTTGCGTCTGTGCTAGAAAACCGCCAGTAAATCGATTTAGTTAGCTGACTGACTGCCTGGTAGTGCTCCAAACCCTTCCGTTTCCGCGCCAGCGATGTATAAGGATGGGATGAGCAGGACAGCCACCAATATGAGGATTTGTGTGACCCCTTAGCCATGCGAGACGGAACATCTCGCCTCCGCCACAGACTGATGGGCCATGCGTTAATCTATTAGGAGGGTTCATCATGCACCGCACGTTTCTTCGGATGGTTACCGTCGCTTTTTTCGCTCTGCTAATGCTGGGTCTTGCGACGCTTTCCAAAGCTCAATTTAGGGCCAGCGTGCAAGGCACGGTAACGGATGCTAACGGCTCAACCGTCCAGGGCGCCACCGTCACACTCGCAAACAAGGAGACCGGTCGCACGCAGGAGGTTCAAACAAGCGATGCAGGTTTTTATCGCTTCTCTAACTTGTCACCCGGCAACTATACACTGAGTGCTGACAACGCTGGCTTCAAGAAAAGCCTTCAGGAAATTGCGGTCAAGGCCGAAGAGGTGCAGGGATTTGATCTGACACTCACGCCGGGCGACGTCTCGGAGACGGTGTTGGTAACAGGCGACGAACAACCGCTGCAGACTGAGAACGCCAACGTCGATCGCGCGATTACCAACCAGGAAATACTCCGCCTGCCGCAATTCGGACGCGACCCATATGAATTGGCGCGTCTGACACCTGGCGTTTTCGGACAAGGCGCGCGCAGCGGAAGCGGCGGCGCCGTCAACTTACCCAACACGACGGGCCCGGGCGGCTCAAACACGTCGATCTTTCAGACTGAAAACCAAGTCCCGATTAGCGCGAACGGTCAGCGCGTTTCTGCTAACAACTACCAGATCGACGGCGTCAGCGTGAACAGCCTCGGCCACGGTGGCGCGGCGGTGGTGACGCCAAACCAGGAGTCAGTCAAAGAGGTGCGCGTGCTGTCGACCAGCTTTTCCGCTGAGCACGGACGGAACACCGGGGCGCAGATCCTTGTTGTCTCCCAGAACGGCACGAACGAGTTTCATGGGAGCGCATTTTTCAAATACAACAATCCAGGGCTGAATGCCTTCAATAAGCTAGGCACTACCATCGGGAATAGCGGCTTCGGACAACCGGAGCGTGTGGAAAACCGCTTTCGCCAGTTTGGCGGCTCAGTTGGCGGCCCGCTTTACCTGCCGCGCTTCGGCGAAGGTGGACCCGCGTTCATCAGCGGCAAGAACCGGCTTTTCTTTTTCTTCTCCTACGAGGGACTCCGCGAGAGAGGTCTCGGTTCCAGTAATCAGTTTGTGGAGACGTCGCAGTACCGGGATCTCATCAGGAGCCTTCGCCCAAGCAGCGTGACCACACGCATTCTCAACTCGCAGGGTATCAACCCGCGCGTCGCAAGCGTCATTCCAGTCCCTTGCAGTACCTTTAACACCAATCTGAATCTGTGCCGTGTCGTGCCGGGCGGACTCGATATCGGTTCGCCCTCCGGGGCCCTCGGGCAGTACGTCAGATTGAGCAATCCGACGGGGGGCGGCTTCGACGGCATCCCTGACATACAGTTCGCGCAAATCTCCTTGCCCCGCACCACTGAGGGCAATCAATACAACCTGCGCTTTGACTACATAGCGGGCAAGAACACATTTACATTAAGCGGTTATCGCACGCCGCTGAGAACTACCAGCAGTGACTCGGCGGCGCAGGGCCGACCGGGGGCTGACACGAGTTTCGCGCCCACAAATTCCTCCGCGACTGTGGCCTTCATTCGTACCCTAAGTCCGACAGTCATCAATGAAGCCCGCTTTAACGTGACCCGCTTCTTCTCCAACCAGGTCGAAGCCTCGTCGGATGTGGACTACAGCATCCCGCGCGTCGAAGTCGAGGGGTTCCTGCCAGGCGGAGCCCGAATCAGGTTCGGCGCGCCGCGCGGCGAGACGAGCCCGGCAATCTTCGCGCAGAACACCTACGAGCTCCGCGACACGCTGACGTGGGTGCGCGGGAACCAGGCGTGGAAGTTCGGCGCTGAAATTCGTCGGGAGCAGGATAACAACAACCTCCTGGGCGGAGCGCGTCCTCTCTATTCATTCTCAGGCTTGTTCAACCTCGCCAACGACACGCCGATCTTCGAAGCAATCAATACCGATCCGGTTACCGGACAAGCGAATGACTTACAGCGCTACCTGCGCATCCAAGCGTACGGCTTTTTCTTCCAGGACGATTGGAAAGTGCGCCCGAACCTGACGCTCAATCTGGGCTTGCGTTACGAGTACTACACGCCGCCTCGGGAGAAGCAGGGGCGGATTACGAACTTCGTTCTCGGACCGAACCTGCTTCTGGACGCCCGCGTGGAAGTCCGGGACAAGCTCTACAAGTCGGACCGCAACAACTTCGCACCTCGTTTGGGGTTCGCTTATAGCCCCTCATGGCTGGGCTTAACGGGAGACCGCGTCGTAGTGCGTGGCGGGTTCGGCATCGCGTATAACCGCACGCCGACCGTCGCGTATTCCAATATTCGCGGCAACCCGCCGTTCTTCGCCCGCAACAGCCTCTGCTGTGGCACCGCCACGGAAGACTTCGGCGAGCCTTTTGCACCGCTTGGTGACAATCCGGCAAACCCGCCGCGCATCCTCTACACATTGAGCCGCGACGGGTCGATCTTCGGATACCCGACCGCTCCAGGAATCAGGCTGGGTATTAACCCCCAAACGAATCAAGTCATCGGCTCTCAGGTCGAGGTTTACGGAACGACGCCCGAGTTGCCGAATGCCTACCTCTATAATTACTCGCTGGAGGCCCAGGCGGAATTGCCCTTCAGCTTGACGGGCACCGTCGGCTATCAGGGGAGCGCCGGACGCAAGTTCATTCGCATTGTGCCATATCGTTTCATCTTCCCTTCGACGAACCCGTTGCTGCCCTTCGGCCCGACATTTATCATCACGCCGGACGTAAACACGAACTACAACGCGATGAACGCACGGCTTACGCGTCGCCTCAATCGAGGTCTTCAGTTTGATGCGATCTACCGCTGGGCCAAGAGCATTGACACGCTCTCGTTTGAAGGGCCCGGCTTCGTGACGAACCAGACCTTTCCGCAAGACCAGAGCCAGGAGCGCGGCCCCTCCGACTACGACGTGCGCCACTCCTTCACGCTGTCGTCGCTCTACGAGGTTCAATACTTCCGCAGCCGCAGCGGATTGGCCCGCACGCTGCTTGATGGCTGGCAACTCAATAGTGTAGTCACCGCGCATTCGGGTTTCCCCTGGACGCCGCTCACGCGCCTCCCAAGTTTGGTCACCCCAGGCGGGCGGACGCTTTCGCCGATTCGTCCAATTAGCTACCTGGGCGGCAATCTCAACGATTCGTCGGACGACGCCTTCACCAGACCCTTCGGGAACTTTCCCGGAGGCGGCAGAAATTTCTTCCTCGTTACCGGGAGCGTTCAACGCCCAGGTATCGGGCGCAATACGTTCCGAGGCCCCAACTACTTCAACGTTGATCTGAGTCTCGTAAAGCGAACCTATCTGCCGTTCGTCAAGGAAGGGGCGTTCGTTGATCTGCGTGCCAATTTCTTCAACGCCTTCAACATGCTTAACCTTGAAAACTTCGCCTTCGGCGGGGCGGGAACCATCATCGAAGATTCGACTTTCGGACGCTCACCGAGAGGACTCGCTGGCCGTGTCGTTGAACTTCAGGCGCGCTTCAGTTTCTAGCGCGGACCGCTGCAACCCAAGACGGGTGGACCGCCCGGACACGGAGGTCCACCCTTTCTTTCAGCTCTCATGATAAATTCGGTCTGTGTCGCTCTATAGATGAGTGCTAAGACATACGCGCTGTTTTGGTCGCTCCTGCTTGGTGTTGCTTGCTCAACTTACGCCCAGTCGAACAAGGTCGAGCGCCAACGTCAGCTTGAGCCTGCGATCAAAACATTCGAAGAGGCTGATAAGACGAAGCCGCCCGCCGAAGGGGCAGTTCTATTCATCGGTAGTTCGTCGATCACATTATGGACGAGCCTGCGCGAGGACTTCCCCAAGGCGAGAGTTATTAACAGGGGGTTTGGAGGCTCGCACGTTGAAGATTCCATAGACTTCGCGGACCGCATTATATTTCGGTGCAGGCCGCGTTTGATCGTCCTCTATGCGGGTGATAACGACATCCATCAAATAAACAATAACTCTCGATGAAACTTGCAAAAGTGCTCCAATCCCTACTTGCGCTCTGTCTCGTCAGCTCAATCAGCTTTGGTCCTGCCGTGGCGCAAAGCCTGCGGGCGCGGTCTTCACAGTCAGACAGAGTGCGGACGGATGACGTTGATCGCAGGGTCAATGCACTACTTGCGCGGATGACGCTTGCGGAGAAGCTCGGTCAGTTGCAAATACTCGACGGTCACGCCGACGGCAGGTACCGGGACGAGCATCTCGAACTGGCACGCAAGGGACTGCTTGGCTCAACCCTGAACGTGCGCGGCGCGGAAAGGACTAATCAACTTCAGCGCGCTGCGATCGATCAGTCGCGCCTGAAAATTCCTCTCATCTTCGGGTTCGACGTAATCCATGGCTACCGCACAATATTTCCGATCCCTCTCGGCGAAGCGGCAAGTTGGGACCCGATTGGCGCGGAACGCGCTGCATCAATCGCCGCAGCGGAATCAAGAGCGAGCGGCGTTCACTGGACCTTCGCACCCATGGTCGACATTGCGCGTGACCCGCGTTGGGGCAGGATTGCGGAAGGTTCAGGTGAAGACACGTATCTCGGTTCCGCAATGGCACGCGCCCGGGTGAAGGGATTTCAAGGTGCTGACTACAGTGCAAACGAGAAGGTCGTAGCCTGCGCCAAACATTGGGTAGCTTATGGCGCTGCCGAAGCCGGCCGCGACTACAACACGACGGATGTCTCAGAAAGAAACCTGCGCGAAGTCTACTTCCCGCCTTTTAAAGCGGCTGTCGATGCGGGCGTGGGAACGTTCATGACCGCTTTCAACGATCTGAACGGTGTTCCGGCTTCAGCAAACAACTTCACGCTCCAACAGATCCTGCGCGGCGAATGGAAATTCGACGGATTCGTCGTCAGCGACTACACGTCAGTCGAAGAACTGATGAAACACGGCGTAGCCGCTGACGGTTCGGATGCCGCGCGTCAAACTCTGAGAGCCGGCGTCGATATGGAGATGGTTAGTCGGCTCTACAACCAGCACGGCGCCCAGCTCCTCAAGACAAACCAGCTGTCGATGGCCAATATCGACGAGTCGGTAAGACGTATTCTGCGCATCAAGTTCCGTCTCGGACTTTTTGACAAACCGTTTGTAGATCCTGCATTGGAACAACGAGTCGTGTTCAGCAGTGCAAACGTCGCTGCGGCCCGCGAGCTGGCTGCTAGATCATTCGTGCTTTTGAAGAACGACCGCGACACGCTGCCGGTAAACAAGTCTCGCGGCACAATCGCAGTCATCGGACCGTTAGCAGACGATCAGTTGTCCGTATTGGGGTCATGGTCAGGCGATGGGCAAAAAGATCAAGCAGTGAGCTTGCTAGCGGGCATTCGAGCGAAAGTTGGCAGCCAAACCAGGATCACTTATGCAGTTGGATGCGACGTGCCGTGCTTGTCGACCGATGGCTTCGCTGAAGCCACGCGCGCCGCGCGAGATGCAGATTTTACAATCGTGGCTGTTGGTGAATCGGCCGAGATGAGTGGAGAAGCAGCATCGCGCAGCTCCTTGGACCTGCCGGGTAAACAGCTCGATTTGGTGCGAGCCATTCATGCAAGCGGCAAACCCTATGCGGTCGTGCTGATGAATGGCAGGTCGCTCGTGATTAACGAACTCTTCGCCCAGGCTCCGGCGATCCTCGAGACATGGTTTGCCGGTACCGAGGCCGGCAATGCGATCGCCGACGTGCTGTTCGGTGACGTCAACCCTGGCGGCAAGCTACCCGTAACATTTCCGCGCGCTGTTGGTCAGGTTCCGATTTACTACAACCACATGAACACGGGGCGTCCGCCCGATCCAAAGAACAAGTACACTTCCAAATACCTCGACGTTGACTGGACACCGCTGTTGCCGTTTGGTTACGGGCTGAGCTACACAAAGTTCAGGCTTTCAAATTTGCAGACCAGTGCCACACGAATCGCTGTCAACGGGCGATTAAAGGTTACGGTTGATGTAGAAAATGTCGGCACGCGTGCGGGAGATGAGGTCGCGCAACTCTACATTCGTGACACGGTCGCCAGCATGACTCGTCCAGTGAAAGAGTTGAAGGGTTTTCAGAGAATCACCCTGCAACCGGGCGAAAAGAAGCAAGTGGAATTTGAGCTAACTCCGAAGGAGTTGGGATTCTGGAATCGGGAGATGCGGTTTGTAGTCGAACCAGGTGAGTTCAAGGTAATGGTGGGGCCGAACTCGGTTGACCTGATGGAGAAGAGCTTTGAAGTAATTAAGTGATGCGCTTTGCATCAACGGGGACTTCAATCGCTGGTTGAACCCACCCGCAACCGCGAGGTGGTACTGACTTCATCAGACCGTTGCTCGACTGATGCCAACGAAGAAACGCTGCACGCCAGGAATGGAGTCAGTACCACCTCGCGGTAGCGGGTGGGTCGACTTAGCAGTCATTCAAGCAACGCTCCCAAAAGATCCTCGTAACCACAAAATGAACGCTCCTCCAGTCTTCCTCTTCGCGAGGTACGCAAGTGCTTCAGTCAAAGCGTCACTCTTTCTCGTTCTGCTAGTGTCCCTCGCTTCCACCCAGGTGGCGCGTGGGCATCGCGCACCAACGCAAGTACCCCAGGCAAAGCAAGCTCTTTCTCAACTAGACCAATCCTTCATCGAGGATCTACAACACCGCTCGTTCCGCTACTTCTGGGAGCAAGCGAATCCCAAGACTGGCTTGGTACCCGACCGCGCGCGAATGGACGGCTCAGCTCTGGATGAAAACCACCAGAACGTAGCCAGTATTGCGGCCACGGGATTCGGTTTGACCGCTCTGTGTATTGCCGCAGAGCGAGGTTGGATCACTCCCGCTGAATCTCGCGAGCGCGTGCGAAACACACTGCGCTTCTTTGCTGAACAAGCATTTCACAAGAATGGTTGGTTCTATCATTGGCTGGACGCGCGTACTGGTGAGCGCCGGTGGCAAAGCGAAGTTTCTTCCATCGACACGGCATTACTGCTCGGCGGGGTCTTAACCGCGCGCCAATACCATCGAGACGATCCGGAAATTCCCCGTCTGGCCACCGGAATCTACGAGCGCATCGACTTTCGTTGGATGCTCGACAACCATCCGACCCTTTTGTCTCACGGTTGGAAGCCGGAAACCGGGTTCTTGAAAAGTCGTTGGGACACCTATAGCGAAGACGCAATCCTCTACCTACTGGCTATCGGTTCGCCGACCTATCCGATTCCCGCAAAGGCCTGGGCCGCAATCTGGCGGGATCGATATCGCTACGAAGGATTCTCTTATTTCACCACTATTGGCGTACCGCTGTTCATGCATCAGTACTCCCATGCCTGGATAGATTTCCGCGATCGTCGCGAAACGTCAGGAGACCGAATCGACTACTTTGCAAACTCGATAAATGCCACCCTGGCCCATCGGGCGTTCTGCATAAATTTGTCACGCGAGTTTCCCGCATATGGGCCGAACGTTTGGGGCATAAGCGCTTCAGATAGCGCCAAAGGTTATCTCGCCTGGGGAGGTCCGCCTCGCGATCCAGCCATTGACGGCACAATCGTACCTTGCGCGGCCGGAGGCTCACTTATGTTCACACCTGAGTTGTCTGTCGCCGCGTTACGGACAATGTATGAGAAATTCGGAAATCGAATCTACGGCAAATATGGTTTTGTCGACGCGTTTAATCCGGGCACTGGTTGGGTGGACACGGATGTGATTGGCATCGATGTGGGAATAATTCTCCTGAGTGCCGAGAACATGCAGACGGAGAACGTTTGGAAGTGGTTTATGCGCAACCCTGAGATTCCCCGAGCGATGCAGCGAGTCGGATTGGTCAAGTACTACAAACAATCAAGTCCTCGTTTGAGAAAAGCCGCGTGAACAAACGCGGGTAAATCGAAGGCGTTCCTCTCAGACATCGACTAAAGCGCGGTTGAAAGCCGATTGACCACTAGCGCTGACCCCAGCGCTCCAGCTGCCACAGGCAGGAGTTAATTAGGTAAAGTTCAAGTTGCCTGAGCTTGTGTCAGGAAGGGGGCAAGCGAAGCGCGCCCCCGCTGACTCTCGCCTCAATTCAAATTTAGGCGCCAAGGCTTGCCTGTGAACCACACGCTGTATTCTCATGAATCTTGAGCGGGGGTGCGCTTCGCTCACCCCCTTCCCAACACAAGCTTCACACAATTCAGATTACTCGCCGATAATCTTGATCAGCACACGTTTGTTTCTGCGCCCGTCAAACTCGCCGTAGAAGATCTGCTCCCACGGTCCGCAGTCGAGCTTGCCATTGGTGATCGCCACCACGACCTCGCGGCCCATGATCTGTCTCTTGTGATGTGCGTCGCCGTTGTCTTCCCCGGTGCGGTTGTGATGATAACGTTGAGGACTCGGATCGAATGGCGCAAGCCATTCCAACCAGCGTTTATAGTCTTCGTGTAAACCGGGCTCATCGTCGTTTATGAAGACGCTGGCGGTAATGTGCATTGCGTTAACCAGGCAGATACCTTCCTGCACGTGGCTCTTCTTCACCTCTTCCGCAACCCTTTCGGTGATATTCACAAAGCCCATGCGCTCGGCAACGTTGAAGGTCAGATAGTTTGTGTGTGATTTCAAGGTGCAATCTCCTTGTAAACCGGCATTGACTGGCAGTTAGGCGTGCTTGGAAAGTCGCACTCGATGCTCGTTCCTTTGTGAACCGCTCTTTGCGGCGCTCGACGTGACTCGAGAGCGCTCCCTACGGCTTCGCCGCCGGATGTGAGGCGGTGGCTATGCCCCCGCCGTCGCGTGTCTTTTTGTTTTTGGGGCTAGGCCCCCTCATTTTTGACCTAGTAAATCAACGGCAAGCCCGACCCAGGGCGCAGCCCGAATCGATTCGGCCATAATCGGCGGGGCATAGCCACCGCCTCACATCAGACGGCAAAGCCGATGCCGGACAGCTGGGGCTCTCTGAAAGTACAACTGGAGCATTGCGATTCATTATATTATTCAACATCCGGCAGGATCTCTTCATTACCGTCAGTGCACCTAAGCGCACTCAAAGACATGAAACTCTACGGATACATTGGTCTGGCAATCATCCTGGTCGCCGAGGCGTTGCTCTTCTCGGGCAACCAACTCGTGGGCAGTTGGTTCACACCAATTGTTTGGACCGGATACGTACTCTTCGTTGATGCTCTCGTGTTCAGATTCAGCAGTCGATCGTTGCTGACCACTAACAGACTTGAACTCCTCGTCATTGTCGTGGTCTCCATTCTTTGCTGGTGGCTGTTCGAGTTCTACAACGCGCCTCGTTTTTGGCAATCTGACCTCGAGCTTTGGTGGCACTACCATAATCTTCAACCCAACCTTTTCCTGCGCCGGTTCGGATACGACTGGGCCTTCGCCACGATATTCCCGGCGATGTTCCTTACAGCGCAACTGCTTTCGCTTACGCCGTTAAAGAAACTCAGTAGGGCTCGTCCGCTGTATTTCTCACGCAAAGGTCTCTACTTACTAATTTTCCTTGGAGCTGTTGCCGTAGTTCTTCCCCTATTACTGATCTCAACCTGGTTTGCCCCATTGATCTGGCTGTCGTTCATTCTGCTGCTCGATCCAATCAATTACCTGCGAGGCTGGCCTTCAATCATTGGTGATCTGCAACAGGGAAACCGCCGAAGGCTTTTCGCATTGCTTTTGGCAGGCGGTATCTGCGGTGTGTTGTGGGAATTCTGGAACTACTGGGCATTCTCGAAGTGGACTTACACTGTCCCCTTTTTTGGCGACGTAAAAATCTTCGAAATGCCTGTGCTCGGATACCTGGGCTTCCCGCCTTTTGCAGTTGAATGCTGGGTAATGTACATCTTCTTCCGCTCATTGCTAACGCCGAAGTCAGTGTTAACGGATTCTATCTGGGTTGAATCAATTGGCGCTCGAGACGGGAAGATATTCTTTGGGATTGAATCGAAGTGAATTGGGGTTTTACTTTCGATGATTGGCGAACGATCCACCAAATCACACGAAACTGCACGAACGAGAGCCCCAGTTTCGTGCCGGTTTGTGTTAATTCGTGGATCGTGTTTCCAATCTAGCAAACGAAGATTGAACTGACCTGTACCCATCAGAGGCTTTGCATATTTTCAGAGTGTCGGTTATAGAGTAATGGCAACAATGAAATTAAAGAGATGGGTAAAGGCACTGGGCTTTTGGGGATTCTTATTCTTCCTCGTTAAGGGACTGTTGTGGCTGACCATACCCGCTTTGATTGCCATCCTCGCAAACTGAAGAGCACTGCGGCATCCGTCGATTCCCAAACCAACATACGCATCCTGGTGACGGTTGTCGTTTTGATCTTCGCAGCGTTCCTCGCTGTTCATCTCTCTTCCAACACGGCAGCACAGCAAAACACGCGGCGACTTCGAGCACGCGAAATCGGTCTCAAAGTCGGAATTCTTCCTACGGGTCAACTAAACGCAATCACAGATGTTCCCGGTGTGTTGGTTGGTCACACCACGATTATCCGTGGTGACAATATTCGTACGGGGGTAACCGCCGTTTTGCCCCATAGCGGCAACCTCTTTCGCGAGAAAGTTCCGGGCGCCGTGTTTGTCGGAAACGGTTTTGGCAAACTAACCGGCTCCACGCAGGTGAAAGAACTCGGTGAGATTGAAACCCCGATCCTGTTGACATCTACTTTAAGCGTGCCTCGCGTCGCGGACGCCGTGCTCGATTATGTCCTTAGTCTTCCCGGCAATGAGGAGGTACCGTCAGTAAATCCTTTGGTTGCCGAAACCAACGACGGTTATCTGAATGATATTCGCGGTCGGCATATCACACGCGACGATGTGCTTTTAGCCATCAGGAATGCAAAGGGCGATGCTGTTGAAGAAGGGTCCGTCGGAGCAGGGACCGGAACGGTGGCCTTCGGGTTCAAGGGAGGTATCGGTACCTCCTCCCGGAAACTGCCGGCGCGTCTGGGCGGCTTCACCGTCGGGGTTCTGGTTCAGACAAATTTCGGCGGAATACTTACGATAAACGGCGCCCCGGTGGGTCGAGATCTGGGTCAGTACTACTTAAAAGGTGACCTCAGTAGTATAGGGCTGTGCGGGCCGACCAGGAGCAACGACTCACGTTTGTGCCACCCGGATGGCTCAGTCATCATCGTGATCGCCACCGACGCCCCGGTTGATGCACGCAATTTGGAACGAATGGCCGCCAGAGCTATGACGGGGCTCGCCAGAACTGGCTCAGCAATGACCAACGGCAGTGGCGACTATGCCATCGCCTTTTCGACGTCGGTGGATGTAAGACTGCGAGTTCCCATTAATCCGGCGGATCGAAATGCTCCGCGCGCCGTCAAATCGCTCCCAAACGACGCCATGTCACCACTATTCCTTGCGGTCATCGAAGCCACCGAGGAGGCCATTTACAATTCTTTGCTTCGAGCTACGACAATTTCGGGTCGCGGACGCACCGTTGAAGCACTTCCGATTGAACGTACGATTGAAATTTTGCGCAAGCACTCCGCCCTCGAGAAATGATTCAACCCACGTGTTTCGCCGGTTGTGGTCTATGACCATACTTTTGAGTAAGAAATGTTGGACCTTAGACACTGAGCTTGGGCCAATAGTGTATTGACACGCCAGTAGTCGCGCGCCTAGAATTCAACTACCGGAGCCCGAACAATTGAGTTAATCAAGGAGGTTCAGGAGTGAAAACTACTATACGTGTCAGCAGGAAGCGGCCGGAATCGTTGACCAGGCAAATCACCGATCAACTAACCGGCCTCATCGAGTCGGGAGCGATGACGGTGGGAAGTTATCTGCCAAGTGAACGTGAGCTAGCAGAGTCTCTGAAAGTAGCACGCAACGTGGTCAGAGGGAGTTACGAAAATCTGATGCGCGCCGGAAAAATTCAGAGCGAGGGCCGCAAAGGCAGAACAGTCAGGGCAGGAGGGCGGAAGCGAAGCGGCAAGGCTGGTGCTAAAGCCCGGAAGAAATGACATTGGTTCTTTTAACAATCATCCCCCCTTTTCTTTACCCGCCTCTCGAAACTCGTAAAAACCTACTTATTGGGTGGCAATTGCGGCTTCGTCACCGAGCGCCAGAATTTCGTCTCGAATAGCGTTACGCTCGGCCATCAAACGTATAAAGAATCTTCGACGCCGCAAGAAGAAAACCAGGGCACGCAACCCGCCAAAAAATCGGTCGACTTCCTCAGAAAAGCGGATCGCCGCATATCCCGTGATTGGAATTATCAGCAGCGCCATCAACGCGACTATTCCGCTGGAGAATTTGTAGGCCACCAGAGCAACCAGGAACCAGGTAACGGGAAACAACAACATTGCGGAAAGGATCTTTGCCGTCGAGATAACGTCGTCGGAACCTTGTGAGAATCTGGTCGACAGATAGCCGCCCAACCGATACGCAGGATAATGAACAATCGCTCCCAGCAACGCTGGTCCAAGCAATAGCAGAAACAAAAGCGAGCGAGTCACCAGATGGCTGAAGACGGCCAGGGTAGAGGTTGGGGGCGAAAGAGTATCCCAATCCACTCCTGCCTGATTCAGTTCTTCTTCAAAACGCGTCATCCGCAGCTCGAGTCGGAGGAGACGATCAGGCGCCTGTTCGCGAAGTATCCGGTAGGCTTTCATGAAACGCTGCTGTAGCTGCAGTTCCTCCGCCAGACTATCGGGAGTATTGTCGCGCCCTTCAATCGAAAAAATCTTCTCGGCCCGAGAAACTGTCTGCAAAGCCTCTTCGTGTTCAGCGTCAAGCATCACATCGCGCATTGCTGCCTCAATTTGGTCGGATAGCGCGCGCACAGCCGCGCGATCCGGATTCTCTCCCGCCTCCATGTCTGCGCGCACAACAGGAAATGGTTTTCCGAAATAGAGCAGTACGGCGCTGCGGAAAGATGTTTTGGAAGTGTAATAAAGCCCAGCCGGCACGATATCGAGATGAGAGACTTCGCCGGTGGAAACAGCGCCCAGCGCAATTCGGGCTGCTCCGGTTTTGATCGGACGAAGTCGTGGCTCGTCATGCGAAACACCCTCCGGACAAATTCCGATCGTACCGCCTCCCGCCAGAAGCTTGCGCGCCGCCAGGAACGTTTCCTGATTCCGCATCACGTCCTCACCTTCGTCCTGTTTCCGATAGACAGGAAGCGAGTCGAGCGCTTTAACCAGAAACCCAATAATCGGAATTTTGAACAAGGGAGCCTTCGCCAGAAACGAGACCCGGCGCGGCGCAAGACAAAGCAAGAAAACGGGATCTACGAGAGCGTTTGGATGATTGAGGACGAAGATTACTGGAGTTGTACGAGGGACGTTTTCGAGTCCGGCCACTTCCACGCGCCGAAAGTAGATGCGCATCGCAAATCGTAAGAGGGTAACGAGGATTCGACGGGTCATCTGCGAGGCATTCTACAACACGAGCTTCGAGAACAGCTTTCGTTCTTCGGAGGGAAGTTTCACGCAAAGACCCAAAGTAGCAAAAATACCAGCCTCGGTGTGGGTGTTCTTTGAGCCTTTGCCCCTTTGCGTCTTTGCGTGAAATAATGCCTTCGCTTTCCCTAAACAACTTGTTACTTACGCGGAGAAGACTTTTATGAAGCGCTTTCTTGTCTCGATTTCTGTTCTCCTCATCGCCCTCTCATCAGCTGTTCAAGCACAACAGCCCAGCCGTTTTACGATTGATGACTTGCTGAAGGTGCGTCGAGTTAGCGATCCACAAGTGTCGCCAGAGGGTAGGTTGATCGCTTTCGCGATTGGCGACGTGAATTTTGACGCGAATCGGGTGGTGACACAGATCTACACAATCCCCGTAAGTGGCGGCAACCCGAAACAACTAACGAGTGGCGCGGGGTCAGCGACTTCTCCTCGTTGGTCGCCGGATGGGAAAAAGATTGCGTATGTCACTGGTAGCCAAATCTGGGTGATGGACAGTGACGGCAGCGACAAGCAGCAAGTGACCAAAATTGCGACCGGAGCCGGTGGGCCAGTCTGGTCGCCTGACAGTCGTTGGATCGCTTTCACTTCAGACGTCTATCCCGAATGCCGGGACGAGGCTTGCAACAATCGCAAAGAAGAGGAAGCTGAAAAGAGCAAGGTCAAAGCACACGTTTCTGACCGACTTCTCTTCCGGCACTGGAATGAGTGGCGCGACGTCAAGCGAACACATGTATTCGTGGCGTCAAGCAGAGGCGGAGACGTTCGAGACTTGACGCCTGGTGATTTTGACTCGCCGCCCTATGCAGTGGCGGGCGAAGTAGACTACGCCTTTTCACCTGATGGGAAAGAACTCGCCTTTCTGCGAAATCCCGACAAGGTTGAAGCGATCTCCACCAACAGCGACGTTTACATCGTGCCGACTTCCGGAGGTGCGGCCAGAAATATTACATCCCGCAACAAAGGCTACGAGGATGGGCCGGTTTACACGAAGGACGGGAAATACCTCATCTATCGTTCACAGGCGACGGCGGGCTTTGAAGCTGATCGTTGGAGACTAATGAGCTACGACCGCGCGACCGGTACGAGCAAAGAACTGCTGCGCGGCTTCGATCTCAACGTGGAAGAAGTTGTGTTATCGCCTGATGGTAATTCTTTCTACTTCGCGGCAGGCGAGCGTGGCGGTCACAACGTCTACAGAGTAGCCACTTCAGGAGGGACGGCCCAGAGAATACTCAACGGAGTTTTCGCAACAGGTTTGCAAATCACTCCTGATGGCAAGACGCTGATCTTCGTCAACAGCTCAATCCAGTCGCCGCCGGAGGTCTATCGCGCGAACGAGAATGGCGGCGACATCGCACCTTTGACTAGCGTGAATAAAGATCTGATGGCGCGCGCCGGTCTAAGAGCGGCGGAAGAGATCGAATGGACCGGCGCTGCGGCCACCAGGATTCACGGCTTCATCGTCAAGCCCGCAAACTTTGATTCGAGCCGGAAGTATCCGCTCGTAGTTTTAATACACGGGGGACCTCAGAGCGCCTGGAATAACAGCTGGAGTTATCGCTGGAATCCGCAGGTTTACGCTGATGCAGGCTATGTGGTGTTCATGCCGAATCCGCGCGGCTCCCTCAGCTACGGGCAGCAGTTCGTGAATGAGATCAGCGCCGACTGGGCCGGAAAAGTCTTCATCGACTTAAAGAACGGAATCGCCGAAGTTTTGCGCCGCAACAGTTTCGTTGACCGGACTCGTATCGGCGGTGCCGGCGCGAGCTATGGCGGCTACATGGTCGACTGGATTCTTGGTCACAACAATGATCCCCGTTTCCGTTTCAAAGCGCTGGTTTCGCATGCAGGCGTTTACAACCTCACGAGCATGTACGGGGCTACTGAAGAGTTATGGTTCCCCGAATGGGAATTCAAGGGGACACCCTGGTCTAATCCGGTGATGTATCAACGTTGGTCGCCACACATGTACGTGCGCAACTTCAACACGCCCACGCTGGTTACGGCCGGAGAGCTCGACTATCGAGTACCTTACACGGAGAGCCTCCAGCTCTTCACAGCCTTGCAGCGAATGGGTGTCGAATCGAAGCTGCTTGTCTTCCCCGACGAAGGCCACTGGATTCTCAAGCCTCAGAACTCTCAGCTGTGGCATCGGACGGTGCTGGGTTGGCTAGATAAGCATCTGCTGTGAGGGATCTGAATAGGTCCTATATGACCTATAGGACCTATTGCCTGGCCACTTTCTCCAAGATGAAACACCTCAGCGACCTTGAGCGTTTGGCTCCGCGAGCGCGCCCCGAAGGCCAGGCGCTGATGCATCAGGCGTGGGGCAAACTTCTCTTCATGCATTGGCGCATCGACGAAGAGTTGTTGCGTCCTTTGCTCCCCGAGCGCCTGGAGATTGACACCTTCGACGGTTCAGCCTGGATTGCAATTGCGCCATTTACGATGTGGGACATTCGCGCTTTTCCTCCCTTCGTCCCGCCGGTACCAGGTTTGAACTCGATGCACGAGTTGAATGTTCGTACGTACGTTCATGTCGATCGCGTTCCTGGTGTTTGGTTTCTGTCCCTTGAATGCAATAGTGCGGCAGCCGTGCTCGGTGCGCGAATGTTCTTTCACCTGCCTTATTACAACGCCGAGATCGGACTCGATCAGGAAGACTACACAATTGATTATCGGTTGGAACGGGAAGACGATCCGCCTGCGACCTTCGAAGCGACATGGGAAATCGGTGAGACACTTCCCTATTCACATCCCGGATCGTTGGAGTTTTTCCTGACCGAACGCTACTGCCTCTACAGCGAGCACGACGGCGAGTTGTATCGCGCGCGCATCAACCATGATCCATGGCCCTTGCAGAAAGCCACGCTGACTTCTTTCAACTCAACCATGATCGAATCTCACGGCTTGCCAACGCCCCAGGGTGATCCATTGCTTCACTATGCGGAAGAAATCAGTGTCGATATCTGGGGGCTGGAGGAGCTTGAGTAGCAGACTTAATCTGTGTTTTTGACGCGGGAGATCACGGACGTCCGGTTGATTGGCGATTGATGTATCGTCGAACGGCTTTACGCAAAAGCTCTTGTTTCGTGTTCTTTCGTGTGATTTCGTGGATCGTATGGCGCCCAATCCTAAGCACACGATCCACGAAATTACACGAAATCTGACGAAGCAGCGCTGATCTTTGCCTTACTCAGCGGTCCGTTTCGAACTGGTCTTTGACTATTGTGCAAAGCCTCGTCGAACGCACAGAATGAGGTCTTTGCTACTTTCCGCTATCACGCCCGTAATACTGCTTCGCCGCTTCAGTCACGCGCTCGATAAATCCTGTCTTGGCCTGCGTATACGCCACTCGATCGTTTGGATACTCTCGCGCGATGCTTCGCTTAAGTATTTCGTACTGTCTGGCAGTCTCAGGATGCTCAATCAAATAGTCGCGGAAAAGCAGCCGTTCCCATTGAGGAAAGCCGCCTTCGATCATGTGAATGTGATGTGTCCGGATTCCGGATGAATCTCGCTTGATAAACCAGGCATAGAACGGCGGAATATCATCACCGCTGGTGGGACGCCAGAAATAATCATAGCCCTGAGCTTCGAGGACAGGGACGATCCTTACTTTAGTTTCTTCCAGCGACCTCACTTCCACCAGCATGTCTACCACCGGTTTGGAGGCAAGTTCCGGAATCGCAGTGCTCCCGAAGTGCTCAATCCGAAGAATCATTTCCTGAGGTAAACACCCTAGAAGATGTTTCTTCTCGTCCTCGAACATTCTGGGCCAGGCAGGGTCGTAAGAGACAATCGAAACCTCTTCATGGATTGCTCTATTGATTCGCTCAGCAAGGGTTTCCATTCGAGTAGCCCAGACTTTAGGAAGCTCTGATCAAGTAGACCACGCAACCAGCGCCGGAGGCGCGGCAGAAGTTAGCCAGGGGCAAGCGCGTAGCGAAGCGAGCGCGCCGCCCCTGGGATTGAGCTATTTAGAATAATAGCCCTGAAAAGGGCGGCGGAGAGCGGACTCCTCAAACAGACTCTCTGGGCTCACTCTCTGGCGCCCTTTCAGGGCGCACGTGCTGGTGACTGCTGATCCAGGGGCGGCGCGCTCCGCTTCGCTACGCGCTTGCCCCTGGCTACCTTCTGCCGCGCCTCCGGCGCTGGTTGTGTGGTCTACTCGTGGTCCACTAAGTCAACGCTACTTCACTTCACTTCGCTTCGCTTCACTCCGCTCTTTCCAGCGGTGGCAGCACGGCCGCGAAATCCTCAATGAAGCGCGTCGTGTATTGAGTCAACAGTTGCTGAACGCGATCGAGTTTCGGCGAGCGGACGATTAGTCCAGCATGATGTTTCTTCTTTACCCGATATACGATTTCCGGATCGTCGTAGAGGGAGGTGTCAGGATGTTCGTGCTTGGCGAGTGAGAGAACTATTCCGGCATATTCTTTCCGCAGAGGCTTAACTTTTACTTCCGCGCGCGCGGCCCGAGCCTCGCTTTTCTCGCCGTCGGAGCTGGAAGCGTGATGATCAGCATCGGCAATCTCAAGTTTTGCCCACTCTCGCCACAGATTTACGCCAGAAGCTGCTTCGAGTACGTCAGCTATGTAGGCGCCGCCGACCCGTGCTGCAACTTCAAGAAAATAGAACTCACCATCGATGCTACTCTTAATAAATTCTGCGTGGGTAGCGCCTTTTTCCAACCCGAATGCTCTAACCAGCTTGCGATTTATCTGCAGCAGCTTCTTTTCGTTATCCGAAGCTCGCCCTACTGAATGAGAAATATATGCTCCACCCTGGTGAGCAACTTCCATCGGCGGGCGTCCATACTGGTTTACTCCTGCAAACAACACCTTGCCGTTGACGACGATTGAATCGACATGAAACACATCACCGGCAATAAAACGCGCCATAAAATAATGATGCGAGCGCTCACGCAACCTGTCGCGCCCATCAAGGACATCAACGGCCAGCCAAACGTCACCGGGATCTTCAGCCTTCTTGATACCAATTGCCGAAACGTCCGAACGCGGCTTAATAACCCACGGTCGCGGCACCCGCTCCATAAACTCTCGAATGTCGTCGTGATTTACAAGCGCCACGAAATCCGGCACCTTGATGCCGGCGTTTTTCGCTGTCAGACCCATGGCGAGTTTGTCGCGAAAGAGTCGGGCCTTACCACTGGTCATCCCGGGCAAGTTCAGGTGTTCTCGAATTTGCGCCGCGGTGATGACGTCAAATTCTTCCAGAGCCACCACTCGATCGATCTTGTTCCGCCGCGCGAGCAGGCTTACGAGATGCAGAAAGAGATCAGGCGGCGCCTCGTTAGGTAGAGCAATCAAATCGTCCAGGCTTTCGCGCGGCCAATCGGCGCCCAGCATTTTCTCTTTCGTGATGAGAACCACCCGGCATCCGTGACTTTTACACTCGCGAATAAACTCGACACCCTTGAAATATGTCGCGAGGCACACTACATTCAGCGGACGCGATTGTGGTTCGCCTGTTGAAACGGTCTCTTGATCCATGTCAGGTATGATTAACTGAGTAGTTTAACCCTTAGGCACTGCCGATTGCCAATTGCCGATTGCCAATTGGCATTGGCAAGATAAGAGTCATTTTGTAATTCACGTGCCTTTGAAAAGAAATCCGCCGTCGATTCTCTAACCAATCTGATACCGTGCCAATTGGCAATCGGCAATTGACAATGACTAACATGATCTTTCACGGACCCTATCCCCCAGTCACTATCCCTGACGTCCCACTTACCCAACTTGTTTTGCGTCGCGCGCAGGAACTCGGAGGCAAGCCGGCGCTCATCGAAGGGCCAACCGGACGAGTCGTCACCTACGCGGAGCTGGCTCGATCGATTTCACGTGTGGCCGCCAATCTCGCTAAGAGAGGTTTCAAAAAGGGCGAAGTGTTTGGCATCTTAAGTCCCAACGTCCCCGAGTACGCCATGGTCTTTCATGGCGTGGCCACGCTCGGAGGAGTGAACAGTCCTATTAACCCTCTCTATACGGATCACGAGATCGGTCATCAATTGAAGGATGCCGGGGCGCGATTTCTCGTGACCGTTCCGGGTTGCATGGAAAAAGCGCAGGCGGCCGCCCTTCAGGCCGGTATTGAAGAGATCTTCGTCTTCGGGCAAGCAGACGGCGCCACGCCGTTTTCAAGTTTGCTCGAAGCTGACGGCGAACCTCCGAAGGTTGAGATAAATACCCGCGAGGACCTGGTCGCACTTCCCTATTCAAGCGGGACCACAGGTTTGCCTAAGGGCGTGATGCTCACTCACTACAACCTTGTGGCTAACATTTGTCAGATGGAAGGTCTCGATTACTTTACTGAAAGCGACACATTGATCTGCGTTCTACCCCTGTTTCATATCTACGGCCTGGTGGTCATCCTCAACATGGGACTCTACACCGGAGCAACTATAGTCACGATGCCTCGATTCGACTTGGAACAGTTCCTGGAAACCCTCACCAAGTATGGCGTGACGCTCGCGCATTTGGTCCCTCCCATCGTGCTGGCCCTGAGCAAACATCCAAGGGTTGACGAATTTGATTTATCGAAACTCAAGATGATTTTCTCTGGCGCGGCGCCGCTTGATGAAAACTTAACGCGCGCGTGCATGGAAAGGCTGAATTGCCAGATTCGTCAGGGATACGGAATGACTGAGACCAGCCCGGTGACCCACTCGTCTCCTGCCGATCCAGAGACCGTCAAATTCGGCTCTGTTGGTCCGCCAGCGCCAAATACAGAGTGCAAGATTGTTGATCTGGAAACCGGCGAGATGCTCGGATCAAACAAAGAAGGTGAAGTTTGTGTGCGCGGGCCTCAGATCATGAAGGGCTATCTCAATCGACCTGAAGCAACTGCGCAAACGATCGATACAGATAGTTGGCTGCACACTGGCGACATCGGCTACGCCGACGAAAATGGTCACTTCTTCATCGTCGACCGCGCCAAAGAATTGATAAAGTATAAGGGATTTCAAGTTCCACCCGCCGAGTTGGAAGCGTTGCTCTTAACCCATCCGGCAATTGCTGACGCCGCCGTAATTCCCTGCCCCGATGAGGAGGCAGGGGAAGTACCAAAAGCGTTCGTGGTTTTGAGAGCCGAGGTTACTTGTCAGGAGATTATGGACTTTGTCGAGGAGCGGGTAGCGCCTTACAAGAAGATTCGAAGCGTCGAAGTTATTGATACGATTCCAAAGTCGGCTTCCGGCAAGATCCTTCGGCGAGTGCTAGTGCAAACAGAGCGAGAAAGGAGGCAAAACATAGATGTCGCCTGAGATCGTAACCAAAGCAATCCGCGCCTATTTTGCCGCGCTAAGAGCAATGGATAAGGAGGCTTGGGTCAATACCTTTGCCGAGAATGCGATCAGCCACGACCCTGTGGGCGCTCCTCCAATCGAAGGCCACCAGAAGCTTGGCGAGTTTTTCGAGACAATTACCGCGGCTTTCAAGCAAGTGGGGCTCGCCGAGGAACAGGTTTTTATTGCGGGAAATGGAGCGGCAGTGAAGTGGACGGGAAGTGGTGTCAGTAAGCAGGGCCGCAAAGTTCGCTTTGAAGGGATCGATGTTTTTGAAGTCAACGAAGCCGGCAAGATCCAAACTGTTCACGCCTACTGGAATCCAGCCGAGATGGTCGCTCAGCTTTAGCACTCGGCCCCAAGTGCGATAGTATTTAGGTGTGTCATATCCCGGGCACCCGAGAGCCTGCTGATTTCCGGTCTTTTTTTGAAAGGAGTTTAAGACATGCAGTCAAGACGCACCCTCGCTCTTTTACCACTGGCGATACTCACACTGGTGGCCTTGTGCGACTCCGGATGGGCACAAACAACCGCGACGGTTGATTGGGAGCGACTACGGCCCGAAGGCGAAGAGTTTGGGATTCTCATGCCGAAACAGTCCACGGCGGAAGTCAGCAAAGACCCTTACCACAAGATGACCCTGACCAAACGCTTGTACTTATGGACAAGTCCATCCGGACCTGTCTTTGCGGTGGTGTCGATGAGCGGGATCAAGGCCAACCCAGCCCTCTACACCGAGATGGAACGCGTGAACTCTTACGTAGACGCTTTCAAGCGCTGGTTCCCCGCGAAGGTTCGTCCTAAAGAGACTGTTGCAAAACTCACTCTCGTCAAAGAGAAAACTTTAAACGGACATGGCGGACGTGAGTATCAGATGGCGATCGCCGATCTTTCAGGCCGCGCGCAAGTTTATGCAACGCGTAAGCGCTTTTATGCAGTTGTGGCTCTCAACACAAAGAAGGACGAAGCTCTGATCAACCACTTCGTAAGCTCATTCGAATTGCCCGAGAGAATGAATGAGACGCCCTCGACTATCGCTTCTGAGAAGGCCGAGAAGCAGTCAGAGCAAGCCAAAATGGAGCAGGAAATTCCACCTAACTTCCAGGGTCAGAAGCCTGACATCAAACCTGAGGCAAAGGCTGCGGGTGACTCAGGCACGATCGAGGGCTCTGACGCGAAGGCCGAACATCCGCCTACTTCTGAAACTCCCTCAAAGCGCGCTCCAATCTCCGGCGGCGTACTGAACGGCAAAGCTACTAGCTTGCCGCCGCCTGAGTATCCGGCCGTGGCTCGTCAGGCCAGAGCCTCGGGATCGGTAGTTGTGCAAGTCACGATTGATGAGTATGGCAATGTCATCGCTGCGCGGGCTGTTTCAGGTCATCCATTGCTTCAAGCAGCAGCGGTAGCCGCAGCTCAACAAGCGAAGTTTTCACCAACATTCATGATGGGTGAAGCTGTCAAGGTGACGGGCGTGCTTACTTACAACTTCGCCGTTCAGTAGAAGCAATGAACCGAGTTCTGCGACGGTTAGATTCTGCCCACTCAAAATTACTGGATACCGTCGCGCCGATCGAAGATCCAATCTTCTGCCGCAAACCCTCTGACGACGAATGGAGTGTAGCCCAGATTGTGCAGCACCTCTATTTGGTCGAGTCGCGAGTGGTCGAAGAACTTGAGAAACTCCTGGCCGGCCCTCCTCAGAAGATTAGCTTTCTACGAAAGCTGATACCTCCGATAATAGTTTCTTATCGTCTAGTGCGCGTAAAAGCTCCCCGGGCCATGAACCCGGTTGACCCTCCGTCTAAGCAAGAGATAATTGACAACTACAACGCGGCGCGGACGAAGCTGAAAGAACTCTGTGCCGTCCACGGCCGACAACGACTCAGTCAGGTCGTCGTCAAACATCCTTTTCTCGGCGATATCAGCGGCTCGGCAGCAATTTCATTTGTTGGCTATCACGAAGTCCGACACTTCAAGCAGATCCAGGAAGTGCTCAATAAGCTGCGCAGTAATCGAGCTTGACGCTGCCATCACCTCAGTTTATCTTCGCTGCTAATTCATTATTCAGATCCTTTCTTTCTTTGGAGAGTCAAAATAGATGTCGTCCCGCGTTGTTACCCTGAGTCCGGCGTGGACTATTCCTGGATTTCTGGAAATTACTAGCCGCCATTTGAGCGTTAGTGGCGCCGACGCGCTTTCGCTCGTCGAAGATCACGGCTCACCCCTGTTTGTTTTTTCCGAGCCTCGCATCCGCGCGAACATTGACCGCCTGAAGCGCGCTGCCGAGGAGGTTGAGCGACCGATTCGATTCTTCTACGCCTCCAAAGCCAATTCCAATATGTCGATCCTGAAGAGCGTGCTCGAATCGGGCATCGATGTGGAGGTAAACAGCGGCGGAGAACTCTTCAAGGCGTTGAGAGCCGGCTTTGGTCCCGATCAAATCATCTTCAACGGTACCAGTAAAAGCGACGACGAATTAGACGAAGCAGTCTCGGCCGGAATCCAGGCGATCAATGTCGACTCGATTTATGAAATCGGACTGGTGGAAGACGCTGTTCGTCGCGTTAGAACCCAACACCCTGAAATCCTGCCCGCACGTATCGCCCTTCGTCTAGTTCCGGAGATTGGCACTCGATCACACCTCGGCTTGCAGACGGCTTTGCTTACGTCGAAGTTTGGCATCTCCTCATCTGAAGTGCTCGACGCCTTTCGGCGTGGTCTCGAGAGCCCTGACCTGGTGCGGGTCGTGGGCATCCACATTCACGTAGGCTCGCAAACTCCGGACGTTGAGCCATACGCCGAAGCGTTCCGCAGCATGTGGGAACACCTCGTCACGATTCATCGCGAGACGGGTCACACACTCGAGCACATCAACCTGGGCGGCGGCTTGCCCGTCAACTATCTTCGCGATCGGTCACAAGCTGATCAGTTACCGGAACATGAGCGAGAGATGCTGGGAGCAGAGCTCGAGCCCTCGACAGTATTGAGGGAAGCGTTGCGTGTGGCTCGAGAGTCGGCGCGCGCTGCCGACGCCGAGCATCTGCTCGACGAAGTCACCATCTTGCTCGAACCGGGCCGCAGCATTATCGCAGATGCCGGATTGGTGTTGACGACAGTGCGCAATATCAAACGCCGTCCTGAAACCGGGGATATCTGGCTGCTCACGGACGCGGGTTACAACCTGATGCTGTCAATGAACAATTACAAGTGGTACTACCATCTGATTTCTGCCACGTGTCCAGACAAACCACACGAAGATAGTTACAAGGTCGCCGGCCCACTGTGCGACTCTGGCGACGTTTACTTCGACATCGAACGTGGCGGCCGCTTGCCTGACTACCGTTTACTTCCGGCCAAGGTGCAACCCGGCGAGGTGCTGGCGCTGCTTAATAGTGGCGCCTACTCCCTGGCGCAGATGTTTCACTACAACGGGAGACCACTGCCCGCTGCAGTGATGATCAAATCAAATGGGAAAGCCGAGTTGATCAGGCGGCGTGACACCTACGAGGATTTGGTGACTGCTGACGTTTGGTAAGAGATTGAAACAGCCCTGTAAGCCAAATCGTCGTGAGTTTCTAAAAGCTGCGGGTATGGCCGCGGCGGCCGGACCACTCCTCTTCAGTCCTAACGTACAGCGTCGAGCCTATTCCTGCGTCGTGATCGGCGCCGGGCTCTCAGGACTTGCAGCCGCAAACGCGCTCAAGCAGGCCGGATGGCAAGTTACCGTTCTGGAAGCCAGGGAACGCACTGGCGGTCGAGTCTTCTCCTACCGTTTCAAAGAAAATCCCAATCTAGTTTGCGAGCTGGGAGCAGAATGGGTCGGCGAGAGTCACGAGCGGATGAAGGCACTCTGTCGCGACTTTGGAATTCCGCTCAAGGATCACCGCTTCGAAGCATGGCTGATGCGTGATGGCGTCGTGAAACAACCCCGCCAATGGGATTTTTCACCACAAGCCAAGGCTGCGTTTGAAAAATTCCGAAAGGTCTACCATGGGTATACCCAACGCGATCGCCTGCGTCTGGATCAGTATGACTGGTGGACCTGGCTGCAGGAGATTGGATTCACTGAAGATGATTTGTTGCTGCGCGACTTGCAAGACAGCACCGATTTTGGCGAAACGATCCGAATGGTTTCAGCGTTCGCCGCGGCGGCGGAGTATTTCGAATCCAGCCCGGCGAATGAAATGGATTACAAGATGGAGGGCGGCAATTCGCGTTTGATAAGCGAGCTGGCGACGCGCGTAGGGGCTGACTCGATCCGTACAGGAACGCCCGTACAAAAGATCACCCAACGAAACGGTCGCGTTACTGTGACAGCCGGCAATCAGGATTTTGCCGGTGACGCATGTATCTGCACGGTTCCGGCTCGCACTTTGGATCGCATAGTCTTTGATCCGCCACTTCCGGCGGTGCAAAGCGCCGCGGCCGACAAACTTCAGTATGCCCGCATCGTCAAAAACGCCGTGCTTTTCAACGAGCGGTTCTGGGGAGCAGACGACTTCTCGCTGGTCAGTGATGTCACTTCTCATTACTATTTTCACAGCACAAAAAGCCAGCCAGGCACCCAGGGAATTCTTTGTAGCTATGCGATTGGCGAGAAGGCTGACGTGCTGGCCGCCCAAAACAATGGCCGACGCAAGGAGATCATTACCCGCGATGTGCTGCCGTTGAATCAGCGCGCCATGGAACTGGCTTCGAATATTCAGTCGTATGCCTGGCAACGCGATCTGTACACAGAAGGTGCGTACGCTTTCTTTCGGCCTGGGCAATGGTTCACGCTTCGACCGATTCTGGCGCGGCCACATGGAAAGATTCTTTTTGCCGGTGAACACCTGGCCGACTGGCAGGGATTTATGGAAGGCGCCGTTGTAACTGGTGAGGCCGCCGCCAAGGCGTTGGTGGGTAGAACAAGGTACAAAAGAGTTGCATAGGTTTCAGCCCTAGCTGAGAATTTTCAGGCTTGCCCCTGGCTATCACATTTCGCGCCTTTGGCGCTTAGGCAGAATCTTCTCCCGAGGAAAACTAACACCTACCATGCAAACACATCAGCATCACGAACTGGTTCGCGGACTCGGGCCAATCGCGGCCATCTCTGTGAACGTCGGCAACATCATCGGCACAGGCATCTTTCTGAAGGCGCGCGTGATGACCTGCAATGTGGGTACGCCCTGGCGGGTAATCCTGGCCTGGATTGCTGCCGGCCTTCTGGCGCTGGCGGGCGCTCTCACGTATGCCGAGCTGACCTCCATGCGCCCGCATGCCGGTGCAGAGTACGTGATCACAAAAGATGCATACGGACGGGTGTGGGGATTTTTGAATGGATGGTCGCAGATTCTAATCTCGAGGACTGCATCAGCCGCTGCCCTGGCGGTGGGATTCGCGATCTTCATGAACGATCTAATGGGTGGGAGTCTGAAGTCCGTCTACTACACCTTCACGATGCCATTCCTGGGCAATAAGGTTGAACTCGGAACGTTGACCGTAATTGCTTTGATAACCCTGGCCGTGACTACCTTGATCAACTGTACGGCTGTCAGCGTCAGCGGACACGTCGCTTCTCTCATAACCATACTGAAAGTCCTGATTGTACTTGGAGTGGGTGTAGCGGCGTTTTTCTATCAGGAAGGCACCTGGGGTAATTTTTCACTGGCCAGCGGTGCGCCGTGCGAAGGCGAGGTGACCGGAGGTGGCATGCTTGCGTTCAGTGCTGCGATGGTGGGTGCGCTCTGGGCCTACGACGGTTGGAACAATGTTTCGTACATGGCCGGCGAAGTGAAACATCCGGAGCGCAACCTGCCACTGGCGTTGATTGCCAGCATGCTAATCATTATCGCGCTGTATGTGTTAGTGAATGTGAGCTACTACTACGTAATGACACCTACCCAGGTGGCCAGCGTTGATACGACTGCGTCTTCGGTTGCTGCCGAGGCAATCGGGAGGGTCCTCGGACCACTAGCGGTTACCCTAATGGCCGCCGTAATGATGCTGTCGTCGTGGGGATCGCTACAGAGCTCAATTCTGGGAACCGCCCGGATACCGTATGCAATGGCCCGGGACGGTGTTTTCTTTCAAAGTTTGGCGCGAGTCTCAAAGAACACAAAGGTTCCGATCATTTCGTTAGTTGTTCAGGGAGTTTGGGCAGCGGTGCTGACACTGTCAGGGTCGTTTGATCAACTCACTGACATGGCGATATTTGCATTCTGGCTTTTCTACGGGTTGGTTGCCGCGGCTGTTTTTGTTTTCCGTTGGCGAGAGCCGGATGCAGTACGGCCTTATAAGACGTGGGGTTATCCGGTAGTGCCGGCTTTGTTCTGCTTGACCACGATCTATCTGATCGCGACAACGATCTACAACTATCCTGCGCGCTCTATTGCGGGATTGGCGATCATTGCAGCCGGTTTGCCGGTGTATTTCTACTTCACGAGAAAGAGCCGACTCGAATGATGATTCAATTCGAGTGTCTCTGAGTTGGGAAGAGGCACGCTCAAGTTTCATAAGCTTGTGTTGGGAAGGGGGCAGTCGTTAGGTTGGAGGTTCGCAAGGTTCAAGGCGCCCCCGCTCAACGTGGAATGCCACTCACTATTCCAATCACTCAGGAGCTATTGTCTATTCTAATTCACCGATTGACTCAATGATCGAGCCTCCGCAACTTGACCGGGGGCGCGTTGAGTTTTGCGAAGCTTCAATCTATTGACTGCCCCCTTCCCAACACAAGCTTATGAAACTTGAGCGTGCCCCCTCCCAACTGCAATTTTACTAACTTGAACTGCCCCTTTCCTAACAAAAGCTTTCGAAGGTTGAAAGGCTGTCAACCTACTTCCGCACCGTCTGAATCAAGGGCGTCGGCAACCCCTCACTCGTCATCAATAACGCCTTACCATCAAGTCGATATGTGATCGCCTCACCTTGCTTGCGTTGGCCAAGATCGATCGATTTCATGGGCCGTTTCCAAATCGTATTGAACGATTCCTTCTCACCAGGCAAAACCAGCTCGTATCCCTGCAGGTAGTCGCAGAGTGCGACGCGCTTTCCGTCTGGGGAGATCGCACCGCCGGTGATTATTCCGCCCAACAGACTCGGCACCTTTAGTTCTCCCAGACGAGTAAGGGTTGTCAGTCCTTTGGTATTCAGCGGCGCAGGAGCTTCGTAAACGGCCGGGTGCGCGAACGGAGTTTTTGTGATGAGGTAAATGTTCCCGGTTACGGGATGTACGAGGAGCGCCTCGGCATTGTGCTTACCGTCCGGATACGTCAAAGCGATCCTTTCCGCCGGCTCAGTCACTTCAGGATTACTTTTGGATGAGTTGGCGTCAGAAGCCCTGATGGTGGGCTCAGCGACGCGGTAGATAACTATCTCCGAACGTCTCCCGGAATTGTCTCCAATATCACCGATGTAAAGATAAGGCCGATTGTGTTTAGGACCAGGACCCACGGCCAGGTCTTCCCAGTCTCGTGCGGAAGCTCCGGCTACTCGCCAAACGCCACGACTGCTACCGCCCTCATCAAAAGCGTAAATAAAGGGTCCATCGCCGGAGTCGTTGTTAGTCCAATACAACCCGGGTGTCGTCCGCGAGGCAACCAGACCACTGCTCTCCTTGACGACGGGGTTGCGTAGATCCGCCAGCTTGGTCGCTGGGCCGTAACTGCCGTCTGACTCTTTCGAGACCCTTTGCCTTTTGGTTCGCTGTGAGGATGAACCGGCTGCTACATCCTTCGGTGGCGGTACGCTCAGGTAAGCAACGGTCGCGAGGCACGCCGCAATCATGAGGACCTTAACAAACTTAACTAGCGTCGGATTCCGCAATAACCCTACCTTGGTCTAGTAACCATTTGATTCGATCAGCCTTTACGATTCTCTCAATGTTCTCCGTGTCTCCGTGGTGAATGATTCCGTACCCACTTAAGCTCACCACGGAGACACGGAGAACACTGAGAGAATCGTAAAGTTAACTGCCCTTCTGCGCGAGGGCTTCGCGCGCAATTTCTTTGTCGTCAAAATGGAAAACTTCGCGTCCGATGATCTGATAGTCTTCGTGGCCCTTCCCCGCAATCAGCACGAGGTCATCACTATGGGCCTGAGAAACAGCCTCATGAATCGCTTCCCGACGATCCGCAATCTTTCGGTACGGCTTTCCGGTTCTCTGAATGCCAACTTCCGCATCAGCCAGGATGCGTTCGGGATCTTCTGTCCGCGGATTGTCAGATGTGAGAATCACTACATCGCTCAGACTGCCCGCGGCTTCCCCCATGGGCGCCCGCTTGGAACGATCGCGATCGCCGCCGCACCCGAACACCGTGATGATTCTTCCTTTGGTAACATCCTGAGCGGTGCGCAAGACATTGAGCAGCGCATCATCTGAGTGAGCGTAGTCGACCACCACGGCAAAGTCTCCGTCATGAGGCACCCGTTCGAAACGTCCTGGAGCACCGGTGCACTTCACCAGAGCTCTCGCAATAACATCGAGCGGGTAACCAAGCGCGATGCCACTGGCTACAGCTGCCAGCGTGTTGTAAACGTGCGGCGGGCCAACTAGTGGCGAGGCGAATTCACGATTACCGGCGGGCGTGTGCAAATTGAAGCGCATTCCGTCGAGCGAGAACTCTGGTTCGCGCGCCGTCACATCGGCGTCAGCCTTTACCGCATATCGGGTGACGCTCAGCCCTTCTTTTTCCAGTTCATCAGCTAGTTCAACACCATACCTGTCGTCAACATTAATTACTGAAGTCTTCGGCCGCGTTCCCAAACGACCGTCGAACAGACGACGCTTCGCGTACCAGTAGTTCTCCATCGTCTTGTGGTAATCCAGATGGTCGCGCGTGAGGTTAGAAAACACTGCTACGGAATATTCAAGTTTGTCACAGCGATGAAAATCCATTGCCTGTGAAGAACACTCCATGACGGCGGTCCGGCAACCGACATCCACTGCCTGGCGCAGCAGCCGCTGCATATCAGTAGCTTCCGGCGTAGTACGCTCCGCTTTTCTGCGTTCTTTCCCGATTCTGTACTCGACAGTTCCGGTCATGGCAACCGGCTCACCCGCCGCTTCGGGAATTGAAGCAATCAAGTAGGCCGTAGTTGTCTTGCCGTTGGTACCCGTTATTCCTACGAGTTGCAGCTCACGAGATGGATGATGCTGAACTTCGGCGGCTGCGAAAGCCATTGCTTGCCGAGTGTTGTTGACTTGCAACCAGGCGCCGGGAAAATCCGTCGGACACTGCTCTTCAGAAATCACGCCGGCCGCGCCCTGCGACATAACTTGTGGAATGAATCTGTGTGCATCGAGCAAAGCGCCGCGAATGGCGACAAACAACGTTCCGGGACCAGCCTGGCGAGAGTCGTGAGTTATGTCAGTGATTGACAGGTTTTCGTCGCCGTTCAACTCCCCACTGGTGGTTTCTGCAATTTGTTTAAGTGTTATCGGATCGCGGGTCACGGTGTTGAATTCTACGCAGGCCTTGGTTGAATGTCACATCGGCACTTGTCCTCCCTTGTCGAGGATGTTTTACGCAAAGACGCGAAGGCGCAAAGGCGCCAAGTGAACCTTGGTTTTCTTGCGTCTTTGCCCCTTCGCGTCTTTGCGTGAAATTCTTAGCCTGGACAAGCGCCAATGCTGGGCAGAATCCTAAGTCCCACCAGCCGGCTTGTGATCACCTTCAGCAAAATCACACCGAACTTGTGATCTTCCGGTAGTCCGCTTCATTCCAGGCCTTGAGTGTTTCCGTCTGGATGTTTCCCTGAGAACCCAGCGACAGCAACGCGCGCGCCACAGCATCGTCAGACCCTTCCACGGTCATCACGAGATCGTAACGGCCCATCGTCAGGTACACGTCTTTAATTTCCACACCCATCTTCTTGAAAGCCTTGCGGCCCGCGTCCAGCCTCGAAGGACTGTTTTTGACCTTTGCGATACCCTGTGGGGTCCAGCGCAACAAGCAAATGTAGGTTGGCATTTCGTTTCCTCCTTCGTAATGAATGAACCGATTTCGGAATTCGGATTTCGGATTTCGGATTTCGCTACTGTTTCGTTATAGAGTACCTGGGAAGGAAGCTCCAATGCCAAGATCACGAAATTCGAAATCCGAAATTCGAAATCCGAAATTCTCTACACCTTGATAAAGATCTTCCGCCGGTAAAGAATCCACATCAGCCCCAGCCAAAGCAAAATAAAAGCGATTGCAAAAGCGAGCGACGCGTTGATCGGTAAAGCCCACGAAGCGAACAGCCTGGTGTAGAGCCAGGTCTTCAGCGCAGTTTGGCTACCATCCGGCTTCGGGAGTTTTATCAAACCCATCAGCTTCGCCATCAAGCCGGTGCCGACAAAGAGCGCAATGGCGTTCACTCCAAAAACGACCAAAGGTTTGGCCCATGTGCGATAACTCTTGACATCAATTAACCAATAACAAAACGCGAGTAGCTGCATCGCCATTCCCCCGGTAAATAAAACATAGGAACTGGTCCACAGCGACTTGTTAATCGGAAAGAACGGATTCCAGGCCCACCCGACTACCACCCAACACATTCCCACCAGAAACATCAATGCAACTTTTTCGTATTGCGACTTCCCGGATCGCAGTACGTGGCCTGTCAACACTCCCAATAGAGTTGTCGCCACCGCCGGTATTGTGCTGAGCAGTCCCTCGGGATCATAGACCCTGCCCTGGACCCAAATGTGTTTGCCCAACAGCTTGCGATCGATGAATGAAGCGATGCTGCCTTCCTTGCTTAGATCACCAGCAGCAAAACCCGGGGCGGGGATCAGCATCATTACCAGCCAATAAACCAGGAGTAGCGCTATGAAGATAAATGCCTGGGTCTTCACGTTTGTCCTGAGAAAAATGAGCGACGCGAACAGATAACAGATTGCGATCCGCTGTAACACTCCGGGAATTCGGACCTCGGACAAGTGGAAATAAGGGAAACCATTTAGGAAGAGTCCGAGGGCAAAGATAATCAACGAACGCTTCACAATCTTCAAATACAGATCTCTTTGACTGCTACTTTCTTCGCGCCGTGGTCCCAACGCCAGCGTGATCGAGACGCCCACGATAAAAAGAAAGAACGGAAAGATAAGATCGGTGGGTGTCCAACCGTGCCATGCAGCATGACCCAGGGGCCAATAGATGTGGCTCCACGAACCAGGGTTATTAACCAGAACCATGCCGGCGATTGTCAGACCACGAAAAGCGTCAAGCGAGACCAATCGTTCAGTTGCGCCTCGTGTTACAGTGTCTGACATCGGGAAAAAGTAAGTGGAACGGATTCGTATCAGCAGGTTCAAACTAAAATGCGGACGGACGGACCACTATTTAACTGAAAACGAGTACAAAGACAATGTCCGACACACTTTAGTTTGTCGATGACTCACATAGAAGACTACTTGACGTGTTCTGATCAATGCGAAGTGAAGGTACTCAGGCAAACTGGTTCTCCCATCATTTAGGGTTGCGAGTGCATCGACAAACTAAAGGAAGCTCTGATTAAGTGGGAACTAGCCGCGGATTTACGCGGATGAACGCGGATCAGAGGAGAAGCAATAAGCCACAGATTTTCACTGATAGTCACGGATCAGACGGAATGGTGACAAACACGTTCATAGAAGAGATTCTATCAACCGTTCTGTATTTCAGAACCGGGTCATCCGTTTAAATCCGTGGCTTAATTTTTTCTCAGATCCGCGTAAATCCGCGGCTAGTCATCAGCCAATCAGAGCTTCCTAAAGTGTGTCGGAGATTCAACACTGCCGAGGTGTGACTTGTCGTTAATGCTTCAGGAAATTGCTGAGCAGCCGCAGGCGCTAGCCCGAACGATTGAGGCCGAGCGCGCTAAGATCGCTCGCCTGGGGAAGTTTCTAAAGGATCGAGATATCGATTTGATCGTGCTCGTGGCCCGCGGTAGTTCCGACAACGCCGCATTATTTGGCCGCTATCTTCTCGAAATCAAGACTGGCATTCCGGTCTCACTTTCAGCACCTTCAGTCCACACTCTTTATCGAGCCAAACTAAAACTAAAGCATGCTTTGGTCGTGGGAGTGTCCCAGTCAGGCGAGGGCGAGGACATCAACCTCGTGCTCGAGAACGCGCGACAATGCGGCGCTTATACTGTCGGCATTACCAACGAATCAGAATCGACTATGACGGGCATCGTCGATGAAACTCTCGTTATGCACGGTGGTCAGGAACGATCAGTGGCGGCCACGAAGACATTCACTGGTCAGATGATGCTGTTCTACATGCTGGCGGAAGAGTTCGCTGAGAGCGGACCGGTAAAGTCGTATGAGGCAATTCCTGATTTTGCCGCGCGGGCATTGGAACAAAAACCCGCCATCCTTGAGTTAGTTCAACGCTACGTGTTCATGGAAAACTGCGTGGTGGTAGGCCGGGGACTGGCGTATGCCAACGCATACGAGCTGGCTTTGAAACTCATGGAAACATGCTACGTGGTAGCAGAACGGTTTTCTTCCGCCGATTTTCTGCACGGACCATTGGCGATGGTGGAGAGACACTTCCCAGTTATTCTCTTTGCTCCCCCTGGAGTTATGCTGCCGGGGGTTAAAGATCTAATTGGACGTCTCAGGGAGCTGCATGCTGACACGCTCTGCATCACGAGCGACCTCGATGCCGCTAGCTCGTCTACGCGCGCCGTAATCATGCCGCGTGAAATCGACGAGTTTGTAGCACCGATTCCTTACATTATTCCCGGACAATTGTTTGCGGCATTGCTCGCTGAAGCCAAGGGGCTCGATCCCGATGCACCGCGATCGTTGTCAAAAGTAACCAGAACGTTATGATGTCTGCCAGATCAAAAAAACGTACAAGGCCTACGGATGAACATTGAGCTTAAAGATAGTTCTCACGGCCCTGTGTATGCGCAGGTGCGAGAACAGATCGAAAATCAGATTCGCAGTAGCCAGATAGCCTCCGGTGAAAGTCTGCCAGCCCCCATCACACTGGCCCGCCAACTCTCCGTCGATCGAGGCGAAATCCAACGCGCTTACTTTGAACTTGAGCATGCAGGACTCGTGAAGAAAGAGAGCGGGAAAGACTTCCTGGGCCATTCCAAGGTCACCTATCGAGTTGCGTGACTTTCGGCCCTCGAATACCCGTCTTTCGTGCGTCCTCAGTGAGATCACTGAGGTGGACGAGCAAGCCCCTATGACTAATCCAACTCTCACGTGATATTCTTTTTTGTTACGAGCTAGCAGTGTTTTGACAACTAAATTGCGAAAGTGGCGGAATTGGCAGACGCGCCAGACTTAGGATCTGGTACCGAAAGGTGTGGGGGTTCGAGTCCCCCCTTTCGCACCACGCTGTCCGACATGCTTCATCAGCTTGTCGTTAATTTTGGAGGCGCGCAACGTGCGAGGTAACGACAAACTGAAGTTTATCGGACAATAATGTCGGACAATTGATCGATCAGAGAAGGAAGGACGCCCGTTTGTTGCTCCTTTGGCTCCGAGCACGGGCGTTTCGGTTTTATGAAAACAGAACTTATTGACGTCTCTCCTACCCGCAAGGAGCTGAAGATCGAGATCGAAGCGGAAGCTGTACGCGCCACGTTTGATCAAATCAGCGAACGCTTTGCGAAGCAGGCGACCGTTCCGGGCTTTCGCCCGGGCCACGCTCCCCGTTCGGTAGTTCGCACACGCTACAAGAGCGAGATTCGCGGCGAGGTTTTGCGTGAGCTTGTTCCCGAAGCGGTTAACAGTGCCATCCTGAAACATGAACTCGCCACGGTGGGCGAACCCGACGTCCACCTCGATACCAACGAAGCTCTCGATCGTCTCGGTGAACAGTCAATTACCTTTCATGTAAACCTCGAAGTACTTCCGAAGGTCGAGTTGGGTAAATACAAAGGACTTGAAGTCGCCCTTCAGGTTCGGCCTGTGACAGACGAAGATGTCGAACGCATGATCGAAGGTCTCCGCGAGTCGTCGGCGTCCTTGCAGCCGGTCGAGGACCGGGCGGCGCAGTTGGGCGACACACTCACGGTTAATTTCCACGGAACCTTTGTCGACCAGCCCGAAGCGGAGCCGATTAGCGTGGAAGATGTCGACGTGGTGCTGGGTGGACCAAATGTGCAGCAGGAGTTTACCGATAATCTCCAGGGAGTAAGCGTCGACGAGGAGAAGTTATTTGCGGTCGATTATGCTCAGGATTTCTCATCGAAAGGTTTGGCGGGAAAGAAAGTTGATTACAAAGCTAAAGTCACGGCTGTGAGAATAAAGGAGTTGCCCGAAGTGGACGACGAATGGGCGAGAAGTCTGGGCGAGGACTTCGATTCAGTATCAACTTTGAGAACGAAGATTCGCGAAGATCTGGAGCACCGGGCCAACGCCGAAGCTGACAGCCGGCTTCGCGGCGACTTGTTGCGCCAGCTTATCGAGTCTCATCAATTCGAAGTGCCCGAAACCCTGGTCCAACACCAAACGAACTATCGCCTCGAAAGTGTCGTGCGCGAAATGATTGGACGAGGTATCGATCCGCGAAGTCAGGAATTGAACTGGGAAGGCGCGCGCGAGGAACTTAAGAGCCAGGCGGAAGAAGATGTACGCGGATCTCTGCTCCTGGAGCGTATCGCAGATGAAGAGAACATCACCATATCGCCGGAAGAGATCGACCAGGAGATCGAATCGATTGCAGTTGCTTCGCGACAGTCAAAAGAGCAAGTGCGTGGCGTCTTGACAAAGGATGGGGGCGAACGTAGCATCGCGAACAGGTTGCGCAATCGCAAAGCGCTCGATGTGCTGCGTGAAAATGCAAGCGTCACTGAAGTCGAATTTCAAGAGGAAGAGCGTGAGCCAGCGACTGAGAGTGACAAGCAGAAAGCCGCGGGTTAACAGACGGTAGATTTTCCATTTCTCCTTTTCCATTGTCCGACACACTTTAGTTTGTCGTTGGTAACGATAAGCTCAGCTTGAACTAGTCCTCCTATCTTGAATTTAGCGTCGCCAACGACAAACTAAAGTGTGTCGGACAACGAGAAATGGAAAATCTGCTTCTTGATCTGGGAGATTAGTTTTACTTCTTAGAGGTGTATATGGCTCTAGTTCCGATGGTGGTCGAACAAACGTCCCGTGGCGAACGCGCGTTCGACATCTACTCCCGACTGCTTAAAGACAACATCATTTTCCTGGGCACTCCAATCGACGATCAAATTGCCAACTTGATTGTTGCCCAACTGCTCTTCCTCGAAGCTGAAGATCCGGAAAAAGACATCAACGTTTACATCAATTCACCGGGCGGTTCGATTACGGCCGGCATGGCTATCTACGACACGATGCAGTTTATTCGTCCTGATGTAACCACGATTTGCGTTGGCCAGTGTGCCTCGATGGGAGCCTTGTTGCTGGCAGCCGGCGCCAAGGGCAAGCGGTTTGCCCTGCCAAATTCACGCATCCTCATTCACCAACCAACCGGCGGCTCACAGGGTCAGGCCACGGATATCCGCATTCAAGCAGAGGAAATCCTGCGAATGCGCGAGCTCACCTCCCAAATCATCGCCAAACACACAGGCCAGTCCTACGAGACCGTCGAGCGCGACGTCGAACGCGACAAAATTATGTCTGCCATGCAGGCCAAGGAATATGGTTTAATAGATGAGGTGATCGCGCACCGCGAGTAACCGCGCAAAGGCCTGGAGAATAGACGGATGATTGCCGAGATGAAAGCCCGCGGATTCCGCTGTTCATTTTGTGGAAGATCGAAGGGCGAGGTAGCAAACATCATGGCGGGGACACCGCTGCGAATGCCTGGAGTCCCGAGGAAAATGATTGGTAAGAGCGCATTCATATGTGACGAGTGCGTGCGGCGTTACTACCAGATCGTCACCGGCACAGAAGTTTCCAGCTCGCCGGCGAGGGTGGTCCCCCAGTAGTTCTGATTCTCAAGGAGCTCCCCTACACATATGGTAAGACGAACTGACGACACTCTGCGCTGTTCATTCTGTGGCAAGTCACAGAACGAAGTGAAGAAGCTGATTGCCGGTCCGACGGTCTACATTTGCAACGAGTGCATTGACATCTGCAATGAGATCATCACGGACGACCAGCAAGCTGAGTCCGTAGCGACTCGTCCTCCACTTCCTAAGCCGGGTGAGATCAAAAGCTTCCTCGATGAGTATGTTATCGGACAGGATGAAACCAAGAAGCGCTTAGCGGTCGCCGTCTACCAGCATTACAAACGGATCGAGCTCGGCCGCCGCCGTTCCGACGTCGAGATTCAAAAAGCAAACATTCTTCTGATTGGTCCCACCGGGACGGGCAAGACACTCCTGGCTCAAACTCTCGCCCGCCTACTGAGTGTTCCCTTCACCATTGTCGACGCTACCACTCTGACCGAGGCCGGCTACGTCGGTGAAGACGTAGAGAACATCATTCTCAAACTGCTCCAGGCGGCCAATGGAGATGTTGAAAGAGCGCAGCAGGGAATCATCTACATTGACGAGGTCGACAAGATTTGCCGCAAGGATGAAAACCCATCAATCACTCGCGACGTGTCAGGTGAAGGCGTACAGCAGGCCTTGCTGAAGATTCTCGAAGGAACGGTGGCCAATGTCCCCCCGCAGGGCGGACGCAAGCATCCTCATCAGGAATTCTTTCCTATCGACACGACGAACATTCTATTTCTCTGCGGTGGCGCTTTTGTAGGCCTGGAAAAAGTTATTGAAAGACGACTGCGTAATAAATCGCTCGGCTTCCACGCCGAAGTTAAAACAGGTTCACACCGGCACGCCGAAGCGCTGGCCCAGGTCCAGCCGGAAGATTTGATCCGATACGGGTTGATTCCAGAATTTGTCGGGCGGCTGCCAGTTTGCGGCGTGCTCCACGAGCTTGATGAAGGCGCTTTGATCAAAATTCTAACGGAGCCAAAGAACGCTCTCGTCAAGCAGTATCAGAAGAAGTTTGATTTCGACAATGTTAAGTTGAAGTTCACCGAGGATTCGCTGAAGTCAGTTGCGCGTCAGGCCGTGGAGAGGAAGGTCGGCGCCCGCGGATTGATGATGATCCTCGAAGAGCTCTTGTTGGATGCAATGTACACCTTGCCATCTCAGAAGCGCGTGAAGGAGTTTGTGATTACGAGTGAAATGGTGGAGCGAAGGCGCGCCATTCCCGGGGAAGGCTTGACGGGTATCGACGGCGCAGCGGCCTGAAAGAGCGCCGCGGTTGCATTTGGCCGCAAAACCGTCCAAGTAGCGCCCCCGTAGGAAATGATTTACAATTGGCTGTGTTTATAGAGAGGCGAGACGGCAATACGGCGGCTCGCCTCTGTTGTAAGAAGAGTCAGGTAAGAGTTAAGTAAAAAATGGAAGAGTATTCCGATCATTCCCCTTCCGACGTCGCCTGGTACCCGATGGTGCCAATCCGTGACGTCGTGATTTTCCCCTTCACAAAAGTCGCTTTCAAGATTGGACGTCCGGGTTCCGTGCGCGCCCTGGAACAGGCCCTGGCGGCTGACCGAACGATTTTTCTAGCCACTCAACACGATGCAACTGTCGACGAACCCGCACCTGAGCAGATCTACGGCGTGGGCACCCTCGGGCGGATCCTACAATCCCAAAAACAGGATAACGGTCAGATCAAGGTAGTGGTCGAAGGTCGCGAGCGGGCCACTACAGTTCGAGTGGAGAATACTGACGGCGCGTTTACAGCCCTCGTGAGGCGTGCGCCGGTGGTGAGCGAAGAAGGCACTCGTCTCGATGCGCTGATTCAAAAGGTTGGTCAACTGGTTGAGCAGCACCTGCGTCTTGCTCCCGATACCCAAACCGACGCGCTTCAGACTGCCCTTCGAAATCAGGAGCCTTCACATCTCGCCGATGCGCTCGCTTCCCAGTTACGCATCTCTCTGGAAGACAAGCAAGGACTTCTCGAACTGTTTTCCGCGCAGGCTCGTTTGCAACGACTGATCGAGCTGCTCGAGATGGAAATTGAAAAGCGGCAACTCGACCGCACCATCCAGACGCGCGTAAAGCGGCAGATGGAAAAGGCCCAAAAGGAGTACTACCTCAACGAGCAGATCAAAGCGATCCACAAGGAGCTGGGACGTAAGGACGAGAAGGCCGAACTCGAAGAGCTGAAGAAGAAGATCCAGGAAGCCGGCATGACCGAAGAGGCCAAAGAGAAAGCGATGCAGGAATTGCATCGTCTGGAGGCCATGCCGCCAATGTCGGCCGAAGGCACAGTCTCACGAACCTATATCGACTGGCTGGTAAGTGTGCCGTGGAAGCAGAAAACGAAAGAGAACAAAGACCTGCTCAAAGCCGAAGAGGTGCTCAACGAGGATCACTACGGCCTGGAGAAGATCAAAGAGCGCATTCTCGAATATCTTGCGGTGCGGCAGCTGGTAAAAAATCCAAAGGGATCGATTCTTTGTTTCGTCGGCCCGCCGGGAGTTGGCAAGACGAGTTTGGGCAAGTCAATTGCCCGAGCCACCGGCAGAAAGTTTGTCCGGCTCTCACTTGGCGGGGTGCGCGATGAAGCGGAGATTCGTGGTCATCGACGGACATACATTGGCGCCCTTCCCGGCCAGATCATCCAAATGATGAAAAAGGCAGGTACGATTAATCCGGTGCTGCTGCTGGACGAAGTCGATAAGCTTGGTGCTGACTTTCGAGGCGATCCGAGTGCGGCCCTGCTTGAAGTCCTCGACCCTGAACAGAACCATACCTTCCAGGATCATTACCTTGACGTCGAGTACGATCTCTCGAAAGTCTTTTTTATCGCGACCTCCAACGTGCTTCATACAATACCGCCCGCTTTGCAGGATCGGCTTGAGATACTTCGGCTTTCGGGCTACACGGAAATCGAGAAACTCGAGATTGCCCGGCGACACCTCGTGCCCAAGCAAGCGGAGGGTAACGGACTTAAGTTAGAACAGTTTGATTTCACCAATGAAGGTCTGACCGAGATCATTCGCCACTACACGCGCGAAGCGGGAGTACGCAACCTGGAACGCGAGATTGGTTCCTGTTGTCGGAAACTGGCCCGCAAGTTTGTGTCTGAGAACGTGGGCGAAGACTTTAAGGACATCGTTGACGCCGCGCGTGTGCGCGATATGCTCGGTCCGATTAAGTTTCGCCAGCAAGGCGTGGCTGCTGAGAGCGAAATCGGCCTGGCCACCGGACTCGCGTGGACTGAAGCCGGCGGCGAAGTGCTTCAGATTGAAGCAACACTCACTAAAGGTCGTGGCGGCGTAACCCTGACAGGCAAGCTGGGCGATGTAATGCAGGAATCTGCCCAGGCCGCGCTTACGTGCATCAAGGCCCGAGCCGAGCGGTTGGCCATGAGTCTCGACTTCATTCGTAAACGCGATCTGCATATCCACATTCCTGAAGGCGCGATCCCGAAAGACGGTCCTTCGGCCGGTATCACTATGGCCACCGCCATGGCTTCAGCGCTTACCCGCGCGGCAGTAAAGAAGAATGTGGCGATGACTGGAGAGATCACTCTGCGAGGTCGCGTATTGCCAATTGGCGGGGTGAAGGAAAAACTGCTGGCGGCTCACCGCTTCGGCATCGATACAATTATTCTGCCCAAAGACAACGAGAAGGATCTGCCCGAAGTTCCTGAGGAAGTGCGCAACGCAATGTATGTTCATCTGGTCGAGACAATTGACGAGGTGTTGGCAATTGCACTTGAGGACGTTTGCCCGACCGATCAAGCGGCCCCGAGCGAATCGGAGGCGCCACCACTCTGGACCCCAGAGCCACCTTCACACGGAATTCAAACAAGCTAGCAGGGACAGTCTTAGCGAAGTGTTTATTTTGGCCTCCGGCACCGGCTGGAGGTCTGCGGAATCCCCTGATTCCGAGTTTTCAATAACCCCTTAGGAGACCCGAGATGAGTAAACAACAAGATGCCGATCTGATTCTTAAGCTTTACGATCTTCGCAGGGAAGCAGTAATGCGCGAAGCTCGTAACTGGTTTTTTACGTTCAACCCAACCAGCGTGGAAGACGTCATGGAGACGCTGATAGGTGAACATAGCGGGCACTATCGAATGGTGATTTCTTACTGGGAAATGGCGGCGGCAATGGTCAATAACGGAGCCATTGACGAGCAGCTGTTCAATGAAACCAATGGCGAGCACATCTTCGTGTTTGCGAAGATCGAGCCTGTGCTTGAGGGCGTCCGAGGGCTGTTTGGATCGCCCGAGTTTCTTCAAAACCTCGAGAAGTTAGTGAGACGGATTCCGAATTGCGAAGAACGAATCACTACCATGAGAGAGCGCATGAAGAAATTCGCGGAGATGCGCGCTGAAAGAGCCGCACAAACCGAAGCCGCAGCAGTCGCGGCGGCCGCAGCAGCGGCGGCGGCAGGAGCGGCAGCAGCAGCTTAAGTTAATAGCTCGAAGGGGCGTCGAGCGGAATACTGTGCGGCGCCCATTCGCAGCACCTAACGAGCTCTGGCGAAAGCGATGAAGGTCTCTAGCACCGAGTTCGTAAAGAGCGCGTTTACGGAGTCGGATTGGCCGCGCGACGGGAGACCGGAAATCGCAATCATGGGACGGTCGAATGTTGGTAAATCGAGTTTGATAAATTCTCTGCTCGGAGTCCGCGGACTGGCTCGCACATCTTCCACCCCAGGCAGAACACAATCTTTAAATTTCTTTCTAATTAACAATCAATTCAGTTTCGTGGATCTTCCCGGATTTGGGTATGCTCGGGTTCCGAAAAGTATTAAATCCAGCTGGGGCGAGATGGTTTCAAGCTACCTTGCCAAGCGCAGTCAGCTTGTGTTATCAATTCACATCGTAGATTCGCGCCACGAACCCACTAAACTGGACTTGCAGCTTCACGACTGGCTAAAGCACAGTGCAAAGCCACGTTTAATAGTTGCCACAAAATCCGATAAGCTTTCTAACAACGAGTTACGGAAGAACATGGGACGCGTCAAACGCGTGTTTGACGAAGAGAGTGTGGTAGCCTACTCTGCTAAGACTGGACTTGGTCGAAATCAGATTTGGCGAACGATCGAGAGCGTATTGACCGCATCCCAGACTTAGGTTTCCCATAATGGGAAAAACCCCGTAGAATCTCGTTTATTCCCTGGGTCAACAAAGTCGGAGATCAGAATTCTCAAAGCCCCCTTTGGTCATCTTAGTTTTTAGGCCACGCGTGGTGGGAGCCCCGCATCAGAGTGATGCCGGAAGAAAATCCGCTCCAAAACGAAATCCATTACAGACATCGTCGAGGATAATTAGTTAACCTCGCGAATCTTGCGAGCACTCGGCGCTCATCATCAGCCTAAGAGCCATTTCTGATTCTCAACTCATAAAAACCAGAGCCAACCTGGCCGGCAAAAAACAGGCCACGTTTTCATTTAGAAATTAGAGAAATCAAATGCCACAAAGACCACGATCACGCGCCTCCGGCGCTAACAATAACGACGTCAGCGAAGATAACGGCGGCGCGTCGGTAGCCACTGCTGAAGTCCCCGAAAAAGAAGGACGGGATGGCCGCGAACATAGGGAGGAAGGCTTTCTAAATCTTGCCGACCTCAAGGAAATGTCTATCTCCAAGCTGACTTCCATCGCGAAAGGCATGGACGTGCCCGGTGCCACCGGCATGCGCAAGCAGGAACTGATCTTCAAGGTGCTGGCCGCACAAACTGAGAAGAGTGGACTGATCTTCTCTGAAGGCGTGCTTGAGACTTTGCCGGATGGCTTTGGCTTCCTGCGCGCGCCGGAATACAACTACCTTCCCGGACCGGATGATATTTACGTTTCACCATCGCAGATTCGGAAGTTTGACCTGCGTACCGGCGACACTGTCAGCGGACAAATCAGGCCGCCAAAAGAGGGCGAACGCTACTTCGCCCTAATCAAGGTTGAAGCAATCAATTTCGAGTCGCCCGATCAAGCGCGCGAGAAAGTCTTCTTTGACAATCTGACGCCGCTCTATCCTGACGAACAACTCAGGATGGAAGCCACCCCTGAGAATCTATCTGCTCGTGTGATTGACCTGGTCACCCCCCTTGGCAAGGGCCAGCGCGGCTTGATCGTTTCACCGCCACGCACCGGCAAAACCATGCTGTTGCAGGCCATCGCTAACTCGGTTACGCAGAATCATCCCGAAGTGACTCTGATTGTGCTCTTGATTGACGAACGCCCAGAAGAAGTGACGGACATGCAGCGTTCGGTTCAGGGCGAAGTGATCTCGTCCACTTTCGACGAGCCGCCCACCCGCCACGTGCAAGTAGCCGACATGGTTATTGAGAAGGCTAAGCGATTAGTGGAGCACAAGCGCGATGTCGTTATTCTGCTTGATTCCATCACGCGCCTGGCAAGAGCGCATAACGCCGTCGTACCGCCCAGCGGCAAGATTCTTTCCGGCGGTATTGATTCCAATGCCTTACAGCGACCCAAGCGGTTCTTTGGCGCCGCCCGCAACATTGAAGAAGGCGGGTCGTTGACCATCATTGCCACCGCCTTGATCGACACCGGGTCGCGCATGGACGACGTGATCTTCGAAGAGTTTAAGGGCACCGGTAACTCCGAGATCCATCTGGATCGCAGACTGAGTGACAAGCGACTCTTCCCGGCCATCGACCTGCAGCGCTCGGGCACTCGCAAGGAAGAACTACTGCTAAGCAAGGAAGATCTGAGCCGAATCTGGGTCATGCGCCGAGTCTTGAATCCACTCTCGCCCGTCGAGCAAATGGAGGTTGTGCTCGAACGACTCGAGAAAACCAAGTCGAACGCCGAGTTTCTGGCTTCCATGCAGAGTTAGCGTGAGAGTCAATTCGACCCGGCTCGGATTGAGCAGCCTCGTAATAAGGACAGAAACGATCCACTAATTCACACGAATCAACACGAAGAGTTCTTAGTGTCGTTTCGTGTGATTTAGCGGATCGTTTCGTTTTACTTTTCCGTCCACACAGAAGAATCCACCATCTTGCGCGTCGCTCTACTCTCTTCTGAAGTTGTGCCTTTTGCCAAAACCGGCGGTCTCGCTGATGTTGCTGGAGCGTTGCCGAAGGCACTACGTCAAAACAATGCGGACGCGATCGTAATTCTGCCGCGTTACCAACAAATCGACTCTAATCTCCTCTCAGACGAGACCATCGAAGATGTGCCAGTAGAGTGGCGCGGGAAAATCAGACCAACCCGAATCTGGCAAAGCGATGCCGCCGGCGCGCCTGCCTATCTAATCGAGGCGCCTGAGTATTTCCTGCATCCCGCCATTTATGGTTACGGAGACGATCATGAGCGCTTCGCCTTCTTTTCGCGCGCCGCACTCGCCCTCTGTAAGCATCTCGAGTGGCAGCCCGACATCATCCATGGTAACGACTGGCCCTGCGGGTTTGCGATGATGGAGCTTCGCGCCCGTCGTCGATATCAGGAGTTTTACCAATCCACGAGAACGCTTTTCTCGATTCACAATATCGCCTACCAGGGAGGGTTCGACCCACGAGACCTGTGGTGGATGGGTTTTGGCGATCCTCCTGATCGGGACGATTTCATCTTGAAAGGCGCCGCGTCGGCATTGAAAGCCGCGCTGATCGCCTCTGACGCGCTTTCCACAGTCAGCCGGCGATATGCCGAGGAGATAAAGACGCCGGAGCAAGGTTATGGACTTGACTGGTTGCTTCGAGCTCGGAGCGAACGGTTCGTGGGCGTGACTAACGGTGTGGATTATGAGGTCTGGAATCCGAAAACCGATCCTTACATTGGGTCACAGTTTTCGGTCGACGACCTCTCCGGCAAACTCGAATGCAAACTCGATCTGCTGAGACGTTTCGGCCTTCCATCAGACGCACAACGGCCAATAATTGCGATCATTTCCAGGCTGGTTTCTCAAAAAGGTTACGACCTCATCAGGCAAATAGCCGGTGGGATTCTCCAAACCGGATCCTTCTTTATTGCCCTGGGCGCTGGAGCTAAGGAATATGAAGACTTCCTGCAGAACTTGCACGATAGCGCTCCCCGCCAGGTTGGCATTTACAAAGGGTATGCCGGTGAGCCACTGGCACATCAAATCGAGGCGGGAGCAGACATTTTCCTCATGCCGTCGCTCTATGAACCCTGCGGCTTGAACCAGATGTACAGCATGCGTTACGGCACCGTGCCCGTTGTTCGAGCTACAGGTGGACTTGACGATACGGTCGAAAACTACGATCCAGGGCGTGGAACCGGAAATGGTTTCAAATTCCGACCCTATACCGGCTCCGCTCTGCTTGAAAAAATACGCGAAGCACTTTACTTTTATGGTAAGCCTGACAGCTGGAAACAAATACAGCTCAACGGCATGACTATGGACAATTCCTGGTCGGCGGCGGCGGTGAAATATATGAAGATGTACCAGGAGATCATGAAGTTTTAGAGGCGCCGGCATGAATGTCTACCAGCGCCTGACTTAAAGAAGCGAACGTAGGAAACGAGGAAATCTAGATGAGCGAGCATGTAACCGAAGTTAGTGACAGCACTTTCGAAAAGGACGTTTTACAGTCTGACAAACCTGTCTTGGTAGATTTTTGGGCTGCGTGGTGTGCGCCTTGCCGAATGCTGGCCCCCACCGTGGACGCAGTCGCAGAGATGTATGTTAGCAGCGCGCGCGTCGTCAAACTTAACGTCGACGACAACCCCTCCGTATCGCAGCGCTACGGAATCAAGGGGATCCCAACCCTGATTCTCTTCAAAGGTGGTAAGGAAGAGGAACGTGTGGTGGGAGCAACTTCCAAAGAAGCTATTTCCCGCATGATTGATAAGCACGTTAGTGGTGCGGCCACTGCGTAAGCGGTTCTCGAGTTAGGCGCGGAGTTATCAAGGTGTTGGTAGCCCGCGCCACTTCCATGTCTGTAGGTTAATATCCGTCCGAAACTGATCCAGACACTCATTCAATGAGATCACTGCGTGCGGCTGCGTTGGCAAGGCAGCGCTCTTTTGGAGAGCGACTGGGCGGTAGATTGCGGACGCGTCAGGTCGCAGATGCGAAGCTGCGGGCCCGGCAAGTTCAAGGTAAGATTCGTCGGTTAATAAATACCAATCTTCGCAAACAGGAAATGGTGGCGGCCCTGGCGCTGCGTCGAGGAGACTGCAATCGCTGCGGCGCTTGTTGTGAGCTGCTAATCAAGTGTCCGTTCCTGAAAAAACAATCTGACGGCACAAGTCTCTGCGGCATTTATGAGAACCGTCCAAACTCCTGCCGCTTATTTCCCATCGAGAAACGCGACGTCGAGGAACTTCGCGGCGAATGTAGCTACTACTTTATTGAGAGGCCAGTCCGGCTGGAGAAAGCTGGATAAAGATTGGCAATTGCCGATTGCCAATTGGCGCGTGGTCGGGAATCGTTGTTAGGGTTCCCCTGTCGTCCTGAGGACAATCTCAAGTTTCGGTAATCGTCCAATCGGCAATTGGCAATCGTCAATTGGCAATGTCATATGTCAAAAATCGTCGTAGTCATAGGCGCCCAATGGGGCGACGAGGGCAAAGGTAAGATCGTCGATCTGCTCGCTGAGCATTTCGATATCGTTGTGCGCTATCAGGGCGGACATAACGCCGGCCACTCCGTTCAGGTCGGCGATAAATCGTTCGTGCTTCATCTGCTTCCTTCCGGCATTGTTCACCCCGGGAAAACTTGCGTGCTCGGTAATGGGATGGTGATCGATCCCAAAGCCTTTTTTGAAGAAGCCGATCGATTGATGGGCCAGGGAATCGAGGTTTCCCCAGAACGCGTGAAGATTAGTTCGAGAGCCCACCTGATCCTTCCCTACCATCGTGCTTTGGATCACACCAGTGAAGAACGACTCGGCAACGAGAAGGTGGGCACAACTCTGCGTGGCATCGGTCCCGCTTATGAAGATAAAGCTGGTCGACGTGGGATCCGCACCGCAGATGCACTGGTGCCGGACGTTTTGCGTTCGCGCATCGAGCGCAACCTCGAAGACGCTAACCGGATCATTCAGGCTTATGGCGGTGAGAAACTTGACTCTGATGAAATCTTCAATGAGATGTTGCGTCTCACGGAGCGGCTCGGCAACTTCGTTGGGGATACAACTCACTATCTGAATGTCGCCGCAGCAGAAGGACGTTCGATCCTTCTGGAAGGAGCGCAAGCCACGCTCCTGGACGTAGATCACGGAACCTACCCTTTTGTCACTTCTTCCAGCACTACCGCGGGAGGAGCAATTGCGGGAACAGGTCTGGCGCCACATCGACTTACCGGTGTGCTGGGAATCGTCAGAACCTACACGACGCGAGTCGGTGAAGGGCCATTTCCCACCGAAATGCTCGAAAGCGAAGCCGAGCTGGGGGCGCTAATCCGCGAGCGAGGACGTGAGTATGGCGCCTCGACCGGTCGGCCGCGTCGCTGCGGTTGGTTTGACGCTTTTGCCACGCGGTATGCCGCGGAGATAAATGGCTTTACTTCTGTAGCGCTCACGAAGCTCGACGTGCTCGACACACTCGACGAGGTCAAAGTCTGTACCGGTTACAAACTAAACGGACGTGTCTGCGATTCCCTTCCCGCAGTCTCACAGGACCTGCGGCGGGCCGAACCGATTTACGCGACTCTGCCTGGCTGGAAAAGTTCGACTCTGGCGACTACTGAAATGGATTCCCTTCCTCAGAACGCGCGGCGTTATGTTGACTTTCTCTCCGAGCAGATTGGAGTGGAGATCGGATTGGTATCGACGGGTCCCGAACGCACCCAAACCATCGTAGTGAGAAATTCCGCCCTCGGCCGTTGGCTGGACGAATGAGATTAAGCCGCGGATTTTCGCGGATGAACGCGGATAAGTCATTGCCGATTGCCAATTGCCGATTGCCGATTGCCAATTGGCAAGTGGCAACTGGACAAAGAACTGCGTTCAACCAAACGTGTTTAGAAGGAATTACTCCAATCGGCAATTGGCAATCGGCAATCGGCAATCGGCAATAACTTATCCGCGTTCATCTGCGAAAATCCGCGGCCAAATTTTGACTTTGGACATTCAACTTTTCGTTATGTAGAATGCGATTCAATCGTTTGATAGTGGGCCGATAGCTCAGTTGGTAGAGCAACTGGCTTTTAACCAGTGGGTCGCAGGTTCGAGTCCTGCTCGGCTCAATTCCCTTACATGACAAGAAGTTAACACAACCATGTAGTTAAATATACCGTCGATTTCGTTGCAAATTCGCACCGCTCCCCAGAATTTCACAAACAGATAAGCCTTATTATTTTAACGTTTATGCCAGAGCCGTATTGTCACTCCGGCCCTCTCCCGAAAAACCAGTGGGTCGCAAAATCGAGTCAACACTAAGCGCGCTCACATCAATATTTTGAGCGGCGTTTTTTTGTCTTCGTTTACCGCTTTGTGGCAATTTTGCGTCGATCCGTCCCATGAGACGCGCGAGACTCACTGCACTGCTGGTGTTTTTTATTCATTGATTTACGCGACCCTAGCCGACGCGGACTGAGTCGACTCCTTCCGTTCATAGACGTCTTCAACGGCGGCGCGCAAAAGTTCCGCAACGCTCCATGCCTGTGCAACACAACCGCGCGCTGTATGTGGGACATCACCATCGAAGATTTCGGAGACCTGGCCCAGGCAAGCTTCGCTAAGATGATCCTGAAAAGTTGAAAGCCATGCGATCGCGAACTTGCGACCCACATTCGCACCGAATGTTTTCAAATGAGCGGTGATGAAAGGCCCCATCAACCACGGCCAGACAGTTCCCTGGTGATAAGCGCCGTCGCGACTCCGCGGATCGCCTTCGTAACGACCGATGTAATTCGGATCTTGAGGGGAGAGCGTTCGGAGTCCACGCGGCGTCAGCAAATCGCGCTCAACCACCCGCAGAACGCTGGCGGCTCGATCTTTGGAGAGCATTGAATTGGTCAGGCTGATTGCGAGAACTTGATTCGGCCTGATCGAAGCATCGCGCTGTTCGCCGTTCACTACGTCGTAGAGACAACCTGTCTCCTCGTTCCAAAACTGCTCGTTGAAACTCTTTCGCGCGGATGCCGCCATCGTCTTGTACTGCGCTTGTTTTGCTTTGTCGCCGAACCTCTCCGCCAGCTGTTCCATTACTCGCAAGGCGTTGTACCAAAGGGCCTGAATCTCGACCGCCTTGCCAGTGCGTGGCGTGACCACCCAGTCGCCGACTTTCGCGTCCATCCACGTGAGTTGCACGCTGGGTTCGCCGGAAAACAACAAGCCGTCTGAGTCAACGTGGATGTTGTAACGAGTGCCTTTCACGTGCCAGTCAATAATACCCGTCAACACAGCATGGAGGTTGTCGCGCACGAACTCGAAGTCATTCGTGTATTGCAAAAGCGAGCGCACGGCTTCGAAGAACCAGAGCGTTGCATCGACAGTGTTGTATTCGGGAGTCTCTCCCGCATCAGGAAAACGGTTCGGTAACATTCCCTGATCGACGTGCGCAGCAAACTCAGCCAGGATGCTCTTCGCAATTTCCGGATGGCCGGTCGTCAGTGTCAAACCCGGCAGAGCGATCATCGTGTCGCGGCCCCAATCCGCGAACCAGTGATAGCCGGCGATAACAGTCTTGCATCGTTCGCGCGCAACAACGAATTGATCTGCGGCGGAGGTAAGCGTGCTTATTGCTTGATCAGCCTCGGACTTCGCGATTAATAACTCCCGGCGTTCCGTCTCTGCCTTGCGATAGGTGTCAGCCCTACCGACATCGCGGCGCTCAGTTGACGCGATAATGCTTACCTTCGGACCCTTGGTCAGATCAAAAGTAAACGCGCATGGACTGAAGAGATCTTCGGCGAAGTCGAGACCGCGTTCCCGCTCGACTGCGTATTGAAAGTTGCGATACCAAAAGCCGTTCGTGTCGATCTGGGCAGTATCGTGTGCAAAATGCAACGCAGGCTGATCGCTGTAGGGCTTGACCGAAACCACTCCGTCTTCAGTTTCCACGTGTGAATTCAGCGCGCCATTTTCGTGCGTCGTGCTGTGATAATCGCGAAACGCCATCAGCGGCCGAACCTCTAACTTCAATTCCGTGACACTAGCCCGACCATCAGGAGTGGCGTGTACCTCATACTGAACTAATACAGTATTCTCTCCCTGCACCATGAATACACGCTTTTCCAAACATATTCCCTCAACTTCGTAGGTGAAAACTGGGAAGGGGTCGAGACGGAAGCCGGTTTGATACTTGAAACCCTCCGGATGGACTACGCCCGGATACTGATTAGCTGACAGTTCGTAGCGCTGACCATCAACAATTAGTGTCTCTTCCAGTTTCGAAAGCAAGACTAGTCGCCCAACTGGCGGCTTTGTCGCGGCGGTCAGCAAGCCATGGTAGCGGCGAGTGTTCAAACCCGTGATCGTCGAGGACGAAAAGCCGCCGATGCCGTTAGTCTCGAGCCATTCACGCGACATTGCAGTTTCGAGATTGCGGCAACTCTCCTGCTCTATTTCAATCATTGTTACCTTCTTTCTGAGAACGCAGCTAAGCTGCGCGACTTTCAGAATCATCCCCGACGGCTTCGATGAGTACTGGCTGCTCAACTCGCATACTCACGTCGATGAACTGTACAAGGTCCTTCGAAAATATGAGATCCAGGAACCAATCGAGCGCCACCCTCACTTTCTTTTCAAAGCGCGGCAGCTTGCTCAGATAGATAGTCCGCCACAGCCACCACGCGATGAAGCCGGAAAAGTTCACACCCATAATGCGAGCCACGCCGGTGCGTTTGCCGATCGAAGCTAGCGCGCCAATGGTCTTGAATTCGAAGCGTCGTCGCCGGCCACCGTTGATCGCGGCCACGATGTTGTCGGCCACAATTTTCCCCTGACGTATTGCGTGTTGTGCGGTCGGCGGACAAGATTTGCCCGTAGTCAGATCAGGTACGGCAGCACAATCGCCAAGCGCCCAGACTCCCGGATACCCAGTCACTTCAAGAAATTCATTTGTGACCAACCGACCGCGTTCCTTGGGACAATTCAACATTTCGAGTAGTGGGTTCGGAGAAACACCGGCCGTCCAAACCAGCATGTTGGTCTTCAGAGAAGTCCCATCACTCAGATTGACCTCATCATTCGAGACACTTTTGACTGACGTGTTCATGAGAAACTGCACTCCGCGACCAGCAAGCTTTTTGCGCGCATACGCGCCAAGTTGCGGACCCAATTCCGGCAAGATCACATCGGTTGCTTCGATCAAAACGATTCGCAGCTCTTTCTCGGAGAGCTTCGGATAGAACTCAATCGCCTCACGCACAAAATCATTGACAGAAGCTATCGTTTCGACGCCGGCAAACCCGCCGCCCGCCACCACCACCGTCAATAGCCGCGAACGATCTTCGCAGGCGCATTCAAAGTCTGCTTCCTCGAGGTTCTTGATCAGACGGCTGCGCAAGCGAATCGCATCGCTCAGCGATTTCATTGTCAACGCGTTTTCGGCCAGGCCCGGCAAATTGTAGAAGTTCGTCACCGAACCAAGCGCCAGGACCAAATAGTCATAAGCCAATTCGTGATCGTGATTGTCATCAGCGTGAGCAACGATAACGCGACGTTCCTTCAGATCGATTCTCTTAATGTCCCCATTGAAAAAATGTGTGCGGCGCAACAGCTTGCGCACCGGATTAACGATGTGCGTCAAGTCCAGATCGCCGGCTGCCACTTCATGTAGCATCGGCGTGAAAAGAAAGAAGTTCTCGCGATTGACGAGCGTGAGTTCAACGTCAGAGGAGCGACGAAGCTTTTTTTCAAGATGCAACGCTGCATAAAGACCGCCGAAGCCGCTTCCGAGAATCAGGATTCTCTTAGGTAGTCTTGAATTGCTGGCCATTAGGTCAGCTCCGCAACTTCACAGAAGACTTTGATAGCGCCGTTAGGATTTGTAAGCTTCTCGAACAACTCCTGATAGTTCTCCAGGCCTTTGACCGGATGCGTCAGTAGACGCGCCAGCCAACCCGGATATTCGGCTTCGGCTTGCGCTAGATCCTTCACACCCATCTCGAAGTATTCGCGATTCGCGTTGACTGTGCCGACCATTACCTTATTGCCGAGCACAAATTCCAAATTGATCTTGTCCGCCGGCACTTCGATCTTGCGATCTCCGCCTGTGACACTGGACAAAACCAGCACTCCGTTTTTGCCGAGCGCTTGCATGCTGTCGAACACTACTGGCGAAAATCCGGTAGCTTCGAAAATGATGTCGAACGGCCCATACTTCTTTGTGCCTTCGAGGATTGAAAGATCGTCGGTCGATTGGTAAGTAGCACCGATCGCCTCGATTAAGTCGGAATTCAAATAAGGCTTCGGGGTCTTGCCGAAGGTGGTCACCTGCAAACCCTTGAGGCGAAGCACAAGAGTCGCCAGCAGACCAATCGTTCCCGCACCCATAACCGCAGCGCGCTTCGGTTTCCAAACCCGCAGCCGACGTTGAATTTCGTATGCCTGAGCGACACCCTTCTCAACGACGGTTGTTGGTTCAAGCAGCACGCCGACCTCTTTCAGACCCTGTGGAATCTTGACGATAAATTCAGCATCATCGACATAGTACTGGCTCATGTAGCCGTGGCGCAGATTGATGCCGCGTTCAAAGTAAGTATCATCTGTCGTCATGTCGTTGGTGCCGATTAGGTCGTAGATGCTTGACCCCGGACGGCGCACCGTCGCAACCACATAATCGCCAGGCTTCACATTCGTCACGTTCGGACCGACAGCTTCGACCTGGCCAAAACCTTCGTGACCGATCACCAGAAAATCGTAGCCCTGTGGTGCCTGTCCATACTCTGCCGCATTGATTTCCTTGTCGGTGCCATCAACGCCAACACGCAAGACTTTTACTAAGACGCCGCGACCGTTCGGCACGTCTGTGACTTTCGGCGCCGGTAATTCCGCCAGATGAACTGTGTTTGGTATTCCCGGTTTGACTGCAATAGCTTTCATGATTGCTCCTCGAACTTGGTCTAAGTATCTTCAATTCTCAACTTGCCGACATCGCCATTTCGGTTCGAACGCCCATCTGTGCCAGTGTCGCCAATACGCGCGCCGGATCTCCAAGATCGCTCCAGCCAACGTCGCCAACTCTCATTACTGCAAGATCGTGAGGCCGCTGCACCAAGACTTGGTGCGAAAAATTTGAATCAGGAATTCTGCGATATACATCGCAGATCGCGTTTCGCTCCAGGGCTCCGCCGAACATCGGCACGGTCCGTGCAAAGGCCAGGAACAACTCGGGCAAAGCTTCGCTCGTCATCTTCAGCAAAGCATCGACCCGGCCGACCATCACAAAGCTGTTCCACAGACAACCTTGGTCCATCAGAGAGCGCGCCACGTTTGCGTTTGGCTTTTCCCAAAACCGACTCACGCGAGTAATTGAGCGTGGCAAACTACCGAGAATCGATCGATGCGGCTCGATCCATCCGTATTCAGTTTCAGGGCCACTCGGCGTAATACCCAGCAGAGTTACAGTTTCGGGTTGCAGCTGCACGGCATCGAAAGCCAGGTCGACATGCGTCATGAATTCCTCGTCATTAGCAAAGTAATGATCGGAAGGAAATAATGCGACGATGGCTTTCGGCGACTTCGCGGCCACGCACATCAACGCATAAAGAATTGCCGGTGCGGTTCCTTTGTTCGCAGGCTGCTCAAGCAGAAGATTTTGCGAAACAGTCTGAGTCAAAGATTGATAAAAACGTCGATGCTTTTCGGTAACGACAAACAAGGTGCGGCCTGGCGAGACCGACAACGCGACGCGAGAGCGAGTCTGATCGAGCAGCGTGCTGCCGCCGAGGACAGGAACAAATTGTTTCGGACGGTCGTCGCCGGTAATGGCGCGCGTAATTGATTGCAGACGCGTGCCGTCGCCGCCAGCCAGGATGACTGCCCAGCGTTCGCTCTGGCGCGGTCCATTTGCTGATAAGTCATTCGAAGGCTCTTCCGAAAATGGTTGCTGGAGTGACATCGCGTTCATGATTGCTGGTCCTTGTCTGGATTGGCCGAACAATCATGAGTCGGATTGAAGAGGGATTCCTTACAGAGGGTCGTTTATTTTCGAGGGTTTGTTTCGTCGAGTGCCACGAGTTAGCGGAGCGTTTCATTCACCGCTCTGCTGCAAGAGCTTCGCAACCAGTCCCGTCCAACCAGTCTGGTGGCTGGCGCCGACGCCTGAGCCGTTGTCTCCGTGAAAATACTCATGGAAAGGAACCAGGTCGCGCCAGTTGAGATCAGTCTGAAACTTTTCAGTAGCTCCGAACACTGGTCTCCGCTCACTGCCATCGCGCAGAAAGATTCGCGAAAGCCGTTTCGATATTTCGCCGGAGACTTCCCAAAGGGTCATCATCTGCCCTGAGCCCGTTGGACATTCGACCTTGAAATCCTCGCCGAGGTAATGATGAAACTTTTGTAGCGACTCGATCAGCAGATAATTCAGCGGAAACCAGATTGGGCCTCGCCAGTTTGAGTTACCACCAAACAGCCCTGTGCTCGACTCGGCCGGCTCATAGTCCACCCGATGCTCTGTGCCGTTCACCGGCAGCACATACGGATGGTCCTTGTGGAAACGCGAAATCGCACGAATGCCATAAGGCGAAAGGAACTCGTTTTCATCCAGCATGTAACGCAGCACCCTGCGCAACTGATCCTGGTGGACAATTGACAGCAAACGCCGCTCGTCATTCCCCGGTGTGCGCATGCACGCTACGTTCTTAATCAAGTCAGGACGATTGCCAATGAACCACTCCATCCGTCGCTTGAAGTCCGGCAAGTGTTCCAGCAGCTCCGGCTCTAATGTTTCGACTGCAAACAGCGGAATCAAACCCACCATCGATCTAACTTTCATCGGGTATGGTTCGCCCTCGGGCAGATGTAGCACGTCGTAAAAGAACCCATCCTGTTCGTTCCACAACCTGATCTCGTTGTCGCCGCGATTGTTCATCGCGCGTGCGATTGACAGGAAGTGCTCCCAGAACTTGCTCGCGACATCTTCGTAAGATGGATCTTCCCTGGCCAGCTCCATTGCGATTGCCAACAGATTTAGCGCGTACATCGCCATCCAGCTCGTACCGTCTGATTGCGCGATGTGGCCGCCGGTCGGCAGTGGTGCACTGCGATCAAACACCCCGATGTTATCGAGTCCGAGGAAGCCGCCCTGAAAGATATTCATCCCATCGGCGTCTTTGCGATTGACCCACCAGGTGAAATTCAGCAGCAGCTTCTGGAAAACTCGCTTGAGAAAAACCGTGTCGCCAACACCGCGCCGCTTCTTTTCCATCTTGTAAACGCGCCACGTAGCCCACGCATGAACGGGCGGGTTCACGTCGCCGAAGGCCCACTCATAGGCCGGCAACTGACCATTCGGATGCATGTACCACTCGCGCAACATCAGCACGAGTTGCTCTTTGGCGAACTCTGAGTCAACGAGCGCGAGCGGCACGCAATGGAAGGCCAGATCCCACGCGGCATACCAGGGATACTCCCACTTGTCCGGCATCGAGATGATGTCGGCGTTGTAGAGGTGTTTCCACTCGTGATTGCGGCCGTTGTGTCTTTCAGCCGGCGGCTTCGGTGTATCTGAATCACCATCGAGCCATTTTTCGATTACGTAATGATAGAACTGTTTGGACCACAGCAGCCCGCCCAGGGATTGACGCATGACCATGCGCGCGTCGTCAGAAAGGTCTTCAGGGATTACGGTTTGATAGAACTCATCGGCTTCGCGAATTCGATCAGTAAAAAGCGTGTCGAAGTCAGCGAATGCGTCATGGTCTTCTTTTAGCAATTTGTCTGTTAATCGCAGGCGAATCGTTGCGGCCTCTCCCGGCGCGACTGCCAGTCTGTAGTTCGCTGCGGCCTTCGTCCCTGTTTGCTCGGGATTCACTGCCGCTTGATTGCCATGAACGATGTAATCGTTGATGCCGTCTTTTACGAAGTGGGAACCATTGGGCGAGCTGAAAAGACGCTGCGTGTTGGTATCGTTTTCAGTGAACAATAATTCGGGCGAATCGTCGCAGTGCAGCCAGCGCTTTCCTAAGCCGCCGACCTCCAGTTCGATCGCGCCATCGGTAGCCTTCCGCAGACTTGGCTTGGCCGAGCCGTTCTGATTCCATGACCAGGTGTTGCGAAACCAAATCGTCGGCAGCAGATTTATCGAGGCCACCTCCGGCCCGTGATTGGTCGCAGTAATCTTAATCAGAATGTCTTCAACATCGGCCTTGGCATATTCGACCACCACGTCGAAGTAACGATCTTCATTGAAGATGCCGGTGTCGATCAGCTCGAACTCGGCTGCGAGTTTGCCTCGACTACGATTCTCATCAACCAATTGGCTGTAAGGAAACTCGGTCTGCGGATACTTGTACAAGTACTTCATGTACGAGTGTGTGGGCGTTGAATCGAGATAGAAGTAGTATTCCTTGACGTCTTCGCCGTGATTGCCTTCGCTGCCGGTCAAACCAAAAATGCGTTCTTTCAAGATAGGATCGTGGCCATTCCACAATGCCAACGCGAAACAGATTTTCTGATGACGATCGGAGATGCCAGCGAGACCATCTTCGTTCCAGCGATAGGCGCGCGACCGCGCATGATCGTGCGGGAAATAGTCCCAGGCCGTACCACCTGCGCTATAGTCTTCACGCACGGTGCCCCACGCGCGTTCACTAAGATATGGGCCCCAGCGTTTCCAATGTTTCGTGCGTTGACGCGCTTCGTCCAAACGCTGCTCTTCGGCGGTCAGGTTTTGTCTTTTGTCTGAGTCTTGATTCATGAGATTTAGATCAGCTTGTCTAATCGATCCCGAAAATAATCCCGCCAGCTTTCCGGCAAAGCTTCCACTTCAATCGCCCGACGAAGCAACGCTGCATTGTGCTTCTCTTGTATGTATAGTCGGGTGATATCGTTAACCCTTACATCGTGAGCATCTTTAGCCAACGGCTCGAACTCGTCGCCGGCGCCGACTTCGCCTTCTTTCAAAACCGCGACATAAAATCCAGTGCGTTCGCTTTGCAAGAATCTCTTGATGATGTCTGCGCGACCGAATTTTAGGCCTAGCTTGTAACAAGGCATGCGTGGCTGGGTAACCATCAACTCGTCGGCACCAATGCGAAACTTGTCGCCAATGTTTGTTTCCGTCTCCAGCAAGCCTGTGGTCGTAAAGTTCTCGCCGAACATGCCCCACGGCAGCTCCATCTCAGGAAACTCGCGTTTCCAAAAATCGTAGTGCTCCGCGGGATAGACATAGACTGCTTTGCTCGGGCCTCCATGAACTGATAGGTCAGCTTGGCGGTCGCCGTCGAGGTTCAGCGTTCGCATCATTACGCGGTTGGCGATTGGTTCCTTGAAAATGCCGGTTGATACCGGTTCACCGTTGTGCGAGACCAGGCGCGGCCGACCAACATTTAGTGAAATGATTTTCACTTCAACTTAGATTGGATCAGTTTCTACGCCTTCGCGCTTCTGAACCTCTCCGAAGACAAATTTCGTAACGTTCTCAGTGGCTCGTCCTTTGCACACTGTGCCGAGAATTACCGGAATGAAAGTGGTCGAGTCATGGTCACGAGATTCACTTCTCGACTAACGCCATCACGTGCCCATCGGGATCGCGCGCGAGCAAACCTTTGCTGAATCCTAGTCGCCCATCGCTAATTGATACGACGCCGGGTGAAACAAGGCGAAAGCTCTCAGCGAGCAGATTCTGCGCAAACATGTCCGCTGCATTTACGACCAGTGTGGTCTGCCAGTGAAAAAGATCGTTCGCTCGGGCATCACTCGGCGCCGGACGTCCGTCGCGCGGCGCAAGGTACTCGAGAAATTCGATGCCTGGTCCCCCGCTACCGGCCCGAAGACTCGTAATGCGTAACCTTGCGCCGAAGACGTTGTTTAGATGTTCCTGCTCGGTGCCGTAATTCTCACTCGTACCGGCGACGCGCAGACCCAGCACGTCGCGATAAAACCTTAGGCTTGCTTCGGTATTGCTGACGACGATCGCGGTGTGGTCTATGCCGAGAAACAGGCGATCCTTTCGCTGCCATTTCGCATCGCCCTTGCCTTCGGGAAACTGCAGGATCTCAAGCCAGTGCTTGTCGGGATCGCGAAAGTAAAATGCCTTTATGCCGCCGGCATTCTTGTTCCAGTCAGGCAGACGCTGCGGACCAGTCGAGGCGTGCTCGACTTTGTTTTGTCGTAATAAGGCGTAGGCCTTGTCCATGTCACTAGTGATGATTGCAATGTGTTGGAACCAGCGATCGTTGCTACGTGAATCAACCGGAACCGGGCGCCCCTTAGGCGCCAGATATTCAGTCAACTCGATAAACTCATCGCCTAAGCGCATTCGAACAACGCGCATGCGCAAGCCAAACACGCCTTGCAGCCGTTCATAGTCTTCGCCCGTCACTTCCACATCGGAGACTTTCTCGAATGAAAGCACTTTCGAATAGAAACCAATCGAAGCGTCCATGTCGGAAACGGTCATCCCGATCGCGCCAACCTGTTCAACCAGAGGGACGGTCTTTGGATTGTTTGTAGCGAAGAGGAAGGGGACGCGCGAGCTGTTGAGAGCACGCGCGTCCGTCGGCAGGAACTGAGCCGCTGTCGTCTGAACGAAAACGCTCAGCGCAAGCAGTAGCCAAAGGCCGACGCGGGGACGCGAAGACGCGGAGACGCGGAGCTTGGTTGCTCCGACAGCTTCTGAGTTGTGAAACAAGAGCCTCGTGCGCTGCTTCGTCCCGGTGTCTCCGAGTCCCCGTGTCTCCGTTTTGCTTTTCATTGCATTCGCTCCAACAAGTGATCGCCAACGCGCAGTGCATTCGCCATGATCGTCAGCGCCGGATTGACCGCGCCACTCGATGGGAAGAAGCTCGCATCAACCACATAGAGATTGTCGACCTCGTGCGCTTTGCAATTGCGATCAAGCGCCGAAGTCTTCGGGTCATTACCGAAGCGCACGGTGCCGTTCTGATGTGCGACCGCCGCTAATGGCAAACGCTGGCCGAGATACAAGTTTCGCGCAAACAAACCCTGGTGACATTCGTGCCCGTGAATGTCGCAGTTGGTTTGCTTCATTGCTTTTTGCAACTGAGCTTTCAAGCGATCGTGCCCTTCCACGTTGTTGAGCTTGTAGCTCACGCGGATCTCGCCATCTCGATCGACAGTCACGCGGTTGTCCGGGTCGGGTAAGTCTTCTGAAGTCAGCCAGAAGTCCAGGCTATGCTTGGCCATCAAGTCCAGAGACCAACCAGGCGCAATCGCCGGCGCGCCCGCTTTCAAGGTGTCAGCGTCGAGCTTGCCGACAAACGAGATGTGGCCCATCGGGTATTCCCAGTCCCTCGAGCCAAGATAAAAATCATTGATTGCCAACGTCTTTTGAAAGACGGTCGGGTTTGGGCATTTTGAAAGCGCCATCAAAACCGAATTGATATGTCCCATGTAGTGACGCCCGACCACGTCCGAGCCATTAGCGAGTCCGTTTGGGTGACTGTCATTAGCCGATCGCAGTAACAACGCGGAGGAATTGACCGCGCCGCAAGACACGACCACGATGTCGCCTGAATATTCTTCGCGCGCACCGTTGCGCTCGACGATCACCTTGCTTACTTCACGCGCATTGCCGTTCGTTTCCAACCGCATAACCTTGGCGTTGGTGACTAGCGAAACGTTCGCATGCTTCAGAGCCGGATCTACACAGATTGTTTGCGCATCAGCCTTTGCGCCAATCAAACATGGATGGCCGTCGCAGGTGTTGCATCGAATGCAGGTGCTAGTTCGCGGGTTCTTTTCATCGATCCGAATCCCAAGCGGCACGTGAAAAGGCTTCAGGCCCGCTCGCTCAAGATCATCGTGCAGATGCTGAATACGTTGCTCGTGACTGACGGCCGGATATTTGTAGGGAGCGCTGGCGTATGGTTCTGTTGGATCTTCACCGCGGTTGCCGTGCACCTGATAGAGATGTTCCGCTTCGGTGTAATAGGGTTCCAGCTCATCGTAGCTGATTGGCCATGACGGTGAGACGCCGCCGTGATGACGAATTTCACCAAAGTCTTCTTTGCGCAAACGAAACAGCGCCGCGCCGTAAAATTTGGTGTTGCCGCCAACGAAATAGTTTGTGTGCGGGTGTAGTGGGTTGCCGTCAACATCGCGCCAGGCCTCTTTGGTGTTGTACTTAGCGTCGAGGTTGACCGCGCGGGTGCTCCAATTGTCCTTCTCGCGCGGCACGTAATCGCCCCGTTCGAGCAGAAGGATCTTCTTACCGGAGGGCGCGAGTTTGTAGGCGAGCGTGCCGCCGCCCGCGCCCGTGCCGATAATGATTACGTCGTAGTGGTTGTTGGTTGTCATGATGCGCTCCGTCAAAACTCTTGTCAGAACCACCTGCGTGAGCGGGTGGGCCTTCGAAATAATTCGGCTCGGGCAGTGCCAGTTACGCCTCCCGCTTACGCAGGTGGTTCTGACAACGGCGCGGTGCCAAAGTTGACATTGAACCGCGCGCACCAAATCGTCGCTGCGCGATACTTCGCCAAATCAACATTCGCCGGAACGTCGTAGTTCTGATCGCCGATGTTCCCCTTCAAGGAGCCAAGGTCGACAAAGCCGGCACTCTTCACGGTGTCGTTGTCCTTCGCATCTGCTGCGGCCACAAGATAAACGTGCACATCGGGACCGTTGGAAGTTGAGAAATTGGTCAAGCGCAACGTCCTTTTGCCGTCCGCCAGCTTGAAGATCGCCGCCGTGCCTTTGGTTTCGTGCGCTCCGGCGTGGAATTCACCCAACGCCAGTTTCATCGGCTCCACGTTCGCCGCTGATGCTGTCGGAAACTGTTCGTGTACTCTCTGATTGATGAACAACCGCTCGGGGCGAAACGCATACCACGCACCGGCTCCGGCAATTACGAGGACCAACAGGGCAACTAGCCATTTCTTTGACATGATCACCATCTCCTTTTCAGAATTACGTTGCTGGAAAATGAATAGACTTACAGCTCAGGATTCGCCGATCTGTTTCTTTGAATCCTCTTCGGTTACGAAGCTCTTTGGGATTTCGGTGCGGTGTGAATTTCCCCTCAAACTGGCCGCCCGATAACCTCTAACGCCTATTGGTCGCGGCTGGAATCAAATCCTTACAATTGTTTTAGGCGGCCGCCGCACGACAGCCGAATACCGAACGAACGTGAGGCTGGTCGAGTGGACGCTGATTTACATTTTCGCTGTCAGCGGTCGATGCTGGCGTTTGCCCACGAAACCACTCTGCTTCCAGAAAGTGCCTGAGCTTGCCACGCGCGCGATGCAAAGTCACCCAGAGGTTACTGGTCGTAATATTAAGTATTTCGCAGATTTCCTCGCTACCAAGACCGTCGATCTCCCTCAGCGTGAACGCAATTGCCATCTGCGGTGAAAGCTGCGCCAGACAGCGATCGACTGTCTTCCAAAACTCGCCGGCCTCCAGGAGTCCAACTGCATCAACGGACCAAATTCTGGGCGCCTGATCCTCTCGCCAATGTCCACGCCACTCGCCTGCACTTTCAAACCAATCCAAGTCGTCGCGACCCGCTTCTTCCGCCATTTGGAACTCCGGCGTCCTCGCAAGCCGGCGAAAGTAATCAACGACCTTATGTCTAATTATTCCTACTAACCAGGTTCTTTCCGAGCTGCGCCCTTCGTGATTTTGGTATGAACCGATCGCCGCCAATAGAGTCTCTTGCAGCAGATCTTCAGCAACCGCCGTGTCGCGCACGCGCATCAGCGCGTACCGGTAAAGGTAGTCGCCGTGCCGGTCCAACCATCTGGTCGGATCGAGGGATGACTTAATGTCGGGACTCGTCGTCATTTGGCATCAACTCCATCGGTTCATGCTTTTGATCTGAGACCTGTGGAACCGGTTTTCGGTGGCTTCTCTGTAAGATTAGACGCGACGCTGGCCGCAGGGATGCAGAATTTGTGAGAGTTGCGCTTTTGCTGGTGACAAGTGGCGGCCTGGGGTATTCTGCGAAATGTCTCGGTAACCGATCGGAGCGAAAAAGTGAGTTTCCTGCCTGAAACTGAGAAACCGGAGGCGCTTGCCTCACTGGCCGTTTTCAAGCAGCACTTCGGATTTATTCCCAGGGTCTTCAGGGCCCAGGCCGCCCTACCAGATCTGCTCGAATCACAAGCGAAGCTGATTGAGACCCTGCTGTTTGCGAAGGGTTCGCTAACACGAGTTCAAAAGGAGTTCATCCTTTTGGCGGTCTCTGGCGCCAACCGGAACATTTATTTTCCCGCCGTGCATTCGAATACTTTGCAGTTTTTGGGTGTAAAACCTGAAATATCACACCAGGTAACAGTGGATCATCATCTGGCAAACTTGTCTGATCAGGACATCGCTCTGCTTGATTTTGCGCGCCAGTTGGCTCAGCAAGCGCACGCATTCTCGGCGGATGATGTTGAACGATTGCGTGCTCACGGATTTTCTGACGAGCAGATTCTGGAAGCCGTGCTGATGGTGGGGCTGACAAATATGCTCAATGTCATTCAGTCTGGCTTGGGTAGCGAGCCCGACTTCAAACCGCGTTCAGTAGTTCAGCAAAAAGAAGTGAATCCCGCGACCGAGTCAGAGCGTCCAATGCTTGAGCTGCCATTAGCGGAGGAGTCTGTGTCCGCCGATCCCGACGCGGAATTTGTCGCGCGAGTGAAGGCTGGCGAGTCGGATGCATTTCGAAGAATTGGTGAGACGACATGGGCGCAGAGTTTACCGAAGCTTGATTGGAATTCTCGGCAGTGCTGAAGAGGCGGAAGATGCTTTGCAGGATGCCTTCTTGAAAGCTTTCCAGCACCTCCCTGAGTTCGAAGGACGATCGAGATTTTCGACCTGGTTGGTGCGCATCGCTCTTAACACAGGGTTGCAACGCTTGCGAGGACGAAAAGATTTTGAGACTCTTGACGAGGACAGCGAACAATTTAAGCCACGGCGAATTCAGGCCTGGCAGGAAAACCCGGAAGACTCTTATTCGCGGGAATAAATGTATGATTAGCTGTCAGGATTTTATTACGGAGCTAGGAAACCTTCTCGACCACGAACTCGCGGCCGGGATTCGCGAGCAGCTCGAAGCGCATCTTGCCGAATGCAATACGTGCCAGGTGCTCTACGACTCTACTCGCAAGACGCTGCGCATCGTTACCGAAAGTGGATCATTCGATTACCCCGAACCGATTGCCGAGCCGTTGGTAAGTAAAATTATGGACAAGATTCGTGGCGGTTGTGAGATTTCGCCGACGAACTCGAAAGCATAGTTATTGGTTGTCACGCCCCGATCGCTTTGCTCTGTTCCAAATCGATTCGCGATTTATAGTCTGGCACCGTCCCCAGACCAAAGCCCACATAATTCGCAAACTTCGCCAGACCAACACACATCACCGTTTCCAGGATTGCTTGATCGTTGAAGTCATACGTCCGCAGATCATCAATGTCTTCCTGGGTGATCTTCAGCCCGTGGTTGTTGAATTTGAGAGCAAAGTTCAGCAGCGCTTTGTCGACAATCGACAAATCGGTCGACATATGATCGAGAGCGATTTGCTCCGGCTCGGGGCCAGCAAGTTTCAGCATGCGAATGATTTCGCAGTGTGCCGTAACGCAATAAGTACTAAGGTTCGCGGCCGAGCAAACCAGAAAGATGTGTTCCTTCTGCGGGCGGGTGAGGGCGCCTTCCTTAATCAGGATCGCATCAACTAGTCCCACTTCGGCATCGAGCAAATCGGGCCGCGCGGTTTGTGCTTTGAAGAAGTTCGGAATAAATCCGTAGTCTTCCTTGATTAATCGAAGCGTTGGAAAATCGTTTTCGTCGAAAGAATTGTCGCGGAGATAACTCATATTCCCTCCTCAGGGGAAAGTCCAAAGCGGACTTAATTTCGGGAATGCCGCAATGCTACGACCGTTGTTTAAAGGCGTCAAGCGTTAACCTTGGACCAGAACCGATGAGTCGTCTGAGTTTAAGATTTTAGGCACGGGTGCAATGCGAATAGCAATCTTTGGAACTGGTGGAGTTGGTGGGTACTTCGGCGGGCGCCTTGCCCAGGCCGGCGAGGATGTCACCTTCATCGCGCGCGGCGAGCATCTGTTTGCAATCCAAACAAAAGGCCTGAAGGTTGATAGTCTCAACGGCGATTTTGTGATCGATCCTGCGAAAGCAACGGATGATGTGGATGAAGTTGGCGCAGTCGATCTCGTAATCGTTGGAGTAAAAGCGTGGCAGGTACCGGAGGCAGCGCGCGCGATGAAGGCGATGGTCGGGTCGAAAACGACCGTTCTACCCTTGCAGAATGGAGTAGACGCCGTTGATCAATTGACTGCGGAGTTAGGCACTGATCATGTGATTGGCGGACTCTGCAAGATCGTCAGCTTCGTTGTTGGGCCAGGCCACATTCGTCACGCCGGTTTTGTCCCGTCAATCGTAATCGGCGAGCTGGATAATCAACTCACGGATCGAATCAAAGAAATACAAAGGACTTTCAATCACGCTGGTGTTGAAACGACGATCGCAGCAGATATTCAGGCCGCGCTTTGGATGAAGTTCTTGTTCATTGCCTCATTCAGCGGCGTTGGCGCAATCGCGAATTCACCAGCGGGAATTCTTCGCACTGATCCGGAATTGCGAGGGCAAATATTGCAGGCAATGGAAGAAATCTACGCGCTCGCGCATGCTCGCAACATCAAACTGCCGTCGAATTCGATTGAAACTGCGATGGCCGGCGTCAATGCCTTGCCGGAGGATGCGACCAGTTCCATGCAGCGAGACATCGCTGCCGGCAAGGCTTCAGAGTTGGAATCCCAAAACGGCGCAGTGGTCCGCATGGCCCGTGAATCCCTCGTCGAGGTACCCACACACGAGTTTATTTACGAGGCATTGAAGCCGCTTGAAAATAAGGCCCGCAGAAAATTAGAACTTGAATCCGCAAGCGGGCCTCCATAGCAAATGCGAGATGGTTCTTACTTAATCGTTACCGTCAGAGTGTAGTGCGCTACGGGATGGGCCATAACGTAGACGTAGTAATCTTTTGTTACGGGAATCTTGCCACTCCAGCGTCTTCCCTTATCCGACTCTTTCCCAAACTTTACATATCTATCTCCGTCAAAATCAGGTGCTTCACCGACATAAAATTCAGCGTGATTGGGACCGCCGTTAAGGTATTCGCGTCGCCATGAGAGTCGCACTGTCATTATTTGACCCCTTCGCGCGCAAATTACATAAGTGTCATGTGACTCTCCGCCGATAAAACCTCGGACGATGGCGGGACTGCGGAGCCGCTCCACGTATTCCTGTGTTCGAGGAACGCTCGCGCCTGCAGCTGGTGTTAATAGGAAGACGAAAGACAGTAATACTCTCTGAAGTTTGATTCGCATATAGAGGTTGTTCCAAAAGGTTCAATGAACCGACGCGGTTGCAGTCATCAATTTCATTTCGCGTTGATAACAGCTCTGCCGCTCCGGGTACGGATCGTTGGCAAAGATCAGATCGGCAGCTTCGCGAGGATGATCCCGTTTTTCGTGAATTCTCTGGGCCGGAAAGTAAATCGTTTCATAAGCCCTGATCGTTGCTGCCGGCGGCAATGCTTCTTGCTTCCGTTCGAGCGCGCGCATCAGCGCAGTCGAGAACGAGCAATCGATCCAAATCGCCAGGTCAAACAGGTTTCGGTAATCGCTTTTGAAAAGAAAAATGCCCTCAACTAAAACAACATCGACGTTTCTGAAACTGTAAGTGTGCTTGCGATAACTCTTCGCCGTCTCTTCGGTCAAATCGGCCACGAGATTAACCGAGCGTTTGTTCCGCAACGGCAGCACGAGCTGGGTGAAGAATTCATTAAGGCGAATCGCGTTTACATAGAAGTGTTTCGCCGGCTGCTCCGAATTGAATCTCCGTTCGGGCAGATTAAGCCAGCCATCGACGTTGATCTTCGCGGCGGCGACCGAGCGTTGGGCTAGCCGTGCCTGAAGCTGAAGCGTCACGTAGCCTTTGCCACTGCCATCGATACCGCTTATCCCAACAAGCAGGCTGCGGTCCCTGGGCAAAAGTGCGCACTCGCTCAGAATTCGCGAAACCAGATCGTCCATCTCAACCATGTCAGTCACCATTGGTTGATAGTCTGTGCAGCTAATCTTTCGCAGCCGTCAGTGAATCGCCTAGCGTCCACAAAGAAGCTCCGAGCAGAACGACATCCTTTAGGAGAAAACCGCCGGATCCTGAAAGCGCCGGGAACCCGCCTAAACTCTTTTCCCATCCGGGCAAAGTAAACAGAAAAGTGAGCGTCGTCAGGAATGTAAATACCGCGAGAAAGCTGCCAATAGCCGAAAGCTTAGACGCAATGGGTCTGATTGCAATCAGCGCAGCCGCCGTCAACTCTGTGACGCCGATCACATTCGAACTCGCCTGAACAGTTAAGAACTTGTACATCCAACTCATGAATGGACTGGTCTCAATCAAGGCCTTGATTCCAGCGGCTTCATAAGCTGTGAATTTCATCGCGCCAATCCAACCCAGGACGAGCACCAGACCGTAGCGAATGATCAACTCTCCCAGTTTCTGAACAGATAGCGCTTGTTTTGTCATTGTCATCTCATCTTGTCCTCGTCTGCTTTACTGCCTCACGTCAGGCACACGCTTCCAGGTAGTGATCTCGGTTAACCAACCGTTGTTCTTGCGTCGTTCGAACGAGGCCTTGAGATGCGGCGTGAGCTTATGATCCTCTAGCGCTTGCGGATTGCGCCAAACCTCAAACCGCATGAAATAATTCTTGTCTACGGTTGATTGAAACAGATCGTATTTAAGGTTTCCTGCTTCGGCGCGAGTCGGCGCCGTTGTGGACAACAGCTCCGTCACCAAGTCCTGCTCGCTCCCTTCAGGGCCCCGGATAAAAGTCACCGCCGTCAGTAGATCAGCTTCGTTCATCGCTCCGGCTGCAATTCCTTTTTTCATCTCGACTAAGAGGCCGTGTGCATCCGTGTCGCCAATATTCTCTGAAGCATGAACGAGAGCGTCACCGTAGAAAACATCACCAGCCTTGGTTTCGCGAATCTTCGTCGTGCCGTCGAGGAAGCTGAAGCGGATCTTGAATGGCGCCAGCACGTAAGTAACCGCCGCGGGGTGCGCATGAAAGTTTTCCTTCGCCCCCTTCTTCAACTGAAAGTCGAGCACTCGCACCTTATCGTTTTCCAAAAGCACTTTGTAATTGTCTGGATAGAGCGGCACCGGATCTTGTGCCAGTGTCTGAGCGGCACAGAGCAGCAGTGCGAACATGCTCAAAGGTATCGTCATTGTTGCTTTCATCAGCTCACCTCCTGAACCTGCCTTCGCAGGCTCATCCCCTGGATTCCTTTTACCGTCGTGCTTGCGCCTTTCGTGTTTAGTCGAACGCGATAGAGAATGTGATTAGACGTGATAAAGAGCGTCGAACCATCCTCGCCCCAGGCGCAGTTTCCCGTGGCCGTTCCCAAATCGAAGCGGCCCAACAGCGTGCCATCGGGCGCGATGATGAAAAGACCTCCCGGTGCTGCGGCAAAGATATTGCCGTACACATCCACTTTTAGACTGTCCGCCACGCCTGGTCTGGCTTTCGACAGCTCTGCGCCATCGAACAAGACTTTGCCGGCGGAAAGTGTGCCGTCCTTTTTTACGTCGAAGACGAACCAAAGCGTGCGCGCCGAATCAGCCACGTATAACTTCTTTTCGTCCGGCGAAAATGCGATGCCGTTGGGCGCTTTGACTTCCGTAGTTAGCAGCGTCAGTTTGCCTTTGGTCGACAAGCGGTAAACTCCCTGAAACGAAAGTTCCTTTTTCGGATCGTCGAACGCTTTGGGCAAACCGAACGGCGGATCGGTGAAGTAGAGATCACCATTGGACCTGAAAATCAGATCGTTGGGACTGTTGAGCCGCTTGCCGTCGTAGTTATCAACCAGAGTGGTGCGAGTGCCATCTTTCTCTAGTCGGCTGATGCGCCGATCGCCGTGCTGACAAAATACGAGGCGGCCTTTCTTGTCGAAGGTCAAACCATTTGATCCGGGCTCTCGGCCGGTAAAAGGGTCAGCCCCGGTGTAGCCGCTCGGCTGGAGAAACGTACTCGTGCCCTCGCCAGCTTTCCACTTGATGATCCGGTTGTTGGGCACATCGGAAAACAGGAGAGACTTTTCTCGTGGGTTCCATACTGGCCCCTCGGCCCACGCAAAACCGTCTGCAATCTCTTCCAGCGCCGCATCGGGCGGAACAATTTGATCTAGTCGCGAATCGATGCGCACGATGGCCGGCACTGGCGAGTTAATCGAAGCAGCATTTGATCGAAGTTGGCGCCCAGGCAAGGTAACGATCACTGCCAGTAGCGCAAACAAGAGAAGAAGTGTTTTCACGATTGCCTCCCGAACTTGGCGTTCTTGCTGCTACTGAGGCCGCACGCCCGCGATGTTCAGTCTTATGCGATAGAGACCCGAACGCGCGCACAGATACAGCGTCTTCCCATCCGCATCGCCCCAGGCCATGTTGTGCGGATGACGCGGCGTTATGATTGTGCCCAGGTGTTTACCTTCCGGCGAGATCACCCAAAGTCCACCCGGCGCCGACACGTACAAGTTGCCTTTTTGATCGACCTTGATACCGTCGAGACCGTCTTCGCCTGCCGCGTTGGTGAAATCAAAGAAAAGTTTTCCATTTTTCAGCGTGCCATCAGGTTGCACTTCGTACCGCATGACCGCCTTGTGCTTCTCGCCGATCTCACTGACTGACTCGTCGCCTGGGCGTGCGTGTTGACCGGTTATCGCGCGCGGCCAGTTGCCGACATACAGAAACTTCTCGTCGGGAGATAAGGCTATTCCGTTGGGACCGCTAAAGTCTCTACTGATCAGCTGCAGCTTTCCCTTGTAGATCGAGAACACTCCGCTGAATGGCAATTCCTTGCGCGAGTCTTCAAAAGCCTTGGGAAAACCAAACGGCGGGTCAGTAAAGAAGAGCGTGCCATCGGATCGATAAACCAGATCGTTTGGACTATTCAAACGCTTGCCCTGAAAACTGTCCGCCAGAATCGTCTGTGTTCCATCTTGCTCATCGCGCACTACCCGATGGTTCCCGTGCTGATTGATGGTTAGACGACCTTGAGTATCCAGCGTCAATCCATTGGAGCCAGGCTGGCCAAACTCGGCGATGTCGGCGCCAGAGTAACCACTTGGGGTGCGAAACACAGCGAGCATCCCTTCCGCATTTCCGTTGGGCGCGTACTTGTAGATCGTGTTCGCATTCGGATCGCTGAACAGCAGATAGCCACCGTCTTTATTCACCCAAACCGGGCCCTCGGTAAACTTGAAGCCATCGGCGAGTTTGAAGACCTTCGGATTTGGTCCGACGACTTCGTTCATCGCCGGATCGTTACGCAAGACTTCGACGTTGACTTCGCTTGGCATCAGCGCAACTGGACCAGGCTCCGTTTTGTAAAACGAGAGCTTCGCGTAGCGCAGATAAATGAAATTAGTCGGCGGATTTGAAAGCGGGCCGTTGATGCCGAAAATGGCCAGTTGAATTTGCTGACCCGGCTTCACGTTGCGGCCAACAACAAGGTGGTTCTCGGCATTCCAGCCGGCGATGACCGATCCACCTGATTGGCCCAATGCTCGCGACAATTCGCCGTCAACCCAGATCTCGGCATAGTCATCGAGGGAGGTTTCAAAAATCGCCGTGGTTCCGGTTGGATCAAACTCTCTGATGCGCTCCGGAATCGTCAGCTTGATTCGATACCAATTGAAGCCGAGCCGACCGTTACCTCGTCTTTGATCCAAAGTCGTAGGGCTAATCGTTTCCCACTTCGAATCGTCAAAGTCCGCGCCACCGGCATGCGGCGTGTAGTCATAAGTCTTCACTGGCGCACCAGTCGGCTGCTTATCTGCTCCGGCGTTAACGAAATCAACTTCCACAATTTTCGTATCGCTGTAGCGCCACTCGCCTTTAACCACGCGCACGCCATCAACTGTTGCGAGATCGATCATTGCCTCTGGCTTGCCGGTTGGGACATCCGCGGATGTCTTCGTCGGCTGCGACGCATGCGTCAGGCTTCCCGACAAACCAACGTACAGCGAAGCCGCAATGATTAAGAAGAATGCGCCCCTAAGCATTAGGTTCAATTTTCGCGCGCTCATTTGTTGTCTCCTTTGATAGCCGCAGCCGCGTAATCGGCTCCGACCTTCGCGATGTCTTCGTCTTCCTGTGGCGAGTTGCCGCTGACGCCGATTGCGCCGACCACTTTGCCGTCGACGATGATCGGAACTCCGCCTTGCAAGGCCACCGCTCCCGGTAGCGCCAGCGCCGCCACTCGGCCATTCTTGACTTGGTCCTCAAACACTTTGCTGGGCCGCCGAAAGATTGCCGCCGTCCGAGCCTTAGCGATCCCGACATCGACGCTGGCGACCTGCGTGTCGTCCAGCCGTTCGAGCACCAGCAAATAGCCACCATCGTCCACCACTGCGATTACCACTGTCGCGCCGCGCTTCTTTGCTTCGGCTTCAGCCGCCGCCGCAATTTTTTTCGCTGCGTCGAGCGTTAACACCTGCTTGGTTGGTAATTGGGCCGCAACGGCCAGGGCAGCAAGCATAATTAACAGCGTAGCTGCGAGAATTTTAGTCCGTTTCATAACAGTCCTCTTTCACAAGGGCGGCAAAAGCGCCCAACACTACCGAACCTTAATTGTGTAGTAGAGAAACGCTCCGCCGATTTCCTTGAACCAGTGCGGAGTGTTATTCGGGACGATGATCACGTCGCCTTTCGATAATTGACGCGTCTCTCCACCTTCAATGCGCGACCCGCGAATCTCGTTTGGCGCAATCTCTTTCGCTTCGACAGCCGAACCGCCGGTCACAAAGGTCGCCGTGCCCTCCATTACATAAATGATGTCGGTGTCCAGAGTGTGAATCTCAGCTAGGCCGGGCTGGTCACGCCGGCTGGTGTGAACCATGTAGTTTCGGTTCGTGCCGTCCAGCAGTACCGCGCCTTTGGAAAACGATGCCGACACCTGGCTCTTATCAAAGAACAAGACAGGCGAAGAATTCATCGGCGTGGCGTCACTCATTTTTGCGTCGGCGGAAAACACGTTCGCGCCGGCCAGCGCCAGTTCTTCATCCTGCTGCGCGCTGGAGGCGCCGCTCACACCAACACCACCAACAATCTGTCCGTCGATCGTGATCGGCACTCCGCCCTGTAGCGGCGTGAAGTAAGCATCGGGCAAAGCGACCATCGCCGTGCGCCCGTTCTTGATAATGTCTTCGAATGCTTTCGTCGGGCGTTTGAACAGCGCGGCCGTTCGTGCCTTGCCAATAGAAATAGTTGCGCCGGCGGCAAAGGTGCTATCCAGTCGTTCAAGCGCCATCAAATTGCCGCCGTCATCCACAACCGCGATCACTCCCCCTGGCGCGTTGTTTTTCTTCGCGTAGGCAACCGCGGCGGCGATGACTCTCTTGGCGCCGTCAATTGTCAGCGATTTCTTCTCGATCGTTTGCGCGTGCGCGACAGAGGTCAGATTGGCAAGCGCCAGAATCATTGCGGCGATGTTCAAACTCGGTTTCATAAACTCTCTCCTTATGGACGCTTCTCTTACCGGAGCGCGAACGCAAAACGCTCGCGCCCCGAATAAGATCACATGCCTGGTTCAGCGGTAATCGTGACACGGAAGAACTCGGCATTCTTTCCGGTCCAGCGCGGATCATTCACACGACGCACGACGCCATGCTCATCGACTCCAGTATTCATGCCCTTTTGTCTTGGTCCCTGGTTCGGGCCGATGCCGATCTCTTCGTCGACTTCCGTGCCGGCGTTCCACAAGATCAACCTGCCAGTAACGTCGGCGCTGATGGGATTGCCTTTGGCGTCAAACAGCGCGATGCCATTAGCATCCGGGGAATAAAACCAGTCATTCGACTGGCCAAACATCATCGTGGTGAAGAGTTTCACGCCGGGCATCGCAGTAAAGCTGTATTCATAACTGTCGCCGGGGCGAATCGGGCCTGCGCCCATTGCCCCCAGTGGCGTATTGAACACGCCGTGCAGGTTCGACGCGTGATGCATGGCCTCAAGCGATTTGACCAATCCGGATGGGTCACCGTCTTCGGCCTGCATTTCCAGACCGTTGCTGCCTGCCATCTTCCCTTCAGTAAACAGCGGCGCCTTTTTCGCGCTCAGCACAAACATGCCGGGTGACAAAGCAAACGGGAACTTCATACCGTTTGAAGCTGTCATTCCTTCAGCACTCGAAATGTTTTCGACCTTAACTGTGAATCTGGTTGGACCAGCTTTGCGCTTGGCCACCGCGACTGTGAATTGGGCCAGGTAGCAGACCGCAAGTAGCGCCAAACCGATTGCAAGCTTTCGATGTTTCATGACGTGAATTCTCCTTCTAAGAAATTGGTTCAAAGTTGCACCTGAAAATGCAACGCTGGTTGTTGTGGTGATGCAGCTTCGCGCAGGCAACTGCGCGGCCTGCCTTGATCCGTTGATAAATTTCCGCCGCCAAAAGCATCCCCAACGGCGGCGCTATGAAATAGATCCAGAGCGATCTGAATTGATGCGCGCCGAATGCCGAGCCAAACGTACGCGCCGGGTTCATGCTCATGCCGGAAAGTGGTGACTCAATGCTGATGTAGACAGCGACTAGCGCACCCGCGAATAGTCCCGTCCAGCGACCCAACCGCTTCGTGTTTGAAACAGTCAGGATTACCGTCATCAGGATGAATGTGATGGTGAGTTCGGCGACAAATGCCGCTGTCGGTCCTTTTGGACCAGGCACGGTGGCCGCGTAGTTCACTGATTTGTGTGAAACCACCATTCCCAGCACCAGTGAGGCGATTACTACGCCGACGATACCGCCGGCAAATTGAAACAGAATAAAGAAGACCGCATCCCAAGCCTTGATTTTTCCCAGTCGAAAGAACGTCAAGGTCACCGAAGGATTGAAGTGGGCTCCGGATCGTTTTCCCAAAGGTGAAAAGATTAGTGCCACGGCTGTCGAGCCCATGGCGACACCCATCAACATTCTTCGGATAACTTCACTTTGAATTCCCTGAGTAACCGGTGAGCCAGGGTGATAGAGCAGCACCGTGAAAGCGCAAGCCGAGATCATGAAAAGGCAAAGCTCACTTGCTTCCATCAAATACTCCGGCCAATGCGACTTCAATGCTTCCGTCATTTGCTGACTCCACCGATTAGAGACTTTGAGTGGTTCATCAAAGGTCCACGGTTCCGGCATCGACATTCGCCGGCGCAGACTATCGAACACACTGACACTGTCAGAACTTGTTAGTTCCATTTTCCTGATCGCGCCACTCGCGCGAACCTCGTTCGTTGTTAATGTGATGCCTGCTCTAAAACAGCTCAGCAGGAGTTGCGCTCATTCGCTTGAAGTTGTTGCCACCGAACTCCCTTGCGCCGGGCAACTGTTCCGGGTTGGTCCGCAGCGTTAGTCGCCTGCGCTGGAGCCTCTTCTTAATCTTTAATCTTCGTCGCATTGTTTTTACTTCCGCCTGAACTAACTTCCTCGTTCAACCTATTAGTCGCGGCGGGCCTCGATTCCTTACATGGAGTTACGAAGCGATTCGGAAATGCGTTGGCGAGCTTTGTCAGTTAGTTTGAGAGACTCGGCGTTATCGTCTGGGCTGGCGAACCCGCGTTGGCTAAGAACTTGTCTAAGCAATTTGATCTGTTTGAGATATCGCGCACACCACGCGCATACCAGCAGGTGTAAACGCAGTTTTGTCCGTTCAACTAAACCGAGCCGACGCTCGAGTGATTCGGACATGACCGGAACCATTACCTGGCAGGGCTGGAGCGTGCGCAAGAGCCATCGTCTCACCGCTTTTCTCGTGATGGTATAGATTTTCAAAGTGCCTCTTCAATCGATCGCCAGGACTGAGTTCAGTCCTCCATAGTTGTCGGGCACTTTCATTCCGTTACTCGGATCTTCAAGCCACCGGCTACCATCCACGATAAATTTGTATTGATAATTTCCCGCCTGAGGCGCTTCAACTTCCGCTAACCAGAGTCCGGATTCGTCCTTCCGAAGCGGTGTTAGCGCCGTGTTCCAATTGTTAAAGTCGCCAACCAGCGCAACGCTTTTCGCCTCGTCGTCGTGAAAAAGAAACACAAGTCGGCCATTCTCAACTCGCGGCGGACTGCAACCGACGGTCTTGAGCGCATGCTCTTCGCCTATTGCTAATTCAACCGCGCGGCGCGCGTTCACCACGCCAAACCCCTGGCGAATAGCTGGTGCAGTTGTTATGCGATCTGCAGTCGAAATCAAAATGTTCTTGACGGCGCCCGGCGTTAATTGCGGGTTGGCTTCAAGCATCTGCGCTACGATCGAACTGACAATCGGCGCCGCGAAAGACGTGCCGTCGACATGCTGATAATGCGTCGCGACGATCTTCTGACTTTCCAAACTCGATTCCACAAAACTGCGGATGTTTGCGACATCTCCGACAGCGATGGATTCAGGCAGTTCCGCTTGCTCTTCAAGTTCACGAGCAAGACTGCTCAGTTGGTAGTCCGGGGCGGCCGCTAATTTCGATAATGCTTCGGCTCGTTCGTACAGGCCGGTGTTGGGAAGAATCGGGGCTGCTACCCACATCGCCGGCGCAATCACTTCCGGCTTCACCGATCCGTCTGCGGTTACTCCAAAACTCGAATGATAGAGGCCGAAAGCCTCTTGCTCTGGATTATTGCCATCGTCATACCCACCCACCGTGATTACCGATGGCGAATTTGCTGGGGGAATTGGAGCGTGGTCAGTTGTATTTCCGGCCGCGACGACAACAACGATGCCTTGCCTAATAGCGTCTTCTGCCAGTTGGTCGATTATGCTTAGGGAACAGGGAACGTCCTCGTCACCGCCGAGCGAAATGTTTAGTACTCGAATGTTGAAACGTTCACGGTTTTTGATAACCCAGCGGAGTCCCTTGGCAATGCTCTCTTCACTTATCCGTCCGTTCTGGCTAACTTTCACCAACACGAGTTGCGCGTCGGAAGCGATGCCACGATATTTCCCGTCGCAAAGCTGACCATTACCTGCCGCAGCTACGGTAGTTTGTGTGCCATGCCAATGCCATGACTCAATCGATTGCTCCGAATTAGCGTTTGTCTCTTCACCGCTGATATCGTGAAAAGCCACGACGCGGTTGTTAGGCTCGACAAGATCGGGGTGTCGATGAAATCCAGAATCAAGGAAAGCGATAGTGACACCTCGACCCGTAAACCTCGGATCGGCGTTGAGCCGATCTGCGGTCGGAATAACCGCAAACCGATTCGCGCCGTGCGAGTGATCGTGTGCGTCTAAGACTGAAGGTTTCTTATCCATAGCCCGAACAACCCAAGGCAAACTCTGCCCTGCAGGGAGTTGTCGGACGGGTGATGAAAACCTTACAACGAGAGGGTGGAGAGCGGTTTTAGTCGTTGGGTTGGCTGAGGCGCAATTTCATGCGCTCACGCGCTTCGGCTGAAAGCGGAGGAAGCGCTGAAGAATCAAGATTTGGTTCTTGAGCAGCTTTGGTTTGAATCGTATCCCTCATCAACTGCAAGTGCTCGAAATACCAAACGCACCAGAGACAGATCCAAAGATGAAGCTTAACGGTAATCCGCTCTCGAAGGGACAACTTCCGTTCCATCGATTCCGAGATGACCTTCACGATCTGCTTGCAAGTCGGCAGACGACGGAGCAACCACCATCTAACCGCATGTTTGATTTTGTCGTAGGCTTTTAACGCCATTCTCAGTCCGTTGCCTCTTTCGTAAACCAGTTAATCTCGAGACAGTTGCGCAAGTGCAGTCGAGCCCGATGAAGCATCACCCAGAGGTTGTTCACAGTGATGTTCAAAGCTTCGCAAATCTGTTCGCTAGTCAGGCCGTCAACTTCACGAAGAGTAAAAGCGCTGGCTGTACGCTCGGGTAGTGGCGAAAGGCAATCGTTCAACACTTTCCAAAAATCACTACGCTCGATCAATTCCGCGGGTGTCGCATGCCAATCACTTGGCGCATAGGCGTTGTTCCAATGGTTGTTCCACTCATCCGTTCTGCTAAAGAATTCGTTATGCTCAAACTCTTCGCCCTCAGTCTCTCCAATCGGCGCCTCACGGGTAACTCGCCGGAAATGATCTGTCACCTTGTGTTTCAGAATTCCGACCAACCAGGTCCGCTCCGATCCTCGGCCTTCGAACCCGCGATAAGCCTTCAGCGCCGCCAAAAAAGTCTCCTGCACGCAATCTTCCGCGGCTGAACCATCACGCAGGCGAAATACTGCGTACTTGTAAAGGTAGTCTCCATGTAAATCCACCCATAAGCCAAAATCAGGGGATTGACTCTTGGGGGTTCGCTGGGGTCCGCTCATGCAAAGCCAGGGCCTAAATTAGGCGACTTTGAAACGACTTCGATTTATTATCGCATAGGTTGCGATCCGGAGTAATGTACAAGGACCAGTGAAGGTGGAGCTTATGAACCTCATTCCCTGTCGTGATTGCGGCAACATGATCGATCCGAATTCGCGAGGCTGTCCAACCTGCGCGATGAATCTAGATGCGGAAAGAATGATTGATAGGTTCGTCTTGGGCGGGTTCATACTCGCCGTGATTGTGGCGACCGCGATCGTCCTTCTGCTACTTTTACGACGATAGCCTTCGTCAACGGTACTCGCGTTATTGAGACACGATCAGCGCAGGACGACCTAAGCGTAATACTATTCCATCGTTTATGCGCCGGCGGGCACAAACCGCGAGTGGGCTTCAGTTTGTTGTGGCAAATTTGTGACGTGAATACGGGCAAACAGGTATGAATAGTTGTTACTAGATGTACTCCGAAGCGGCTGCAACCTGTGTAAAATGTGAATCGATCGTAAGAGCCGTGACTGGATGGAACCGGCTTGACCGCTCTTTTAACCAGTGGGTCGCAGGTTCGAGTCCTGCTCGGCTCATAATCCCCACATTAGCACAACTTATTACGACTTCCTTCGGAAATAGATCCTCTATTTCTCGGCTCGATGCGGTCGTTGGACGCGTCTCAAGTTTTTAACAACCCCCCTTTTATTCAATGATTTGCTTCTAGACCGGCAATCAGCAACCGGCCCTCTCTGCAAAACCCAGTGGGTCGGAACTTCTACTGTCGAACAACTGCAATTAGATCAATGAGAACCCCAGACCAATATCTCATCTGTCTTTTGCGTTGTGGCAAATTTGTGGCAATTTGTCCTGAAGTAGTGGACCATCACGTTGCAAATGTAAACCCTCTCATATCTAAGACAAACTAAATCCGCGACGCGATCCTGCGAGTTTTCGGATTTGGCGATCCAAACTGCTCCTAAAGAACAGCTTGGTGTTCGTCGAACACATTGCGTCGGGTCGACCCAAAGTTGAAAGCGTCCCGAATACACGTTAGACTTCCCGCCACCTTACCAGCCCAGCTGGTTCCGACTCCGTCCTTGAGCTGCTCACGAAACTCAGGAGGTTCCGGTCCATTGATAGCCGCAGCCCAACAACAGCTCTCTCGCATAGATCAGTCTGCGCATATCAAAGTCAGGGTTCAGTCTGCGCCTATCAGAGTCATTTTTCTGATGATGGGAATTTGTCTGCGGGTGGACTGCCAACTGGCAGCCGGTAGGAATTGAATGCGGAATCCGGCGCGTATGAATTAGAAGACTAGTCCGCAGTACATGAACTAGAAAGTGGACTCAGCAGTCTACCTATGAATTGCAACTGATATGGCATTTTCAAGCTACGAACAATTCTTCAGCATCGCGTTCGTTGATAAGTACGGCCGAGGCCAGCAGCCATTCAAATATCAGCGCCGCCTAGCTGAGGATGAGCCGTTGCCGTCACTGATCAACGTTCGCACCGGCGCAGGCAAAAACGCCGGCGTGGGCGTTGCTTTCTCGATTGCTTTAAGCGGGTGGAGATTCAGTGCCAACCGCGACAATGGCTCGTTCTACGGAAGGCGGAACGGCGATTTGCCGGAACCAATCTTTCGGATACCAGTAGTCTTCTCCGTCTTCATCGACCACGCGCAAATAACCATGAGACTCGGGCTGCTCGTCACGGATGGTGCGATAGATTTTGAATAATTCGAGCGATGCTTCGTAACCTGAATTGTGGATGCAGACAACAAAATGATTTTGCTTCTTCATGGCAAAGGGCGCTTGATCTTCATTAGTTTACGGCCAATGCCGTGTGCCAACAGTGTACTTCAGTTTTGTCGTTGGGCAACTCAAGTTGAAAAGAGGATTGACTGTGCAGTTCAGCGAGTTCTTTAGTCGAGCGACCGGTTACACAGAGCCACGCGATTGGCAAGTCGAGCTAGGGAGTGCTCCACCTGGCTCTCGCCTAATCCGAATTCCGACGGGATTTGGTAAGACTGCCGGCGCTGCCGTCGCTTGGCTATGGAACCGGTTGCATCTAAACGATGACCTTTGGCCGAGACGATTGGTTTGGTGTTTACCTATGCGTGTGCTGGTGGAGCAAACTCATCACGAGGTTAGTGGATACGTTAACAATCTTGGCGCGCTTTGGGACGGCAACAATGCACATGGGAACAACGTCGGGGTACACCTCTTGATGGGAGGTGCAGACGCTGGCGACTGGCACCTGTACCCTTCAGATTATGCGATTCTCATCGGAACTCAGGACATGCTGCTTTCCCGTACGATGAATCGAGGCTATGGCGCCGCACGAGGACGTTGGCCCATGGACTTTGGTTTACTGAACCAGGATTCTCTCTGGGTAATGGATGAAATCCAACTCATGGATGTCGGTCTTGCAACCTCCGCGCAGATCCAGGTTTTTCGAAACGACGGTCGAATCGCAAACAATCATCGCTCTGCACATACATGGTGGATGAGCGCAACGCTTCAGCGGTCGTGGCTGTTGAAAAGCCCTGACACTCAATCCTTTGCAGACATTCCAAAGATCGAAATACTGGCGCCTGCAAGACATGGGCATCTTTGGAATGATGTTAGAAAGCCGGTTCGCGTAGAGCGCGTGGATCGAGCAACAGACATCGCGGAAATCGCAGCGATAGCCCATCTCGACTCAGGTCGTGGGAGTAACGGGCCAACACTGATCGTAGTCAACAGGGTTGCAGACGCACTCGTGCTGTATCGCGCTCTCGAAAACAACCCACAGATACAAGGAACTGATCTGCGATTGGTCCATAGTCGTTTCCGTCCGCACGAACGCGCTGGCTGGAGACAGGCCTTCCTTAATCGCGATGCTTGTGCGCCGGGTACTGATCGCATCATTGTTGCTACTCAAGTAGTCGAGGCGGGCGTTGATGTATCAGCTGCGGTACTAGTGACGTCGCTTGCGCCTTGGGCGAGCTTGGTGCAGCGTTTCGGACGTGCCGCTCGATATGGAGGATTAGCGCAAATCGTTATAGCCGATCATGAGCCAGAAGATGACAAAGCTGCGGCTCCCTATACCAAGAGAGAACTCGATGGTGCGCGAGAGGCCATCAGCCTCCTTGCCGATGTTGCTCCAATTCATTTGGAAGCTTTCGAAGAAGATCATCCCCAGATGCTGCCATCGCTTTACCCATATGAGCCAAAGCATCTCCTGCTGCATCACGAACTCGACGAGTTGTTCGACACCACACCGGATCTTTCGGGGGCCGATGTGGATATCAGCCGCTTTATACGATCCGGTAGCGAGCGCGACTTGCAAGTCTTCTGGCACAGCATCGAAGAAGACAAGCAACCAGATCGCAAGCTGCGGCCTGCCCGGGAGGCCCTTTGTGCTGTTCCGTTTCTGAAGGCACGAGATTGGCTGTGCGGCAAAGAAACCAAGAATAGTAAAGCGTCTCGTTTGAAGAAGGGCATGCGGGCCTGGGTCTGGGACTGGCTGGACGGACGATGGCGGCAACTCGAACGGTCCGATCTTTATCCCGGCCAGACCGTGTTGGTTGCAGCCGAATGCGGCGGCTACCAGCCAGACATCGGTTGGGACCCGGACAGCGAAAGATTCGTAATGCCAGTCGCCGCGCCCGAAGTACCACCTGATGAACTCGCGGACTCAAGTGAGGATGATGAAACACTCAGCGCGTTGCCCTTAGGTCGCGCTGATGCTTGGCAGACGATCGCGACCCACGGCCTCGCTGTAGGAGCGCTAGCGTCGGAGATCGCTTCGGCATTGCTGCCAAATATGGCGTGGCTTTTGCACCTCGCTGGGCGTTGGCACGACGCGGGAAAAGCTCACGATGTGTTTCAGAACTCGATTGTGGGAGCTGATCGACCCGCTCGCCGGGATTTGGCGAAAGCACCAAAGGACGCATGGCTATCAAAGTACAAGCTCTATCCTGACAACGATGGTGCCCGTCGACGTGGCTTTCGTCACGAGCTCGCCAGCACGCTAGCCCTCTTCGCCGTGTTGCAGCGACATCACCCAGATCATCCTGCATTGCTCGGTCCTTGGAGATTGTTCTTGGAAGAGGCAGGCATGTCTCCACCATCGTGCGAAGGGCCGCTAACTGAACCCACTCGACTGGAACGCGAAATACTTGATCTCAGTGCTGATGATTTCGACTTGCTCGCTTATCTAGTGTGCGCCCATCACGGCAAGGTTCGCATGGCGTGGCATGCAAGCCCGTCGGATCAGCAGGCAGCCGATAGCGTCTTGCGCATTCGCGGCATCCGAGACGGTGAAGAACTACCTTCGTTGATGTTGGCAACGAACGAAGGTGACTATGTGGATCTGCCTTCAAGCGCTCTGAACCTCGCTCCGTCTGCTGTTGGACTCAATATGTTTACGGGACGTGGCTGGACGGAGCGTGTCCTTGGGCTTCTCGAGCGCCACGGTGCGTTCAGATTGGCTTGGATGGAAGCGATCCTGCGCGCTGCCGATCAACGAGCGTCTCGTGAGACGATGGTGGACCCGTTGATTGATGGAGGAACTGGCGCATGATAATTCACCGGCTTGATGGCTGCGCCCCAACGCCATTAGCATCTTACCTCAAAGCTGTGGGTATCCTCCGTCTAGTTGCCGAACAAGCGGACCCAAGAGCCCGTGCGTGGTGGAAAGGAGAATGCTGCTTTTTCTGCACTGAGTTGAGTGCAAATGAGCTCGTGCAATTCTTCTTGGAAGCCTATCGGCCGACGCCGCTCGTTTCGCCATGGAATAAAGGATCGGGCTTCTACTACCAGAACGATCCAGGTCTTACTCCAATCGATGAATCCTCATCACCGCGCTTCCAGTCCCTGCGCGAGGGAGTGAAAGCGAGCCGTCTATTGTTGCGCGACATTGCGGGCGCGGACCAAGCTGTTCGCGACATAAAGCAAGAAACCAAGTCTAAGGGACTTACCAAGGCCGCGAAAGAAGCGCTGAAGAACTCACCTCAGTATAAGCAACGTCTTGCCGAGGCAGAGAGGCGATTCAAAGCACTTAAGGTTGGATTGGTACCCGAGTTGCGACTAAGCTGGCGGGGGCCACATCGGGAGTGGATGGATGCCGCGCTGGTAGTTGCGGATGACGGTACTCCCACATTTCCAGCTCTGTTAGGCACTGGTGGCAATGATGGACGACTGGACTTCACCAATAATTATTTCCAACGTCTTAATGAAGTCTTTGACCTTAGAGATTCAGATGGCACTGCTCGCCAGTCGGCGAAAGGTTGGTTCGAACATGCGCTATTTAATAATCCTAGTTTAGTGCTCACTTCTGGAGTCGCGGTTGGCCAGTTCTCCCCCGGCGCCGCTGGGGGTGCAAACCTGACAAGCGGTCCGGAGGGTAACAGTCAGTTAAATCCAGTGGACTTCATACTTGCGCTTGAGGGCGCAGTACTTTTTTCATCCAGCGCTAACCGTCGTCTGGACACGCGACAGCCTAGCCGCGCAGCGGCACCATTCGCGATAAATGCGAGCGGATCTGGTTACGCTAGTGCGTCAGACGCCGACGAAACCGCACGGGGAGAACAGTGGATGCCTTTATGGTCGCAGCCACTGAATCTTGCTGAACTAAAGCGGTTTCTAGGGGAAGGCCGTGCCCAGCTAGGTGCGCGCAGCATACGCGAACCTTTGGATCTAGCACGTGCCGTTGCGCGTCTTGGAACGTGTCGAGGAATTGTTTCTTTTCAACGCTACGGTTATATAGAGCGAAATGGTCAGTCTAACCTCGCTGTACCTCTAGCAGGCTGCGGAAAAACCAGTGTTTGGGACTAGTTTCGTTTCCACTGTTGTCACTTTTCGGTTCGATTGGGTTTCAGCTGCGAAGTTTCATGGCTATGCGATGCGCTTTTGATTCAT
>Ga0187892_10000707_pt1 | contig 84081 bp, 84 predicted proteins | sample MA1701073metaG_FD_139345 | JGI IMG/M metagenome (GOLD analysis project Ga0187892, IMG submission 139345) | Bio-ooze microbial communities from a basaltic lava cave in the Kipuka Kanohina Cave System on the Island of Hawaii, USA - MA170107-3 metaG ... | reverse complement strand
GGCACGTTACTTGTTTCAGCGTACAGACAAAAGCTAAGACTGCTAGACCCAACAAATGATCTGGGACTATTACGAGCTCATACTCGCTTCGTAGAGAATGATATTACAGGATTAGACATAATGCCGTTTGCTGGTCATTTAACTGCGATTAACCTCGCAGCTCAAAATTTTAAAGTGACTACTAATAAGGTGAGAGTTGGTATAGCCAATTCGCTCACTTTGAGACCAGGGGCTTATGATATTTCTTCTTTCAGTAGGTATATTCAGTATACATTCGGAGATAATGCAAAACTTCTGCAAGATAAGGGAGGGAAGGGAATGAAACAAGTCAAGGGAACAGTTCCCATGCAAGGAGAAAGAGCACAGCTGGTGATCAAGAGCCACGAAATCTCAATTATGAACCCACCGTTTACTGACCGTGAAAAAATGCCAAAGGACTTCAGAAACGCATTGTCTGAGCTGGACGACCTAGAACCTGTTTGCGGAGGGCAGATAAACCTTTGGGGATATTTTGTTGCCTTGGCAGATAAATTGCTAGTTCCTAATGGAAAGCAGGGGCTTATAATTCCTATCAACATATGCAGAGGTGCAGCCACTAAGAAACTTCGTGAATATTTACTAGATAACTACAAAATCGATTACATTGTGAAAGCCACAAGGAATATGGCTTTTACGGAGGGAGCTCAGTTTCGAGACGTGTTACTCGTTGCTGAAAAAAGATTATCAAGAGATGAAGATTGGACAGGCATTGTTTATTTGAAAAAAGATCTCAACAGATTATCACTGGAAGAAGCTCGTACAATTGCGGAAGACATCAAAGGGATACGAGAAGGAAGTGATACTCAAACACAAAGTTTCGATATTCGTTGGATTCGTACTGACGAGCTTTCAGCAAACAAAAGTGATTTGGTTTCATTCGTTGCGTTTCAAGATGTAGCGAACCTTAACGAAGCTTCGAAGTTTTTGGAACTCTGTTTAGGTAAGGGCTCTCCCAATTTAGTTAAGTTTACCGACGACGAAATCCCTGAGGGATTCCATGCTTCACCTAAGGGACTGTCCCAACTGACTTTTATCACTAGAGCGTCAAATGAAAGCAGACTAGGGCGTGCATTCCTGATACTTGACGACGAAAATGACAACACCATTACGGCTCACGTTAAGGGAACCAAGTATCGAATAAGGATAGACAAGAATAAAACCATTCCAGCCCTTAGATCTGCTACGAGTATTAATACGATGTGTATAGATGGAAAGAATGATTACATGATTACCACAAACGAGTACGAAGGCTACAACAATGTAAAAATGCTATCGAAATGGCAAGGCAATATTAGGTGGCAGAAAATTGCTGATGAAGGAAATAAAAAATCAGCATATTTGGCATTAATTAGAAGGGTGAATGTGTATTCACCAAACACACATCTTCTGGCATTTTTCTCGGCATCGAAATTTGTTAGCCCGCATACGTTGCGGTTTCTGAAGGGATTCAATATTGATGATTCAAAGATTCTCTGTCTATTCTTAAACAGTATAGTCTTCATCGCCCACATGTTCGTCAACAAAGCGGAAACTACTGGTTCTTACCCAGATCTTATGATTGAGGACTTGATCAATATGTATAGAATTAACCCAGAAAGCCTTACAGCAGGTCAAAGAACAGATCTGATTGAATTGTTCGACAACTTGTCTGAAACAGAGTTCCCGTCGATTAGAGAGCAGCTTGATTCGATGTTCGCTGGTAGAGTTGAATTAGATAAAGGAATTCTCCACGTTCTAGGGCTAAGTAATAAAGAAATAGAAATGTGGCTGCCAAAAATTTATTCTTGCATAACTAAGGAAATGGATGATTTTCTACAGGCTTGTCAGGCTTGAAAGGCGATCGCTGGCAGACCACCTACCAACCAACTTTCCCAACCACTTTGTCCCAACCGAAGAAATCCCAGTGCCGATCAAAGGGGGGCTCTGTCAAGTCTAGCGTTGTTAACAAGTAGTTGTTAAGAAACCTTAGGTCTGTAAACATTTCGATGTCGAGGCAAGTTAGAATCAGTCGTCTAATTGTTCTAAATTTAGACTATTATCTCACTATTACCAATAATATGACGTGGTTGATCAAACACGCAACAGAGTTTTGTTATTCAGCATTCTTTCGGTAGCCGTTGCAGTTTTAGCTGTGTCAGTAGTTATTAACTCCAGCATGCAGAATGCTAATCTTCAAAATAGTAATCCAGCAAAGCATGAGGCAGCTGCCCAATACGCATATCCTCAGCAGTATTACCCCTTTCCCTGAGAATTCAGACCCTAGTAATCAAGATGTTACATTTCCTGTAACAGGAACAGGAAGCATTGTTGTAAGGCCAGATATAGCCGTAATCAATCTTGCTGTTGACACGGTTTCTCAAACACCCTCCGAGTCTCTAAGAAATAATTCCAATACGATGTTCAAGATCATTCAAGAGTTAAAGGCTCTCGAGATCGAAGATAAGGAGATTCGAACAGCCTACTTCAATATCGATCCTGAGTATACGTATGATAAGGATCAACGTAGAGATGTCTTGTCTGGATACAGAACCACAAACAATCTCGTTATCAACACAAACAGCTTGGAAAAGGTAGATGAGATAATCGATGTAGCATTTACTAATGGAGCAAGCAGGCTAGAAGGAGTTCAGTTCTTTGTTTCAGAAGAAGTTCAGAATGAGCTTAGAGAACAGCTCTTCAAAATGGCTGTCCAAGATGCTAAAGACAAAGCTAGGATGATATTGGAACCTTTAGGATTGACTGTAAAAGGTGTTAAGAATGTATCAATGGAACCAATCAATCAATATGGTGTACCTATTACGAAGGGTGCATATTCAGGAGCATATGGCTCTGGTTATGCGCTGCCCCAGATAATTGCTGGAAAGCAAGAACTGACTGCATATGTGTATGTCACTTTCCTAATAGGCTGAACCAATCTTTCTTTTTTATAGATATCAATTCCTGATTTGACAGAGCCTGATCTATTGCAGGGTTCTGATCATGATGCAAGAAAATATTCAGAAATGTCGATTGATTCTGCTAACATAATTCTAAATCCATTTGATATAACAGCCCCTGCAATGCAAACTTGGTTGCTAATAAATCGATTAGAACTATTTGCATAAGAGGAGATCAGTTGTCTACCTATTTTTCTGGAAGTATCTGTTTGTAAAATCTCCGAAGAGATCCTTAAGCTCCCTCAATGTATCCTTGATTTCATGCATGTCTTCGGAGAAAGAACCATATTTCTCGAACACGCTGCCAAATGCTTCTCCTGTAGTTTGAGCGAACATTTTTGAACCCTCTGTAAGCTCGTCCATATTTTGTCTCAGAATTCCACCACTCATCTTCATTATTTCAAGGTCGTCGAGTATCGCTCTCTCATATTCCCGGTCGATTTTGAAACTAGGATCGATTTCGAACCATTTGAACTCTTTGTTAGGCCATTCGAATTCACTTTCGAGGATTTCCTTCAACTCTGCAACATGAATACGTGTAAAATCATCTGGGTTACCATGTCGGTCAACCTTCTCCCGGAATGTTTCTAACGCACTACTCGTTCCATCGGCGAAAATTTCCACAGAACCATCTTCAAGAGTTTTTGCCATTCCTTTGATGCCCAAATTTCTCGCAACTTGACGCACCAAAGCTCTGTATCCTACTCCTTGTACAACGCCCTTAACTACAAACTTGCGTCTAACCACGAATATGTGATCGAAATTAGTACTTTATAAGCTATTGTTTTACAGAAGATCAAATTATTTTCTATGATAAAGATTTACGAAATTTTTTCTCACTAGATGTTGTATACTGAATACTATATACTATAATATTTTGAAGTTGTTAGCATTGTTTATATTCACGGCATTGTAATTATCTTTATGACCGAAACCGAATCGTTGGATGAGATAGTAGATAAGCTTCTAAAACTCCCTCATGAAGAGAAGCGAAGGTTGGCAAAATTGGCGAGTGAGGCACTTGCAAGAAGAAGCGAGAAAGAAAGCACTTGACGCTCTTAACGATATACAGTACGTAGTGTTTGAAAATTGTACTAGTAATTATAGGAATGGCAGGATGGGGGAATTCTGGGATGATATTAAGAATCTAGATGCTCTTTTCACACTTTCCGGTAAGATTCTTGACGAAGATCTTAAGGCCTTGGCATCTGAATAACGAAGATAAATGAATTCTGGATTTTTCACTTGAATTTCGCTTGAAATCAGCTTGAATTCCTTGCGTTCCGCTTTGGCGGAACTTGTCTGACAATGGGTTCCGCTTGTGTTTCTTTATTAAGCCTCCCCCCTCTATAGCTTTTGCATCCGTGCGAGTTTTCGCGTATTCGGGAAAAATCATCATGTCCAGATATGAGATTATGGTATGTATCTATGATTGAGGGGAAAATCTGTTCTGAACCTTACCGAATGCTGATTCATGCAGAAACCAGTAAAGCACTCATCAAAAACACAAGAAATAATATTGCAATGTTATGTGCAACTATGAATGGTAAATTCGATCAATTTTGTTGTGTTAGGAGATTACAGCATTGCAGCAGAGTTAGGAAAGAAAGGAACCACATCAGACATTGCCATCTATGATAGAAAGACGCAGGATACCATTTATTCTTGGACGGCGCCTATCACCTTCCCTGACAAGATACAGTCCCTTATGCAGGCAGTGAATATGGCCGAATACGCAATTCTGAACGTTACCAAGCTGGACAAGTATCTTGGCGAACAGATAATCGCCCTTGATTCAATTGAATTTACGGATGGTTTCATACTTCACTCATATGATATAGATGAAACGAAACTGAAGACCTTGATTGAAAATACTTCGCTTTCAAGTTTCAAATTTCTTGACAGTATTGATCAGCTCAAACAATCTCTGACAAATCTACAACCAAAACCCAGTACAGGGTCTTTGATCATAAACGTTGATCATGCTTTCGATGTCAAAGGCGTTGGAACCGTCATACTCGGTGTAGTAAAACAGGGAAGAGTAAACATATACGATGAGATGGCACTGCTACCGACAGGAAAAAATATAGTTGTAAAATCAATTCAAATGCACGATGATTCTGTACATGGATCTGAGAGCCCAGCGAGAGTTGGACTTGCGGTCAAGGGCGCTACTGCTGACGAGATCTCTCGCGGTGACATAATTTGTCTACGAGATACAGTAAATGTTTCATCCGGCTCTCTCTCGGTAAAATTTGCGAAGAGTTCGTTTTTCAAAGCGGATCTGGCTGAGCAGCACACCTACATGGTTTCAATCGGATTACAGGTCAAAGCAGTAAAAATAAAACAAACAAATGAATTGTTGGAAATTACTCCAGAGAAACCTGTCGCGTACAGACCAGGCCAGATTTGTGTGCTTCTAAAGCCTGACAATCAAGGAACTAGGATAATCGGGAAGGGTATAATACAATAATAAAAAATGATAAGGTGATGCAATACATCAGTTGAAAGGAACTATGAACCCGCCCTTCTCCTCTATTTGCTTCACAAGTGTTGGTTCAGCAACAGGCTCTACGTGGCAGAACTGGCATTCGTTTGAAGTAACTTTTCCACTCTCCCCTCTGCTCTTGAGATACTCTTCTGCCAGTTTAAGCGCAATCTTGTCCGCATCCTTTGCATCCGCGCTTACACAAACATCGAAGTGCAGTGTATCGTTCTTTCCCTCTACCCATGTGTCAAAGACTTTTACTTGCTTCATGTTAACGCGTTATGTAGGCGGACATTTAAGGGTTCTCCAATTTTCAGGATAAACAAAAAATAATTTTGCCTATAGAATTAACAATACAAAAATTATTTGCATGGCCCAGCAGGCAGAGCCGAATACCCTGCCTGCTAATACGCGTGTTCTTGCAGCAGATGCAGCTTATACGCTTTCCCTGAACGGCAAACTATGTTATGCTTAACACAAACCCTGCAGTTCCAGAACTGTTTTCTTAACTGCCTAAAATCTGAAACAGCCAACATACCGACATTACCCTGTGCATCCATCAATCGCATCATTGTCCCCTGTGATTCACCTTGTACGTATGTTTCTGATTGCATACGGTACGAAGCAAGAGATCAATTTATCTAAATCTTTGTAAGCATGCATGTCTAGCTACACGGAAGAAATTAGATATAGTGTTGCCACGAATTCCCTATTTGGGAGAAAAAATTATTGAAACAGTATCGATCAGTATGTAATACAAAGTTCACTCGTTTATTTTCAGCAGTTTCACGTGGAGCGGGCAGTATACATCAATCATAAGACACAAGCTTAAGTATGACATACTAGGTTGAAATTTCTCTTCTTGGCGTGTATATCATAGATACTATGTGATCACGCAGTTCCTTCTTCTCGAACTCGCCCCTGTATGCAATGGTCATTATCTTGCTGTTGTTCTTCACGCCCCGCATCCTCATGCACATATGATCTCCTTCTGCCAATACCAGAGCACCTCTCACACCCATTCTTTGCAGTTCATCAGCCACTTGTTTTGTCATGCGTTCCTGTATCTGAAGCCTCTTGGCATACTTTTCCACTAGCCTAACAAGCTTTGATATTCCAAAGACCTTACCACTCGGCAGATACGCAACATGAACCTTTCCGAAAAACGGTAGCATGTGATGCTCGCACATACTGTAGAACTGAATCTCTCTAACTACCACAACATCGCTCTCTTCGCTGAACGTTACATCCAATTCTGAATCCATTTTGTAGCCTTCAAGTATCTCTTCGTAAAGTTCCGCAATCCTTTCAGGAGTCTCTCTTAATCCTTCTCGCTCAGGATTCTCTCCCAGTTCAATTAATAACTCTCTAACGAGTTTCTTTATTCTCTCCTTGTTCATGGAATTCCCATCACCTTGTGCAGCTGGGGCACAATCCTGACCTGCTCATAATACGGGTAAACTGTATCGTAGAACTTGAACAGATGATCCATGGCTGGCTCGCTTGAACCATATGAAGGCTGTATGATGAAACCTTTGATGTCATCAGCCCCGATCCTTTCAAATATCATCTTTGTCAATTCCTCAAACTCTTTGTCGTTGCTTAACTTGCTAACGACCACCTTTATGTAGGTTGTCTTTTTGCTCTTGACGGCTTCTTCCAAGCACTTTAACTCGTTTTCTAGTAACTCGCCGTAATGTTCCTGATCAACAACTTCAGAATCGCTCAACTTGAATTCGATTTTGCATATATCGATCAACGGCAAAATTTCCTTGAACCGTTCAACGCTGAAGCATGACGATTCAAGGTACGTTCGCAAACCCCTGCTCCTAAGATACTTGGCTATTTCATACACTGCTTTGTGCTGCAGCAAAGGCTCGCCCCCTGTGAAGTTCACCTTGAATGTATTCTGCACCAAATTTTTGTCGATGAGTCTTATTGCATCGCTGATTTCATACTCCCTTCCATCTTGCATTGATAATGCATAAGGAGTGTCACACCAAAAGCATTTGAGATGGCAGCCTGCAAGTCTCACAAATAGCGTTTTTGTGCCAAAGTATATTCCCTCGCCTTCAACACTTGTGAAGATCTCGCTTAGACTTACTTTCAACTCGGTTTGCATTCTCGGTTCACCTTATTTAAATGCGTCTAGGAACAATCGAGAATTTATTATCGTTCTTCATAGTCTGTTTTATCTTCTATCCCTGCGGCAACAAACGCGTTCTTACGATTTACGCAAGACTCGCACTTCCCACAATGGATAAAATCACCGTTATGCTTCACACCGTCTGTGTAGCAACTCCACGTTTCGAACAATTTATCACCCAGAACCTTGTAACCAATTCTTAACAGATCATGTTTTTCAATCCCATCTATCATCGGAGACCATATCTTTACTTCACTTCTTATGCTTAGTTTGATCCCATCAATTTCTGCAAGGTTTACCATTTCGTTAATTGACTTAACAAACTCTGGTCGGCAGTCAGGGTAGTTTGCATCACCTTTATGCGCTCCATACGCAACCATCTTTGCATTTATGCTGAACGCCCATCCTGATGCAATACTTAGGAAGATCGCGTTCCTAACGGGTACAACAATGCTATAATCGAATTTGCCAGGCATTTTCGAATGATCATCCGTAAGAACATTACTCTTAGCGTAAAGATCTTTCATGAAGCTAATATCAACTATTTTATGCTCTTCTGCCTGCAAATATTTTGCAATTATCTTTGCTCTTTCTAGTTCTCTCCTGCTTCGCTGTCCATAATCAAACGTAAGCAGATACAGTTGATGACCGTTGCTCTTTAGATGAGCTGCAGTGCATGCTGAATCTACTCCACCACTTAAAATGCAGACAACACTTGCCAAACCGTAACTGATTGATGATACATACTAATAAACTAAAATTACATGCAAGCTGATCTGCAAAAATTAGAACCCAGGTATGAAAAGCATCATAGCTATCAGAAGCATTGATGCTACAGCAGTAGTTACCAGCATGAGAGGAAAACCAACTTTGAAAAATGCATTGAAGGTTATAGGGTAGCCCATTTTCTCGCTCAAACCTGCAGAAACCAAGTTTGCACTAGCGCCTACTAGTGTTCCATTGCCTCCAAGACCTGCACCAATTGCCAGAGCCCACCAAAGAGGATTTGTTGCGAACTGCCCTAGCTGCGACGCGAAGACAGGATCCATGCTTACATTTTCTATCAGAGGAATCATTGTGGCCGCGTAAGGAATGTTGTCTATGAACGCACTAGCAAACGCGGACATCCATATTACTAACAGAACAGTTGGAACTATCTCTCCTCCAGTTATCTTTATAGCTTCTTGAGCAAGAAATTCCATCACACCAGCTCGCTCAACACCACTTACTATGATGAAGAGACCAACAAAGAATATGAGCGTACTCCATGCAACATGACCCAACGCTATTTCAGGAGATATTCTTGTTATTACAAGCAGAAGACCTGCTCCAGCAAGTGCTATTACAGAAGGCTCGATGTTTAATGCACCGTGAAACACAAACAGTATGATAACGCCGCCAAGTACTCCTAATGATTTCTTGATAAGAGACCGGTCGCGCAGCTCAGCATTTTCGTCTAACTGTAACAACTGTTCCACATTTGCGGGTTTTTGTTTAATGTAGTTTCTGAAGAGTAGTTTCATTACCACTATCGATACCAGAAACGCACCGATTATTTCAGGTGCCAAATATACTATGAAGTCATTGAATGTCAGGCCAGCAGCAGAGCCGATCATTATGTTAGGAGGATCACCTATGAGCGTAGCAGTTCCTCCAACATTTGATGCTAGTACTTCTGCAAGTATCATCGGTACTGGGTTGATAGACAAAATCCTCGCTATCGATATTGTTACGGGAACCATAAGCAGAACCGTAGTTACATTGTCAAGAAAAGCGGATACAATTGCTGTTAGTATGCAAAACATCAGCATGATCTTCCAAATGTTACCTTTGGCTCTCTTTGCCGCCTTTATGCCAGCATACTGAAAAATCCCAGTTTCTGCAATCACACCCACAATTATCATCATTCCGAGCAATAGCCCGATTGTGTTAAAATCGATGGCTTCAACAGCAAAGTGAACGGTTTCTTGAGGCGGAAAGAGACCTACTGTAACACCAACTACAATTGTGATGGCAGCACCGAAAAGTGCAAGTGTCATTCTGTGCAAAACTTCGGTAACGAGGATTGCATAGATCCCCAAGAGTATCAATGAAGTTAAAATCATTGCTAGCGAAAACTCAAAACCCACTGCTGGAAACACAAAGAACAGTATGCCAGCGGCAACAGCGATGAAAGCAAATCCAATTGCCAGACCTATTTTAGTCGAAGCCAACCCAACTTACAAAATAATTGTGTTCTTATGTTCGTTTACTTTACTATATCTGACTTTAAGCTAAAGTTTAGTTAGATTGGAGTACTGCAGCACCTTTGCTTGTGCCGCAATGCAAAGTTCTGCTCTGTATGTTTGCACTCTTAAAACCATCCTCCATTGCTTTACAGATCTTTTTCTGGTCCTGCTTGCCTTCCTTCGTGAATGCAATCATTGAAGGTCCTGCACCGCTTATTGTCACAGCAAGTGCACCAGCGTTCAACGCATTCTTCTTTACTTCATCATAACCTGGAATAAGATGTGCCCTTGCCGGTTCGACTATAACGTCGTTTATTGCACCCGTTATGAGATCAACATCCTTGCGCATAAACCCAGCCACGATCATGCCAGCATTTGCGACATTACTTACAACATGTTTCAGCGAAACATTTTCTGGCAGAACACTCCTTGCAACTTCTGTTTTCTTCTTGGGAACATCCATCTTTGGAATTGCTATACATAGCGTAAGATCTTTCGGAGGTTCTATGCTTACAATGTTCAGCGGCTCTGTTCGTACTATAACAAATCCTCCCAACAATGAAGCTGACACATTATCATAATGCATAGACCCTGCAGATGCAACTTCGCCCATCGCTGCAAACTTTACCAGTGAGTTATTGTCAAGATTCAGACCATACAGCGTATCGAAAGCCTTTACAGCAGCAGCTGCCGATGCTGCGCTGCTACCAAGTCCGAATCCTGCAGGTACTTCTTTATGCACCTTCACCTTCAAACCATCAGTTGGATGATACTGTTCACGCATTTTGCTAATAGCTAGCCCAGCTGAATTCGCTTCAGCCTCCAAGGGTATTGTATTACCGTACTCGCCATCAACCTCGATCTGCAGCGAACGTGTTTCTATAATTTCCAGCTCCACCTTGTCGTGAAACGCATCAAGAGCAAGTCCGAAGACATCGAAGCCAGGGCCTAGGTTTGCCGTTGATGATGGCGCACTTGCAATTACACTTTTGTCTTTAGCATTCATGCTAGTCTTCAATTGCTTCTCCCATCTTAAATATTCGTCCCAGTGCGGCTTCTAGGTTGATCATTCCGTCCATGCTCTCACTCGATACTGCGAGCAGGCCAAGAGAAACTCCACCCTTGACAGCGGTCTTCAAAAGTTCCATGCTGAGCAGATAAGTCTCATTATCCTTTTCTCCAGCAATAGCTTGCTCGAGCAACGCAATGTTAGTTGACCATGATAATACTGTCTTTACCTTTTCCTGCATGAGATCAGTTTTCGAAAGAACATTCACCAGTGGAGCTTTCAGTCTCATGCGGATCGATGTGGAGAGCAATGCAATTGAGATAAAATTAGATGGCGATGACACGAGCGTTCCATCAAATAGAAACAGTACAGCTCTTTCCTCACAGTTGAAGTTTGACACAAAAAACGGTCCACTAGCGCGGTACGCAAAAAGTTCAAGCTGCCCAGGTGTGTCAACTATGACATAATCAGGGTTTATGGAATCTACGTCGTTCTGTATTTCATCCAGCTTCGTAGCTATCATATCACTAGCCATGATCAGAGCACCGTTCGGGCCAAGATCATATGACTCCATTATGGTGTTGATGTCGATGTAGTCTCTAACATCAACTCCCGGTTCGTAAGGCAAGTTTACAGCTCCAGGATCCAAATTAAGGGCAATTGCATAGGCATTATTGCTTTTGTACCATTCAAGCAACCTAGAGGTTAGAAGTGATTTGCCTGATCCAGCAGTGCCAGTTACAAATATCGCGTACACTTTGCATCTGACACTTCGGAATTATTTAACTATGTTTACATGTGCTGGAAACAGGTTATGTAAACACGTGTATTAAATAATGTAAATATAGAAAATGATGAAGTTTGATCCATAGCTTCTTAAGAAGCTGATCTTGTTAAGCGCACGTGGCTATGGCTGTCCATAGATCTTCTCTAGCAATTATCGGAGTAGTGATACTGTTCTTTGGAATTATCTTGTCTAGTGCGAAACATGATCAAAGTTTCGTTAATAGCGTGTTTGCAGAGGAGCTTGATATCCCAGACACTAAACAGTTGAAGCACGCAAAGATAGCATCGAACCTGCTCAAAATAATCAATGGAGAACAGAGTGAAGGCGCTCTGGCAATCACTTCGGATCAAGACAAGATTAGAGTTGTAATGGAACTTGATGCATTATCTTCTGCAAATCTAGCGGAGCTTGAAGAATATGGAGCAGATATCGAGGTAACGCATGGAACCAGAGTGCAGGCTTTGGTACCTTCGTACGAACTTGAAAGGATGGCAGAGTATGATTTTGTTAGATACATTGATCAGCCTATTGAATTAGGATCCAGAGTTGTTAGTCAAGGTGTAAGAATCATAGGCGCAGATCTTGTCCATGAGGCAGGCAACACCGGCCAAGGTGTGAAAGTTGCGGTTATCGATCTGGGTTTTGATGTCAATAATCCGGAGATTGCCGCAAACATTGTGGAAGCGATTTCATTTAGATTCGATGGAGATATCACTGCAGGTGGCAACACCGATCATGGTACTGCTGTATCAGAAATAGTAGTAGATGTCGCACCTGATGCACAGCTGTTTCTATATAATGTTCAGTTTGAGCTGGAGCTGCTCAATGCAATAGATTTCATAATCAATAACAGGGATATCGATATCATCTCGATGTCTCTGGGTACCAATGTAGGACCAGAGGATGGAACGAGTGCCATTTCGCAAGCTGTTGACAATGCGCGAAATAATGGTATCCTTTTCGTTGTGGCTGCGGGAAATGGGGCCGATAGCCACTGGGAAGGAAACTTTTTTGATCCTGACGCAAATGATTTTCATAATTTTGCGATTGACGATGAAACCATCCAGTTTAGAGCTCAAGCTGGTGATATTGTAACAGTTATCTTGAACTGGGACGATTGGCCGATTTCCGTGCAGGATTATGATCTTCTAATTTTCGACAGGAATTTCAACTTGGTAGGATTTTCCTTAAATCCACAATGCTTTGAGGATGATGACGAAACGATAGTATGTCCCGGTGCACCTCCTACAGAATTCGATACATTTGTGGCACCAGTCAACGGAATGTATCACGTAGTCATACTTGAATTTCATGCTACAGAATCAGTGCTATTCGATCTGTACACATCTCATCCGTTGAGGGAGTACAATGTTCCGTCGAGCAGTTTGTCAATACCTGCTGATGCGAACGGAGCTTTGTCGGTAGGAGCTACGGCTAGGGGAAATGATAGACTGGAAGATTTTAGCTCTCGTGGTCCCACAAATGATGGAAGGATAAAACCTGACATAGTAGCACCTAATGGTGTTAGAACATCTACCATCAATCCATTATCCGGTACATCCGCTTCAGCTCCTCACGTGGCAGGCGCAGCTGCTCTTGTAAAGGCAGCAGTCTCTGGAGCATCAGCAGATACACTGCAATCTCTACTCGAACAGAACACAGCAGACAATCATCCAAAAAATAATGATGATGGTACCGGTAGAGTTGATGTAACATTTCTATTACAACCAGTTGTTATTGACACTGATGGTGACGGCATACCAGACGATCTTGACCAATGTCCATTCGAACCCGAAACGATAAACGGATTCTTGGACGAGGATGGCTGCCCAGATGAAGTACCTATACCCGATACTGACGGAGACGGAATATTAGATAACGCAGATCAGTGTATAGCAGAACCAGAAACTTTCAATGGTTTCGAAGATGAAGATGGTTGCCCAGATGAATTACCACCAGACAGTGGCACAATCACCATCATCAAAGATGCTATACCTGACGACGAACAAGATTTCAGCTTTGCTGGAAGTTTAGGTACTTTCTCATTGGATGATGACGGTGATGATGATAATGAACTACCAAGCCAGATAACGTTTAATGTGCTGGCAGGTACTTACAGCATAACGGAAGCTCCGATTCCAGAAGGCTGGAATCTAGCTAGTGCAGTATGTGATGATGGTAGTTCAGTGAATTCAATAGAGGTGAGTCCCGAGGAAGATGTTACTTGCACTTTCACAAACATTAAACTTTCTGTTGAGACAGCAACTGGAACTGGAACGACAACATTCAGCACTGATACTGGAGCAATCACTAATCTTACTAGTATTGATCCAGCGAGCCTTCCGCCAGCACCTGTAGAATTTCCACACGGGTTGTTTAACTTCACAATAACTGTGAGCCCAGGCGATACAGCTAGCGTGAACATAACTTTTCCATCAGATATTCCAGCGGATTCTCAATATTGGAAATTCCAGAATGGATTGTACTTCCAGCTGCCAGATGAATTGGTAGGAAGCAACGATGGTGATAGCGTGCTAACCTTAACGTTAACTGACGGAGGAGTTGGAGATGCTGACGGTGTAGCTAACGGTGTTATTGTCGATCCTGGAGGACCTGTTACTACTGGTGGCGGAGGAATTGGTAGCATAGGAACGGGAGGGGGAAGTGACGGAGGCGTTTACCGCGGCAGAACGTTTGCATTTGGCGATCCTACCCGTTCAGGTTATGACGATAAACCACCAATCATTGCTGAGGTTATAACACAGGATGGTAGTATGAAGATACTCGCAAAGATACTTGATGAGATCGGAGTCAAGGACGCCAGAATTATTGTATCCAAGAAAACGATCGCGATGCAGCACCAGAGCGGTACGAGCAACTGGTGGACCGCCACAATTCCTTCAGATCTTCTTTCCGGCGAGACAATATTCTTCAAGATAACTGCAAGGGATTACAACAATAACCTTGGAGAGTATTCTGGTTCAGCAGATGTACCGTTTGGAGTTATGTCTTCTAATGAAGGTGCATCATTTGCGATAAAGCCCTTATCTTCTTTCAGTAAGAAACAAGATCAGGCTTATTCCATAATCGCAAGTGGCGTACAGCCCAACACTAAGACGATCAATCCACAAATAACGATAAAGAACACCAGCACTGAACCTTTGCAAAACGTAAGGCTGATGTTATCGCCTGAATTGAAGGGCAAGTTCTTGCTGAGCGACTACGCGATAAAGAGCATTGCGCCGCAATCAGAAGCATTAGTTTCACTCAAGATGATCGGGAGACCGAACGTTGATGCGATGAACAACCCTATACCATACAAGGGACAGATAATAATTTCCATAAACAACGGAAGCCCATACATTCTGGAATTGTCTGGAGACATTCCAAACCAATCATCTGCGCTGCAGAGCATCTTCAAGAAGATGATTGCCAGCAAGGCAGAGCAGAGATACAAGAGTTTCGAAAAGCCAGATCTTAGAATTTCGCAGGACATCAATTACGAGGTTACCTTGGGGAGCGGAGAGTATATGATAAAGAATACTTCTGATGAGCTAATAATTAGGAATACTGGTGAGGAACCATTGAAGAATCTGCGTATAATGACATCAACAGCTACTGATCATTTTCTGCTTGATCAGAAGAACATAGCACTAGTACCATCTGGAAGTTTCGTCAAGATCAAACTAACGTCCATGGTTGATGATGCTGAATTGCCAAGAGATTTGTCTGGGGAGCTCGTCATAGTTCCGGAGAATGCTAATCCAGTAACTATTCCGATCAGTATTGGCAAGAAACTGGCTGAAGATAAGAATACTAAGTATGAAGTAAGTACACTATCTGGAAGCGGAATAATATCAAACACTGCTGATGGCATAGTAATACGAAATAACAGTAACGAAGCTATAGAGAATGTACGTTTGATACTTCCACGAGAATTGTCACGAGTATTTTCAGTTACCGAGGATGCGTTCAGGTCGATAGAACCAAACTCCGAGAAGATAATCCATCTGGAGCAGAGAGGTACTGTTGATAGCAATGTCAGGCAAATACTGAATGATTACAAAGGCGAAATTATCATCGTTTCTTCTAACGGAATGAAGAAAATAGTTCCAGTGAATATTGTATGGAAGAGCATCTCCAGTGAACACTTTGTTGTTTATGCAAGGGATAATGCTGATGAGCTCAATAAGGCAACGCAAATGATAAACTTCCTAGAGCGAGGTTATGCTGATACAGCAAAGATTATTGGTGAAAGTGGAAGCAAGACTTTAGTTTACATGACAGATTCGCTCGATGAGCTGAAGATGCTTGATGGTGCACATCTACGATCTGCATTGGCTCATGACGCGAATGTGGAATTTGTTTGGAGCAATTCTGAACACGCTAACATGTTTGCATTAAGAGAGTTTGCGCGCAGAACAATAGTAGATGAACATGCTGCATACTGGACCAAGCAGAAGATATTGTTAGACAGAGGTAACTGGCTTGTTGATGGTATCTCTAATTATGCAAGTGCAAGAATAGTTGGTGAACGCGGTATGATCAAGGATCAGTTGGACGCGTTCATTGCAGAACCCACATCGTTCGAATGGTATGGCGTTGCTACAGATTCTCAGTATGGTTCTTCATACACACTGTTCAAATTCCTTGTTGAGCAATATGGAGATGCCATAATACATAAGACACTAAGTTACCTGGATTCAACTATAGTAAGTAATGATAGCTGTGAAACATTCGAGCAGTGCGCTCTTGTGATGGCCATATATGATGTGAACGAATTTAATGCAAATGACAATAAGCATGAGTTGAGCTTTGTTTCAATAGTGCAAGAATGGAAAGATTATGTGCTAGAAAAGTATGGCATTAGCGAAGATGAATTATCTATTATTCAGGTTTTCTAGCTACTTGCGGTTGGAACCGAGCCGAGGGGACCTCAATCCAGCATTCCTCACATATAGTCTTGCCATAAAATTCAACCTGTTCAGTAGTGATCTCATCTGTATCAAAGACCTTACCACAACTCATGCAGTAGCGTTTCATCGTCTTTTGACACTATTTTGATGTATAAAAATCGGTAGCAGCCATTTGTAGCTAAATGCACACGTCTAATTACATAGGCGAACCTTATCGTTTGTGATAAGGCGGATATGGGATGATTCTGATTTTGAACTGACCGTGCTAGAAAATGATTTTAAGTTTACATAGTAAAGATAATTCTATGTCCGATCTGGAAGAATTGGTCGCACTGCTAAAGGAGAAGGCCGAAATCAATCTGGCGCTACTAGTTTCTGAAAACGATATTCATCTGAATGCAAGGAATCACAAGAACAGGATTTACGTTCTTGAAGTAGATGCTGGTGGTCATGCTGCAGGAGGAAGAGGTGGTGGTTTTGGCCAGAGAAGATTTAGGAAAGTTTACGGGTTCGACAATGAAGACGGAAACTGCAAGAAACTTTTAGAAACTACTGAGAATCTTGATGACCTTGATTCAGGATATGTCGTCAGATTACCTATAACTTTACCAGATGGTAAGGAGATAATGGCTTCATGTTCAATCGATTCACAGCTTGTGCAGGAATACAATAGAAAGTTTAACATATGATTGACTAAACTATCAACATAGCTAAAGAATTAAATCTTCCTGATAAATCCTCTTCAGATGATCCCATGAGAATACTTACTAGTCTAACGGATGAGTTTTCCCTACAACTAAACAAAATACACAACGGCATATCTGAAGCAGCTCTGGGGTTCTTCAAACCTGTAATGCAGGGAACTGAAACAAGTTTGGTAAAAACGCAGTATGGTCCAATTGAAGTTGAGAAAGTAAATCTGTTTTCTATAGAGAGCGTTCAGAAACACTGTAAGGAACTTCAGGTATTACTAAAAGGCTGGCATATGGAGAATCCACCATCAATAGCTCCGCTAGCAGGTGCCACGTTAGGTGCGTCGAAGCGATTTTCAGCCGTACTTTCTACTGAACTTAATAGCATCAAGATATCATGCACGTTCAACATACAATATTCAAGCAAGAATTACTACAGGTTGGATAAAAAGATCACGTCACTGCAGGAAGAGTTGGCTAAGATCGAAAGTGAAATAAATTCTATAAAGACACATGTAGAAAAAAGGATATGGTCGGCGATAAAGGAAGAATTAAGAAAGAAAGGAGTACCTGTAGATGATGAGAACTATATTACGCAGGTATCGCGCAACGAGAACTATTTATCGGAACTGCTTTCAGATTTTATGGATCTTAGTAGCAAATACGAATCGCTTCTCAGCGAGAAGGATCCTAAGATAGATGAATTAGAAAATAAGAGAGCAAGCATAGCAGATGAGTTGGAAACATTCTTGATTGAAGCTAACGTAACAGAACCGTTGCTGCTTGATGAACTAGGAATTTCAACACGAAAACGCGGACTGTTTGTATATCTGGATATCCGCAGTGCAACTGGTAATGACCTTCCTCGTGCAGATATTTCGGAACAGGCAGCATCTAGCATTGCAACCAAATTCAAGGAAATTGAAGATGGGCTCAACAAACTTGCAAAACACAGTGGCAATTGATCAAGGAGAAAAATACTAACGAACTGTACCTTACAAAATTTTTATAGATGCGTATGCAAGATCATGCAATGAAAGCGCTCACGCTAATAACTGCGTATGCCGGAAAAGTAGACAGTGTTGCAAAGGCACTAAGGAGTATTAAGACTGGCGTTAGCGATGTATTGATCGTAACAGGAAGAGCTGATGTAGCAGTATTTTCTGAAGGGTCAATCAAAGATATCAATAACACGATTATCAAAATCGGCAAGATTAAGGGCGTCTTAACTACTGAAACCATGTTTGAGGTTGAGGTGAGCTAGATGGTAAAGGCAGTCATACTGGTCAAAGCCCCAAGAAGCCTCGTCGCCTCGAAGTTAAAGGAAATAAAAGCAGTGAAGGAAGCTTTCAGCATAAGCGGAAGATTTGATGCAGTAGCGTTAGTGCAGGTAAAATCATTGTCCGAACTAAAAACTCTAACAACAAAGATCCAGAAGATACCTAGCGTTCAGAGGACAGAAACTCTCGTGCAGGTAGAATAAGCATGATTTTCTTGCAAGAACGAAATTTCTGTTAGCAATCAAATTCCGTGGATCTTGCATCATGTTTTTTATAATGGATTTCTCTACCTTATCGGGTTGGTAAATCCTAGGGCTTGGCTAGCAGAGTCCATAGCTACATTTGCGCTGGTATTGTTCGGTCCTATGTCAGTTACAGTATCAGTGGTTATGCTGGAGCTTGAATTGTCGCTGCTTTCTGTATTGGCTATTTCCTTTGCACACGGAGCGGTTATTGCCATCATGGTGTACGTGTTCGGCCATATTTCTGGTGCCCACATCAATCCAGCAGTTACCATACCGATGATGATTACTAGAAGAATCGGTCTTGCTGATGGTTTTGCATACATTGGATTTCAGATAATTGGTTCCATTATTGGTACGCTGGTTCACAAGGCGATCCTTCCACAGGGGGCGGCAATCGGCTGGGGACTCCACAAACCCACAGAGGTATTGAATTATGATCCAGTAGCAACGTTACTTGTAGAGATGGTATTGACATTCTTTCTGGTTATGACAGTTTTTGCAGTTGCAGTTCATAAGAAGGCACCCGTTGGATGGGCTGGATTTGCAATAGGCGGGATCATATTTTTGAATCATATAGTTGGTGTTCCACTTACTGGCGCAGGGATGAACCCAGCCAGATCCTTCGGTCCAGCACTTGTGACAATGGACTTTGCTTTCCATTGGGTTTTCTGGATTGGGCCGATTGTAGGCGGCATTATTGGCGGTGTGATGTACTACTACGTATTCATTTACTCACGAAACAAAGGTTCCAGCGATTAATTTTCCGGTAATCGTCGTACCAAATCTTTAATCTTCCATTCTATCTTATCCCTTATCCCTCTGATCTCTACTATCGATTTACCTGAAGGATCTTCTATACGCCAATCTTCCATAGCCTTTTTGCTTTTCAAGAGTACAGCTGGACAGGAATTGTTATCCATACATCCCATGTTGATTATAATTGATGCACGATCTATCATTTCTTCAGTGAGAATCTTTGGCTTGTTTGTGCTGATATCTATTCCAACCTCTCTCATGACTGCTATTGCGTTTGGGTTTACTTTATCTGCCGGCACGGTCCCAGCACTTACGCATGTAATTCGTCCATTAGCATATTTTCTGAAAAAACCTTCAGCGATCTGGCTTCTTGCAGAGTTCTGAACACATATGAACAAGACATTCCTTTCGTTGGACATGCGCACTTCTATCATTGAGGAATCAAATAAAAATTGCTTGTATTTGTGACGACTGCTATAATCAGTAGATGTATACAAGGACTTTATTGGTACACAGTGTTTCGTTAGCTTCGGTCACGCCCTTGAGCGTACCCCAAACGCATACCAATCCCGTATGTGGTGTTTTACCCTCAGTTACCGCAACATCAATGGGTCCTAATGCAGTCGAGGTCTTGAAGTGCACTCGCATTGCATTTGCATTTACCACTTTGCCTGCTTTCCAACTGTAGTCTAGGCTATTCAAGGACTGTTCTCCGTAATTGTAGACCATCAGATGACCGGTAGCCTTTATGTCGTCATAGAACGTGAGAGTTCCGCGACCACTGATCTCTAAACACTTGCCCGTTGTTTTAGAACACAGCCCGCCCGCCATAAAGTGGAAGAATGTAGTCGATGATGCCGATGGCCCTCTACCGTCAGCAACTTTCAAGGTTTCTGCGGAAGAAGCAAGTCCGCTGCTTGGCAATGCGAATGTAGATCCTGCAGTTAGCAGCAATAAGCTCATCAAAGCAAATGCACTTATCGTAAACTTCCAAGAATTGGCAAATGAATTTTCTAATCTCATTATGATGACTGACCTTGGCAGTGTATTTTAGCTTAATCTATATAGTTCATATTCTCTAAATTATTTACATTAGACAGAGTTAACCGTAATATTCTTATGACTCTAAGGCAAGGTAAACTCGATGCGGATCTCTGTCTACGTTTCTTCATCTTTGATCGCGTTGGTAACAACTTTGCTCTTCTATCCAGTTTTATCTGATGGTTATGCCAGTGAAATAAAATTATCGGATTGCCAGTGTAAATGGTATAAATCCAAACTGATTGTATGGATAGATAACAGGTCGGAATTAAAGTATACAAATCTGGTGATTGACGCCATAAACGAATGGCAGCGCAACTTCACGAAACTTTCATACGAGATCAATACAATAGCGCCAAACAGTTATGATATTGCAATAACGATACACAAGACTTATGGATATGCTACTGGCTTGCCAAGAGAGACCATTGGATTTACAACGAATGAGAAGAAGCCTCACAGTAGCGAATTGGTCCAGGTGACAATAGACGTACCAACGCATTACAGAAACGCATACGGATCAGTAAGTAAGATCAAGGATGCTGTATTTTACAATATGGTACTTCATGAGTTAGGCCACGGCTTAGGTCTAGGGCACGCAGTGGATAACAAGAAAGTGCCCATTGATCCTATGTATCACAAGTTGCGCATTGATGAAGTTGCTAGGAAGATGTCCAAGTTAGATATATCTACGCTTGAAACCTTATACAGTCACTTGCCTGTGCTAAAGGATTAGCGATACAGTCGTTCTAGCGTCATCACATCTAGCTTAGAAACAGATCTCACTTGCTCGTCACTATCTATGTACTTGAACATAGGATCTATCATTCCTTCTTCGTTTTCGTACGCATGTCCAAGGCCTATGGCATGTCCGGTTTCATGCAGTATAATGTTATAAAACATGGTTTCATTCATCTTGTTGAATTGTATCTGTTCTGATTCTCTAAAGACTGTTATATGTGTTGGAATTGTAATGAACACTTTCTCTATGCTAGCGCCTCCCCAGTCAGCACGGATATCAGTTTTCGCCAGTATTCCTGGGGTTTCTTTATCAACATATTTGTCCACTATCTTGACATGAATGTCCCATTTTGCAGGCTTATCTGTGTGTATAGAGTATCGAAGTTCTGGAAAGTTTGTGTGCCAAGCGTTGAAGGCTTCTACTACGTAATCTGTGTATTTACTTTCTTGCGAGTTTTCGATCCAAATAATAATCTGTTTCTTATCCCACTTGCAGGCACAGTCAAGAAACGCAATGTTGGTTGCGTAACCATATACGTAGATCGGTATAACGATCATGCATGCTATTAATGAAGAGGTAATAATTTTCATCATAGCTATTACCAAGGAGGTAAAAGACGTGACATAGTTAAGCAAAAGTATGTCTCATTGCACGCATACATGATGCATGTGCAGTGCAACTTTTGCAGTTAAGTAATTGTGTTAATTCGTATAAATAATTGAATTAATTAAAACAATAGAACTATATCAACTATATAGATCCCATAATTCATTTGTGCAAGACTTATTGATTCGCTTTTAGGAGTACGCGTTAGTATGAATAAGCGACAGACAACAATGTTAGCGTCAATAGCTACGGTAACAATGGTCGGGGCAATGCTTTTGCTTACCGGCGTCTTCGGTAAGGCAATTGCGTTTAACCCAACTGGCGCACCAGACTATACAACAGCACCACAAGGTACTACTAATGATCTTGCAGGTCAAGTCACACACATCATCGTTGAAGTCAACAGTCCGTTTGGCTTCGAAAGGATAAGTTCCTTTAAGGTATTCCAGACAGACAATTTGATGAAGCAGAGCGGATACTACACTCTGAGACTTTTCGGTCCTATCGTGAATGACAAGAGAACTTTAATGATGTGGATTGAGAACGATGTAGGAAAGCTGCAGGCTGGACAGTATACAGCACTGCCAATTACTACAGGTGGAGGTAAGCCTGCAACAATGACAAGCCCAGCTGCAGGTGCAACTATAACAAGTGTACCTCTAACTGGATCGTTGAAACTAATGCTGCTGGAGAACAGGGTGGACATGTATTCGCAGGATCATGAGTACACCAGAGCATTTGACTTCTCGGGTTGCCATGTAGCCGGATACAATCTAGGTTCAAACTTCGATGATGAAAAGCAGTTCTTTAGAGACGGATTGCAGCATTTTGAAGAAGTCGTCTTTGCATGTACCAAGGTAAAGGGTGTAGCAGGCCAGAGCATGAACAGCAGAGGAATCATAGTTGATACTGCTATCAACAACGACAACAGAGAGATCATGAACGAGAAAGGAGAGCTGATAATTAACTCAAGAGAATACAGACAGCCAATAGTGATGGAGAACTACCAGGAAGAAGAGGATTCACTAAAGCTGGAAATTGCAACCACAGTGAAGGTTAACAGAGAATACTACGAAATAGGAGAAGCAGCAAAGTTCACAGTGACATTCACAGACTTGGAAGGAAATCCAATTAATCCAGACACAATAAAGGCATACTATGACGGCAAGATAGTACAGCTTGTACAGGAGGACGTAGGTGTTTACACGTACATAACGCCTGCTCTAACGAAGGAACATCACCAGCTCATAGTAAGTGCTGAGAAGGAAGACTTTGCAACAGACACAACATACCTGTCAATACCAATACACCGCGTAAGCTAAACACACACCCTTTTCTTTATTTTATTATTTTAGATACTTATTGTACTGCATCTTATTCTTTGAAGTTGAACTTTACGACTTTGAATTTTGCATGAAGTGTAGATATTGAAAGTAGTTAGTGTACTTGGATCATAAAATCAATAATATATAGGCTTTAGCAAAAATTCTGAACCAGAACTTTGTGTTCACTACCAGAACGCATATGAAAGTTTATACAACATTTGCATTCTGTTTCTACACATTCTTGCATTGAACTATGTTCACACATTCCGCAATCGCAGTGTATCATCTTATGAATATTTTACAAATAGGAATGTTAAGCATTCCCCATGCGAATATCTTTCAGAATATAGCGTATATATGATCTATATAGCGAAATGAATGCAGTTTGTCTAGCCTTTAATATCTCAAACGCGAAATAATCTCAAGCCAGACCTCATTGTTACCATGACCCAGCATCATGGGTTACCGGCTGAGGGGGTTATTACACCCCCAATGACATTTGCATTGAAACCAATCTCCAACGATCATCTACATATTCTATATGTAGATAATGATTCATTTTAAACAAGCTTTAGTATTATCTGTTGCTATAACCTGTAATGGAAAATTTGCAGTATGTGAAAAATCAAAAGAAATCAGTTTACTTTAACTTCTGCCCATCTTGCTTCTGGTCCGCGACTTCTAATGCTTTCAAGATAAGTCGATGTCCATTATGTGATAGGAACACATACAGAGAGGAAGTAAGCATAGAGATTAGAGAAGTACCCATTCCATGATCTTAGATAAAACGTAAAATGAAAATAATCTCGCACTCAGTGGCAGTCGTTACAAGCAACTGGTCAAACAAATGAAACAAGCATAGATATCAGTTACCATATGCTAATTACGCTAGCTCCAAATCACTGGAGCTAGCGTGGGATTACGTGACGGGACGTTTTGGGTCGTTCGATAGCGGGTTTCTGTAAGTCGCATGTTAGATCAAATAAACGACTTATTTATCAATAATGTATATGAAAACTAGTAGATCATTTAGATCATATATCAGAGGACAAGATTAAACTGTTATTACTTCTTCAATAGTCTGGTTCATTGCGGCCTCGCCTATATCACTTGAATATTCTGCAGTTCTTCTGATATCCTCGAGGATCAACTTATAATTTCCCACATTGTTATGATGGCTTCTTGAAAGTATTTCGATAGCGTCCCTCTCCAAGTTCTTGACAACACTAGCTTTTTCTGCAACTTTATCTGCGAGCGCATAATCACGCCTTAACAAAGATTCTATCGCGTCTTCAAAAACTGATAATGCGTGATTGCTCATTTCGGTGATCTTTTGTATAAGTTTTGGATTGGGTTTTTCCTTAATCTCTCTTATTTTCTCAGCAATAAGTGAAGCATGATCCGCTATTCTTTCTACGCTTTTAACCGTAACCCTGTAACTAAGGCAGTCCGATGGATTCTTTAGACCCACTTCTCTCAATATTCTTTCATTTTGTGACGCTATGACCAAGTTCCGCATTATGTAGAGACTGAAGCGATCCACTTCATCATCAGATTTTATTACACCATTCGCTAAATCTACATTCAACTCTTTTAGAGCATTGATAGCATCTCGGTGCATAGCTGATGCTATGAGAAACATCCTTCTCAACGCACTACTTATGGATAATTCAGGCAGGCTCATCAATACTTGTATCGTAATGTAGTCCGAAGAATCTGCTATTATTTCCGTGCCAACAAGATTTCTGCGAACAGCTTCTCTAACGGCATCTTTCTGCTGTGGCGATATTCTCCCAGTCTTGCTTTTTACATGTATGATATTGTAACCTGCCAGATATACGGAGATGATCATTCTTTTTACCGAATTAAGACTTTCGTTTGGAGTAACGATAACTGTTGCTTCCCCACTCTTTGAGGATTTCGTAACTATGCTAGGGAGAATCAGCAAGGCATTATTGATCTGCCTCACAATAGTAACTGGGTCTCCTGGCTGGAGACTCATCTCTTCAATCCATTTTTTAGGTAAGGATAGAATGTAGGTAGATCTGCCTGTAAACTGTATCTTCCTTACTTCTTTCTTCTCAACAAATAGTGACAATGCTTCTAAAGCAAGTCCAAGTCTTTAAACATGTTATGATCATATTCTATATAGTACTATATTGATCTATAGGATTCTCTTGCATTACTCACATATAGATTTGCAATCGCACTCATCCTATGACAGCACGTAGAGAGATTTATAGAACAATAACATTCGCAGCGATTCTAAGCACAATAGTTGCAATGGCGATATCACCAGCTCTTGCAAATGCACAGGGCGACGCCTCCCTAGCAATGAAACATAAGAAGACGACAACGTTGATTGCAGTAAAGAACACAGGTGATGAACCTATTTACGGTTTCAAAATAAATTTTGCGGACAGTCCTATTAAGTATGCAAAGGCAAAAGGGTGGGATAGGCAGAAAGTCGATACCAATACTATAATGGTTAAGACAAGTGATAAACCAATTGGCCCTGGAAATTCGTTAATTGCAATATTGATAGTCACCAACAAAGATGCACCTTATGAATGGAGTGCATTGAATGCTGCAGGACAGGAAATAGCCAAGGGAACATCAACAATGTCACGTATGGAAACTCAGCCAATAACACAGCAACCACAACCAGCACCAATAGAGGAAGAACCAAAGGAGGAACAGAAAACTGGTTCGTTCAAACCGACACCACTTTCAAGTGCAGTAACGCTTAACGGCGCTGGAGCAACTTTCCCCTTTCCTCTTATAGACAAATGGAGAGTTGAATATGGCGAGATAAATGACAAGGTTAGCATAAACTATCAATCCATAGGCAGTGGCGGAGGAGTAAAGCAGTTCATTGCCAAGACCGTTGATTTTGGAGCTACCGACGCGCCATTAACAACAGATCAGTTCAAGGCAATGAATAAGCCTATACACTTCCCAGAAACAATTGGTGCCGTTACTGTTACATACAACCTACCAGGAATGGATGGTAAGCCTATACCATCTGGACTGAAGTTGACCCCAGATATAATATCAGACATCTTCTTGGGCAAGCTAAAGAAGTGGAATGACATAAGGATTGCAACACTCAATCCAGAAGCTTTGTTGCCTGACGAAGACATAATCGTTGCACACAGGTCAGATGGTTCGGGAACAACCTTCGTCTTTACTGATTACCTATCAAAGGTAAGCAAACAATGGCATGACAAAGTAGGTACTGGAAAGGCAGTTGAATGGCCAACAGGTGTTGGAGCTGCTGGTAACGAAGGAGTAGCAGGTGTTGTGAGGCAAACACCGTATACAGTGGGATACGTTGAACTCGCATATGCAACGCAAACTGGCATGTCAATAGCAGCAGTACAGAACAAAGAGGGAGAATTCGTACTACCATCACTTGAATCAACAAAGATTGCAGCAGCAAATGCTGCAACTGCGCTACCAAAACCTGACGAAGATTGGTCACAAGTGAGCATAGTGAATGCAGTTGGCAAGGGTTCATATCCAATTGCAAGTTTCACCTATTTGCTTCTATACACTGACTTTGGCGAAATACCAAACATGAACCAAGAGAGAGGACAGGCCTTAGTTGACTTTCTGTACTGGGCAGTAACTGATGGACAGAAATTCGCAGATGACCTACAGTATGTGCCTTTACCAGATGAAGTGGTAAGGATGAACATGGAAGTACTGAAACAACTGAACTTCAAAGGAACACCATATAACATACCAAGCTAGGTGCTGGTATGACCAAGATTTTTTCTAATTCTGAACCTATTGTTGAAGGTAAAGTAGCTAAAAGCGTATTTAATTTTGATCGTGTTTTCAAATGGATAGCTGCGGGTGCAGCTGCATACATACTAGGTATCATAATTTTAATGGTTATAGAAATAACAATAGGCGGGGAACCTGCTTTTAGCAAGTTCGGTTTTGGTTTTTTGGTAGGTACAGACTGGAATCCAGTTGAAGGTAGGGAAGTATATGGTGCACTACCTTACATTCTGGGCACATTGGTAACAGCAGGAATCGCAATGATAATTGGCGTTCCGATAAGCATAGGAATTGCTATGTATCTTTCTGAAATGGCCTCCAAACATATCAGAACACCTCTTTCGTTTATAGTCGAGCTACTTGCTGCCGTACCAAGTGTAATTTACGGACTCTGGGGCTTGTTCGTTTTTAGATTTTATATGAAGGATTTTATCGAGGTGCCTCTTGCAAATTATCTTGGATTTATTCCACTATTCTCAGGAAAACCATTTGGACTTGACGTTCTTACGGCTGGTGTGATATTAGCTATAATGATCATACCAACTGTATCTGCAGTTTCGAGAGAAGTAATGATGGCAGTGCCCAACGGACAGAGAGAAGCTGCATATGCAATCGGCGCTACCAAATGGGAAGTCTTCAGACATGCGGTTATTCCATACGCTAGATCTGGTCTCTTTGGAGCTTCCATACTAGGTTTAGGAAGAGCAGTTGGAGAGACCATGGCTGTAACAATGGTAATAGGAAACGCTGTAGGTGCAGCTGCTTTGCCCACATCATTTCTTCAACCGGGTCAGACAATGGCAAGCATCATTGCAAATGAGTTTAATGAAGCAGATCCGTTCTCTTTGCACCCAGCAGCGTTGATAGCAATTGGTTTGGTTCTATTCATAGTAGCTATAGCAATCAATGTAGCTGCAACATTAATGGTTTCACGAATGGTGAAAACAAAGGGGAGTGTGGAATAGAATGAACAGACAAGAGGCTAAACAAAAATTTGTGAATGATAACCTGCGACGCAGAATGCTAATGGATAAGATCTTTCGTTCAGCTGCATTTGCCTGTGTTGTAATAGCGATCATACCGTTAGGAAGCATACTGGTAGAAATCTTCAAGAATGGTGCTCTTGCACTAAGTCTTGAATTCCTAACAGCACCACCAGGACCTGCTGGAGAAGCAAAGGGAGGAATCGGACCTGCAATTCAAGGCACAATGATCCTCATAGGACTTGCATCACTCATGGGCGTTCCAGCAGGTGTAATGACAGGGATCTATCTCTCAGAATTTGGTAATAACAGATTTGCAAGAACAGTGAGATTCTTCAATGATGTATTAACGGAATTTCCGTCCATAGTTATAGGAATATTTGCGTTTATTATCATCGTGCTGACTATTGGTTCGTTCTCTGTCTGGGCAGGAGCATTCGCGCTATCAATAATCATGTTACCGGTTGTGGCCCGTACAACGGAGGAGTCACTAAAACTCGTGCCGCAGACCATAAGGGAAGCAGCACTTGCCCTAGGAGTACCCCAGTGGAGGATGACATTCAGCGTTCTGTTGGCAAGTGCCAAGAGCGGGCTAATAACTGGAGTGATGTTAGCTGTAGCAAGAATTGCCGGAGAGACTGCACCATTAATTCTAACAATTTTGGGAAGCAGTTTGTTCTTCCAAGGACTTAATCAACCACTGGACGCGATGCCGCTGAGGATCTGGAGACTTTCACTACTTCCATATGACTATTCACAACTGTATGGATGGGGCACTGCACTGATGCTGATACTGCTTGTTCTAAGTTTGAATGTTGGAGTAAGAATGTTAACTGGTAGGAGGATGTTTGGATTTGTTAGAAGATGAAAGAGTAATCATTAAAACAACAATTCCACCAGATAGAGAAATGCAGCTAACTGATAGCGAGTTGATTTCTGGGAAATACAAGTTGGTTCTAGACAAATTTTCTGCCTACTATAGCGGAAAGCCAGCAATAAGCGACATAAACATGAAGATAAAAACCAATTCCGTTACAGCTATTATAGGCCCTTCTGGTTGCGGCAAAACAACTCTTATCAGATCTTTTAACAGATTGCACGAACTTATTTCTGGAGCAACAACCAGTGGGAGATTGTTGCTTGATGGTGAGAATATCTATGAAAGTGGAGCAAACCCAATTGTAGTAAGAAGAAAGATCGGTATGGTATTTCAAAAACCAAATCCTTTTCCAACCATGAGCATTTATGACAATGTTGCTGCTGGAATGAAACTTAATGGTATGAGAGACAGACAAAAACTTGATCATATAGTCAAAAGATGTCTAGAGATGTCAGCTCTGTGGGATGAAGTGAAAGACGACCTTGACAAACCTGGAGTAAGTGTGTCTGGCGGTCAGCAACAGAGATTGTGTATTGCTAGAGCATTGGCAACCGAACCAGAAGTTTTGTGCATGGATGAACCTGCGTCAGCGCTAGATCCAATATCGACAGCGAAAATAGAGCAGTTAATTGATAGATTGAAACAAGACTATACCATAGTTATAGTGACTCATAATATGCAGCAGGCAGCCAGGGTTTCTGATTATACTGCTTTCCTATATCTTGGCAAACTTGTAGAATTTGGTCCAACAAAACAGATCTTCGAAAATCCTACAGAAAAACTAACTGAGGATTACATAAGTGGTAGATTTGGTTAACTTTACAGGTGAATCAGTTGGTACGTAGATTAATGGACTTGGGACTGAACAAACTTACAAATCTCATGCAGAGTATGGCTGAGCTTTCTGAAAATTCCGTTAGTACGGCAATCGAAGCATATCTATCGGACAAAAATGTGGTGACATCGATATACAATCAATCCACTGAGTTGATTATGCTTCAGGAAGAGGTTAGTGATCTTGCAGTAGAGCTACTTGTTAGGTATCAACCAGTCGCAACAGATCTAAGGTTCATCAAGGCATGTATGGAAATTGCATATGGGTTTGCAAGGTTTGGAAGATATGCGTATGATATTGCGCAGGTCAGAGATCAATTCGGTAAACTTTCTGACTGCGATCACTCGATGGTTGCCAACACTGCTGATGAAGTAAAGAGAATGATCCGCAGTAGTATCAAAGCATTCAATGACAGAGATGTTAAGATAGTAGAAAATCTTGCAGAGACTGACGATATCGTTGATTCGTTTTACCGCCAAAACATAAAACGAATACTGGAAGGACAGACAGAGATCAAATGTGCAATTTCCGCTGCACTGATCTTGCGTTACTTGGAGCGAATAGCAGATCATGCTGTTTACATTGGAGACCTTGTAAAATACATAGTGAGCGGCGAAAAAGCACATCTATAGGATACTCAGTAAGGAACAAAAATACCTTCGTTCAACGGTGTAGGATCTTCTAAGCTCGTCCATGCAAATATGTGCATAAAAGAATCAGGAATAGGTTTACCACTTTCACTGTATCCCATTATGTGCGGAGAGATCGGTGTTCTCTCAAACATTTCTTCATAAGCAGGCAGATTGATCCGTTTTACAATAACATCCTGAGTAACTCTGTCCTTGTCAAAGGTTGCCATGACCAGAACAAAGTTTGCATCCAGCGGCGTGTTGTTCTTTATGTAAACGGTTTGAGAACTAGGTTCATAATCAAGTAGTATAGGATAATCGTTATTCTTATGATAAAAGTCAGAGACAATTCTCGCGTTCAAATTTTCAACCTTTCCAGCGGATAACATACCACTATCAAGACCGTTCGATAGCCTGAATTTCTGCAGAGCCGTTGCGCTTCCCCAGTCTGCTGAAACAGTCATCTCACCATCTATCCCACAGTATTTACCCTTCAAGACTATCGGGTCAGCTTGGAAAGCAGTCTTTTGCTTGTCGCTCATATCTATCTGCATGAACTGGCAGACTCCGCCTTTTGGATTTATTACTTTTATCAACACAGGATAGCCGTTCGGAATTGCATGTATCTGTCCTACTATATTCACAGTTTCGCCATAATTGAAATCATACTTCAGAGGCACCAGACTGATCAGGGTACCGTAATGTCCGGATATGTGCGAAGAGTAAGCTGCAGAAACTGGAAACAATAATAGCAAAGAAAGTAAACCAATCAGGATCTTCATATTTCTCACTTGTTTGTTTGTGAATATTTCATGCTACTTGACACCAACCGATGCCGCAAGTTCTTTTCTGCAGGAAGGTTTCAAAACCTCTGCAGCATGTTCCGGACTTACATTGTTCATGTAAACTCCAAACGCACGTTCGAACCCCGACCAGTTGGATATTTGAGGATAAACTTCAATGTGCCAGTGTATCATCACATTGTTCTTTCTTTCTGGCGAGAGATGGAAAGCCATATTGAAGTAGGTATCTTTCAGCGAACTAGCTAGACCACCGAGCGTTGATCGTATCATCAGTGCTAGATCATTGATCTCCATTTGTGTTACAGATGAAAAGTTTGGCGAGTGTCTTTTTGGAACTATCCAGAATTCGTATGGATAGGTTGGCGCCCACGGACATACTGCAACAAAGTTCTGCGTCGACAAAATTTCTCTTGGTCCATTTGCTTCTGTCCTAGCTATATCGCACATAGGACACGAACCGCTATCATCTGCAAACCTTTCGGAAGCCTCCGCCTCCTGCATTATTGTTGGCGGTATCGTTGGAAAAGTTACTAGGTTTATCTGCGAATGCTCGCTGTTTGATCCAGCACTCTTGCCATATGCAGCAAAGATTGAAACATAATTGACACGCTTCTGCGAGTAAAGCCATTTCACCCTGTCCTGTATCACCAGCAATACGTTGGCCCACTGATCTATGGGCATGTCTGACAGTTTCTGCTTATGATCTGGAGCGGCAACTAACACATAATGAAAACCATATGCCGGCTCGCGGTATAATGGCTGCTCCCCGTAAGCAACGTTGGGCGCCGTGCTTACAGCAGGATCGTTGCTTGGGAATACCCTCACGCACCAATCCTTGATATAATTGCCCTCATCATCGCTCAGCATCTGGTACATGCCGTCCTTCTGTACCATAGCCAAAACAGCAGGAGAGGTCAGATGCTCATTACCTGGGCAATAAAGGCATCTGCCGTGCCTCCTGTGCGCGCCGTTTCCGTTACCGTTGCTGTGACTGTGACCGTTACCATTACCATTACCATTACCATTACCATTACCATTACCATTACCATTACCATGGCCATTGCCATTTTCCGTAGGCACGACAACGAACCTGTCAAGCAGGTAGTCCCTCCGCAATTCGCTCAGCGCCATTTTCGCTCGCAATAGTATAGGTGTGCGGTTTACTTTAGGAATCCCACGAAACAAATAGGAACGATAATTCCAAACCGTTCCACTTTGGCGTAGCCTACGCTATCCTGATCCCCTGATCAATGTTGTCCTAGATGCTGCAGTAGAAGTTGTTTATCTTGAGCTTATCCAGCCGTTTTATGACTTCGTTGGCATACGAATTAGCTGTATCTCTAGAGACACTGAACCTCTTCTGGGCTTCGTCAGCAATTTTGGTAAAATTCGAAACATCGTTCTCCATGGTCCACTTCGTAAGAGTCATAATCCTAAGTGCCCTTGTACGCTTATAGTCTTCCAGTAAAGACATGGCCATGTATTATATACGGTACATTACCATATTACTTTTGCTAAAGAAACATCAGTATCTTTGTTATAGGTGATTGTCAACCACTGATACATATTGGTGACGGACGAACATTCATAAAACTTCGTTACCTTATATAGGACCCCCCTCTAGTAGTTTTACATCCGTGCGTTTTTTGGCGCATTAGGGAAAATCTGTTCTGAACCTTACTGAATAGCTCTCTCGTCTCTATCCTATCATAGTGTAGAGCAAGTTAACATCTACTCTCGTTAGCATTGTCGTAAAACTCTTTCATGTGAATGAGCTGTGAGCTCTTATCCCTAGCTTCAGTTGCGTACTCTAATGCCAGCACGACCTCAAAGTTTTGCGAGTCTTTTGACTTGTTAACCTTCGCTCTCCAAAGATAATTCTCTACTGTCTTCAGCAACTCTTCAACCTCCCTTTCTATCTCTTTCTCAGACGTTTCAGCCATTTTGTTTCCGCTTTTCTGTAATTAAAAATTGATTGGTGTCTATTAAACCACACCAGTCATCTCAGAACCGTCTAGATTGATGTTCTACAACAATTATTATGTAGATCAAGATAAGGATAGCAGAGGAAGCGATAAACTGGAAATGTCAACGTTGGGCGTGAAGTTTCTGTACTTGGTACCTGTGCTACTCTTGTTATCTGCATCATTTGCGGGTGCGTATTTCAATCATGTAGATGCACTAAAAATAGAACCCAATGCAAAGGTCTTTCTAGACAGAACATCCTACGGTCCAGGTTCAATAGTTTATGTGAGCATTTTTGATATCAACTTTAATCTTCAGGACGATGTTGTAGAACGCCTAGATCTTACACAGATTATTGAAGGAGATCCGATCGTAGAAGTGAAGATTGTGCAACCCACACAAGGCAAGTTTACGCTAAGTGCAGTAGACGGTTCCATGAAGGACAGCAATGGCAATTCTGTACGAGAAGCTGTAGAGAGCGGACCAGACACTTCGCTTTTTGAGTTCGTGATTCAGCTGCCAGATGATTTAGAAGCGAATTCATCTATAGGTGTAATATACAACGACCCATTCGAGCTTTCGCCTACAACCAGAGAAAAGATCCCTACACAACAAAATATTCAGCTTACAGAAACGCGTTTTACGGATCATGCTGGCAGAGTTCTGCAACAAATTAATGCAGATGAAAAAGTTACGATTCGTTCAGTCATACAGAACAAGATGAGTTCCACACAGCAGTATTCATACATAGTTCAGGTTAAGGACTCTAATGGGTTTACAGTCGTACTGTCATGGATCTCTGGGAATGTCGAAGCACAGAGATCTACAAACGTAGCGGTACCTTGGACTCCTGACAAAGCTGGCGGATACATTATCGAGATCTTTCTTTGGCAGAGTCTCTTTAAACCAGTTCCATTGTTGGAAAAGCAGCAAACAAGTATAGTGGTGATAAATTGAACCATATCAGCAAACCTTATTCTGTAGCACTTCCCTCTGGATGTGTGCGAAGATTACTGATTGCGATCGTGTTCAGCACAATGTTGATTTCCACATCGTTAACCATACCTTTAGCGCAAGGTTACCTTAGCCCTGCACGAGAACCAAAAGAGATACTTTTAACTTCTGATATGCAGATAAACCTGGTTGTTGTTGGAGATCAGTGGAGCGAAGAGGATCAAGAAGCAATTTCTTCGAAGCTCATAAAATCGTACAAACCCATACTCTTAGAAGAAAATATACCAATAGGGGTGGAGTACAGGTACAACTATACCTTCGTATCAGCTGACGATTTTTTTTCTACTAGACTCTACACCTTCATTGAAGGCGCTACACTAGAGGTCGAGATGCCTGAGCCAATAGCACAGTGGGCTGCTACCGCACACCCAGAGTTTGGTGACGTTAGATCTATTGCGTACAGAATAGTTCATGCGCAGGAGGTTGAAGAATGGATTATGGATAACTGGGAATTAGCTGAAGGATACACGATCTTCTTCTTCATGCCGCATAATGATGAGCTGAACTATCTTCACACTTACGGTATGCTAACAAACGATCCCGACACTGATCAGCAGTTCCTGCAGGAAGGCATGATGGGATTTGGAGGTACTTACAGATTTTACTTCATAGACCTTACAGCGGGACCTTGGATATATCCTCCGGGATTTGTGTCATGTGAAGACGCACAAAGCGCGATGTGTGATCAGGTAAACTTTACAGAGAACAAAAACATATACGACATAGCTTCAGCAGAAGAAAGCCATGAAATTATCGCTGAATATGTGAACAACGCAGTTACCCTGCTGTATACTCCAAGCTATGTTTACCCTCCATTCTACAGACTTAACCATGATATTTCCATATTTTTGATCGATTTCACCGCAGAGCGCGAATTATACGGCGCTGCAGAGGAGTTCATCAACAGAGATCTGATTGAGCGGGAGTTTAGACACCTGCTACCCTATGTTAACTGGACAAGCAGTGTAGTGGGTTTGAGCGTTGATGACCTTCCTGAAGATCTGCGCGATACTATTATAGACAGCATGGGAATTATGTCGGTTGACGGTTCCGATGTTGTAATAGTTGACAGCGCTGCACTGATTGATGGATTAGACAAGTGGGCTCTTGGTGAACTTACGGAAGAAGAATTGAACGAACTAGAAGAAAAAGCTGAGACAACAGTCATAATTCCAGTGTTCATTTTTGTGTTTGATAGTGAGGCATATGTTGATCAGTATGGACTTGTTGGTCTCGCAGCTCCCGATCCTACAGATCCTAGCATTCCATGTTGCACTGTAGTTGCCACTAGCAAGTATGATGTTTCTCTTACTGGTCAGGGATTAACGGTCCTAGCAATACATGAGACCGCACACGTTCTGGGCCTTGCCCATCCCCATGATGGATACAGACCAGATATAGGAAATTTTGTTGATTGGTTTTTTGACTGGTCATACACGCCGCTAACATATGGAGCTCCTACTGCAAATGGCTGCGGGCTGAACGAGCTGTGCGGGATGGTGATAGCAGAGTTTGGAAAGTTTAACTTCGATGCGATTGATAGAGGCATGGTACTGAGTCTATTAGACGAAGCACAGTTTAATGTCTATGACGCTATACTTTTGCTTGATGATCTAGGTTATGACTCCTCAAACATACCTGCAGAAATAACTTTAAGTCTTAGCGCAATTGATTCAGATGTGGAAGAGGCTAAGAAACACTTTGAGTCTATGAACTATTTCAGGTTGGTAACTTTCAGAGACCCTTCAAGCATAATGAATCCTATGGATGATGCTCTTGATTATGCATTGAGAGCGTTGAAGACCTCCGAGCGATTGTTGAAAGATGCAAAAGAACTGGAATCATTAATGACCGAAAAGCCAGCAATTAAATTGGATATTTCAGTAACAGTGAAGCAGAAGAATAAAGTAACCTTGGTTTCCGTGAAGAACAATGATGAACTACCATTGTTTGGCGTTAAGCTGAATATGGCAGATGGCTCTATAAAATTCGTCAAGGCAAGAGGATGGGATAGAGACAGGACTGATCAGAACACTGTGACGCTAAGCACAGATGATAGACCAATCAGTGCTGGCGGGTCCATCATAATTGTACTTATTTCGGATAATCAGAACGCATCATTACAATGGTCTGCATTTAGCAAGGCTGGCAATGAGCTAGGAAATGGCATTGTATCTAATTTATCCTAAATCATTACAGAGTAAACATGTTAAATACATTGTTCATGAAGGAAAAACGAGCAATGAAGACATGGATATTATGCATAACAGCGATCTCGGTACTCTTAGCGATAATTTTGCCACTAACATTATTGATGGATGATACAGACAAAGGTAGTTCATACGGAGCAGTCGATTCAGTTATTGGAAAACAAGTATCTGTCTTTAAAGACCGAGTATTCACAGCAAACGAGGATTCTAACACGATAACAGTGATCGATCCCGAAACAAACACGGTTGAAGCAACCATAGATTTAACAGGTTTTGATCCGAGAATGCCTTTTGACCCAAACAAACCGCTCTCATCTATGCACCATAGACCACTCTACAATGGAGCAATAGACCTGCACGGAATAGATGCATCTCCAGATGGAAAACTGATCGCAGTAACAGCCAGAGGATCTGGTAATGTGTACTTAATCGATGCAGGCAAGTTGGAAAAGATCGGCAACCCACAGGGTATAATGGTTGGAAGAGAACCACACGTTCCAACATTTACAAATGATGGCAAGAAATTGTGGGTTACAGTAAGAGGAAGCAACTACATTGCAGTGATTGATGTTGATTTTGCTATAAAGAATAACAGAGATAGATTTCAGTGGAGAATCCTAACGTTAGAAGGACCATCGATGGTTGAGTTTTCACATGATGGTAAGTTGGCATTCGTTGCCAGTCAGAAAGAGGCGAAACTGCAGGTGTTGGATGTTGCAAAGAGAAAATCTATAGCCGTAGTAGACTTGCAAGAACACGATCCTCTTAGATTCACACCTTTTGTAAAGCTCAGTCATGATGGCAGTGAATTATGGGTAACCCATAAACTGTCTGATGCAGTTGGAGTGATAGGTGCAAAAGAACCGTTCAATTACTTGAAGAGAATATCGTTACCAACAGGTAGCAAACCAAACCATGTTGAGTTTGTAGGAAATTATGTGTATGTGTCATTAGCACAAGTAAATGCAACAACGCAGTCAAGCAACATAGTAATAATCGATAGACAAGCAAAGGCAATAGTCAGCATAATCGAAAGTCAGGGAAAGGAAGCACATGGAATCTGGGCCAATCCTGAAGGTACGCGATTATACGTTGGACATGAACAGAGTAATGATGTTACCGTGTTTGATACGACAGATCCGGCATCACTAAAATTTGTAACAAGGATACCCTTAGGTTCAATGAAGATGCCTAATGGTGAGTTGCCAAATACAAAACCAATCGATGTTGTGTATAACAGAACAAAGTAAGATGCTTCCAGCCTTTTATTTTATGCGAGTGCATGATAATTAATCAATACCAACCACAAAAGAATAAATCCTTGGCAGCGTGCTTTTTCATTCATGGGAGATACGGACAAGCTTACGCAAATGAAATGCACTGCCTGTCACAGGGGCGAGCCTACAGTCACGGATGCTGAGATTGTAGAATTTCATCCTCAAGTGCCTGAATGGCAGATTGTGGAGAAGGATGGTATCAAACGCCTCGAACGCGTGTTCAAGTATGAAAATTTTGCGCAAGCATTAGCGTTCGCAAACAAGGTCGGCGAACTTGCTGAGGCTGAGGGGCATCATCCAGCGTTGCTGGTCGAATGGGGGAGAGTTACGGTTCAGTGGTGGACGCACAAAATCAAAGGAATGCACCGCAACGATTTCGTCATGGCTGCCAAAACTGATAAGCTTCACATGACTTGATTTGAGGTATAGTCTCAAACCTCTAGCACATTCTGTCTCCCTTACATGATTCAGAATATTCGAAACATGAGAATGAGCATGCAAGATGATGATAGTGTATATATCGATCCCAGATCATAAATAATCTATGGGCTCAAGGCTAGGTCGTTTGGTGATCTTAAGAGCTTTCCTAGCAGTTTCGATGGTCCTACTGCTAACAGCATTAACGGTTCAAGCTTCAGCATCACATTTTGGATCTCAGGAGAATACTTGCCAGAACCGATCAAGATCAATATCAACAGGTTTCGAATATGCCGTTCATATAGATGGTACAGCCAAAATACTGGGCACCACAAATATCAAGGCAGTATCTGCAGATCTTGAATTACGGGTTCTTAATGTGAAGACTACGGGCATTTTTACAGTCTACTTCGCGGTGAGTGGAATCGTTACGCTAGGCGGTGTTGAGCATGAATTGGTGAAGGGAAATGCTGCATTACAGGTAAACAAGATGACGTTAAGAGCTACTAGTGAAGACGGTACAAGAATTCTGCTGCTTTACGGCGCTACTGACTGTTCTATTCCAATAAAAATAGGCGAGTATACGAAACTTTCGCAGGGTCAAGACCGAAAGTCAGCGACTTTTCAGGTTATGGCAGAAAAATGGTCTATAAGCTTCAGTGGCACGCTTGCTAGAGTTGCATAAAGTCTAGAATCCTACTCAATAATACTGTGCTAGAACTGAATAACTTGTTAGAAAGACTAATGGCGGCTTGAATATAGATAAATCAAAACTTCGGTGCAAATTTGTCTGATCAATTGATGACTAAAGCATAAATCAATTAACAGCTTCAGCAGAATGAAACATGTCAAAGCAGTCAAATTCCAGAGCAAAAACACATTCAGCACTAACGGATTCAAAGAGAACTAAATGGAGACCCTCATTTGTTATATGCAAGTCATGCTACTGGAGTGCATCTGAACTTACAAGTTCGATTGAAAGATGTCCCTCATGCTTTGGCATTTTGCATAGAGAAGAGCTTAATATAGAAGCCATTAATTGTAACGCATAGTTGCACAATGTTTTCTAGATTTAGCATATGTATTCTTGACTATGTTTAACGGGTTACTGTAAAAGTTGTTTGATCTTCCATACTTATTTAAGAACTTCTTCAGTGGAACAAAAAGAAAATGAGCGAAACCACTGATTACGGCAAAATATGCTACTGGTGCGGACAGTACAAGAACATACACAGTAGTGAAGAGTGGCAGGAACATGATACAGAATGGAGGCGAGTTGTCAAAGAACACGGAACGCGTCCTATCTTCTGGAAGCGAGTTTTATCTTAATCAATCTTTTTTGAAAACGGTTATCCAGTCTTTATGTATGATTCCGCTATGTGCAGCTCGAGTAATTAGAAGAGTTCTATGGCGTATTACGTAAGAAAACACATTTTCTACAGTAAAGCCAACATCTTTTCCTACTCTTGCAAGTATTTCATGCGTGGGAACTGGTATCTTTCTGATGACACTATCGCCAATTACAACTATATACCGCCCATTTTTTGCACCATGACTTTGTTTTAGCACTCTAAAAACTTCTTCAAAATTCTGCCTCATGTCTTCAAAGAACTTATACGCTATATACGCCCTCAACTTATTGACCTTATAGATCTTCTGTAATATCTTGTTGTAATCATGGTATTTGGTATCTTTGAACAGATTCAGGTTCGAATAATCCTTAGATGAGACAGCCTCGGTCCCAACATATCTCTTTTTCAGATCAATTTTCTTCTTTCCGTCTAAGAGCCCTAACCAATACATCTCGAGTTGATTTACTCTGGGATAATCCATGGCATTGATGTACGGCGGAGATGTAATGCTTACATCAATGGAGTTTCTATCTAGTTCCAAGTTTCTAGCATCTTCTTTTATCAGTTTTGCTTTCACATCCTTGTAGCAATTGTTCGAGAAGTCCAAGATTCGTGGCATGAATCTATTGACACTCTGTTCGAATTTGTTGAAAACTAGTGTTTTATCCATTTTCGATTTTTTCTTCAAACCCCAATCTGTCTTTTCAGGAAAAATCTGGTCTGGATCTGCTAAGGAAACTGTACGTATTATTGCCGACAAGCAAACATAAAAGAAATCACGTATATCTTTGTCGGAACTGATCTTCTCGATGTGTTTTTTCACTGTTGCAATGCTTTTTGCAACTTCTCCGTCAAACCAATGGTCTCTGTTAGGAAAGTCTGGTAATTCTATGTCATCAATCTCAGATGAGTGCAGATTTGAAAGAATCTCATGCTTGGCTGATTCCAATTCGCTCTTTTCATGATACGTCGTTTTTACTTTTGTCAAAAGTGTGGCCATGGGATCTATATCAACACCGTAGGAGTTAACACCCAATAGTTTAGCCTCCACTAATGTAGTTCCTGACCCGCAAAAAGGATCTAAAACCCATTTGTCATTCTCTTCTCCTGCAGTAGTCTTGCAGAATTTTAGAATAGCCCATCTGGGTATCTGTGGTATGAATTTTGCTGGAAACTCATGAATTCCATGAGAGGAGTACGCTACGTCAGTAGAGTTTATGAAAATCGTAGAGTCATTGGGAATATTGTATATAGGAATATCTGGTACAGATACGGTTTTGCCTTTTTTTAACTGCTGTATAAGACCAGCGCGTAATTCTTTCAGATAGTTTTTAACTTCGTGGGCGTCAGCAAAATCAAACATTGTCTTCTTTGTGTTAATACGCACATCAAAGGCAGCATCTCAAATGGTAATATTTCTTATCATTTAGAGAATATTTCTAATTACCACGGTCTCCAACTTCGTTGAATGAATGCGTATCCCTCTGAATTCCTCTTGCGCAACTTCTTGATACGTACCATGGCCTCCAGCGTGCTTGATACTTCCTTGAGATGGGGTACTGATGATGGTAAACCATGTTTCTGCAATTCCTCCATGACCTCATCAATTTTGCGTTTCTTCGTGAAATATCTGTCATTATATAGCTTGAGCAACACCTCGGTAATCTCTCTTATTTGAGTTGCTGATAGATGCTTTTCTGCTGAGTCTATTCTCCTACCATGCTTGAACTCGAATTTGTTATTACCCATACCTCTTTCCAAAAGCTCCACGACCTCTTGGCGCCTGTTCCATTCCCAGTCCTGAATGTCGCTTGGAACTTCTAAGCTGAAGCTATCGCTGAACTCTTTTACGGTTACAAAACGACTGCCTGGTTGTCTCTGTTGCCTATATACTGTAGCCGTGACCCACCGATCATGAAGAGGAAGCAAAGGATTCCTGGTATCGTACTCTGGCGTGAAGAATACTTCATACATGAACTTGCCACGCAGAAACTTCACTATGTCCTCTTGATCTAGTGCACTGGCGACCACGCCCGAAACTCTGTTACGTATTAGGTTGAAGATCTTGTAGAGCATTATGTTAGTGCGGTTGTGCCATTCATATTTTATGAACCACGCACCCATGTCATCTAATGCAATAGCTGGTACTCTACCATAGACTGCGTTCAGTTGGCGCAACTTGATCGTAAAGTCCTCTGGCGAACGCTCAAAGAAATAAAACTTTTTTACTTTATCCCAATCCTGATAAACATCGTGCAGAACGTGCAACTCGAATCTAGATTTACCAGTTCCTTGTGGTGCAGCCGCAAAGAAAGATGCGAAACCTTTCGTATAGTAGGCGTAGCGTATTTTGTCTGCCGCATGCATTCTAGGGCTATCGTTAACGTTGATCTGCATGGCGATCTACTAATTACAATATCGAAGCGATGCTTATAGTAGTTTGTGTTAACAAATTTTCAGAATACTGAACTATAAGTTGACCCGCCTGTTTAATAGTGGTAGAGAAACCCACAGCGTATTTACAAACGAAAGTTTTCGCAACTCTACATTGTGTTGCTCTCTATTTTAGAGACTGGCAAACACACATGATTCAACTGAGACCAATCTATCTTCATCATTAAATGGATCTACCACGCCGTCTCCATCTCCATCAACAACTAGGCTTACTACACAGGTTAGGGATTCGAAAGTCTTCTTTACTACGGGATCGTTTGGAAGTAGATTCAGATCCTCCCACACCTCAGTAAATATTACAGTCTCTACCTTCTTTTCATTGACTGGAAACATCAAAGGTCCAATAAACTCATTGTTCTCTAGAATTAGATCACATAGAAAAATCTCCTTCTGCGATTCTATGGCTTTCACAATCTTTCCCTTATTCACTATATTCATCTCTTGAGGATGATTCGGAAGCAGGTCGAGTGTAATTCTGAGACCATCTGGTCCACCAAGTATTATAATTGTCGCTTGGTCGTAGCAACCTGTGAGAGGCACAACATTCGTCGGTACAGAATCAGTCTCGCACCCTATTACCTTGGCAGTGTCGAGCAACTTCGTACACGTTACTACTTCTACTTGTTTACGTATAATTTCCATAGTATTCAAGTTTTCAAATATCTCTGCAAATATTGTCATTTCAACTACGAGGGGAACGTTACCTTGTTCAGTAAAACAGTGGAAGATTTCTTTTTCTGCATGTATGGTCTTAGCTATATTTCCACTTTTAATAGTAACCATGGAAACGGCATCCTCTGGTTGCAAATTGAAACCAAGAAAAGCGAGTATAGGACTAATATGCTCAGAAACACATCCATTAAACGATGGGTTTCCTTGAGCAGTAATACTGGCTCCTTCCGTTCCCCCATTACTTCCCATTATACTTCTCAGATTATCTAGATAATCATTGACAGCATCTTCTTCTTCGGGAGTTAAATCGCCAGCTTGTTCCTCGATCATAGTTATTATATCTTGATTACTCATAGCTTGAGCTGAAACCTGCATAGGTTGCACGAAAATGAATGCCATCAGTAAAATAGCGCCCAAAACTATTGACGAATACTTTATCCTTTCACTCGCATTACTCTCTTGGTTCATTTCCATCTCTTCCTTAAGGGAAGTGTTTGACGGATATAAAGTAGTATGAAATATCTGCTACGATCTTCAGTATCTTGAGTTACTAATCGATGAAACAGGATAGAATTTGGTACTTTTGGTGCGTGTAAATCTCTGTTAGTAGAATTTCGATGCGGGATGCGGGATTCGAACCCGCGCAATTGGCTCTGTCCGCGAGCGCTTGGGAAGCCAATATCCTAACCGCTAGACCAATCCCGCACAAGTATGTCAACGAATTTAGCAGACTATTAAGATTATCAGATCATATACAACATGAGACTGATTCTGTATCTGACAGTCGTTAGCTCTATAACATCTTTGCAATTTCCTAAGCTTGCTGCTGATCTTCAGGAGGACCATATTCTATTGTTATTACTTCACGATCCTTGAATACATGATCCCCGAATTCAGCACTTTCACTTCCATCAACATACATTCTAACCTTGTTCAAGCCGTTATTACAATTGTCCATTATACAATCTTCGCTAAATGTCGCGCCCCAAACGTCGAAGAACTGTTCCAGCGTAAACGTCCTGATCACCGTAGATTCTATATGGATAACACCAGAGGTATCATGTGTATGCAAAGGATATACTCCTAGTTTCTTGGGTACATACTTGTCCAGCTCGTGAGTTTTATAAAGTGAAGGATCAATTCCAATCTGTTTAGGTACCGTTACACTTTCATCATTAATTATTATCTTGAGTGTGACATGCATGTGAATTAGCAATGGTTTATCCTCTTCTTGTGGTTTGAGCTTGACAGCTTCAAGAGCATTATTGACAGCAACTCCTCCCAAGGCCATCAAGGAAACTATTACACCCAACGTAAGATAAACCCAGAACGATCCCAACTATCTCACTCCAATAACCTATTGCTACCATCTTATCAGTTTATCCACTTCAAAATCACGAAGCAAACAATAGTGTCAGCAAGACGGATAACAAAAATGTAAAACTAATTTATAACACATGTTCTAGAACCAGAAACCCTAATTAACAATTCATCGAGCTGAATTTGTGCATAATGAGTAAACTAGCAATTACGGGGATACTCCTAACAACTATACTTGTAGCAGGAATGCTAGAATTATTGCCAGATGTGTCTGCTACGCATAAACCGGTGAAGATTCTCATACAGGTAAGAGACGCAACAACTGGCAAGCCATTACGAGGTGTTGAATGTTCTGCTGATCCTGCAGGTGTACCATCTACCGCTATGACAAATCCTGGTGGGATAGCTAGGATTCTGCTGCCAGCAGGTACTTCCATTGTAGACGTAACATGTAATTCTACAACACTCGATGATGTGAGACTCAAAGCGCACGGTACCACAGTAGTAAGGGTGCTGGTATAGCAAGTTTCTACTAGTATAAATAATCCATGTTAAGTTATTTTTTGTTGTGACACTTTTTTGGTGTTTTGAGAATAATACTGTACACCTATATGTCTAGCTACAGTGCGTGTAATATTTTCTAGATGTCAATTTTCGCGTCACATAAGTTTCATACTTACAAACTCTTAGAAGCAGTATCGCTCTGTTGTATGGCATGAATAAGAAATCTGAAGGCAAGAAAATGCCTGTCTTCACTTGCTGCGATAGACATCCGAGTTACATTGTATCATACTTGGATGATGCTTCCCGCACTATCTGGTATGTTTGTGATCAACATATCAAGGAGAGGGCGTTCAAGAGTATGTCAGTGAATCGTTACATATGCATCGAACCTATCACAGCAGAGTTATCCAAATTACCCCTAAAACACGCGATTAATTTGTAAACGTTGTATTTCAATTGCTTATCAAATTCTATGTAAGAATGCAAGCTTGCTTGATTTATACTGTAGCCAATGTAATTTGGTCATTGACTATATGCAGTAGTGTGTAGGGTCTGCTACACAGTGGGCATAAACCGTGGTAAAGCGCGCCAGCAAGTATTCCTTCAGAATATAGTTGGTTGCATTTATCAATGCCGAAATATGTGGGCCAAAAATAATCAGACGTACAATTACATTCCTTGTGAACCACACGGAATACGACGTCAGGCCTTATTACACGCTCTAGGCTGTTTAGGTCAAGTTCGATTTCCAATGATTATATGAAAAGCACGTAACTGCCGTAATAAGACTTGAGTACTGGCAATTGAGTATTGACGGTTATAGGTGCAGTTATATATTTTCGTAATATAGAAAATTTCCGGCGAAATCACATACTATTTTATTATACTAGTCATCTCTTAGTAGGCTGGGCGGTAGAAGAGTGGAGATAGATAACAGCTCCTACGCAACTTACCTACAAGATCAGGCTAATGAATATGCTAAATTTTGCTGGATGATGATGCAATACTGGTTCAACTGGCATTCATATTGGGTAAAAGTTGCAGACCTTTATTCTAATGTAGAATAGTTTAGGTTGTACCGTACCCAACGCCTCTCACTTATAAAACGTGTATTTCTCTAACTTGATCTCGTCAAAATAATACTCTGACAATACAAGATCTAGACTATTCAAGATTTCATTTCGAATTTCATTTGGAATCTCTATAAGATAAAGCTCAAAAGCAGACAGAGGCGCTTCGAACAATACAGTTAGGGGATTCCTCTGGCAATTGGCTTTCTTATAGCTTATTCCTACACTTGCTAATTTTTTTATCGTAAATATCATGTATGTAATTTCATGATTATAAAACAGCATGGAGCTTTGCCAATAATTTTCTTAGTTAACAATACGGATAGCAAAAATGTAAAACTAGTTCTATAACACACAAGACATTTTCTCTATAAAGTAGTGGAGAAATCTAATAACGGTCAACTTGACAGGATTAAAGCAGGACAGTAACATTAATGTTGCAATGTTACAAACAAAGGCAGATAAGGCAGCCATTTCATTGCGTCGTATGCATTGGAGAGCTTTGGCATTATTCACGTTACTTCTCGTTTCAGTATTAAGTACTGTTCATAGCATTGCTCTTGCAGAAGAGGAGTGGAAGATTTACAAAATCACTACTGAAGATGATAAAAACGGTGGTTATTTCAAAATTCCTTACAGGATTACTAACGGAGAAGTAAAAGACATGATGGGAGATCCAGTACTTAGCATGCTGCTCATAAATATTGAGACTGATCCCGCAAATATTGGAACCGCCGAACTTACCGTACCGAGAAATCTACTTGATTCAAAAGTATTTGTTGACGGTCGCCTTTTTGACGTTGATCTACTAGTTTCCGTTGATGGTAAGAATGTTGAGAGTGAAGAAATAAACGCTTCACCTTGTTTCCGTACAGTTTCGTTTGATCTTCCAGCTGGTTCTAAGCAGATATTTGTGAGTGGAGTAACAGCATTCCCTCTACAAGAGGATGAAGATGAAGAAGATGAGTTCCCTCCTATTTACATTTCCACTGATAAGGATAACTACAAGCAGGGCGAGCTAATCACGATCTCGGGCTGCACTTCACTAGAATTGGATGATAAGAATCTCGCGCTAGAAGTAATAAATCCAGAAGGACAGGTATTCAAGACGGTTGCGATCACTCCCAACAGCGATGGTTCGTTCTTAACCAAACTGACTGTTGAAGGTGAACTAGGAATAGATGGTACTTATACTGCGAGAGCGACCTACGCGGGTGAAACCGAGTCCAGCACTTTCGTAGTTCCAGAATTTCCACTCGCATTATTGGCACTTGCAGTTGGCATTTCCGTGATAACTGTCTTTGCAAGAACCAAAATAGTCAAGTTATAGACAACTAAAGTTCACTCGAACAAACTTCCTTAGATATACAGAGCACTTGTCACTTAATACACGTTAAAGTCTACTGTGCTGAGTGGAGCCAAGGGAACTGGATTACTAACACTTTGCCACACGAAGATCTCAGCATGGTAGTAACCATCTTCCTCAGGAAGCCAAAATATAGCCGGCTTGAGAGAATGGTTAGGTGACGCAGATAAATCCTGAAGAAGTGTCAACGCTACAGTAATTCCTTCCTCATCTTTAATCTGGACAATGAATGTAAGAGTCATTTCATTAGGTGAATAATTCATAATATCTGATTCTATCCCAATCATGTTACCAGATTCTGCTCCCGTGATGCGAGCCCAAAACTGATTAATGAGTTGTGGATTTGACACTACTAGTTTATCACGTTCTAGACTTTCGTTATCGAAAAATGTTCCCTGTCCGTAGGATTCAATGATAGTAAATCCAAAAGGTAGCAAAGCCAGCGTCAACACTAAATTTCCTATACCTGAACTGGTTTTCAGTGTTAACCTCATCCTAACGTTGTTTAAGACTGTAATTAAATTTAGTTTGTGTAACGCAGATTCACTTCTTTAATTACTGAATTCAAAACTCATATCTGATTCATGTTTTTGATTCACTGAACTTGTGTTATACTCGAATTAGAAGAGAATATTGTTGCTCATTATGTTAGAGTTATTAGCGTATTTATATACGCCTAGCTCGACAGGATATCGTGGAGCGCCGAAAACGAAGTGCTGCTTGGTATCTCTTACCCATATTATTAGGAATAATAGGCGGCATAATTGGCTACTTTGCGGTAAGACATGATGATCCTACGCTGGCAAAGAGACTGCTCTATGTAGGAATTGCAATGTTAGTAGCTGGGATAATTCTTAGTGTGGTTGCGGCGCTTAGTGGTCTTTACAATGCCGAAGAGTTTTACACGATGCCTTCGATCTGAGACCGTAGAGGAAACATTAAAACTCCGACAATAGCTGCTTGTATGAATGCGATGTGGCTGCAGATGCATGTATTGCAAGAGTAACGACTTGGAATCATTCAACATACCATTAGATGAAGGTGATTTTGATATCCATCATACATGCAGAAGTTGCGGTATACACTTCAACCATCTTGATGGTGAAACGTACCAAACATGCGAAAAATGTTCCTATAAGAGAAATTGATACACATTACAGATGCAAGATAGCTTTCACAATTTCAATAAGGGCTGCTTGTGGAGGGATAGTCACATTGAGCATAGCATCTTCTTCATTATAAAGAGCATAACCATCGAGTTTCACAGTGTCAAGATCTACGTTGATATATTCATTCTCGATCGACAAGTCGTCAATGTAAAATGTAAAATCAAGTTTCCCATCGTTAGACTTTAGGTTAAGGTTAGTGTCCGAGGCAGTTACGTTAGATCCATAGTATACCTGATCTATACTGCCGATAGGGTAGTATGTGCTCTCATCTTTCTCCAGCAGCTCTTCAATCTCAGGCTTGATCTCGCTTACATCCATATCAAAAGCATATCCTAGTATGAGAGTTTCAATTCCTGGACTCTTGAGTTCAGGCAACTTGATCTTTTTCGCAATGTCCTCGTTTGATTCGGCCTGTTCATCCACTACGGTTGCATTCTGTGCTGGCAAAGTGTTCTCCTCTACGATAGCAACAGGATTGCAGAACCAGATACTCATGCTGCTGCCATAGGAAGACCAGCAAAGATCGTACAAGTTACTAAGCAGCAAATCAGAATTGATGCTGAACTGCGCTTCTTCGCCCGCTTCCAAATTGAACCCATTAGTATCCAACTGTACAACATTTTCATTGCTACTTATGCTGATCTGCCATTCCTCAGGGAAACTAAAACTAGGATTCGCAATCTTTTCAAGCAGTAATGATAAAGACGAAAGACTTACCTTGCTCAGTCTATGATTCTTTACGACCACATCTATACTATCGTGGTTTTGCGTGTAATTCAGATCAAATGACCTGAGTATAGTGACTGTCGTACTTGCCTGTATTTCTTGATATTCCGCAATTATCATGTAACTTCCCGTAACAAGATTTTCACTGACAAGCGGAAAGCTGTAACTGTACCGAGCAACACCCATCTGCTGATCATATTCCGGCAAGACGCTGACACTGAACAAGATACCCGTAGGACCAAGGATCTTTATATTCACTGAAACATTTTCACTAGGCTGACTTACCTCTCCATATACTTGCATACTATCACCCTCCCTGTAGAATCTTCGATCTGTATCAACGGTTGTAGTCAATTGTTGAGCGTACAAAGCTGGACTATATGCCAGCATAAACATCAGCGTCGCTAACAACAACCCCATTAGCCGCATTGACTTGAGAAACCCTATCGCAAAATATAAGCTTAAGTCTCAAACCTAAGCTCTTACACTTGAAGACTTTCTATACGGTCCCCTTGTCCGCTTTCGAGCCTTCTCTTTTTCTTCTTGCTCCAACATCATATGATCTTCTTCAGTAAGTTTGTCTCGAAGACCCTTCTTTTTGTTAGTTGATTCTTCCATCATACTACAATTAACGATCATCATATTTCTATTTTCTGGATTCTTAGACCAAATTTGGTTGTCCTGTCTTGCTGTAGCTAGCGTAATACTTAATCCTAGCATCGGTGTCCTGCCCGACCATGTCAACTGACTTTATAGACCATTCGCCTTGAGATAATGGTAAACCTTGACCACTTTTCACTGACAAGAATCTCAACTTCTCATTCAAATCTATGTACATTACAGCAAGAGTTTGTCCCGCTACCTCGATCAACTTTTCACTTTCTTCTGCATCAACAAGACCTTCTTCGCCTATTATCAAAGTGCCATCGGGTGCGAACAGTCTAATATCATGTTCAATATCACTTGATATGATCGCCGATATTCTTTCTGGCCTTGCTACTATCACTTCTTCCCCAGTTCTAGAGTCAATCACACTCTGCTCGGTGATCACTACATCACTTTGCATAGTCGCACTAACTAGTCTGTCAAAACTGATTACACTAACTTCGTTGCTCACTCTGCTAAAACCTTCAACCTTTGCTGAGTGCATAGAAGGTTCTTTGTCATTGCTGCGCCATGTAAATGCAACTGTAAGAGCTTGATTTCCTGGCACATTCAAATCCTTACCTCCAATCTTTAGACCATCTATGATTAGCATCACATTTCCAACAATGTCAGTTTTCTGCAAGTTATGCACCCTTGCCGTGAATACAAATTCCGATCCTAGGCTCTTTACTGCATCATCAACTTCGAGTTCTATACGTGCGTTCGAAGCGCTCGCTTTTGGCATGATGAACATTCTGACAACACCGTCTTTTTGTGGATCATGAAGCACTGCAGAAATAGAAACAGTCCTCATCTCCGTAGATACCAATACCTCACCCCCATCAAGGTTTATCGTTCTTGCAAATACAAAGAACCCTCGGTCCGCGAGATCTCCTAGTTCTTCAAACTTTGCAATTAGTTTTGTGAACTGTTCTGTTCCTGTCTCTTTATCTATTGTTTTTACTACGAGTATACCATCATTCTGTTCTATTAGCTTTGAGAGCACTTTGATCTCAAGACCGCCAATGATCTTGTGTTCCGCATCAGATGGCGAATAATCTATCACATTTCCATTGTTAGCAAAGAACCTGCAGGCATCCTTTCTCCAGCCCAGAGCATCGCTTCTATCATCCATGGCATTTATCAACAATTGTCCGTGAAGAAATTCATGATACATCATTACTTCGTTCTCTGCCATGGAAATGATCTTCTTCTCATTCGTTTCTGTCTCTTCCCTAGCCATGAAAGTGGGATTTAGCATGAGCAGGTTCTTGCACTCTATTGTCATTGTGTAACTGTTTTTCACGGCCTTGCAGTCCCACACGTACATACCGCCTAGCATTCCTTCTACATGTTGTCCAGCAACTTCTTCGTCAAAACTAATGAACTGTGTCGAGATATCTATTGTTACAGACTCTACAGATTTGCCGCTTATACCTCTGCACGAAAAGAATATCTGCATTGGTTCGGCGAGGCTTCTCTTAACATCATCAATTTTTGTCTCGAGTAATTCATCATGTTTTTCTAACCTTGCAAATATCTTATCAAACAAGCGTTGTTCATCTGCAGTCGGTTCTGTTCTTTTTACATGCGAAGCGTAAACTGGAATACTAGCAGAAAATAGTAATATGAATATTATCTCAATTGAAAAAAGATATTTCATGTGCATAGTGAATTATGATATACCAAAGAATCTTGTTTAAATGTATGTTCCATGACTTTTGAGCATATTGTTTAGATTTATTACTCCTAGATTATCATCAGTAAGCATGTTGAAGGCTATAGTAGCCGTAATCTGTATTCTTACACTATTATGCAATGTTGCGTTAAATTCACCTGTCTCTGCTGAAATGCAAGATGAAAGACCAGAATCACCCATAGATGTGACCACTGATAAAATCGTTTACTACACAAGAGATACAGTCAAGATCAAAGGCCGTGTTCCCGCACTTGAAAACGGTCATGAGGTCAATGTAATAGTTAAAGATGCAAATGGAGGTACCTTCACGAAGTTGCGGGTAAAGCCTACTGATGACAGTAAGTTTGAAGCTTCTTTTCAGATACCATCTTACGACAAGCTATTTCCTACAGGTAAGTGGACGATCAATATAGGTTACGCGATATGGGCTGCCAAACTAGAGATCAATGTTTTAGCTGCTGAAAGCAAAACAGCATATTCAGTGACGGTTTCCAACATAGAACTTGTTACCAATAATATGCAAGAAACTAGACCTGGAGAGGAGATTATGATAGTATCAGAAATAAAGAATAATGAGGAAAGAGAGCAGCGAGTCTTCTACATTGTGAAGATCGAGGATACCTTTGGTACAACGGTCTTTCTTGACTCGTTAACCATGATGCTTGGCGTAAAAGAAACAGCCGAGTTTTCTGTAACTTGGGTGCCGGAATCGTTAGGTAAATACACTCTGGAGATATTTGTATGGAATGATATAAGCACTCCAACTCCGCTTGCTCCGTCACAGAGTATTAGCAAGACAATTACTGACTGATAATACCATTTAGATTTAAATTATGCAGAGTATGAATAACCATGTTGGGAATCAAAATATCGTTGCTTGTTTTGCTGCTCGCAGTTCTTTGGATCCCTGGCATGATTATGCTAAAATCCTATGAGATTTCTGCGCTGTCCGTCAATGAATCAATCAGCCTTTCTGGATATGATCTTCATGAAAGATATACTGTTAGATGGCATGAGCCGACCAATACTTTTGCTGTTGCGGCGTATAATGTCTGCAGCGAAAAATATGAACAGTGTTTCGATATCTGGGGCGGAGGAAATTACAACTACAAATTCAACGAAGTAACTGCGCAGGGCAACTACGAAAGGTATAAGGAAAAATCTGCTATAGTGTTTGAATCGGGTTGGTGGCGGGCTGATGATTTTATTAGTGCTTCTGATACCCATGTGGTTTTCAGGGCACAGCCTGCAGTGACAGGTCCCGGTGTTGCCGCTTTCATTGTGATTCAGGTATTCGAGGGCGAAACCTCTGATACAGGGAAAGTATGCGTTTACGGGAATCTTTTTGATAAACAGAATCCTAGCAGTGAAGCGGAAGCAGATTGCACTGACAACGCATACGTAAAGATCGAATCTGTGAGTTAGGGTTATTATCTGAGAAATGATATAAGTGAACCCTCTGCCAATTCGCTGTTATCTGAACCATACACACTCCATTCAACAGTAGGTTTTACATCACTTACCTTAAGCATGAAATATCCATTATTACCAACACGAATAGGTTCAGTCAAAGTCGAGAACACAACCTCTTTATCATTAGAACCTTCTTCGGCCCACTCTTTAGGTCCCTTCGATGCGTTCAATAATGAATCTGGTAATAATATTTTGAATCCATAAATATCTTGCGTACTATCATCCATATTTCTTAAGCGTATTATAATCAAATCCTTGATCTGCTTTGCTTGAACTCTTACCTCCACTTTCCCCTCTTTCTCTTCTAATTGAATCTGAGGTTTTGAAACATCATTTTCCTTTTTAGAAAGTTCTAAACTCAAATCTCCCCATTTATCTGGAACAGGTAAGACATCTTTTACTACGAATTTAAATTGCTTACCGCCTGCATTCATAGGCCACTCGATAAATTCTTTTGTATAGGCATCATTAACATAAGTGTAGAACCCCATTTCCTCATTGAATCCATAAGATTCTATGGGTATTCTGAACTCGTAAATCACATGAGTGTTAATGCTATCATATGGGTCATTAGTATGCGAGGATGATATAGCGCCATCGAATTTTTCATCATAAGGATCCCAAGTTTCTGCTTCTTGCAGCACAATCCAGTCCGTGCCATTACCCTGAATTATGCCATCCAAAAAGTCTCCAGTCCTTGTTATTCTATAGAAACAGTAATCATCTGTGAGAGCTGCATTTCCAGCATTTTTTTGTGTATCAAAGCAGACTACAGCGAAATCTCCACTGGCTTCAAGACCTTGATCTGAAATAAAGTCAATCAATAGATAGACGTATGCTTGATTATGTTTAGCCCTAACGTATGCTGATAGCTCTTTACCATCAATCTTCAGCTCGCTAGCATCTGCCCACTCTGTCTTAGTAGTCCACAAACCATCTATTTCGACGCCTTCGTGACTTTCTGGTATTACAAGTGAGAGTGGTTCTTGTTCTGACTGTGTAGAATTGTTCAGTACAACAGACAATATTAGCATTGCAAGAAGGGAGATTTTGTTCTTAGATACCATCATTCTACTGAACTGCAGAACTATATTAAAACCATAGATATGCTTATAGGATGAATTTGAGTACGCAGCCCTCGATAAGAATGAAAAAATTCAAACCAAAGAAATTTATCGGAGATTTCAAGGAACATTTAACACCTGTAAAAGAAATTACCAAATACGAAGCAGCTAGTGTAAAAGGAGAAGTTCAAGATCTGAAGAAAATTCTAGCGTCGAAGAATCTGATGTTTTTCAAAACCGATGCGGTGGCTGTGGTCCTTCGAAAGTTGGGAGGGTTGAAGGAATTCCTTACTGTTGTTGATAAATTAACGAAAGAGGGCTACTTGTTGGTGGCTTGGGAAGATGTATCGGCATCATCGATACCTCTTGTTGGAGGCATGCTAGGTACCATGTATATTTTTCAACGTTCAAAATACGTTTAATATGTAGTAACGTAGATTCAAATATTGAAGATTAGTATTTGCGGTTTGGTCTACCAAGTAGGCTTGTTATAGCGTTTGTTGCTGGGCTTATACTCATCTTCCAGATTATTACTTTCACTCCGATTGCTTCTAACGATAATGGAGCACCATTTTCTTGGGCGCTATCCGGCGGACAGGAGCCAGATCCTATTATCGCACAACAGATTGATGTATTGGTATCAATGAAGGAGACCAAGAGAGTGACATTATTGTCGATAAGAAACAATGGCGAGTCCGGAACATACGTCGTCGAAGTTAAGAACCCTGATGGTGCTATAAGGCTGGTAAAAGCCAAGGGGTGGGATGGAGAGCAACTAGATTCTAGTACAGTTAAAGTCAGCACAAATGATAAACCAATAAAACGTGGAGGAAATTTGATATTGTTGATATTAACTGAGAATTCTAGTTCTAGTTTGCAGTGGAGTGTAGCAGATAACATTGGTAAGGTCTTTGCAAGTGGAACTGTAAAGGAGCGCATCAAGCAAGCTGAGAGCAAGCCAATCATACACAAAGAGAAGCAGGAGCAAGTGAAGAGTCAGCCAGCTAAAGATGACAATGCTTTGACACTGAAGGTTGCAGACAGAGAACGCAAACGACCTGTAGAAGGTGCTACTATAATTATCATAGACAGTTCTGGTAAGGTGGTAGCTGGCAAAACTACAGATAATAATGGTGAAATCAAGTTAATTGTTTCATCTGGAATGTATAAGGTTACAATTCAAGCTAACAGCTATAACAAGTTGGTGGAGAGTCTTGAAGTGCAGGGTGATATGCAGAGAACATTTGAACTTACGCGGACAAGTAGCGTAACAATTCGAACTACAGCAGCAACAAATTAGTAGAAATTTTATTCACGTCTTAGAGCGACTATTGGCGGCATTTTTGAAGCTTTCATCGCAGGGTAGAAACCCGCCAGCGCACTGAGTCCTACCGACAGCAACCATATCATTGCAAGATCTTGCGGGAAGAATACCGCTGTCATACTAGGCCCATCACCACCAGATGTCATGGCAGCAGTTAGAACATAACCACCAGCAATACCAACAGCAATACCAACCGTTGCACCGATAACACCTATCATTATGGCTTCGCTTAGGAATAATGAGAGAACATCCCTGCTTTGCGCACCTATTGCCTTCATCGTACCGATCTCTCTTGTTCTTTCCATTACGGATGTGTAAAGCGTAGTAATTATTCCTACAGCACCGACAAGAAGCGCCACTACAGCTATGCTCAGCATAAAGGTCGTTATCCCGCTTATGAACTCCTTGATCGTCTTCAGTATAAACTGTGCAGATGTTATACCTATATCATTACCGTATAATGTTCGTATTTCAGATTCTACCTCGTCTACCAAATCAACACTCTTAGCAGTAACAACTATGCCGTCATACTTGTTTCCCTTGTTCATCAATGAATTCGCTGCATCGAGTGTAATTATGCCAGCAGTATCCACTGTAGGATTTCCTGTCACCTTCAGTATAGATTTAACAACAAAACTTCTCGAATTTACTTTCTGCCGTCCACTTTCATCAACGAAGCTGTATTTGGCCTGTACTGCCTGACCGAGAACTGCCAAGTCAAAATCTTCTCCTGGTGGACGAGCAACATTTTCTGCCAGCAACAAGAATGATGGATCGTTGCTTATCAGTGCAGAACCTTCGTCAAACTCAGCATTTGGCACGATAACGTACATCCTCTGAGGATCAAACGCAAAGACTCTTATCGGTATTGACTTCCCCTTGCTTTCAAGTGTAAGCTGTCCCTGATAATTGGGTAGGGCATCTTCAACACTAGGCAAGTTCTTGATATTGTTTACCACTACAGAAGTTAGAACCACTTTTGGTGAAACGGGAGGACCGCCACCTCCTATACCAAATCCGCCGCTACTTCGTTCCAACGGTTGCGCACTTGAAATAAATAGTACGTTAGGAGCAAGGGCACTGAACTGTTTGTTGGTAAACTCAGTAAATCCGCCGGTCAGACCACTTATGGATATCATGAGGCTGCTACCAACAACTACCATAACTATAGTCAGTATGGATCTAGTTTTGCGCTCTCTCAACGCACTAAATGCAAGTTGGGTTATGTCTTTGCTCTGCATGTGGAACACTTACTACTTGGTATCGCTGAGAAAATCTATATCATCATCAGAATCAATTTCACCTTTACCCTTCTTTTGTAAAGAAGGTATTTTGATCTTCTTCTTGCGAATATAATAATACCCTCCAAGACCAGCTGCACCTGCTCCGATCAAGACTGCTATACTTGAATTCAGAGCTGGATTGTCTTGTGTTTCTATCACACGAGGAGTGTAGGATACAATACCGTCAATTTCAAATTCGAATGGGATTCTTAGATCATCCTTGTAGTAGACCTTTATAGTTATAGGATAATTACCTACACTCGTACCTTCGGCAAATCTTACTGGGATATTAAATGGTAGTGGTGAGTTTGCGGTCAAATCTCCAAGGTATTGCGGTACACCTTTTGCTTTCACTACATCTTGATTATCAACAAGTTCCACAGTTGTGAACAACGCTAAATTGGTTCCCTCGTTAAGTAGATAACCAGATACATTGGGCTCGTTTCCAATGTAGGTTATTCCCAAATCGTATACGCGTAAACTAATAGTCCCCTGTACATAGACACTGACAAATCTCTGGAGCTGCTTCACACCTCCTGTCTGATCCAGATATGTTATTCTAACTGGCAACTGAAATGCTGTATTGACCGCTTCTTCCGAAGCAAAGAGCGCTACCTTAGCCTCAACTGTCTCGCCGGGTTTTATGCTAGCAATTCTGGCATAACCATCGCCTCCTCTTATCATTATTGGAGATTTCGAAGCTTCTGGCACTTCTTGATTTAAGGCTACAGTTGCTGTCGATGGTGTGCTGATAGTAACCTCAACAGAACTAGCTGTCTCTGTACCAGAATTATGCAACGTAACTGTGAATGGTGTTTCTGTTATGGTGCGTATGACAGGTGTATCTGTAGAAAGCATAAAGTCTATGCTTTCAGTTGTAGTTCCTGCTACAAGAAAGTTTATGGCTGTTGAAGCGCTCTTTCTCTGTCCATAAGCATCAAAATACGTAATTTTTGCAACCAGATTCTGTCTAGTGTCAGCCAGTGCTGGATTGACATATAGGATGGGTTCAATTACTGCCTTGGTGTACGGTTTTATTACGCCTATATTAAAGACCTTCTTTCCCACGTTAACTATCTGATTGACCTGCTGAGCTTGTGCTTCCGTTTCAACACCAGCTGCTCCCTCTGCGGGCCCAACATCCACTATAACGCCCGACGCAGCTGCACTTCCATCATTAATTATCTCTATCAAGGCATTGTTTCTCGTGCTTGGTAACAGGATTGAGTTTACGGCTACGGCATCGAGCACACTCTTCCCTGGCAAGAGGAACTCAACCTGAAAGTCCCTGAAGTTCAGACCAATATCCCTTGCTTTGAAATATTCCACGTGCAGTGTAGCATTGTACATTCCAACACGCGCATTCTCCTTCACATCAACCGGAAACTCAAACACGAACGCGGCACCTGGTGCCAGACCCAAATCATATGTATCGAATGCTGGTTCACCCCTTCCCCTACCAGCAGCCTCAAACCCTAGAGGCAGGCTTAGCCATCCTTTCATACCTGTTAGCTCGAATGCTCCAGAGTTGGCCATAACAACAGCTAGTATGGATGTACCATCACCCGGCTCAACTTCTAGTTTTGCGGGTATTGCGTCAAAATCATTGCCTCCAACGTTCTTCACACCTTCACTGAAGAATATATCTACAAACTTGACTTCCTTGCCAGATTCTCTCTGTTCTATGAGGCATTCTAGATTACTACCCATCTGTTCTGTCGTCGGGCATTCATCCGATGTGTGTGGATAGTGTGCAAATGCTATGGTGGGTGTTATGATAGGAGTAAATAAAATTACAGCCAACATTACAGCTATTTTCATTTGTTCACTACTTCCTTCTCGATCATACCATCTCTTATGTAGATTGATCTGTCAGTAGCGTCTGCCAGCTCGGGATTATGTGTTACCATCAAAATGGTTCTGTTGTATTTGTGTGAAAGATCCTTCAAGAGATCAAAAACTTCCTGACCAGTCTTCGTATCAAGGTTACCCGTAGGTTCATCAGCAAATATCACTGAAGGATTGTTCATTAACGCGCGTGCTATAGCTACTCTTTGCTGCTGTCCACCACTCAATACACTTGGTTTGAAATCCGCTTTGTCTTCGATTCCTAACAACTTCAGTATTTTTCTTGCTCTGTTTGCACGCCTCTCCTTCGGCACGCCCGTTATTATCGAGGGTATCTCTACGTTGTTGATTACAGTTGTTCTATTGATTAAATTGTATGACTGAAATATGAAACCTATCTTCTTGTTTCTGATCCTTGCAACATCAGCATCATCAAGTGAAAATACATCGATACCATCTATCAATACCTGACCCCGAGTTGGTCTGTCAAGCGCGCCTAGCAAATTTAGGAGCGTAGATTTTCCGCTGCCAGAGGGACCAACTATCGAAACAAACTCTCCCTTTTTAATAGAGATGTTAACATTCTTTAGTGCAACGACCTTAACAACACTAGAATTGAAAACCTTGGTTAGGTTAATGGTCTGAAGTACAATAGTATCAGCAGGTCTATCTAGCACTGCTGTACCTACTAGTGACATCTGTGCTTATATACTCCTGTACAACTATTAAGGTTGCCGCAAGGTATTTTGCATAATACTGACATAAGTATTAATAATATGTCATTATTATGAATTATTGGCGCAGGATATGGTCACAATTGGACAGAAAGGATCTTAACATAATGCGTATGCTGCTGATAAACGGCAGGGTTTCTTACCAGAGCATAGGCAACGAGTTAGGACTGAGTAGCAACACCATAAAGGCACGCGTTATGAAAATGATCGATGAAGGTACAATAGTAAGATTTCTTAGTAATGTCAAACTGGAAGCTTTCGGTTACGATCTTATCTATGTTACAGTTAGCCACGGCCCCGATCAGGAGAACGAGATCCTACAAAAGGTGAAACTTGTAGGAGATGCCTTCATGGTGATAAATTGTGTTGGGGGCGTAACAGTTCTTGGAATAGCGGTAAAGGGTGAGTTGGAGAAGAAAATGGAACTTCTAAGAACGCTTCTTGAACCTGCTGTCGTGACGAGCATATTTCCTGTACATGCTTCTCCCATAAAGAGGCTGACAAGAACGGATCTTATGCTGATAAGGCACCTGATAAAATACCCAAGGGCTACTGCCAACGATATAGCAAGGACCATAAAAATATCAACAAGAACAGTAAAGAGGAGGCTAGATTTACTTACAAAAAATAAAATCATACATTCCATGATTTTGTTCAACCCGGCAGCAATGAAGGGTTACATTCAGTTCAGCATCATGCTTGACGTCGATAAGAAAAAGTATGGTGAAGTTGTAAGGCATATTTACAGAGAACTGAACGATAACTTCCTTATGCCCCCTCCACCGCTCTATCAGGAGAGTGCAATAGTAGTTGTTCTTTTCAGCGATAACGTGCATTCCATGGATGAAATGTTCAGGAAAGTGAAGAGCCTCGATGGTGTGCATAACGTTGAGCTTTTTATGCCTTCCAAGGTCGAATTCAGGCAGGAATGGTTCGTGAAGGTCATAGACGGTTTGCTAAAGAAGAGTAAAGATACGAACATCATCCATCAGGAAGATTACATTCTGGCACGGTAATGCAATCATTATATAGTCATTTTACGCACAATGAATGATGGACGCCAAGTGCCCCAAATGTGAAAAGAGGGCACAAGTTAGTGAAGACATGAAGAACGTAAAATGTACCTATTGTGGATATAATGCCACATATGATGAATATATGGAGGAAATGAAGGAACGTGTTGGAGGCATTGTAACAAACTTCAAAGATTCATTGAATGAGAATTTCTAACAAGTTGAGATATGGGCAGGATCCAATAGCGAATTTTCCAATATACGAAATTGCTTCTTGACTGCTTGATTCGTCCTTTAGGAAATAGCTTTTTCGCTTGAATTTCACTTGAAATCAGCTTGAATTCCTCTATTCCGCTTTGGTGGAACTTGCTTCAGAATGATTTCCGCTTTGGTTTCTTTATAAAGCCTCCCCCCCTCTATAGTTTTTGCATCCGTGCGTGTTTTCGCGTATTAGGGAAAAATCTTCATGTCCAGGTATGAGATCATGGTATGTATCTATGATGGAGAAGGGAAAAGTCGTTTTGAACCTTACTGAATGTAACTTCGATCACGGTTCAGTACGCGCAACATGATCTGATCACGTATCAGTTGTTCCAAACGTCAAAATGATTCACCAGAAATTTCCCTTATCTGAACAATCAAGATGTGATCCACAGTTGGGACAGATAAGATGACACGAATGGATCTCGATCATCTTGTTGCTGCACCTAGGACATTCAACCTGTTCTTTTTGCAACCCTATCAGTACTGCATGTAAAGATCTTAAAGGTTTCTAGGCAACGTTAATTAAAGGCGTTTCAGAGCATCAATAAAGTTGGCAAACTTCAAGTTGGTAGTCGCGAATCCTAAAGACGGAAAGACCACTTCTTACGAGCTGAAGGATAAACAAGCTCAACCATTGCTTGGCCTTAAGCTTGGAGATGTTTTCGATGCCACCGTTCTGGGCGTGCAGGGCAAGATCAAGATCACTGGAGGAAGCGACAAATCAGGTGTACCTATGAGGCAAGACGTTCATGGTGCCGTGAAGAAGTACGTGTTGCTTTCAAAGGGCATAGGTTTGCAGACAATTGAACTTGGGCAGAGACGAAGGAAACTTGTGCGAGGCAATGTTATCACAGAAGACACTTACCAGATCAATGCAGCTCTTACTTCCTGATTCTATGATATTCAATCATATACTGAAACTCAAATGAACAAATGATCCACCTACAACCAATTCATTCAATCAATAATGTAACGTAAACATACATTGTACAACCAATTCATTCAATCAATAATGTAACGTAAACATACATTGTATTTTCAAATGAACAAATGATCTATGGCATGTTGTGTTTACTCAAATTTGCACGGTAAACGTACTCTGTAAATAGAAAATTGTGTCACTAGTGTTATGGAGGTGCGAAAAGTGAAGAACAAATTCACAACCCTTTCAACTTTAACGACTGGATTGCAAGCAGTTGCAACAATACTGAGCGCAGTGAGGGTGATAACAGTGTCTCTACGATCAATTGCATCGACGTCACCAAACGAAAACAGTTCAGAAAACAACTCAGAGCAAGAGCAAAATCACAAAGGTTCTGGTCGTGGATTGCACAAGTGGATAATCATAGCAGGTGCAGTAGTAGGATTGATAACCATAGCCTATCTGGAAAACATGATATCTAACTTCAAGCAAAAGAAGCAGAACGTTCCCAAGGAACAACCAGCAGAGGAAAGGTTTGAATCAGTGTATGTCAATAGCTAAAGATGTCATCACACTACACCCCCCTTTTTTAATTTTTTAACAACAACTATCGCTCGATCTTGAAAACAATTGTGGATGGCGTTACTTCAAATTCGATCTTCTTCTTGTAAACATCTTCAAGAATCATTTCATATAACGTCCTCATATACAATGACCATTTCATATTGAGATCATGCTGAATTATGTACTCATGAGTCTTAGCTTCAACTACATGTTTTTGGGCAAATCCAGACATCCTATTCGTAACCTCCATCCATTTGAGGAATGAGTCTAGATCATACCTGTTCTCCATGTATAATATCTGGGCCTTGAAGATATTCTTACCAACTTTCCTGACAATATCTTCGATCCTTTTGTCATCAACCTCGGTTATGAGCGAGATTAACAGGTCTCTAGTTACGGGAATAAAACCAACCTTTCGTGCATCTCTTTCCCATTCGACGTATCTCCTGAATACATGACCTGCCAGAACATTAAGACTTACCTCCTCTTCCTCCGCTTCCTTCCTTAACGCATCTACGATGTCTTCATCAAGTCTGAAGGACATGACCGAGGTTCCTTTCTTCTTTTTATCATCTCGATACATGGAGGTCATATATTTGCAGATAACTAATAAAGCTTGGCACAAAAAGTAGCTACTCCGAAGACAAAGATTAACATATCCCTCGCTTTCCAGCTTAGTGCATTGCACTGGAAAGAAACTTTACCAGAATGGTACATTAAGAAGTACGGATATCAACCGTGTGTCAACATCGGTACTGCGGGGCATGTTGATCATGGAAAGACGACTCTTGTAGAAGCGATAACTGGCATATGGACCAGTGCGCACAGCGAAGAGCTTAAGCGGGGAATTACTATAAGAGTTGGTTACGCTGACGCAGCATTTTACAAATGTCAATCATGTGAACCTCCCATCTGTTACTCAACTTCACCCAAATGTCCTGGCTGTGGAGGAAAGAGTGAGCTGCAGCGAGTCATTAGTTTTGTTGATTCACCAGGCCATGAAAGTTTGATGGCCAACATGCTTTCCGGAACAGCAGTTATGGATGGCGCGGTACTTGTAATTGCAGCAAACGAAACGGTTCCAAAACCACAGACAAGAGAGCATTTTCTTGCTCTGCAAATATTGGGAATAAAGAACCTTGTCATAACACAGAACAAGGCCGATCTTGTGTCATATGATGATGCGATAGATAATTATAAAAATATACAAGACTTCATCAAAGGCAGTATTGCTGAAAAGGCACCTATAGTTCCAGTTTCTGCCCAGCATAAACTCAACATCGACGCACTCATTCAGTCCATAGAGGAAAATATTCCAACACCTGAGCGAGATCCAGCGACGGAGCCTGTTATGCATGTTTTACGTTCATTCGATGTAAACAAACCAGGCGCATCCCCAAGAGACATCAAGGGAGGGGTGTTAGGCGGCGCGCTGGTTCAGGGCGAGTTCAAGGTTGGTGACGAGATCGAGATCAGACCTGGGATATACGACGAAAAGAAATCCAAATACGAGCCCATAATAACTTCGATAGGCAGCCTGGGTACTGGTGCAGGGTTGGTTGATAACGTTAAACCTGGCGGGCTGGTTGCAATCGGCACAAAACTTGACCCTGCTTACACGAAGAGTGACTCGCTTATAGGTTCGCTGATAGGCAAACCCGACACCTTGCCCAAGGAGCAGGAAAGCGTTACCATAGACACTCAACTATTCGATACGGCAGTTGGCACACCTGAATTGGTGAAGGTTGATCCGATAAAAGTAAACGAACAGTTGAGACTTAACATAGGTACCGCTGCAATGCTTGCTTCTGCCAAGTCTGTAAGAGATGGCAAGGTAGAGATCAAATTCAGGAGACCTGTCTGCGTGTTGGAGAAGAGCAGGATTGCGATCAGTCGAAAGATAGTTGATAGATGGCGATTGATAGGCGCTGGGGTAGCAGTTGGCTGACGTCGTCTGCGACACAAGTTTTCTTATAGTTCTCGCCAGCAAGCCCATAAAGAAACTAGATGTTCTGGAGAATAACTTAGGTAAAATTGATTTTGTTATTCCTACGATAGTTATAGATGAGTTGAACAACTTGGCAAGCAGCGCTACCGCAAAAAGGGCCAATGCGGCAAAACTTGCGCTAGAACTTGTCAAACGATTCAAAACTGTTGAGCTGCAGGGCGGAAGTGCCGATGATGCTATAGTAGATTATGCATCGAAGCACCAGTGTTATATCGCTACTATCGATAACGCTTTGAAAGATAAGCTCAAGAACAATGGTATCGACGTCATCACACTTGTAAATGACAGAATTATCGTTGCGTGACCGGTATCCTTAATTTTTAGCTTTTCGTAAGTTGTGCCATGCTAGAGTATGGGGGCGTCAAGATAACGTGGTTAGGACATGACTCGTTTAGGATAAACAATGGAAAGACCGTATACATCGATCCATACCAGTTGAAGGCAGGTGGTAAAGCTGATTTGTTGCTTATCTCACATGAGCATTTTGACCATCTTAGCCTCGATGATATAAAGAAAGTTGCCAACGATAAAACAAGTGTTGTAACTATCCCCCAATGTTCGAATGAGGTGAAGAAAGTAAAGCTGAAAGAAGTAGTTGTTGTAAAGCCCGGAGAAAAGGTGAATGTGCAGGGCATTAGCGTAGAAGCTGTGCATGCGTATAATGTTAACAAGATCAATCCTGGCACCAATAAGCCATTTCATCCAAAGGAAGACAACAAGATTGGTTTTGTCGTAACAATAAACAATGTGCGGATCTATCATGCCGGAGATACTGACGCAATCCCAGAAATGGGCAAGATAAAGACAGACATTGCGTTGCTACCAGTAAGTGGAACATATGTTATGACTGCAGATGAAGCTGCACAAGCAGCAAGGATGTTGAAACCCAGAATTGCCGTTCCGATGCATTACGGTGCAATCGTAGGTTCGATTAAAGACGCAGAAAAATTCAAGACGCTTGTTACAGAGTGTGAAGTAAAAATTCTAACAAAGGAATAAAACATCCACCAGTCAAAAAGACATTTCCGACAGATTTTTAGATTGATCTGGCGTTATTTTCTTATGTCATTTGCACAGATAGATGGAATCAATACTTACTATAGTGTCAGTGGTAATGGCCCTCCAGTAGTGTTGATACACCATCTTGCAGGAAACACGAAGAGCTGGTTCAATCAGATCCCATACCTTTCACAAGATTATCGGGTTATAGCATATGATCTACGAGGCCATGGCAGATCTGCAGAATCAAACCAAGCATTTACTATGGATGATCTTGCAGAGGATCTTTTCTTACTATTGCAAGAACTGGAAATATCGAAGTGTTCTGTAATTGGGCACTCGATTGGGGGCATGATAGCACCATTATTTGCATTGAAGCATGGATCCATGATCAATTCTTTGATTATCATCGCTGGTGCCAGCCAACCACTTGCACAGGATAAACTTGCAAGTTACAGTACCATGCGCGAGATCGCTCGAACAAAAGGAATGGAAGCACTTGCAGAATACAGGCGAGCGAATGATCATATACCACCCAAAATAGCAAACGACAGAAAGTTGTGGGAACACTTCAAGAATCTCTACAAAGAAACATCAACACAGGGTTACATTAGAGTGTCTGAAACACTTACAACAATGCCCAACTTAACCAACAAGCTGAGAGAACTTCATTGTCCGATACTGGGAGTAGTCGGTGATCTGGATCTGGTCTTCATGGAAATGATGAAGATTCTTTCTGAAAACGCAAAAGCTTCTTTGAGGATTATGCACGACTGCGGACATTTTGTAATGATGGAAGAGCCAGATGAGTTCAACAAGATAATTACAAACTTCTTGAATACCTATAACTTAAAATAACCATAAACTGGAGGATTTGTAAGTTATGGAAAAAGAGCAACCGAAACCAGCAGTCAGTTTTCTTCCATTCAAGTTTAAGAGAAGACATTTGATGGTAATTGCTGTTCTGGTCATGGCTGTTGCTGCAGCATTCATGATGCGTTCACTTTCTTTGCAATATGGATTCTATCTTAACGAATTTGATCCGTACTTCGACTTCAGGGCAACGGAGTTTTTGGTTGAAAACGGCGTCGAAGAGTACTTTGCTTGGCATGATACAATGTCTTGGTACCCAGATGGAAGACAAGTTGCGGAAACCTCACAGACTGGACTTCATCTCTCTGCAGCATATCTTTACAGTGCATTTGGCAGCGGTGGGTCGCTCTACGATTTCGTTGTATGGTTTCCCGTAGTCTTTGGTTCGCTTACAGTAGTTGTGATGTTCGCCCTTGTAAGAGTGATATCCAGTACAACTGCTGGCTTATTCGCTTCCTTGCTTTTCGCTTTCTCTCCAGCAATAATACAGAGAGGCAATCTAGGCTGGTTCAAGTCAGAACCGCTAGGACTTTTCCTTGCTCTGCTAGCAACATACCTACTACTGAGCGCGTTGAAACAGAACGATAAGCGGTTTGCCATCGCCAAGGCAGTTGGTGGAGGATTGATACTGGGTTTTGCAATGACAGCATGGGGAGGAATACAATACTTCAACCTACTTCTGGGATTGTTCTTCATAGCAATACCTTTCTTTACGAAGAATACAAAGCACTCACTTTATGTAGTTCCTATATTTACCGTCTTGACAATTATTGTTGCCTCTTCGTTTCCTAGGCCCGGTGAAAGTTTCGTGTTCGGGCTTGCGGGCATGTCCTTGGTAGGTCCCACGATCTTCCTTGTAGTTGCACATTTCGTCAAATCATTCAGCAAGACACATTCAGTAAGAAACTTGCTTGCTTGGTTAGGGGCATTTGTTATTGGTGGAGCTGCATTCGTCGTTGCTGGCTCCTATATTGCTCCCAGCTTCAGATATCTTAGTGTAATCAGTCCTTTCAGCAAGACCGAGATCCCTCTAGTGGAATCAGTTGCTGAACACTTTACGCCGACCATAGTAGATTACTTGATCAATTACTCGATACTCATACTGCTTGCTGGCTACGCTGTCATGTTATGCTTCAAGAAAAGAGATGATATGTCGATATTTGCACTCATACTTGCTATCACTGGCATCTATGTGAGTGCTTCGTTCACAAGATTGCTTGTTTATTCATCTGTTGGAATAATAACATTAGCCTCTATTGCGTTATTTGAAATAACAACATCGATGTTTGCAAGGACAGAAACACCAGCTGCGCAGCCTAAAAAGAAGATCAAGGTTCAACAATACGGCAGGGACTTTAGAATCCCTTACGTAGCAATCATAATAACAATGCTGGCAGTTCCTGTCTTTTACCCGCCAGGTGCAAGCTGGATAGCCAGTGCTGATTTTCCTGCTAGCATAGCCAATGGCGCTACAGGATTCAAGGTATCGACGAATGACTGGACTGACATGATGGATTGGATCAAGAACAACACAGAACCTGATGCAGTAATTGCTTCTTGGTGGGACTATGGTTACTGGATAACTACGCTTGGCAACAGGACAAGCTTGGCAGACAATGCTACGATAAACATGACAAGAATACAACAGATAGCGAAAGCGTATACGTCCGATGAAGAGACGGGTCTTGGGATACTTGAGGAGCTGAAAGCGGATTACGTTCTTGTTTACGTGGTTGGTCAGCGTGCAGTGTTTCCTGACGGTAGCACCTTCGTAATCCTTGGCGGTGGAGGCGATGAGAGCAAGAAGCACTGGTTCATGAGGATTGCAGAAACTAACGAATTTCAGTACATACAGGATGATGGTTTTACTCCCACACCAAAGTTCTGGAATAGTACACTACTTGGAAAGATGTTTCCGTTCCAACCAGCAGCGTACGTGCGTTTGGACGAGCAGGGAAGACCGCAAGATCTTCAGGCTGAATATAGGACAGGATATGCAGCATTGTACGAGGAGAAGATGAAGTATGCAGAGGATGGCAGTGATGCTCTCAGACTCGTGCACGCATCACCAAGTTTCGTGAACAAGGACGCTAGGCTGATGATTGGCGCGCTCTTGTATGAAATTACAGGTAATCCTCCCAAGCCTGTTGAACAGCCAGCACCGGAGCCAGAACCAGAGATTGTAACTGAGCTCGAATCGGGGAAGGAGTATGCGGTTCTGCAGATAAGTGTAGCAGGTGAGACAGCAGGAAACATAACTATGCAGCTATTCCCAGACATAGCTCCAGAGACGGTGAAGAGCTTTGAGAACCTAATCAACTCTGGTTTCTACGACGGCATAAAGATACACAGGATCGTGCCTGACTTTGTTATTCAGGGAGGCGATCCAAATACAAAGAACCAGTCCAGATCGACGTGGGGCACTGGCGGACCAGGATACTCTCTGCCGGCGGAAATAAGCAACATGACGCATACAAGAGGCATAGTGTCTATGGCCCACCCAGGTGACCCGAACCTAGCTGGTTCACAATTCTTCATAGTTGTCAAGGACGCACCGCATCTTGATAACAATTATTCAATATTTGGAAGGGTCATTAACGGCATGGATATAGTCGATGACATAGTCATGTTGCCAAGAGATGAAGGCGACATTCCTATAATCGATGTGGTGATAGAGAAAGCTTACGTAATCAAGCCTTAGCTTCTTTGTATCTGTCACTTATTCTATACCTAGCATACTTGTCGTCTGGAGAGAACTTTGCCGGATGAGGATTATGTGTCTGCGCACCGCACTTTGGGCATTGCAATTTTAACGTATATGTATTACAGGACAGACATTTCTTGATCAACGATTTCAAGCTTTGATACCCTTCTTTGACTCTTCCCTTACGAACTTGAACGTTCCGCCCTGCTTCTCTATTCCTTCCTGTATCTTTTCTACTACAGCGTTGATTGCCTTTTCCGCGACTTTGAAGTTTTCAGCATTCAAAATCAGCCTATACTTTGGAGCACCTATGTAGCTAATGCTGATATCAGCACCGCTCTTGCTTTCTTCTGCATTTATCAAAGTTTCCTTGATTATTTCTATCCCGTTTGGTTTTCCGCAAGTTATCTCCATTATACCGCGCACTTCCACGCTCGGAATCGGGATCTTGCTACTTACCTCTTCGATCGCAGCCACTATCTCCGGAGGAAGAGTCAGGTCTTCGATTGCCTTGATGCCTTTCTTTCCAACTACTTCAAAAAGATCGTAAAGAACTGGATATTTTTCAGATAAAACGTCAACATATTTTTTCAATTGTTCATCTTTTAACTTGCATTTTTCCTTGATAAGTTCAAGAAACGCTCTTGACTTTTCGTCCTTCTTTACCTCCATAAGCTTGGCTTTCTTCTCTTCTCCTCCGACCTGCTTCAGGGAGAGATCTACCTCTACTCTAGCCTTGTTCACCCGTATTACCTTGAGAACAGCCTTCTGCTTTGGTTTGACGTAGCGTTCAATATTTCGAATCCATCCTGTCGCAATCTCAGAAATGTGCAAGAATCCAGTCGTGCCGCCATATTCATCAAGGGTTACGTATGCACCATGAGGCACGATCTCCTTGATCGTGGCAATTACGATATCACCAGCCTCTGGTAATTCATGCATTTCTGTAGTCATAATTATTATCTGCGCATAAATGGCATAATTTAACCTTGCTAATTAGAAATCTATTCCTCTCTTTGCCTTTCTTCCTTGTTGGTAAGGATGTTTGATCTCTTTCATCTCTGTAACAAGATCTGCCACTTCAATAACTTTTTCATTTGTATAATTTCCAGTCAACACAAGTGTCGTTTTTTCTGGTTTTGATTTTATCAGTTCCAGAACATCCTCTACACTAATCAGCTTAAGATTTACTGCATAATTTATTTCATCCAGGATAACAATGTCATATTTTCCAGATGATATCTTTTCCTTGCTTATTTGCAAGGCTTCTTTGGCTGCACGAACATGGTCTTCGATTGGTTTGTTGTCATCGATTATACCCACAAAACCCTTCCCAGCAGCAACCAGTTCAAAATCCGGCTTCAGTCTTGACGAGCTCGTCAGTTCGCCGTAATACCAAGAACCCTTGATGAACTGAACCATCGCAACCTTGAATCCATGTCCTAATGCTCGAAGAACTATGCCGAGCGCTGCCGTGGTCTTGCCCTTTCCCTTGCCTGTATAAACAATCACCAGACCTGCGTCATCGCCCATAGCAGGGATGATATGTCGTTTAAATAAAAATCTTGGTTACGTTCAGAGGTTCAGAATCATCTAGAATTCTGATTAAAATCAATATCATTATGATAGCACGAAATGCTGAGCTTGCCGATCCTTGATTTCTTGATTTCTTGACTGCTTGATTCCTTTCCTTATATAGGACCCCCCTCTAGTAGCTTTTGCACCGGTGCGTTTTTTCGCGTATTCGGGAAAAACCGTGCTGAACCTTACTGAATAGATCAAAGTTATGCATAGTATGTTATGTGTAAAATTAATTAGTATAGACGTTCTGACCACTGATGTTGGACGTCAAAAAGATGATCGATGCCATCCTCAGGCAGAAGATCAACATTAGCGAGGATGTTCTGCTACAGATGGTACAGGAGAAGAAGCAGAAGATAGGCGCTGGCTACCTGACAGATCAGGGAGCATTGTTTTTGGTTGCCGCGGATTTGGGTGTAGCTATAGAAGAATCGCCAAGGCTGGAGATGAGTTTGAAGGACCTATATGCGGGCGCGAAAGAAGTCACGGTAATTGCGAGGGTCATGAACGTTTATCCATTGAAGAGATACAACAGGAAGGACGGTACGGAAGCTCTATTGAGAACGCTTACTGTTTATGACAACAATTCAAGTGTGAAAGTCAAACTCTGGGACAACATGGCAAATCTACCAGAAAGTTTGGACATAAAACCTGGAGATGCTGTCAAGATCTCGAAAGGATATGTGAAGGTAGGTATGGACGGCAAGCCTATGATCAACGCAGGTGCGAGGAGCATGCTCGAAGTTGTGCATGAAAATGTTCCGCACATAAGGGATCTTGATAGCGTGGCGATCGATGTTAGCGATATCACGGGTTCTGAAGAGAATGCCGTAGTTACTGGTACGGTAAAAGTGGGACCAAGAATTGCTAATTTCACCAACTTTAGGGGCGAACCAAGCAAGGCTTTGCATATGCAGGTAGCAGGTGTTGGTGGTAAGACACTGAGGGTTGTCCTCTGGAACGTCGATGAACAAAGAATTCCTAAAGTAATGAATCTAGGTGCAAACGTAAGACTTGTGGGTGTCAGGACAAAGAGAAACCAGTATGGCGATATCGAGCTGCATGGTGACGAAGGTACGATAATGGAACTTGTTGATCAACAGGAAGAAATCGAGATCATGCCCCTGCGGATAATATCTGTTAGCAAGAATGTTGGTGCAAAACAGAACTCGTTTGCGCTTGCCATCGACAGGAAAAAACGAATTTTTACTCTTGTAGTAAACGATACTTTTGTGGATCAGTTGAAAGCAAATCAACTGATAGAATGTGTTCCCAGTAAGATTTATGGCTCGACGCTTCTATTGGAGGAGGATGCTTTTGTAAAGGTAACAGATGATGATACATCTTTTCCTAATGCAAGTGCGCTGGAGCGCAAAATAAAAGATATCAAACCATCACAGGATCTTTGCTTTCTTGAAGCTCTGACTCTATCGCAGTCAAAATCACAGGAGATCCAGATGAAAGACGGTTCGTCAGTAAAGTATGCCGATACAATGCTGGGTGATGACACTGGAGAGATCAAACTGGTTGGATGGCGCGAAACATCTGGCATGGTTGAAAAGTTGGGGATAGGACAGCGACTAAAAGTATATGGTGTTATGGCATATGCTGGAAGAGATGGCAATATAGAATTGAGACTGAAACCATTTTCTAATGTAATTAAGATTTAATCGTCCCAGAATCCTCTCGTTGTAATGTACTGCCTCTCAGCATCGTACACCTGTTTGTATATGCCATCATCATCAACGTTGTTGCGCAATACTCTTGCTGCAGTATCTACACCAACTCCATAGCCAGATAATACCAGTAATGCTTTTCTCCCAAAATTATGTATCAGCGAGGCCGTCTTCCATGCCCGCATGAACCTATGATCATTCTCTTCTGATAGTTTGCTTCCCTTCAATTTCTTTATGATTATATTAGCAAGTTCATAGTCAGACGCGTAAGTAGCCGTAATAAGCTGCGATCTACACCTTGTACAATGCAGATTGTCAGGAACCTCTCTAGTCTCCATAACGCGCTCCCATTTCCCACATCTGATGCAGATCAACTTATGCCTTGTCTTCTGCAACCTTTCCTTGACAAGCTCTATCACTCCTTGCTCCACGCTCAAAGGCGTTGCAGAGAATCTGGTCGAATGCTCCAGTATGGGTTTCGCTAGATCTGAAAACTTTTCAATTTCAAGCCAGACGGTCTTTATAGCATTGTTCTTTATGCGCTCAAGTATTGAAAACGTCAGTCTTATGTCATATTTGTCGTGCATAAGTTCTCGTATAGCTTCCTTGCTGATCGCCGTCTTTGAGTATCTGTCGTAGATGAGTCTGGCAGCCTTTCTATCGTAAACAGCCTCTTTGCTTATGAGCCCGAAACGCTTCGAGACGCACCATGTACGCCAGTTCACGTTGTGAGTGTTTGTAAGCGATGCAATTATCACCGACTCTAGATCGTAATCATCGTTGAAGCAGTCCATTACGTGTTGCTTGCCTATTCTTGCATTCGATGAAAGAATTATTCTGTATGCATCTGACCTTGCATCAACAAGATATCCAGTTTTTGAAGAAATTATCGTTGACAGCAGTGATGTTAACGTATTGTTTACCTTCGTGCCAAAGCAAGTGTGCAACACAACTGTATTTCTGCTTCTAGCAGATTCTACAACTATTGTATTATCATCTGGCAGATTTTTGAGTTCTTTGTAAGTGTCCTGAATCAATGTGCCGCCAACATTTTCCTTGCCACGTACTACCAGCTTTCTTAGCTTGCCAACCTCTGCTGCTGTCTCATAATCAACCGGGATCATCTCACCAACCCAGTATGGAATGTTTACAGCTGCTCCATGCATTGGTTCAACGCTAACACGCAGTTTGGAATCGTCAACGGCAAGAACCCTCCACTGCGAGCCTTTTAGCACAAAAACATTTCCCTGCTCGCCGTAATCGCCGACAAACTCCTGATCCAGACTTCCGATTATCTTCTTGCTTACAGTATCAACTACTTCGAACTTCAGAACGTCTGGTATTGTAGAAATATTTCCATAGTAATACTTGTATGCCTTGATCTTGCGCTTGAAAACGTGCTGTCCCCTGTCATACCTTATGATATGGCTGCTGTCAAGCAAATCTAAGCAAGATTCTATATCCTGCAACGTTACTTCCCTGAAAGGATATGATTTTGTTATCAGATTATAGGCTTCCTCCAGACTTACACTGCCCATCTGGAATGTAAGACCAACCAACTGATGCGCTAGAACATCCAGTGAACCTTCATGCATCTTCTGCTCCTCGATCGAACTTCTCCTCATTCGACGTATGATAGCCATTGCCTCCAGCTCATCATCTGCGTTGTTTGTTACGAGCATTCCCTTTGCAGACTGCCTTATCTTATGCCTGCTCCTGCCTATCCTCTGCATCAGTTTGGAGACCTGTCTTGGAGAGCCGTAGTGTATTACAAGCTCAACAGAACCTATGTCAAGGCCAAGTTCTAGGGATGACGTGCATACAACTATGCCCGCTCCACCGCTCCTGAGTCTTGTTTCCGTCTCTTCTCTAACTTCCTTTGATAGAGAGCCATGGTGAACATCGACCTTTACGCCGTTTGCAAGGCTCTTCATAACAGTTGCAATGTATTCAGCCTCATCCCTTGTGTTCGTAAAGAGCAGAACTGAACCATAGTTGTAATTATCTTTCACGTAATTAGCTATAAATTTTGCAACGCTGTTTAGTGAACCCTTCACATATTTGACATCGACGTCATACTCTCTGATGGAATTATCTACCAGAACAGCACATTTCCTTTCCGTGCCTCCAACAAACTTTGCAGCCTCGTCAAGATTCCCTACAGTTGCTGAAAGACCGATTCTGGTTATCTCTTTTGGAGCTATCGCCTGCACTCTCTCAAGGCTCAGTGATAAGTGTGCACCGCGTTCGTTTGAGATCAGCTCATGAACTTCATCTACTATGATCCATTCCAGATTGTGCAAGGCATTCAGCATTCTTTCAGTTGTTAGTATTATTGCTAGAGTTTCAGGTGTTGTTATCAGTACGTCCGGAGGTTCCATTGCGATCTTTCTTCTCTTCTGTGCAGAAGTGTCGCCATGTCTGACCTCAACACTCAAACCTTCAGACTCTGCATACTTGATTATCCTGCGTAGAACATCTCTGTTCAATGCTCGCAGAGGTGTGATATAGATCGCCCTGATGCCCTTCTGCTTCCCTTCTGCCGCAAGCATTGTAAATATTGGAATCACTGCAGCTTCAGTCTTGCCGGAGCCCGTTGGAGCTACCAAAAGTGCGTTTATCTTTCTTGACAAAACAGGCAAGGCCTTCTCCTGAATAGCAGTTAATTGATCATATCCAGCGCTTTTGAACTTGTCAAGAATTGCAAGGTCAGCGTTCTGCATGCTTCTTTTCCTTTGCTCGCTCACGTTCATAGAGCATAACCACGAACAGCCCTGCTATGAACAAGATTATGGATGCTATCGACAGAGATTCTGCAATGTTCGCCATAGGCAATCTAAAAAATAAACAAAAATAAATGTATTTGGTTATAGCTTCAGTGGGTTCCTGAACCTAGTAGCTGCTATACCAATGCCTACTACTGCTGCCATTATTGCCATTATACCTAGCGGGAATTCTGGAGTCACTGCTACCATCGAACTAGCAGTACCGCTAAATGAGGTATCATAGGGTTGACTTGCGCCAGTTCCTTTAACTACGATCATGACAGTGTATGAACCTGTCTCTGAGAATGCTACTGACTGCGAGTCCGTGCTCCCCATTGCATGGTTATCAGTCTTGTGTGCAACCATAGCTCCACCCTCATCCACTACATGGAACTCATAATTCACATGCTCAAGTGGTTCACCTGTTTCGGCGTTAAGGAATGCAAGATCAAATGTGACCTCCTGTGGAGGATCCACCATAAGTTCGCTACCATGTATCATTCCTTTGTCAATGTTTACTATTACATCTACGGAACCGTTGTCTGTCGGCAATCGCAATCCCTCAGGTGGCGGTGGTGGAGCCATTCCTCCAACTATTACCTTGCCAATCATCCATGGATGCACTTGACAGACGTATGGGAACTCACCCTCCTCTGTAAATGTGAAGCTCCATTCCGCTCCAGGCGCAATCAAGAATGGACTTGGAGCCGTATCAAACTTATTTCCTCCAGTGGTTATCGAGCCCCATGTACTTGCATCCTTTGGATCAGTTGCACCTGTAACAGTATGCCCAGCCCCATCTTCGTTTTTCCATGTTACAGTTGTTCCTTCTGAAACTTCTAATGTTCCGGGTTCCCAGCATTTATCTTCAACCTCACAGCCAGCGACTTGTGAACCTGCAGCAATTATTACAGTAGCTTCCTGACCAAACGCATTGCTCATATTAATAGCAGCAGCAAAAGGTACCAGCAATAGGCCCAGCATCATGAATTTTAGATTCTTCATTGAAATCACGATGTAAGGGCTTACACTTAAAAGTTTCCCCGCATTTACACGTCCACAATACCTTTATCACTAACTCTAAAAAACACCTCTTTGCGTTCTAATGATGGTTGCAATAGTTGCGCTTTGAACATATCATTGTGTTTTGATAGGCTGATCTTAAAATGAGTGAAAGTTGACACGGATCTATCGAGGTGCTGAACTTGTTCTGTTCCCGTGAACCTCACGCTGTTGGTGACAATAATTGCCACATTGCAGTTAATGGCGTATAATGCCAGCTCATGCATGAACCTCATTAACTTCAGATGCTTTTCAGCTCCCATCGATTGTTTATACTCAAAGGAATACAGATCGGCCACACTATCGATTACGACAAGTTGTAGATTTCGCATTTGAGGTATGCGTTTGATTGCCGCTGTCTGATCTGTACTGCTGTAAATCTTTGTAACGTAGATCCTATCTAGAATTTTATCATCAAGACCGATATGCTTTGCTATCTGCGCAATTCTTTCAGGTCTAAAAATATTCGTTGCATCTATGAAGAGTACATCCCCATCCAGCCCATTCTTGTTTTTGGGTTTTGCACAATTTACACATAACTGGAAACAAATCTGAGTTTTTCCAGTTCCACTTGCACCAAATACATCAGTTAACATGCCAACTCTTACACCTCCCCCCAAAAGGTTATCCAGTGCAATTGAGTTGGTACTTATCATGTTGTTACTGATTAATGCAGAGATATTGATAAACTGTCATTGCCTCAAGTCCTGATTCCATAAAAAAATCAACACTACAAGGGAAGATTTTTATCCTAGCGTACTCCCAATCAGTCCAAAGTGAAGTATTTGTCGCAACAGCAACCTAAGAGGCCACTAACGACACTCCAACGAGCAATTAACAGAAAGGTGGCTGTAAGGCTTAAGAACGAGACCGAATACAAGGGCAAGATGAGCAACGTCGATTCTTACATGAATCTTATACTCGTTGATGCCGAAGAGTTTAATGGTCAAACCCATCTTGCTAATTATGGCAAGGTAGTGATTAGGGGTAACAACGTTTTGTTCATAAAGCTAGAGAACGAGCTCTGATGAGCTATGCAAATAATTAAAAATGTAAATGGGTGCTTGGGCTTTTGGTCATGGGTAGAAAATTATTCACATCTGAATCAGTAACTGAAGGCCATCCTGACAAGGTATGCGATCAGATTGCTGATGCCTTGCTTGATGAATTTCTGAAACAAGATCCTGATTCAAGGGTGGCCGTAGAAGCTTTAGCTACTACAGGCATGATCGTCATTGTTGGCGAAGTAACCAGCAAGGCTCAGGTAGATGTGCAGAACATTGTCAGAAGAACTCTCAAAGAGATAGGTTATGATGATCCCGAACTAGGTTTCGATTGTAACACTTGCAAAATACTCGTCTCCATACACGAGCAGAGTCCTGACATTTCGATGGGTGTAACTGCAACTGTGGATAAGGAGCAGGGTGCTGGCGATCAGGGTTTGATGTTTGGCTATGCAACTAATGAAACAAAGGAGCTTATGCCCATGCCAATCAACCTTGCGAACAAACTTACAATGCGTCTGAGCGAGGTTAGGAAGAAGAAAGATCTGAAATGGGTGAGGCCAGATGGCAAGTCACAGGTTACAGTTGAATATGAAAATGGCAAGGCCAAGAGAATTCAAACGATAGTCTTGTCAACACAGCATACACCCGACGTTGATAAGGATACTATCAGAAAAGATCTCATGGAAAAAGTGATTGCTCCCGTTTGCGGTGATCTTACCGATAGGGATACCATATACTACATAAATCCAACAGGAAGGTTCGTTATTGGTGGACCTGCGGGCGATAGCGGACTTACTGGAAGAAAACTTATCGCGGATACTTACGGAGGTGTTGGAAGCCATGGAGGAGGTTCGTTTTCAGGCAAGGATCCTAGCAAGGTAGATAGATCAGCGTCATACATGGCAAGATATGTCGCCAAGAATATTGTAGCTGCTGGTCTTGCAGACAAGTGTGAGGTGCAGGTTGCGTATGCAATCGGAGTTGCACAGCCCGTATCATTGATGATAAACACTTTTGGAACGGGCAAGATACCAGAGGAAGGAATCGAGGATATTGTTAGAAAGAATTTTGATCTAAGGCCTGCACAAATAATTAAGCAACTAGATTTGAAGAGACCGATCTACAAGAAGACTTCAGCCTATGGACATTTTGGAAGAAGCGACCCAGATTTTACATGGGAGATGGTAGACAAAGCGGAAATGCTGAAACTTGCCGCTGGGGTAACTATTCGTTAACGTACTTCAATGCATCTGCTAAAGAATATTTCAATCCATACTTTCTACTGAAGAACTTTAACATGTTCTCTACATCGCGCTTTAGCAACATAGATGCATTAGGATGTTCTATGCTAACACTCTGTGGCCAGTCTATTATCCATGCATCGCTTCCATCATAGAGGACGTTGTACTCGCTCAGATCTGCACTTATTATTCCTGTTCTGTAGGCGAGCTTCACGTTCTTGAGTATCTGCTGAAGTATAGACTCTGGATTATCGAGAGTTTCACAGTGAATCAACCTAGAACCATCAATCCGCTCCATGACTATTACATGTTTTAAAAGTGCAAGTGGCTCTGGCACTTTCACGCCAGCTTTCTTGAGTATCTTTAGAGCATGAAACTCCTTCTTTGCCGCATCCATGTTAACCAGCAGCCAGTGATGCAACTTTTTGCCAAATTCTCGCTTGCGTACAACATCTCTGAAACTTGTCCTGCCAATCCGGAAGAACTTGAGCGCTATGTGTCTCTGATCCGGTGTTACAGCTTCAAAGACATCTGATTCCTTGCCTACTCCAATAGATCTTCCCATACCAACAACAATGTCTTTCTCAGCCAGAATCTTCAGTGCAAGCGCATCGAGGCCAGCTGATACTAGGGAGACTCCCCTACTTGTACTGATCACCAGCTCCATCTGGTTCAATTTCCCAACACTGAATCTTGCCTTATCTTTATGTAACCTTGTCTTGCTGGAGATCTGATCAATAGTTAATGATTCAGTGCCCTTGAGCGATGCTTCTAGTGCCTTGAGTACCTTGAACTCCTCTGGCTCCAGATCTCTTACTACCTTTGCAGCAACTTCAGCAGACGACACATAGCCTGATAGAAATGCTTACTACATTAATTTTTAATGACGTTGACTTGATAAAATCAAGCGAAAGCCTATAAGCACTTTATGTTCTAGTCAATTTGTGAGCGACGATCTGGAGAAACTTGCAGAGGCAGAGCAATCGTTACCGCCAGAGATAGAAGAGAAGCGAAGGAAGGGGTTACTAAGGACTGGCTACACGACTGGAACATGCGCAGCTGCTGCCACTAAAGCTGCCTTACTTGCAATGATAACGAAAAAAACCGTTAAAGAAATTAGCGTAACACTACCAAAAGGCAATACGATGACTCTTGCAATAAAAGACTGCCAGTTTGACGGCAACAGTGCGAAATGTGTTGTGATAAAAGACGCTGGCGATGATCCGGACGTTACAAACGGTGCAGAAATAGTTTCAACAGTGACATGGACAGACAATATTGGTACGGTTGATGTTCAGGGAGGAAAGGGAGTTGGACGCGTAACTAAACCAGGAATTGGTCTTGATATTGGCAAACCGGCAATCAACCCAACACCTATGAAGATGATAAAGAACACTGTTAACGAAGTGGCGAGTGATCAGCTAAAAAACAAGGGCGTTAAGGTTGTGATTTCTGTGCCAAGGGGAGAGGAGCTGGCAAAGCTAACTGATAATCCAAGACTGGGAATTCTTGGAGGAATATCCATCTTGGGTACAAGCGGAATAGTGTTGCCGTATTCAACGGGTTCTTTTACTGCTAGCATAAGGCAAGGCCTTGATGTTGCAAAAGCAATGGGTCATAATACGGTCGCATTAACAACTGGAGGAAGAAGCGACGATTTTGCAAGAGAGCTCTTGAAGTTACCTGAGCATTGTGTTGTGCAGATGGGAGACTTTGCTGCTTATTCTGTAAGGCAGGCAGCAATGAAGGGAATGAATAAAGTCATTATCGTAGGTTTCATTGGCAAGCTATCGAAGATGGCGATGGGTATTAAACAGACGCATGTGAAAGGTTCGCATGTGGACATGGACTTCTTGGCCGCAGTTGCCAAGGAGTGCAGCGCTACTGATGAGTTGGTAAATGAAATAAAGAAAGCTAATACGGCAAGGCATGTTTCAGAGATCATTATGCAACACAAACTTGATGGTTACTTTGACAAACTATGTGAAAAAGTGCATGCGATGATGAGCGAACATACAAAAGGTCAGGTAGAAATCGAATGCGTAATGTTTGATTTTGATAGCAAGGTTATAGGAAGTTATCCTCACAGACAATAGAAAAGGATATTTCTAGTTGTTTCATGCAATGATCTGCGTTGGGCAAGATAGCAGTAATTGCGATAACAAAACATGGTATAGAGATAGCTAGAAAGATCAAAGCAAGGATGCAGGAGTGGGATATTCACGTTCCTGAAAAATTCAATGATGGTAAGGATGACATAAACTGGTACAGCGATCCAAGCACGTTAGCGATAAGCAAACTCTTCACATCATATGATGGCCTAGTCTGCATATTTTCCTTGGGAGCTGTCATAAGGATGGTAGCACCACATTTGAAGGACAAGAAAAAGGATCCTGCAGTTGTGGTAATAGATGACAAGGCACAGTTTGTGATAAGCACCTTATCAGGTCATCTTGGCGGTGCAAATGCACTAGCAAGATTGATTGCTTCCATTCTCAATGCAACACCTGTTATCACTACTGCAGCAGACGTTAATGAAACAATTGCTGTTGATTTGCTAGGAAAAGAGTTTGGCTGGGTTATAGACGATGACAGTAATGTTACGAAGGTAAGCGCATGTATGGTTAATGAAGAAAAGATCGGAATTTATCAAGACGCAGGAGAGCGCAACTGGTGGTTTAATGATCGCCCCTTGCCTGCAAATGTACAGATCTTCAATGATTTGAATGAGTTGACAACTTCCGATTGCAAGGCGGTTCTCATCATCACAGACAAATTGTTAGATCAGAAATACGAGCAACTGCTTGACAGGAGAGTAGTTTACAGACCTAAAAGCTTGGTTGTCGGTGTTGGACTCCACTGGGATACAACCAAGGAGGAGATCGTGAACGGTATTCAAACCACATTGAAGGAAGCAGGGTTAAGTTTCAAAAGCATAAGAAATGTTGCTACCATAAACAGGGAAGCTATAGTGAAAGGATTGCAGGAGTTTTCGAGAGAATACGAAATACGTGTTGAATATTTTGATAAGAGTCAGTTAGCAACAATAGAGGTACCAAACCCTTCCAATACTGTGATGAAGTTTGAAGGCACTCAAAGCGTATCAGAAGCTTCTGCATTGTTGAGCGCGAAAAATAGTGATCTGCTGATACAGAAGCGCAAGTTTCCTCCAAACCTGACAGTTGCCGTTGCTGAAGTTAAGGTGATTAGTTGAAGAAAGCATTGTTACTGATCGATAGGGGAAGCAAGGAACAGGATGTTAAGGAAGAGTTGCATGATATTTGTTCGATCGCAAAGGAAAGAGGACACTATTACTTTTCAGATTATGCATTTCTTGAAGTCACACCACCATATATTGAAGAAGGAATTAATTCATGTATCAAACAAGGTGTAGAGTTTCTAACAATAATGCCCTACTTTCTTTATCCAGGGATGAAGCTAAAGCTCGCAGTGGAACAGAGCAGGAAGATCGCCCTTGAACGAGGTCTTAACTTTGCTGTGACAGAATGCCTGAACTATCATAGTACCTTCATCGATATAGTTAAGGACAGAATTAATGAAGTAAAGACAAGAGAAGGCCTCGATTATCCAGACAAGGAGTGTGACGTTCTGCTTATAGGCCATGGCAGCAGTGACAGAGATGCTAGGAATGCCTTTGTCTACATAGCAGACTCCATACGGCAAACATACAGAAACATTGGATTCTGCTTCCTCGAACTTGATAGTCCAAACATAGAGGAAGGCATTAGACAATCATTGAGCAAGAATCCGCGAGTGCTAATACTCGTGCCATACTTTCTCCACCGCGGTGCGCATATCAAACGCGATGTGAGAGAAGAGGTGGACAAGGCATTAAAAGAACAAAACACCAGCAAGGTCTACATGGCAAGGCATCTGGGAGTGGATAGCAAGATAATTGATGTGGTAATAGAAAGAGCAAAAGAGGTAGAGAAAAAGTTTGGCGTCTGAAAAAGCATTGGATATAGAGAAGAGAAGCATGGCCATAATTGAGGAAGAGGTTGGTAAGCACAGCTACAATGAACTAGAATGGATAATTGTGAGAAGGATAATTCATGCTACGGCTGATTTTGATTTCGCCCGACAAAATGCCATAATATTTCATAAAAATGCTATAGCTTCAGCGCTGAACGCAATAGCAAACAAATGTGCCATTGTGGGGGATTCTGACATTGTACTTGCGGCTTTAAACAAAAAACACTTGAATGATTTTGGCGCTAGATCTGTATGTAACATCTCCGATGCCTCGGTCGCAGAGGAAGCCAAGAAATTGAACAGGACAAGAGCTGAAGTTGCTATGCGTCGTGCTGCTGCTGACATTCAGAACGGAATAGTTGCCATTGGAAATGCACCTACGGCACTCTATGAATTGATCCGAATGGTCGATGAGGGAGTTGTTAAACCATCATTGATAATAGGAATTCCTGTAGGGTTCGTAGCTGCAGTGGAATCGAAGGAAGCGTTACTGAATGTTAATGTTCCATATATAACAAACAAGGGAAGAAAGGGCGGAAGTACTGTTGCTGCATCCATAATCAATGCATTGCTAGGGATTTATAGAGAAAGAAAAGGCTAGCGTTTGCTGTACTGATTGCAGTTAAGCAGAAAGTTTTCAGCCAAACTTGTGTTTGCAAAGTGTAGATGCATATAGGATGCAAGCGTGTTGTATTCCATAAGACCATCCATGCGACCATTTATCCCCTTGCCCTTGCTTAACTTGTAGGCAAACCTTGTATCTTTTCTGACATTGTCGATCTTCGAGTAATGGAACTCATGGCCTCTGACTGTTTTGCCACTTTTTGCGACCAAACACGAACCTGCAATTTTAGCTTCAGTATAGTTGAGTGTTAATTTCTTGTCCATTACAGTGTCAGCATCGAAAAGATCTACCATGCTGTGCTTCTTACCGTCGAATTCTGTAATGCTCTTTGTTAGATACATGAGACCGCCACACTCGGCATATATGGGCATGCCATTTGTTGCTGCATTCTTGATTGAATGCAACATGCCAGAATTCTTCTCTAGCTTGTCCGCGAGAACTTCGGGAAAACCTCCTCCTAAGAATAGACCATCGGCATCAGGTATGGTTTCATCGTTTACAGGGCTAAAAAACCTTAATTCTGCTCCTAGTGAACGCAAGGTGTCGAAATTGTCAGCATAGTAGAAATTGAATGATTCGTCAAGCGCAACTGCAATAGTAGTTTTGATGTTTTTCGCTATGCTATTGTTTTTGATATGTAATCCTGGAACCCTCCTTGCAATTGAAACTACCTTATCAACATCAATCTGCTCTTTCATATAATTCGCAACGGCTAGGATTTGTTTCTCTAGTTCTTTCCTCTCAGTAGTTGGTATAAGACCCAGATGTCTCTCCTGTAACTCAATTTCCTTATTACGTCTTATAGTTCCCAGCACTGGAACTTTGACTTTTTGCCTGATAGCATCAACGCAATACTTTGCATGTTTCTCCCCTGCAACATTGTTAAGTATCAAACCGGCAATCTTGATCCCCGTATCAAACTTAGCAAACCCTAAGGCAACTGCAGCTATAGATCTTGCCGCCTTGGCAGCATCCATAACAAGAACAACGGGACTCTTTAGTAACTTTGCGACATGAGCTGTACTTGCGAAGTTGCTAGAACCTGAAAGACCATCGAACAATCCCATCACTCCTTCGATAACGGCAAAATTCGCGTCTTTGCTGGCATTATTGAAACTTGTCAGCAAACCTTTTTCGCCCATAAGCCATGGATCAAGGTTCCTCGACTGCCTACCAGTAATCGATGTATGGTAACTTGGATCAATATAGTCAGGGCCTACCTTGAACCCTTGTACTATGTAGCCCTTCTCCCGCAGAGCATTCATCAAAGCGATAGAGATGCTGGTTTTTCCCACTCCGCTGGTTACACCGGCAATTACAAGTCTGGGTATCAACACAGCACTAGTGTCATGATTTTATTTAAAATGATTGCTCGTAGTATACAACAGCTGAGGATTTATGAATAGAGATTAAGGCTTATGTGTCCCTGTTCTCTAGGATCGCAGATAATGATCTTCGTTTCTCTACAATATTGTTTTCTATGTTATTTACTTCTTCAAAGCGCTGGAGGAATTCAAATCCCTTGCTTGTGGTGCGATACTTGCCGTTCATGGGATCTAGGTCCAGAAGTTTGGTTTCAAGTGCGTTATTGATATATCTCTGCAGTTGACCGAAACTCAGGTAACTTATGTACATTATTCTTGTCTTGGTAGTTTCAGCCCTAGCAGCATCCAGAATAGATGCTATAATTTCCTCGGCATTACGCTTCTTTCTGTTAGGTAACGCGGATTTCATTTTTTATCTATTCCTACATCTTTGTATCATTGTTTGAACTATAATTATTAGCATTGTGTTGATGTAATTACTGAATTATCAAAGGAAAAAACTCGTTCTGTAACTAGAAATACGCGACCTATAAGCCGAGTTATTGATTAGGTTTGGTTGGATCTTGATTTTCCATATTCTGTCTATGCATTTGTTGCATACTGAACCTTAATTGAAATGCATTCAGTAAGATTCAGGACAGATTTTCCCTAATGCGCCAAAAAACGCACGGATGTAAAATTTTTAGAGGGGGGGTCCTATATAAAGGACAAATCAAGC
>Ga0187892_10000706_pt1 | contig 84191 bp, 79 predicted proteins | sample MA1701073metaG_FD_139345 | JGI IMG/M metagenome (GOLD analysis project Ga0187892, IMG submission 139345) | Bio-ooze microbial communities from a basaltic lava cave in the Kipuka Kanohina Cave System on the Island of Hawaii, USA - MA170107-3 metaG ... | reverse complement strand
CCCTTCTAGTGTCGCCGTCAGGATCATCGCTCGTCGTTGTTCCTTCCCGTTCATCGTGATGCTCCTCATGAGAGGACAGAATCACAGAACAGTTAGACCGGACAAAGTCACAGACCATCTACAAGCAACGCGTCTGGCGTTGTGTCTGCGCGATGCCGTCACGTATACTATTCGTTCGGACACTGAAAAGGAGCGCTATCTAACTTTGTCAACACCCGTATCAATGAAAGCCCTGCTCGAAGCGGGCGTGCACTTCGGCCACCAGACGCGGCGGTGGAACCCGAAGATGCGCAAGTTCATCTTCACAGAGCGCAACGGCATCCACATCCTGGACCTTCAGCAGACCGTCGGCCTGCTCGAGGACGCCTGCACCTTCGTGCGCGACCTCGTCGCCGATGGCGGAACGACCCTCTTCGTCGGCACCAAGCGCCAGGCTCAGGAAGCGATCGAGTCAGAGGCCCGCCGCTGCGGCATGCCGTTCGTGACCACTCGCTGGCTCGGCGGCACCCTGACGAACTTCCAGACGATCCAGTCGCGGATCGACTATCTCGTCCGCCTGGAGGACTCCCGTGCCCGAGGAGAGTTCGAGAAGCTCACGAAGAAGGACCGGCTGCAGAGGGAAGAGGAGATTGTCCGCCTCAACCGCTATCTCGGCGGCATCAAGGAGATGACGAAGCTTCCATCGGCCGTGTACATCGTCGACACCACGAAGGAAGACATCGCTGTCGCGGAAGCCCTCCGAATGGGCATTCCGATCGTTTCGCTCGTGGACACGAACTGTAACCCGGACGTTGTCGACTACCCGATCCCTTCGAACGACGACGCGATCCGCGCCATCAAGCTGATCACCTCGAAGGTCGCTGACGCTGTGCTCGACGGCCTCACCGCCCGCGAGTTCGCTGCCCAGGCAGCTCTCGAGGCTGAGGATGTCGAAGTCGGTGCCTACACGGAGACCGGCTACATTGCATCGCCGGACGAGCCTTCGCCTGCGGACACTGCCGCCGCCGAAGCACAGGCGGCCGAAGCAGAGGCCCAAGCGCAGGCAGCCGAGGCGGCGGCCGCTGAGGCAAGCGCACCTGAGCCTGCGCCCGAGACAGCGCCTGAGCTCGTCGTTGCGGAGCCTGATCCGGAGCCGGCCGCCGAGGCAGCGCCTGCCGCGGCGACACCGGCCGCCGAATCCGAATCCTAGGCCCAATCGCCAACAGGAGACAATTCAACATGGCAATCTCTTCATCTGACGTTAAAGAACTGCGCGAGCGAAGCGGCGCCGGCATGCTCGAGTGTAAGAAGGCTCTCGAAGACGCTGGCGGCGACCTCAATAAGGCGATGGAGGCCCTCAAGAAGAAGGGCCACGAGCTTGCCGAAAAGCGCGGCGAGCGCGAGACGGCCGAGGGCGCTGTTCACGCCTATATCCATCACAACCAGCGCGTCGGCGCGCTCGTCGAGGTCAACTGCGAGTCCGACTTCGTGGCCCGCACGGAGGACTTCAAGAACCTTGTGGCGGCGGTGGCCCTGCAGGTGGCCGGCAAACCGGACACGAAGTACGTCGCCAAGGATGAGGTGGAGAAGGACGAGGAAGGTGACCCGAAGGACGTCGTCCTCCTGGAGCAGCCCTACATCAAAGACGAGTCGATCACCATCGGCGAGATGGTGCGCGATACGATCGCCAAGACGGGCGAAAACATCCGGATCAAGCGCTTCGCCCGCTTCGACCTCGGCCAGAAGCCGCAAGCCTAGCAACCGCGACCAAACGCCGTCCCGCAAGGGGCAGCGTTTTAATTCTGGTATCCTCGGCGCGAAGCGATGGGAGCTAGCCTGCGAACAGCCCTGCCGAGTGTCACCCTCTGCCTCGGAATCTCGTTGCTAATGGCATGCGGGTTCGGCGCCGGCCAATCGTCAACGCGGGCTGCTGGTCCGGGACTCCTGCTTTCGGAAACTCGAAACCATCTCGGTATTTGCGTGGAAGAGGGTTCCGGGTATGGAGATTCTGAGGCCTCGGAAGTCGAAACCGAGGTCGCCGCGACAATTCGCGACGTCCTTCCGTCGCTTGAGAGATTTTTAGGGTGGTCGGACTTTGAGCGCGGCAAAATGCCTGTCGTAATTGCCGGGTGCGGCGCCAAGTCACGCTTCTTCGAGGAACTAAGCGGTAACCGTCCGCCTAGCTCTCTTGGTTTCACTATCGGCCGAGAAGTCGAGACACCAAACCCTAATCGCTTGTTGGTATTTGTCCTGAGCGATGAAGAGTTTCGTGAATACATTCCCTACGGATACCACGGAGAAGTCAATGAGGAGGTCGTTTGTGGCGGTCATGTTTGTCCCACCGTCACGACTGGTCTCTACGTCAATCGTGAAAGGGGCCGAGACCGGATATTCTTCGAGCGTTGCCTACCCGAACTGCTTGGACTAGATTCCGGAACAGAGGCGCCGTGGCCGTGGTACGGTCCAGCGGCTGTTTGCTAGACTAAAACACACCATGCCTGCACAGCCCGCCTATAAACGCATCCTCCTCAAGCTGAGCGGCGAGGCGTTGCAGGGCGATCAACCTTTCGGCACGGACAACGCCTTCCTGGACGTAATTGCCCAGCAGGTCAAGGCCGTCAGGCAGATGGGCACTGAGGTGGCTATCGTGGTCGGCGGAGGTAACATCTTCCGCGGTGCCACAGCTGAGTCCGCCGGGATGGACCGCTCAACGGGCGACTACGCGGGCATGCTGGCAACGATCATCAACGGGCTCGTCCTCCAGGATGCCCTCGAGCGCAACGGCGTGAAGGTGCGCACCCAATCTGCGATCGCCGTAACTGCGGTTGCCGAGCCTTACATCCGCCGGCGTGCGATCCGGCACCTGGAAAAGGGTCGCGTAGTAATCTTTGCGGCCGGCACCGGGAACCCTTACATGACCACCGATACAGCCGCTGCCCTTCGCGCTGTCGAAGTCGACGCAGAGGTGCTGCTCATGGCCAAGAAGAACGTCGACGGCGTCTACGAGGCCGATCCACACGTCCAGGCGGACGCTAAGCGCTTTCGCACGCTCTCCTACATCGACGCGCTCAACCGGCGTCTGCAAGTGATGGACTCGACAGCACTCACGCTCTGCATGGAGAACGAACTGCCGGTCGTGGTCTTCGACGTTCGGCAGCCGAATAGCATCGTCCGCGCCGCCAGCGAAGTAGACTTCGGTACCCGGGTAGGTGACATGACCACTAAGGTCGACCAATCCGCCGCCACTGGCGGCAAAGCACACGCCAAGAGGTAACTATGGTCCAGGAACAGATGTCAGACGCGAAAACACGCATGCACAAGGCAGTCGACGCTCTGCAGCACGAGCTCCAGACTGTCCGCACCGGCCGAGCAAGCCCGGGGCTCGTCGAGCAGATCAAGGTCGATTACTACGGAGCGCCTACACCCCTGATGCAGTTGGCCACGATCACCACGCCGGACCCGAAGCTGATCGTGATTTCCCCTTACGACAAGACAGCAATGGGTGCAATCGAGAAGGCGATCCAGAAGTCAGACCTCGGCCTGCAGCCGTCCAACGACGGCAATGTTGTGCGGCTGGCGATCCCGGCCCTCACGGAGGAGCGCCGCAAGGAATTGGCCAAGCACGTTCGCAAGCGCGTCGAAGAGGCCCGTGTAGCCGTCCGAAACGTCCGCCGTGACATCCACGAACACATCCGCAAGCTGGAGCACGACCACACTATCTCCCAGGACGAGCTACACCGAGCCGAAACTGAGCTCCAGAAGCTAACCGACGATCAGATCTCCCAGGTAGACGACCTTGGCACCGAGAAGGAAGAGGAGATCCTCACGGTCTAGTTCTGACATCAGCCCCGATAGCTAAAACTCGCAATCTAAACACAACACCCGCTAATATCGCTCGCCATGTCCGGACGTTTTATACTTGTGAGCAATATGGTCTCCCCCGCAAGGGCAGAGCAAGCTGCGGCCGTTCAGGAAGCCCCTCCGATTCTCAATCTCCCGCGAGTGCCCCAGCACGTCGCAATCATCATGGACGGCAACGGCCGCTGGGCGAAAGCGCGCGGCAAGCCACGCCTTGCTGGGCACCGGGCCGGCACCGAGAACATCCGCCGCGTCATCGAACGCTTCGCCGCATACGACGTGCCCTGCCTCACCCTCTACGCTTTCTCCACGGAGAATTGGGAGCGGCCACGCTGGGAAGTCCGCGGCCTCATGGCCCTGCTCTCGCGCTTTCTCAAGCAGGAGACGCAGAACCTGCACGAAGAAGGCATCAAGTTGGTCCACCTGGGCGATCTGGCGCCACTCAACGCCGGGCTCCGGCGGCAGGTGCTTGAAGCCATCGAACTTACCAGGCACAACCGCCGGATGACGCTGGCCATCGCCTTCAACTACGGCGGCCGCGCCGAGATCGTCGATGCTGTCCAGCGCATCATCCGCGACGGCGTTCTTGCCGAGCAGGTGGACGAAGAGCTAGTCGAGCGCTACTTGTTCACGAAGGGCCTGCCTGACCCGGACCTCATGATCCGCACGGCGGGTGAGTTGCGCCTGTCTAATTTCCTCCTCTGGCAGGGCGCCTACGCCGAATTCTGCTTCACCGATGTCTACTGGCCTGACTTCGACATCCAGCACATAGACGAGGCGCTGGAGGCTTATAGTCAGCGCCTGCGCCGCTTTGGCGGCCTCGACAAGCAGTCCGACAAGCGCCATGTCAGCGGCCGCAACGGGAACGGTCTGCCCGCAAACATTTCAGGCAACGGTCACAAGACGTAGGTATGCTGTCGCAGCGCCTGGCGACTGCTGCGGTTGGCATACCAATCATCATCGCCGTCACCCTGATCGGCGGGGTGCTCTTCGCGGCCGTCGCCGTTGTCATCCTTGTTATCGCTGCCGCTGAATTCGCCCGCATGCTGGACGGAGAGGTCGCTGAGCGCCAGCTCTGGGAGCCCTCCCCGATCATGCTGGTCGCGATCATCGGCGTTGCGGGAGTCGCCATCGGCGCGGACGCCGGCTTCGAGTACTGGACGGGCGCGCTTGCGCTAAGCGTCGGGCTGGCCTTTCTCTACACAATGGCGCTGAGTGAGATCGAGGAGTCAGCCGCAGATTGGCTTACGATCAGCGGCACTGTCCTCTACGTAGGCTTCCTCGGATCGCACCTGATTATCATGCGCGACGATCTGCATGACGGCGAGGAGTGGCTACTGCTTGCCGTGCTCGCCACCTGGATCGCAGACACTGTCGCCTACGCTGCCGGCAAGCAATTCGGGGAGAACAAGATGGCGCCGCGCATAAGCCCGGGCAAGACCTGGGAGGGCACTGCGGCTGGCTTTGCGGGAGGCCTTATCGCCGTACCGGTTCTCGATATCATCCTTGACCTCCCGCTCAGCGCCGTCGAATCGGTTTTGCTGGGCGTTCTACTCTCGGTCGTTGCCGTACTCGCGGACCTCGGGGAGTCAATGCTAAAGCGCGGCGCAGGCGTGAAGGACACATCAGAGCTGGTGCCAGGACACGGTGGCTTCCTGGACCGGCTCGACTCTATTTTGTTCACGGTGCCGCTGGTATTCTACTTTGCCGTATGGATCGTCCTCTAACCCTCGAAGCTCGGCGCGCGCCATGATCAAGGTCGCGGTCCTCGGCAGCACCGGTTCCATCGGCCGCCAAACGCTGGACGTGATCCGTTCCCTGCCGGGGCGTTTCAACGTCATCGCCCTCGCTGCTGGCAGCAACGTCACCACCCTCGAAGAGCAGGCCCGCGAGTTCCGCCCCCGCATGCTCTTCTGCGAACGCGAAGAAGAGTATATCCAGGATCGCCTGAAGGACGGCTCGCTCACCGGCAAGTGGACATCAATGGAAACGATGGCCGCCCATCGCGACGTTGATCTCGTTGTCGTTGCCACGGTCGGCGCCCGGGGCCTTGCTCCGACGCTCGCCGCGGCGCGCGCCGGCAAGGCTATCGCCATCGCCAACAAGGAAGTGTTGGTGATGGCCGGCCATATCATCACTGCCGAGTGCCGCCGTTCCGGCGCGCAGCTTCGTCCGGTCGACTCAGAACATTCGGCGATCTGGCAGTGCCTGTGGGGAGAAGCGCCGGAGAGCGTCGAGCGACTCGTGATTACGGCGTCCGGCGGAGCGCTCCGGGACGTGCCGCTCGACGAGCTGGAACGCGTTTCCGCTGAGCAGGCTCTCCGTCACCCGAACTGGCAGATGGGCAAGAAGATCACCGTCGACAGCGCCACGCTTCTGAATAAAGGCCTGGAGTGCATTGAGGCTCGTTGGCTGTTTGAGGTGCCGATGGAGCGGATCGAAGTGCTCCTGCACCGTGAGAGCATCGTTCACTCTCTCGTAGAGTTCCGTGATGGCTCGGTTAAGGCGCAACTCGGTGTGCCCGATATGCGTCTACCCATACAGTGCGCACTAACCTATCCGAACCGCATTCCCGAGACCTCCATCCCACGGCTGGACCTGACGTCGATCGGGACGCTGCACTTTGGCATCCCGCCGCATGGCCGCTTCCCCTGCCTCGGCCTTGCGCTCGAGGCGGGACGCAGGGGTGGCACTGCGCCGGCCGTACTTGCGGCTGCGGACGAGGTCGCAGTGGAGAACTTCCTGGCGGGATACATACGCTTCACCGATATCGCGAAGGTGATCGAATCCACGCTCGACTCTCACGAAGAGATCGCGAATCCCTCCCTCGAACAGGTCCTCGAAGCCGACAGCTGGGCCCGTACACACGCCCAGGACCTCGTCCGCGCGAAAGCCTGATCACCCCGCGGGTCGTATCATAGAGAGACAAGCATGCTAACAGCCAAGCACACAAACATACCCCCGCGGCACGCCCTGTTTGCATGTTCCCTTGTTTGCATGTTTGCGCCGGAGGCGTCTTGGACCTCCTGATCCACTACATCTTGCCGTTCTTCGGCATGCTGGTCGGTCTCATCGTTATCCATGAGCTCGGGCACTACGTCACCGCCAAGATGTTCGGCGTGAAGGTGCTGGAGGCCGGCATAGGTTACCCGCCGCGCGCCTGGGGCTTCACCTGGAAGGGAACGATCTACTCGGTCAACTGGCTGCCTCTGGGTGGCTTCGTCCGACTGCTTGGCGAAGAGGATCCGGCCGATCCTGAAAGTCTCGCCGCGCAGGCTGCCTGGAAGCGATTGATCATCCTCGGCTCCGGCGCCTTCATGAACTTCGTGCTGCCTGTCGTTCTCTTTGCTATATACTTCATGCTTCCTCACGATGTGCCGCGGGGACCCGCCATCATCACCACCGTAGCATCCGGCGCACCGGCGGCGAAGGCGGGTCTGCTCCAGGGCGACGAGATTCTCGAGATCAACGGCGAGCGCATCAAGAACCACGAGGACGCTGGCCGCGAGATTCGCCTCCGAATGGGCGAAACGATTACCTTTACGGTACAGCGCACCAGTTTCGGCGAGACCGAGGTCAAGACGTTCGACGTCAAGGCCCGCTGGGACCCACCGGAAGGACAGGGGCCGACGGGTATCCAGATCCGAGACCGTGTCGGTGGGTCGGCGATCTGTACGAGCAGCAATCCACCCGACCAATGCTGGGAACGTGAGTCCTACAGCTTCATCGGAGCGTTTGATAAGGGCTGGGACGCCACCTGGGACTCTCTGCGTCTGGCCCGGAATCAAGTAATTGCCATGTTCAAGGGCGGAGAGGGCCCCGCCGTCGCGGGGCCTACCGGTATCGCCCAAGGGACGGGCGAGGTCATCAAGTCCAGCGGGTGGGACTCGCTCCTCCAGTTCGCGGCACTCCTTTCCATCAACCTCGCGATCATAAACATCCTCCCACTACCGATGCTGGACGGTGGCCGCATCGCCTTCGTGCTTGTAGAAGTTGCGCGCCGTGGCCGCCGTATCTCGCCGGAGAAGGAGGGCCTCGTCCATCTCGTCGGCCTCGCCCTCATCATCGTCATGGCCGTGGCAGTTACTTACGTAGATATCGTTCGTATCATCGGCGGCAAGAGCATCTTCTCCTGACCACGGTAAGTAGCTGCAGGTCTTTAGACCTGCGACAATCTACCTAACGGCCATGACAGACGAACCGTTCGCGCTTACTCCGCGCCGAAAGACCCGCCCGGTCCACGTAGGTGACGTCCAGGTTGGCGGCGACGCCCCCGTCGTCGTCCAGACGATGACGAACACCGATACTGCGGACGCGAAGGGAACGGTCGAGCAGATCGCTCGCCTCGCCGACGAAGGCGCTGAGATCGTTCGGATCGCAGTGCCCGACAAGCGCGCTGCAGCTGCCGTTCCCGATATCGTCGCCGCGACGCCCGTTCCCCTGATCGCAGACATCCACTTCGATCACCGCCTTGCCCTTGAGTCGATCAAGGGCGGCATCCACGGCCTTCGCCTCAACCCCGGCAACATCCGCGAAGCGGACAAGGTCCGCGAAGTCGTTAAGGCCGCGAAGGAGCGCGGCATCTCGATCCGCATCGGCGTTAACGAAGGCTCACTGCCGCCGATCCCGGCCCTCGCCGACGGAGAACTCCCACCTCCGAAAGTCGATCGCATGGTGGACGCCGCGCTCTGGGAGATCCGCATCCTCGAGGAGATGGGCTTCGAGGACATCAAGCTCTCCATGAAGGCGTTCGATGTGCCACAGATGGTGAGCGCTTATCGCGCCATCGCTCCGAAGATCCCATACCCGCTCCACCTCGGTGTCACTGAGGCCGGCACGCCCGGCTCTGGCTCCGTCCGCTCGGCCGTGGGCATCGGCATTCTGCTGGCGGAGGGAATCGGTGACACGATCCGTGTTTCGCTTGCCGCCGACCCGGTCGAAGAGCTGCCGGTCTGCTGGGACATCCTCAAGTCGCTAAACCTCCGCCAACGCGGCGCTACGATCGTCGCCTGCCCCACGTGCGGCCGCATCGAAGTCGACCTCATCCCACTCGCTAACCAGGTCGAGGCCACGTTCAAGGAGATCGGCAAGCCAATCACCGTTGCGGTCATGGGCTGCGTCGTCAACGGACCAGGCGAGTCCCGCGACGCCGATATCGGCCTTGCCGCCGGCAAAGGCCGCGGCGCCATCTTCCGCAAAGGCGAGGTCGTGCGTGTCGTTTCTGAGGATCAGTTCATGACAGCGCTCCTTGAAGAAGGCGCCAAGGTCATCAAAGAGCGCTTTGGCGAAACCATCGATATCACCAGGCTGGGCGCGAAGGCGCCAAATGGTGACACACTTGATGATCTCATCTCGCTGACCGCTGTCGAAGCCTCGCCACGGCTTCCCGGCCGCGCTGCCCGGCGCGGCTAGCCCGCTACTCGCTGTCCGTAGTTGCTACGACGGGCTCCGGCTCCATCGGCCCGAGCGCCCGGAAGACCGTCCAGAGCATGACGGTGATACCAAGGCAGGCGATCACCACTGCCAACGCTACAATCGTGCTGGTATCTCCGACGGCGTCGACTGTCTCCTTGCTGTCGTTCAACAGTACCTGCCAGAACAGGAAGCCGCTCGCGACGGAGATCAGCAGCCACCAGACTTTGTTCCACTCAAAGAGTTTGCGGCCGTCCATGAACTCGATCGGGATCAGCTGGAAGAATAGCCCCTGCAGCCCTGATACAAACAGGCCGACTGCGATGCCTTCGGGGACCGCGTTCCACCAATCTGGGTGGTCCTCGGCGTAGGTCCGCAGTGGATCAGCCACAACCCAGGCCAGCAAACATGCTCCGAGGAGGACCATCGATGGGTATAGGGCTGCCTTGCCGGCCTGCTCACGCGTCAACCGGGTATCAGACACGATAGCGTTCGCGGCTACGAATCCATACATCAAGCCGGGCTGGAACCCCGTTATTTTTGTGATCAATACCGCGGCAATCGCCACGACGACCCCGATGGGGAAGACGCGGACTACTGATCGCGCGCCGTACTGGCGGTCCACGAGCCACTGGACGCCCTCGAAGGCGAAAGTGGTAATAGCGAATGCACCGAAGTAACTCAAGAAGAGCACCAGGGTGCGTTCGTTAAGGCCCGCGTCCGGTTCTTCGAGCCCGTAGAGCGCGGCAATTATCGCCAGCCCTACCAGTGGCGACAGGAGCGCCCAGAGACCTCCATAGCCTCCACCGGTCGCGCCGGTGATCCGGTTCATTCCACCCAGGATGGACGAGAACGGCCCCGCGATGCCATGCAGGATCTTGTCGATGCGACGTTCGTTCTCCTCCAGCGTCTGGTTGAAGATGGCCGCCGTCAGGATGAGGATCACGACCGTGATGATGGCCAGGAGCAGGTTGGTTGAAGCGACGCCGGCGTCAAGGTCGAGGTCGGCGAGAGTCGGCACTGAACGCACGACACTGGGACGCGTTTTGTCGCTGGGAGGAACCACAACAGCGGCAACAGTCGGTTCTGGCGTTGGCTCTGGAGTGGCAGTAACAGGCACGGCTGTCGGCGAACGTGTGGGGCTGGCTGTCGGTGCTAGCGTTGGGCCGGGTGTTGGACTTGGGGTTGACGCAAGCGTCGGCGGACGAGTGGGGGTTCGCACTGGTGTGGCCGTCGCCGCAAGAATGGCCGACGGAGTTGGGCTCGGCGATGGAGTAGAGATTGGTGTCGGTGATGGAGTTGGGCTGGGTGATGGACTGGGCGATGGTGTCGGACTCGGCGTCGGTGATGCGGATGGAGTTGGGCTAGGTGATGGACTGGGCGATGGCGTCGGACTCGCCGATGGTGATGGTGTAGGCGTCGGAGTTGGTGTTGGCGTTGGGCTGGGAGACGGCGAAGGTGATGGACTGGGAGTGGGAGTTGGTGTGGGTGTCGGGGTTGGCGTAGGGCTTGGGCTGGGTGAAGGTGAGGGCGATGGGCTTGGCGTCGGCGACGGCGTCGGGCTGGGCGTCGGTGGGGGTGATGGGCTGGGCGTCGGTGGGGGTGATGGGCTTGGCGTTGGTGATGGTGTCGGGCTTGGTGTCGGCGACGGCGTCGGACTTGGCGTTGGTGACGGCGTCGGGCTTGTTGTTGGCGACGGTGTCGGACTTGGAGATGGTGTAGGCGAAGGCGACGGCGACGGTGATGGACTCGGTGGAGGCGAGGGACTGGGGGAAGGCGATGGTGTTGGCGTCGGACTTGGCGAAGGAGAAGGCGAGGGCGATGGTGTTGGAGAAGGCGTCGGTGTGGGGGTCGGTGTCGGTGTAGGTGTAGGTGACGGCGAGGGGCTTGGAGAGGGAGTCGGTGTGGGGGTCGGCGTCGGTGTAGGTGATGGAGTAGGGCTTGGAGTAGGTGTAGGTGTTGGCGTTGGTGTAGGGCTCGGAGTAGGTGTCGGACTTGGCGTCGGCGACGGCGTCGGGCTTGGCGACGGCGTCGGACTCGGGGTCGGCGACGGCGTCGGGCTGGGCGTCGGTGACGGCGTCGGGCTGGGCGTTGGCGACGGCGTCGGACTCGGGGTCGGCGACGGCGTCGGGCTGGGCGTTGGCGACGGCGTCGGACTTGGCGTCGGCGACGGTGTCGGACTTGGCGTCGGGCTCGGCGTTGGCGATGGCGTCGGACTCGGGGTCGGTGACGGAGTGGGACTCGGGGTCGGTGACGGAGTGGGACTTGGTGTCGGTGACGGCGTCGGGCTGGGCGTTGGCGACGGCGTCGGACTTGGCGTCGGCGACGGCGTCGGACTTGGCGAAGGAGTCGGGCTGGGAGATGGCGAGGGGGATGGCGTTGGGCTCGGCGATGGAGTCGGCGTCGGACTTGGAGTAGGTGATGGTGAAGGCGTGATCAGCGGCGTAGGTGTCGGCGTAAGCCCCACAAAGTAGATGTAGAAGTACGAGCTCCCTGCACTCGAATTGTTTACGCGAGCCGCAACGACGTTGTCGCCGTTCTGCAAGTACGGCCGTACATCGATCGGTGAGACGTTGACATTGGTTGTGCAGAATACCGGGCGGTTCACGCACCCCGGCACGCCGTACCCGTTGCCGTAAGCACCGACGAATGTGCCGTTGATGTAGAGCCACATCGAGTCGTCGCTCTCGAACGACATCAAGGGTAGGCCGGTGACGTCGCTCACGTTCAGGTGATTGCGGTAGAACCGGTCCGTGCCTGCCGTGGTGTGGGAGTTCGTGTCCGGAATGGTGACGAACGACCACGTGCTGTTGTCGAAGTCGGTCTCGTACCAGGCGTTTCCGCTTCCGTCCACCGGGTCTCCCGGCCCGCCACTCCACGGCGAAGACGCGGTCCAGAAGATCCCCCAGTTGTAACCGCCTGCGGCGTTCGTGCGCGCGCCAGCGACAAGTAGCCCTACCGCGCCAAGCAGCAACAGAAAGCCGGCGACGTATAGCGCAGCACGCGGGATGCCGCCCTCCCGCGGCCGTTGAGCAGTCGGCCGGGCCATATAGGTGTGAGTCTCCCCCCTTAAGACAGTGCCCACATTACGGTCACGTAACGGGTGTGTGAATTATTGCCCGTTTCTGAACGCGAAAGCAATCCGGGGCAGGGCGGAATCAGGTTCGAAACCTACGTGGTTTCTTCCTAGCCGGCCGCCTGCGTCACGCAGAACTCGTTTCCTTCGGGATCCTGCATGATTGTCCAGGAATAGCCGCCCTCTTCCATCTCCTTGTACACCTTCGCGCCCAACCCCTTCAGCCGGGCCACCTCGCCCAGGCGTTCCGTCGCGGCGATATCCAGGTGTACCCGGTTCTTTCCCTGTTTTGGCTCGGGCACCGCCTGGAAGAAGATCGTCGGCCCGCTGTCCGATTTCAGCACCATCGCCCACTCCGAGTCCACTTCGTATCCCTCCAGCGCCTCTGCCCAGAACTTCGCGAGCACCTCCGCATCCCTGCAGTCGATCGTGATGCTGTTCAGTCTGGCCATGACTCACGCCTGCGACACGCAGAACTCGTTGCCTTCAACGTCGCGCATGTTCGTCCAGACGTAGCCGCCGCCCGGACTCATCGTCTCCAGTTCCGTCGCTCCCAGGTCCATCAGGCGCTTCACCTCGGCCTCGCGGTCGGCGGCGCGCATGTTCAGGTGCAGCCGGTTTTTCACCGCCTTACCTTCCGGCACGACCTCGAAGTAGATCAGCGGGTCGGACTCAGACTTCAGGGTGATGCCCCAAGGCTGCTTGTCGGCCTCGTATCCCTCCAGCGCCTGCGACCAGAACGTCGCAGCCCGGTCGGCGTCCGCGCAGTCGATGATGATGCAGTTCAACTTCCCCATGAAGAAACCTCCTTTCGCGGGGCAACAATATCCCAACGAGAGGAGGACTGTATATGTCCGAAAGCTTGCTGCGCGCTAGCCGAGGCCCGTACAGGAGCCGCCGTCGACTACCCGTCGCTGGAAGGAAACTCCGTGTGCCGCGGCGCCGTCGCGCCATAGTCCCGCAACAGCTTCCAGATGTCCGCCTTCACGTCCTCCGCCAGTCCTTCCCGGGAAGGATTGCCCTCCCCCGTGCGGTCCCAGATGTGCAGCAGGTCCAGCGGCGTGCAACCTGCCCACGACTTTCCTTCCACGTCCGAGATTCGCGCGTTCACCTCCGCGCCCGCGTCAAGCAGCCGCCGGGCCAGCTCCAACCTCCCGTTCGCCACCGCGAGGTGCAGGGGCGTCCAGCCGGCGTCATCGGTAGAGCATACGTTCGCTCCCGCACCGATCAGCGCTTCGACGACTTCCAGGCGGTCCATATAGACAGCCGCGTGCAACGGCCGGTTCCCTGGCCCGAATACCTTGTGCCGGTTGGGCGCCTCGATGTCCGCCCCGTGCGTCAACAGCAGCTCCGCGATCTCTAGCGAAGGCGCCAGGTGTAGCAACGACCATCCGTCCTCGGTATACCCTGCCGCCGCCTTCGCATCCGCGCCCAGCAAGCGTGCCACACTCCAAGAGTCGCCGGACCCCACAGCGTCCACGAGTGCCTTCGGAGCAAAGCTTTCCGCCATTGCGCCTCGCATTATCGCCGTTTGCCGGTTTGCCGCCTACTCGCTATCCTTACCCCCGCCACTCAAACCTCTAATATCCAACCTCCAATCACCACCGAAGGAGCGCTCCAATGGCTCTTGTAGACGGCGGCGATCTCGTCGCCCGCGCGATTAAGCAGGAAGGCGTCGACACCATCTTCACGCTGTGCGGCGGGCACGTGCAGGCCATCTACGACTCCTGCATCGACGAAAGTATCCGCATGATCGACGTCCGCCACGAGCAGGTCGCCGGCCACGCCGCTGAGGGCTGGTCGCGGGCCACGCGGAAGTGCGGCGTCGGCGTCGTGACGGCAGGCCCCGGCGTCACCGACTGCGTCACGGCGATCGCCAACGCCTGGCACAACAAGTCGCCGATGCTGATCATCGGCGGCCGCTCGCCCCTGGCCCGTTTCGAAATGGGAGCGCTGCAGGACATGGACCACACGGAGCTTCTTCGCCCGATCACCAAGTTTGCCAAGTGCGTGCACCAGACCGAGCGCATCCCGGAGTTCATCGGGATGGCCTTCCGCGCCGCGCTCACGGGCCGCCAGGGCCCGGCCTTCCTCGAGATCCCGACGGACGTTCTCTTCCGCAAGGTCGAGGAAGAGTCTGCGCCAATGCCCAAGGCTTACCGGCCGCAGGGCAAGATCAACCCCGACCCGAAGGTGCTCAAGCAGGCTGCCGATGCCCTCCGCAAGGCCGAGCGCCCCGTCCTCATGGGCGGCTCCGCGATCTACTGGGCAGAGGCCCACGAAGAGCTGAAGCGCCTCGCCGAGCTGCTGAAGGCGCCGGTGTTCCTCAACGCGATGGGTCGCGGCTCGATCGCGCAGGACCACGCTCTGTTCTTCAACCGCTCCCGCCGCTCAGCCCTGGCGAAGGGTGATGCCATTCTTGTCATCGGCACGCCGATGGATTTCCGGCTCGCCTACGGCAAGCGGTTCAGCCCCGAGGCGACGATCATCCAGGTGGACAACGACCCGATGGAGCTCGGCCGCAACCGCGACGTCCAGATCCCTGTCGAGTCCGACACGAAGGCGTTTCTGCAGGCGCTGATCGGCGAGCTCGAAGGCGGCAAGTACAACCACGACGAGTGGCTCGGAGCGCTGCGAACCGAAGAGGACAAGACCCGCGGCCAGATGGAAGAGTGGATGGCCAGCGACCGCAACCCGATCCACCCCTTCCGCCTCTGCGCCGAGATCGCCACCTTCGTCGACGAGAACACCGTAGTTGTCGGTGACGGCGGGGACATCGTGTCACACGCCTCCAAGATCCTGCCCGTGAACCTGCCCGGCCAATGGTACGACCCGGGCCCGTTCGGGACGCTTGGCGTCGGCACCGGCTTCTGCATGGCGATCAACTCCGTCTACCCGAAGAAGCGCATCATCATGGTCAACGGAGACGGCGCTTTCGGCCTGAACGGCTTCGACTTCGACACCTTCGTGCGATTCAACATCCCCGTCGTCAGCATCGTCGGTAACGACCGCCAATGGGGCCAGATCGCGGTCGGCCAAAAGGCGATGTACGGCAAGGAGCGCACGGTGACGAGCATGCTCGGCGACAATTGCCGCTACGACAAGATCGTCGAGGGCATGGGTGGTCACGGAGAGTTCGTGACGGAGCCGGACCAGATCCGCCCGGCGATCCAGCGCGCGATCGACTCCGGGAAGCCGGCCTGCGTGAACGTGATCATGGACCAGGAGCCGCCGGGGATCATGGGCGGCTACGAATTCATGTAGCCGAGGGGACGGACTCATGCGTGACCTGTGGGACGCTCGACCAAAGGATGTCGGCCAGTGGCTGATGCTCGTCCCGAAGGCGATGGCCTATTCGCTGGCCGGGGTTTTCGCCGTGATTACTGTTATAGCGGCGATAGCAGGGCCGCTTGTTCTGATTGCCCTTGTGTTGCTTGGCGTGCTTGAGGCAAGCGACGTTATCGGGGACTAGATACTGCTGGCCGTCCTAGAACGGCAGGCCCTGGAGGCCTTGCAGGCCTTTGGCGGCGCTGATTTCGCCGGTGTGGATGGCGCACTGCATTCCGGCGAGGCGGAGGACGAAGGCGACGTCTCGCTTGCCGAAAAACGGCACCGTCAACTCACGTTCGAGCGCTGATTCGTCGAGCGCCTCGACGGTGGGCAGGCAGGCGCGGAGCTGAGCGGCGTAGTCCTGCATGTCGGCGAGCTTGATCTCGCCTTCGTGCTTCCAGATCTCGATCCAGTTGCTCGGTAGTCCGGCCTTCTGCGAGAAGGTCATCCAGACCATCGGCTTCTGCATCGCCATCAGGTTCATCCAGAAGTCGGCGGAGGCGAGGGTATGTGCGTGGAGGTGGTCGATGCGGTTGGTGGTGCCGTCCGGCTGGTAGGCGTACTGCTCGGGCGTGATGCCGGCAGTGACCTGATCGAGCCAGTCAAAGGCGTCAGCGATTCCGTCGGCGAGGAGTTTGGAGTTGTTCATGAACACACCTCCGCTGCTGGTGGTTGGTGGCTCGTGGTCGGTGCCCCGTGCCCGCCTCCCCGGGCGGACAAGGCTGAAGCCATGTCCCTACAGCGCCGATTATCGCAGGTCAGGCGTTCTTGCGGACGTACCAGTCGACTTCGACAGTGGCGACGTTGAGGCCGGCGGCGTCAGAGAGGTCGACCTGGACGGCGAACTCGGTCTTGCCGGCGTCGTCAAGGCGCGAGCGCATGGCGGCGGCGTCGCCGTTGATGCGCGCGGAGGCTGTTATAGGGCCGCGAGCAGGCTTGAGGTAGGAGATCCGGGCCGCTTTGGCGACGGGCGTGACGGACATGAGGACGTCTGCGATGAGGCCGGCGACGGCTGCGCCTGAGGCGGCTTCGGCGACCGCGTAGAGCGCGGCGGCGTGCTGCGTGCCGATGTGGTTCAACAGGTGCGGCGCCTCGGGCAGCACGGCAGTCGCGGCGCCGGGCTGGACTTCTGTGAGCTCGACGCCGACGTGTTTGGCGAAGGGCACGACGCTGCCGAGCATGGCGCGTAGCTGTTCGAGGTCCACTACTTGAACTCGGGTGCGGTGTCGATAACGGCCTTTACCTCGTTCATCAGACCGTTCCAGAAGAGCCAGGATGCCAAGATGAGAAAGAGGCCAGTGAAGAGGCGAGCCCAGAGCCGCGGCGTGAATCCTGTGTAAACCAACTTCGTCTCCGAATCCGTTTGCTGCAGTTTCACGGAAACCCCGATGAATGCATTCCGGACTACCTGGAAGTCGCGAAATGGCCCCTTGAAATCTTCCACGACGTACTTGCCCGCGAAGTGTCTCGCGAAGATCTCCTGGGCCTGCGCGGCCGTCAACTCCGGCTTGTAAGCGATCGTTGCAACGGCCATGGTCTAGACCGAAGCGTAGATTGCGTCGAACATGCCCTGCCAGCGCAGGTCGAGCATGATGTTGTCGACGATCATCTTGTTCATCGTGTAACCCATGCCGAGCTTCGCCTCGTGATCGCCGAGTCCGAATGAGCCGCCCATGCCCGGGTGGCCGAAGAGGGTGCAGTTCTTCGTAAGGCCGTACTCCGGCGCCTCCAGGAAGAAGCCGCGCCCAAAGCGCAGCGGCATGAAGAGCACCGCATCCTCACCGGAGGACTGCTCCTGGATAGCGTCGCGGATGGTGTCCTCGCGGAGGATGCGCACTCCGTTGACCTCGCCGCCACGGGCCAGCGCGCCGTAGATAGTGGCCAGCGCGCGAGCGTCGCCGTGGCCGTTAGCGGCCGGTACCTCCGCCGCGCGCCACTGGCGGGTGTTCATGTATGTCGGGTTTAGCATCGGCTCCGGCGTGATCATGAAGGCTTTGAATGTCATGGACGTCGGATCGAGGAATGCCTTTGTGAGGGGGTGATCGGGGTCCAGCACGGGCATCGGCGCTGGAATCATGTCGGCGACCCGCGGATCGAAGTGCTCCGGCAGGCCGATGTAGAAGTCGACGCCGAGCGGCCCGGCAACGTTCTCCTGGAAGTACTCGCCGACGGTCTGGCCGGTAACGCGGCGGATGACTTCGCCGTTGAGGTGGCCGAAGGTGACGGCGTGGTAGCCGTGACGCTCGCCGGGCGTCCACCAGGGCTTCTGTTTCGCCAGCGCCTCCACGAGCGGCTGCCAGCCGTAAGCATCGTCGCGCGGCAGCATGACGTCGACAGCAGGGAGACCGGCACGGTGCGAGAGGAGGTACTTCACGGGCAGTGATTCCTTGCCGTTCTGCGCGAACTCCGGCCAGTACTTCGCGACGGGCGCCTCCGGATCCACCCTGCCCTGCTCGATGAGCTGGTTCATGCAGAGGGCGGTCATGCCCTTGGTGGTGGAGTAGGTGTTGACGATGGTGTCGGAGTTCCAGGGACGTGTCCGCTGAGCGTCGGCAAAGCCGCCCCAGAGGTCGACGACCATCTCACCGTCAAGCATGACGGCGAGCGAGGCGCCGATATCGCCGTGTGAGTTGAAGTTCTCGGCGAAGGCGTCTTTGACGCGCTCGAAGCCGGATTTTACGATGCCTTGGATCTGTACGGCGGTAGTCATGGATCGCTCCTTGGTTCGTTTGTGGCAAGTATATCTGCCTTGCGGACTTCAGGCAGTCTAAAGACGCTGCAGCTACGTTCCTCGCACTCAGGCAGGTTTACGGGCGGAGAAGCGAAAGGACGGCCACTCGCTCTTCTCGACGTGCGCTTCGGTGAAGCCGGCGGCTTCGAGGCGGCTGCCGAAGGCGGCCGGATCGACGGCGACGCAGGTGTCCATGATGTGATAGATACGCCAGCGGAAGGTCGGCGTGCTGTCGGAGCCCGCGAAGACAGCGCCCGGTTTGAGAACGCGGAAGGTCTCGGCGAGGAGCCTGTCCTGGAGTTCGGCGGAGGGAACGTGATGGAGCATCGTGAGGGAGACGGCGCCCGAGAAGGAGTTGTCAGGAAAGGGCATTGCGGTGGCGTCGCCTTCGACGACGGTGACGTTGGAACCAGTCATGCGCGCCTTCAGCGCCTCGGCGAGCTTGTGGTCGATCTCGATAGCAGTGAGGCGAGCGGCCTGCTCGCGCAGCTTTTCGGTCGTGCGGCCGGGGCCCGGCCCGATCTCGAGGACGTCGTCGCCGAGTGAGATGTCCTTCAGTGTCCAGGGCATGATCCAGTCTTGAACGGCCTTGGCCCATCCGTCAGAGCGGCAGTAGATGCGGTGGAAGAGGTTCATGCGCGGGATTATAGCGGGGTTGTTGGTAGCTACCAGGCGACGGGCAGGGACGAGATGCCCCTCAGGGTGATCTGCGGCCGGTACGCCGGGAAGCCCTCGGTGGTGCGGTGGAGGTTGGGGAAGCGCTGGAAGAGGGTGCGGAGGGCAATCTGACCTTCGATGCGCGCAAGGGGCGCGCCGAGGCAGAAGTGAATGCCGTACCCGAAGGCGATGTGGCCGTTGGCGTCCCGCGTGATATCGAAGGTGTCCGGGTCGTCCGGAAACACCACCGGGTCGCGGTTGGCGGCGCCGAGCAGGAGCAGGGTGAACTGGCCTGGCTGTACGGTGTAGCCGCCAACCTCGGCGGCCTCGATGCAGACGCGGCCGTCGAACTGGACGGGAGGGTCGTAGCGGAGGACCTCCTCGACAACTTTCGGGGCGAGATCCCAGTCCGCCTTGAACTTTGCAAGCTGGTCCGGGTGCTGGAGGAGGCGGTAGATGCCGTTGCCGATGAGGTTGACGGTGGTCTCGTGGCCGGCGACTAGAAGAAGCGAGCACGTCGAGAGGAGCTCGCCCTCGGTGAGCTTGTCGCCCTCGTCTTCGGCGGCGATGAGTCCGGAGAGGATATCGTTCCCGAGCGACTGTCGGCGCTTGGCAACGAGCTGGCGGAAGTACTCGCGGGACTCACGGATGGCCCAGGCGCGGCGCTCAAGGACTTCCTTAGACGGTGGTAGGAGGTCGGGGTCGAGGGACTGAACGAGTACTTCGGACCATTCGGAGAACTGCGACTGGTCTTCCTTCGGGACGCCGAGCATCTCGCAGATCACGGCCACCGGAAGCGGATAGGCGAGGGCCGCGATCGCGTCCATCTCACCCTTGTCCGCGACTGCATCGAGCAGTTCATCGACGATCTCTTGCACGCGCGGTCGCAGAGCCTCGACAGCCTTGGCGGAGAAGGCCAGGTTTACGAGTCGGCGGAGGCGCGTGTGATCCGGCGGATCGAAGAAGAGGAAGGGGCGATCCAGATCGGAGACACCTTCGAGATCGGGAAGGGACTCGAAGCTCTGGTACGTGGCTGACTTGCGGTCGTCGCTGCTGAAGCGCTTGTGGTCTTTGAGGATCTGGATGCAGTCGGCGTGGCGTGAGAAGGCGGGTACGCCGAGCATCGTGATGTGCACCGGTTCTTCGGCCAAGAGGCGCCGGTAGATGGGGTAGGGATCGGCGCGGAAGGCCGGATCGAGGGGATTGAAGACGATGGGCTGTGTTGTCGTCATCGCTCGGCTCCTTTGGTTGCGCCCCCGCTGCTGGAAAGGGTAGCGCACACAGTATGAGCTTCTGTGATTGAGGTCACAAGGGGAATAGCCAGATGGTTTATTTGATGGCTGGTGCTGGTTTATGAACTGGGGAGGACGTTGAGATAAGTTGTTCGAGTCTGGAATCGAATGCGGAATCACGGGAGAAGGAAGTGCCGACTACCACCATTCTCTTTACTGATATCGTCGAATCGAGCGATTTGCTCTCAAGAGTGGGCGATCGGAACAGGCGGTGGCGCTCCTCTGTCGAGGCGATGAATGGCAAAATAGGCAGCTGATTGTGTTGACACGGGGAGTGTCAAGAGCAACCATTCAATGCATGGCTGATGCAACTCTCCGCGCCGAGAAAAACCTCGATGGACGCCACGCTTGGCGGGAGCGGAACCGGAACGCCGTGGTGGACGCGCTGCTGGACCTTTACCAGGAGGGGATAGCTCGGCCATCGGCCGAGGACATTGCTGCTCGGTCGGGGGTGTCGCGGCGATCGCTGTTCCGGTACTTCGAGGACATGGACGAGCTTTGCCGGGTGGCGATCGACCGTCAGATGAGCAGGGTTCAGCACCTGTTCGGGATCGAGCGGTTCGGTCAGGGATCGCTGGATGACCGGCTGGACGCGCTGGTGAAGCAGCGGATGCGCCTGTTCGAGGCGGTCGCCCCGGTGCGGCGTGTCGCGCGGAGCCGGGCGCTGATTCAGCCGATACTTGATGAGCAGCTGCAGAAGGACAGCGAGGTGATGCGCGGGCAGCTGGAGAGGCAACTGGAGCCGGAACTGGGTCGGATGGGGAAGGGTGAGCGGGCGCGGATGCTGGCCACCGCGGATGTACTGACGTCATTCGAGGCGTTCGACTTGATGGTGGCGCGGCAGGGGATGTCGGTGCGGGAAGCGGCAGCGGCGATGCGGGCGGGGCTCGAGGCGTTGCTGTCGCCGGCGAAATAGTCGTTGCAGCTATTGACACTGGGAGTGCCAAGTCTTACAGTTGGCGGCGTTTGGAGGGAAGACGCATGGAAGCTCCCGCGGAGAACACAGTCCGCTACGGACAGGTAAACACTGCGCTCATCAAATCGTGGCTGCGAATGGACCCGGCCGAAGACGGGCCATTCTGGGCGGTGAACCTGATGAAGTACCGGTCGGTGGCGGAGTACTCGGATGGGCGGGAAACCGAGCTGAGCGGGCGGGAAGCGGACGATGAGTACAGGCCGACTGAATCGCTGAAAGCGATCGGGGCGAGGATCGTCTTCGCAGCGGACGTCGACACGCAGCTGCTCGGGGACGAGACGAAGTGGGACCGTATCGGCGTGGTGCGATATCCATCGCGGAAGTCGTTCATCGAAATGCAGTCGCGTCCGGACTTCGTGGCGAAGCACGTGCACAAGGACGCCGGGATGGAGCGGACGATCGTGATGGCGTGCCAACCGATGACTTGGCCCGTGGTACCGGAGGACGCGCCCAAGCTAGCTGACGTCCCGCTTCCGGCGACGGATGAAGACGGGCCGGTGGTGGTGTTGCACGTCCTGAAGTTTGCCGAGGGAAATGGTATTGAGAAGATGGGCGAGTACACCGATGAAGCATCGAAGGTGGCCCTCCAGCACGGGGTAAGGATCTCCGGCTGGTTCACTTGCGAGGGGACGATTGTTGGAGACGGGCGGGTGTGGGACCAGGCTCGGTTCAACGCATTCCCGAGCAAGCGGGCGTTCATGGCGGTCGTCACGGACCCGGCACGTCTGGAAGCACAGAAAGCATACCGGGAGCCGGCGCTGGCCGACACGTACACCATGATCCTGCGGCCGCGAATAGACCGCCTGGCGGCATCGGTGGCCGGCTAGTGACGCGGGTCGACGAAATACCGATCGCGTACACCCCGCCCGGCGGGTGGAAGGGTGAGATGCCCGCGCCGATACTGGCGGGATGTTCGGAGCCGCTCGCTGACGGAGCGCCGGACCTTCGCGGGTTGTGGCAGGCGATCCGCGTGGAGAAGGACGGCGAGGTTCTGCGGGATCACAGGTTGAACCAGCATGTTGAGCGAGTTGAGCAGTGCGGGAACCGGGTGGTGGTAACGTCGGAAGGCGTGATCCATGACATGAGGGCAGATGGGACACTGGAAAACGGTGTGAATGATGTGGCGGGAAAGGACTACGATACCGCTATTCGCGTGGCCGCAGTGTTCTGCGAGGGACGCCTGGATTTGCACCCGTTCGGGGTGCAAAAGGGAAAGCCGCCCATGGTGACGCGAGAGATCGATGGTGAGCACATGATATGGAACTACGGGCCGTACAGAGTGACGATGCGACGCATCGAGGAAAGGTGACCGAATGAAAGCACTGCGAACCCCTGAAGACCGATTCAAGGACCTGCCGGGCTATCCGTTCGAGCCGCACTACGTGGACGTACCGGACGGAGAGGGCGGCACGCTGCGGATGCACTACGTGGATGAGGGGCCGCGAGATAGGGCGGTCGTGCTTCTGCTGCACGGAGAGCCTTCGTGGTCCTACCTGTACCGGAAGATGATCCCGCCGTTGGTCGAGGCGGGGCACCGCGTGATCGCGCCGGACCTTATCGGGTTCGGGAGGTCGGACAAGCCATCGGAGAAGTCAGACTACACGTATCAGAGGCACGTGGACTGGGTGACTTCATTCATTTCGCAGCTGGGGTTGAAAGATATCACTTACTTCGGCCAGGACTGGGGCGCCCTGATCGGCCTGAGGATCGTCGGCGGGCACCCGGAGTTGTTCAAGCGAGTGATCATCGGGAACGGCGGCTTGCCGACGGGCGACCAGGGGGCGAACGAGGCGTTCCTCCGCTGGCAGAAGTTTTCGCAGGAGTCCCCGGCGTTCGATATCGGGCGGGTGGTTCAAGGCGGGACAGTGACGACGCTGTCGGACGAGGTCGTAGCAGCTTACAACGCACCGTTTCCCGACGACAGTTACAAAGCGGGCGCGCGGATCTTTCCGACGCTGGTGCCAACGTCACCCGACAACCCGGCCGCTCCCGCTAACCGAAAGGCGTGGGAGAACTTGAGCAAGTTCGACAGACCGTTTCTCACTACGTTCAGCGATTCAGACCCGATCATGCGAGGTGGAGATCGGGTTCTCCAGAAGCTTATCCCGGGAACACAGGGCCAGCCTCACGTGACGATAGAGGGAGGTGGCCACTTCTTGCAGGAAGACAAGGGCGAGGAGCTGGCGAAGGTTGTCATCGAGTTCGTCAAGGGGACTTCGTAAGGCGTGGCGCTCGAAGTCGTTTTCCTCGGGACGGGAAGTCCGCTGCCGAGCGCGGACCGCTGCGGCGCCGGTCAACTGATGGTGGCAGGCACCACGAATGTGCTGGTTGATTGTGGATGGGGGTCGGCGCGAAAGCTACTTCCGTCGGCGGTGCAGCCTGCGCGGGTGGACACGGCGATCTTTACGCACATGCACTCCGACCACATCACCGACTTCCCGGATTTCATGTTCCTGCGCTGGGTGACCGGTGCGACGAAGCCTCTGAAGGTCTACGGACCGCAAGGAACGCGCGAGGTAATCGAGGCGTTCATGCTGGCGCTGCGGCAGGACATCGGGTTCCGGATCGCGCACCATGGCGAGAAGCTGCACCCGGACGCGATGAAGGTGGAGATTACGGAACTGCCGACGACGGCTGCGCCGAAGCAGTTCGCGGAGATCGGTGGGCTGGCGCTGGAGGCGTTCGAGGTGGACCACTTCCCGGTAGTGCCGGCGTTCGGATTCAGGGCGAAGTACGAGGGGAAGACGGTGGTTTTCTCCGGTGACACGAAGAAGTGCGGCACGCTGCTGGAGGCGTCGCGCGGGGCGGACATGCTGGTATGCGAGGCGCTGAACATGGCGATGCTGAACCGGACGATCGATTCGCTGAAGCCGAACGCTCCGCTGCAGGCGGGAAACCTCGAAGACGTGCCGAGCTATCACATCACAACGTTGGAGGTGGCCGAACTGGCGCGCGACGCAGGCGTGCGCGAGGTGGTGCTAACGCACGTGATCCCGACGATACCCGGTCAGGATGCCGCGGAGACGGCGTTCGTACAGGGGATGAGCGAGGCTTACGGCGGGACGATCCGCGTGGCGCGGGATACGATGCGGGTGACGGTCTAGCGCCTAGATGCCGTCGAGGATATAGGGGTCGAGGTCCGGGTAGTTCTTGAGGCAGGCGCGGCGCTCAGCGCGCAGCTTCTGAACCCAGGCGTGGTATTCGTCCATACGACCGAGCCGCTCGAATGCTTTTCGCGGCTGGAGCATGTCTTCGTCCTCAGTGGCGATGCCGGGGAGACGCTCCGCGACCTGGTAACCAAAGTCGAGGTCGGTGGTCCAATCGACGCCGCCTTCAGCGATGGCGTTGAGACAGGCGGAGGAGTGGGCGACGGTGATCTTCTTGGAGCCAGGGCCCTGATCGTCGACGATCCATCCGGTGTTCATCAGGTAGACGTCGATGGGGTGGGTGCGCAGGAGCTTGAGGAAGCGGTTGCCCTGGTAGTCATGGGGTAGCGGGAAGAATGGGTTGGTGCCGGGGACTCGGAGGGCTTTGCCCGCCTCATCCTTGCCGCCGGCGCTGGTGCCCTGGGTCTCGCCGAGCTGGAAGTATGCGGCGGCCTGCTGCTGGCTGAGCTTGGCAAGCGCGGGAACAACAGCACGAGCGCGGTTGAGGATGACAATCGCGGATACGGGAGGCAGGTCGCGAGCGTCGGCGTAGCGGCCGAGGGCTTCCAGCGGGAAGACGGCACGGCCGTTCTGCGTGAAGCTTTCGTTGAAGAAGTCGAGGTTGCCGTCCTGGTCCATGTAAACGTTTTCGAGGTAGGCGATCGGGCTGATGACGGCGCCGTAGATCTCAGGCTCGTGGTCGGGGTGAAGGGCAAAGGTCTTGGCGAAGCAGCCGTTCTCGGTGCCGTGGACGATTCCGCCTGGCATGAGGGCGATGAAATCGTCCTGGACAGGCTTTGAGTCTTTGCCTTGCCTGCGGAAGGTGGAAGTGGTCTTACCGGTCCCGGAGAGCCCGATGATAACGATGGTCTTGGGGCCCTGGGAGGTCTCGACGAGCTTAGCGCCGGCGTGCATGGGGAGACCGCCCTTGTCGTAGACGATCTTGTTCCACATACGGAGGCCGCCCTTTTTCGACTCACCGAAGTAGTCGGAGCCGAGGACGCGGGTGACGTTGTTTTCGAGGTCGACGGCGATACAGCGGTCGTTGGGGTAACCCGGCACTGCGAGACTGCCTGTGTATATGACCTGCACCTGCGGCTCGCCGCCTTCCCTCGGGAAGTAGAGGAACTTCTGCATGCCGGCGACGTTGGCGTTGTCCATCTCGATGGTGAGGCGGGCGGCGACCTGGACTTCAGGAGCGTTGGAGATGTAGCCGTCGATCGCGATCATCTCGTGGGTGGAGATGTAGGCTTCTTGCAGGGCGACGATTTTCGCGTACTCTTCGCGGGACATGGTCTGGTGACCGCGGTGTTGTTCAGGGTTGTCGGTAACGATGTAGGTTGAGGAGGTGGAGCGTGCGTCGACTCTCGTGAAGACGTCGTAGTTGCCGTAGACGGTGGAGTGGGCGTTGGTCATCTGGGAAGTGAACTGGCGGAGGTCTTTGTGAGAGGGGTTGTCGTAGGTCTTCGCTGCTACGGCGGATTCAGTGGTGCGTTTCTTGGTGACCATTCTGGTGTGCCTCCGGGAGAGTCTTGCGCCAGATTACTCCTGTTACCGTGGTGTTTCAATATAGATAGATCGAATCGATGCGGCAAAATTAGACAAATAATGCTGATATATATGACGAGTACGTTACGAGAAGTGTTTCGTGGTCGGCGTGTGGTTAGGCAAGGAGGGTTGCTGTCGGTGATGCGGCCGCCTGCGAGGGAGGACGTGAGGGGCGACGGCCAGGCGCCCTAACCCGCGCCTAGCTCCTTGAGCTTGGCTTCGGCCATGCGGATGGCGTATTTGAAGGCGCCGCGGGCCATGAGGGAGCGCTCGGATGCGGCGCGTTCCGTGAATAGGTCACGCCACAGTTCCCAGCCTTCCTTGTTGTTCGGGTCGCCCTTGCGGACGAAGTCGGCGAGGTGGCAGGCGAGTTTGATATCACCTTCAGCCTGGGCGGCGCGCGCACGCTCGAGGATGGGGGCAGCACCGACTGCGCCAGTGAGGGCTGCGGCAACTTCCTCGGAGTGCGCGGGAAGCATATCGGCGGGGTCGCCGTTCCACCAGCCGCCGTAGAGGCGGTAGACGTTGCGAGCGATGAATTCGGGGTGATCATAGATGGGCTGAAGCCAGGGCTTGTCGGTCGATGGCCAGTCGATGTCACGGATGATGTCTTCGAGCCACTTGCCGGAGTTCATTCCCTCCACCACCTGGTCGTGGATGGACCGCAACAAGTGGGCCGTTGAGAGCAGTGCTTCCTCGATGCGTCCCTGGCCGGACATCGCCGGTCCGTGTCCCGGAAGCAGGTGCTCCGGTTTCAGCGCGGCCATCTCTTCGAGTGCGTCAGCCCAGTCGCGTGCGTAGCGCTGCACCTTGTAAGGATTTCCGGCGTTCGGAGAGCACCAGACGAAAGTGTCGCCGGTGCAGATGATCTTTCTGTCGGGCTGCCAGACCCAGGTCTCGTCGTCGGTCTCGCCGCGCGAGTGGTGGAGCTCGAACTTGAGGCCGCCGACCATCATCTCCATGCCTGCGTCGCCGTACTCGATGTCGGGGTAGGTCCAGGGCGCCTGGGCGAAGGGCTGCGCGTCGGGCGGAAGGTTGAACTGGATGCGGTTGATGTTGTCGTTATGGTGCGAAGTGAGCTTGTAACGATCGAAGCGGGGGCGCACTAGCTTGTGCCCGATGATGTGGGGCCGGCGGTCGCCGCGCTCACGCGCTTCGGCGATGATCTTGTCGGCACCGGTGACGTGGTCGATGTGACCGTGAGTGTAAACGACGGCTTCGATGGGTAGTTGTGAGTAGTTGGCGCGGAGGTCCTGGAGCGCGCGTGACGTGAATCTCTCCTGCGCGGTGTCGACCACGAGAATGCCCGTCTCGCCGATGATGGCCGAGACGTTGCCGAGGGCCGGAATGAAGGTGACACCGTCGGTGACCCGCTTGGAGGGGCCAAGGTTGAAGAAGGCGGCCTCTTCTTCTGGACGACCGAGTGCAGTTGCGAAATCGAGTTCTGTTTGCTGCGTCATGGCTCTCTCCTTGCGTGCTGGCTAGTATACGAACGCTGGGTGGAACTTGGAACATGGAACATGGAACATGGGTACGTGGAGCACGACGTTCTTGTCTCGATCGAACCGATGTTTGGGAAGCAAGTCACCGCGGACTGGCTGGCGGCGATCGCTCGCTTAACGCTGGAGATGGAGAAGGCGGAGGGTTGCCAACTGAGCGTCGTGATCACCGGAGATGACCAGATTCTGGCGCTCAACCGCGAGTACGCGGGTGAGGATCACGCCACGGATGTCTTGTCGTTCTCGCTGAGAGAGGGTGAGGAGTTCGTTGCACCGGATGGGATGAACCGGCTGGGGGAAGTGGTGGTGTCGTATGAAACGGCGCAGCGCCAGGCAGTTGCTGGAGGTCACGAGGTAGACGAAGAGATCGCGCACCTGTTGGTGCACGGCGTGCTGCATTTGCTGGGCTACGACCACGCCGAGGCAGAGGGCGAGGAGAAGATGAGAGGCCGGGAACGACGAGTGCTGGGGGAGCTCGGGATCACGCCAAGGTATCCCGAAAGTGGTTAGAGGTTAGAAGTTGGGGGTCGCAGCGCCACCGTCCCCTGCAATGTGTCACCTGTCGCCTCTATAATGGCGGCGTGGCGGAGGTCCTTTATCGCAAGTGGCGCCCGCAGTCTTTCGCGGAGGTGGCTGGGCAGGAGGCGGTAACCCGCACGCTGCGTAATTCGATTGCTTCGGGGAAGCTGTCGCATGCTTACCTGTTTTGCGGGCCGCGCGGGACGGGGAAGACGACGCTGGGCCGGCTGCTGGCTAAGGCGGCGAACTGCGCGGTACCGATTGAGGGAGAGCCGTGCAACAAGTGCGAGTCCTGCGGCGCCTTCAACGAGGGGAGGGCGATCGACTTCGTGGAGCAGGACGCGGCTAGCCACAACAGCGTCGACGACATCAGGCAACTGAGGGAGAACGTGGGGCTGACGCCGATGGCCGGCGGGCGCAAGGTGTACCTGCTGGACGAAGTGCACATGCTCTCCAGCGCAGCTCAGAACGCGCTGCTGAAGACGCTTGAGGAGCCACCTCCGCATATCATCTTCGTGCTGGCGACGACAGAAGCGCACAAGGTGCAGGCGACGATCATGTCGCGATGCCAGCGGTTTGACTTGAAGCGGATACCAATGACGGCGACTGTTGCGCGACTCAGGTACATCTGTGAGCAAGAGGGCTTTGCGCTCGACGATGAGTCGCTGGAGGACATCGCGCGAACGGCGACGGGCAGCCTGCGGGATGCGGTGAACGCCCTCGAGCAAGTGGTTACGTACTACGGCAAGTCGCCTTCTCAGGAGCAAGTGCGAGAGGCGCTGGGGCTGACGGTGGACGCACGCAGCGGGCAGCTCGTCCAGTTGCTGCTGACAGGGGATCTGACGGAATCGCTGCGGCTGGCCGGTCGGGTGCGGGACGATGGAGTGGACATAAAACAGTTCAACAAACAGCTGGTGAGGTACCTGCGGGGGATGCTGCTGACGAAAGCAGGGGCGACAGAATCGCTGGAGTTGCCGGCCGAGATGGCTTCCGAGGTGAAGGCGCTATCGAAGGATGTACCCAGAGCCGAAATCATCCGGGCGCTGGGAACGTTCGGTCGAATCGACTTCAAGGAGGACACGTTGTCGTCGCTGCCGCTGGAGCTGGCAGTGGTGGAGTTCGTGTCGGCTATGCCTGAGGGCGCGACGGCCAGGGTACCGCGATCGCCTGAACCCAAACCTCAGCGCGAAGTCAAGGGGCCGGTGGCCGGTGAACCAAAGGCCGCCCCCGCCACTGTCGCACCAGAGCTGCCTCAGGCGAGGGTTACTGCGCCAGCGAAGGCTGCAGCGGTTCCGTCAGCTAACGGTGACGATCTACTAACCCGCGTGAGGACATCGCTGCGGGAGTCTGACAAGACGTTGGATGCGTTGCTGAACGGTTCCTGCGAGGTGGTATCGAGCGATGGGGAGCGGGTGGTGTTGGGGTTCTACCATACCTTCCACCTGGAAAGGGCGGAGTCGGGCGCGAATAAGGCTGGATTGGAGAAGGCGTTCTCGGAGGCGCTGGGCCGACAGGTCACGATTAAGCTAGAGCACATGCCCCGCGAGCCGCGTGGAAAGCCGAAGGGCGGACACCTCGTGGAAGCGGCCCGGCAGTTGGGCGCGAAGGATCGCCCGCGAGAGCAGCCGTAGAATCGTAGCGAAGGAGGGCGACAACGATGGCTAACCGAGGACCAGGCGGTGGTGGTGGCGACCTGATGAAGCAGATCCAGGCGATGCAGGCAAAGCTCGTCGAGGCGCAGCAGAAGCTCGAGGAAATGCATTTCGACGCGACGTCGGGCGGGGGGGCCGTTTACGTGAAGATGAACGCGCGTCCAGCGCTGTTGGAGATCACGATCAAGCCGGAAGTTGTTGATGCGGACGACACGGAGATGCTGCAGGACCTGATCATGGCCGCTATGAACGATGCCCTGGAAAAGGTGCGGACAGGGCAGATGCAGCAACTGGCGGGATTGGCTGGAGGGCTGAACATACCGGGGTTGAACATCGGATAAAAGAACGAGCCGCGCAAATCGCTCACCTGGTTGTATAATTCTTTCGTGCTTGCTGCGCTCGCTCCCGCAGGTCTGAATGCACTGCAGCTACGTTTCCCTGCAGGGGAGCGACGCTAGGATGGCTATGCAGGAACATATTCCGATCACGGCGGCGCCGCTGGCACGGCTGATCGAGGAGTTTTATAAGCTCCCTGGGATCGGGCCGAAGAGCGCGCAGCGTCTGGCGTACTACCTGCTGCGGATGCCGGGCGCAGAGGCACGCTCGCTGGCCCAAGCGATCCTCGAAGTCAAAGAGCGCGTGGTCCTGTGCTCGTCCTGTCAGAATGTGACGGAGAGCGATCCGTGCCGCATCTGCTCGAGCCTGGAGCGTGAGCGAACCGTGATCTGCGTCGTGGAGGAGCCGCTGGACATCCTGGCAATTGAGAGGTCTGGGTCGTACCGAGGGCAGTATCACGTGCTGCATGGGGCGATCTCTCCGATGGACGGGATCGGGCCGGAGGACCTGAAGATCGCGGAACTACTGACTCGAATGCGAAGCGGCGAGGTGACGGAAGTGATTCTCGCGACGAACCCAAACCTTGAGGGCGAAGCGACATCGATGTACCTGAGCCGCCTGATCTCGCCGCTGGGAGTGCGAGTGACGCGCCTGGCGCGCGGGTTGCCGGTCGGGGGAGACCTCGAGTACGCCGATGATGTGACGCTCGCGAGGGCACTTGAGGGCCGGCAAGAGATGGACGGCTGATGCCGCTTTCGGCACGTCTCTACAAGACGGAAGCGCTCATCCTGCGCCAGCGGAAGCTGGGCGAGGCGGACCGGATTCTGACGCTGTACACGCCGACGCTAGGGAAGATTGATGCGAAGGCGAAGGGCGTCCGCAAGACGACGACTCGCCTGGGCGGTCATCTGCAACCACTGAACCGCGTAGTTGTGCAGATGGCGCAGGGGCACGGCGCGGACGTGGTGACAGGCGTCGAGACACTGGACAGCTTCCGGCACATGAGGGAGGACCTTGACCTGCTGAGCCGGGGACTGTATGCCGCTGAACTGACGGACCGCATCACGCCAGAGCACGTACATTCGTTTCCGACGTACCGGCTGCTCTTCGATACGCTACGAAGGCTGGACGAAGGCGCGGGTGGCGACACGGCGCTGCGCTTCTTCGAGATGCGGTTGCTGGACCAGTCCGGTTTCCGGCCGGAGCTGGAGCGGTGCGTGGGCTGTAGCCGAGAACTGGAGCCCGTGGACAACTTTTTCGCGCCGGTGGCCGGGGGAAGTGTGTGCAGGGGATGCGTGCCGGGGCTTGCCGGGCGGCGGGCGCTGACGCCAAACGGGCTGAAGCTATTGCGCCTGATGCAACGCGGGTCGTATAACGATCTGGCGCGCGTGAAAGTGCCGATTGACCTCGCGGACGAGGTGGAGCGGCACCTGCGCAGCTACATCATCACTGTCCTCGAGCGCGACGTTAACGCGGCTGCTTTTATTGAGCGGCTGCGCCGCGACGGCGCCCGGGCGGCAGTCGAAGTCTGACAATGCCGATTTACGAGTACTACTGCGAGAAAGACAACAGGGTCTTCGAGGCGCTGGGTTCCATCGCCAGGTCGGACGCTCCTGCCAAATGCCCGAAGTGCAGCGGCTCGGCGTACCGCATCATGCCGACAACATTCTCATCGCTGTCTCGGGTCAAGGGGCTGAAGGAACGAGTGCCCTTCCACCACCACCCTGTGCGAAACGAGACGGAGAAGCGCACGATAGCGCCAGTGAAACCGCAGACTAAGTCCTCACGTAACACCCGAGGGAAAGCGACGACGAAAGCGAAGAAACGCTAATGCCTCTCTACGAGTACTACTGCCAGCATTGCCACGGCATCTTCGCTGAGATCCGGCAGATGCGCGATGCATCAGCAGACGCGGCTTGTCCAGAATGCAGCCGCGAGGCGCCTCGTATCATGTCATCGTTTACCGCCTTCACGATGCGGGACGGTTACCCGCGCAAGATCCCGGACAAGGGTACGTACTGGCACATGGGGAAAGAGGTAAAGAAGCGGGCGCGGCGGATGAAGGGTCACCAGCACCCGGAGCTAGTAAAGCCGGAGCCGGTCCGCAAGCCGAGCAAGTCTGACCGGGAGCGGATGGGAGAGACGGCCGCGTCGAAACGTGGGGACCTGTTGTACCGCGACAAATGGGGGATTAATCAGCACGGCTTCCGGAGCGTGAAGGCGAAGAAGACCAAGCCGGAGCGAAAGACGCTCTAGCCGCTAACTGCGGCGTTCGAGAATGTACTCGGCGAGGGAGGCGAGCGTGCGGCGGTCCGCGTTGTCCGGCAGTGGCGCCAGCGATTCGACGGCGCGGCGGGAGAAGTCGCGGGCCATGTCGAATGACTCGTCGAGGACGCCGGAGTCCATCACTGCGGCGATCGCATCAGCGAGCGCGGAGTCGCTTGGCTCATCGAAGTAGCGGGTGATCGCGTTCGATTGGGGCAGGCGTTCCATCAGCAGGAATGACGGGAGCGTCAGCGTTCCCTGCATGAGATCGCTCCCGACGGGCTTGCCCATCGCTTCGGGGTCGCCGGAGAAGTCGAGGATATCGTCGACTATCTGGAAGGCCATCCCGAAGTTGTAGCCATAGTCACGGAGGGCCTCACTGTAAGCTTCCGGCTCGCCGCCGACGATCGCCCCGCCTTCGCAGGCAGTGGAAAACAGCGACGCTGTCTTGCCATTAATGCGTGCCAGATAATCGCGGATCGTCTGACGGCTGTCGTAAGCTGCCATATCCTGGCGGATCTCGCCTTTCGCCATAATCATCAGCGTCTGCGAGAAGAGTTTGACGACGCGGAGGGAGTCTGTCCGGACGACCTGATCTGCGGCATGGGCAAACAAGAAGTCGCCGAGCATGACAGTGGTGGAATTCTGAAAGGCGCTGTTGACGGTGGGACGGCCGCGACGGGTGTCGGCGTTGTCGATCACGTCATCGTGGACGAGGGTGGCCGTGTGCAGCAGCTCGACCGACGCTGCGAGCGGGACAAGGCGATCAAGCTCGTAGTCTCCAAAGCGCCCGGAGAGTAGCACGAGTCCGGGGCGCATGAGCTTCCCGCCACCTGCCAGGGCAATCCGCAGCATCTCACCCAGGGGGCCGTAGTCGACCTGCCTGATTTCCTCGAAAACGGCTTCGACCCTCTGGAGGTCGTCCTGTACGGAGCCGTATAGGGAGACGGTTTTCACTGGGCCGCCTTGGTCACGCCGGTAGGCTCGCCGATATCGCCTAGGCCGAAAAGCCACGCAGCCGTGGTCGCTGTTCTGTCACACACCTCCGCCAGTGTATCCCCCCTGAGTTCTGCGATGAACTTCGCCGTGTCGGCGACGTAGGCTGGCTCGTTGCGTTTCCCGCGCATGGGCTGTGGAGGGAGATAAGGTGCGTCTGTTTCGACGGCCATCCAGCGCAGCGGAATGCCAGCAGCGACGGCTCGAAGCCGCTCGGCGTTTGGGTAAGTGACGGTTCCCGCGATGGAGATGACGAAACCCAGCTCGATGTAGCGAAGGGCCAGCGGGAGGTCGCCGGCATAGCAATGCATGATGCCGAGCGGCCGGTCGCGCGGCCAGCCGGCGCGGGCGGCGGCTTCGTACTCGGCGATGACATGATAGGTGGCTTCATCGGCATCGCGGGAGTGGATCACAACCGGGAGCTTGAGGTCGCGGGCGAGATCAAGCTGGGCACGAAAGGCACGGTCCTGCTCTTCGCGCGGCGACAGGTTGCGGTAGAAGTCGTATCCGATCTCGCCGACGCCGATCACCCTGGCCGAGTCAGCCATACGGGTGAGTTCATCGATGTCCTTCGGACGAAGGTCTTTAGCGTCGTGAGGGTGGACGCCGATGGTGGCGTAGACGTTCTCGTATGAGTCGGCGATCTCAATCCCTCGTCGGCTGCTCTCCATGTCGTAGCCGATGGTGACCATCGCCGTAATGCCGGCCTCGCTCGCTCGGGAGATGACGGCATCGACATCAGACTTGAACTTCTTGTCTTGCAAGTGGCAGTGCGAATCGACGAGCACTAGACGCCAAGCCTTGCTTCTTCCGCCTCGATGATCTCGTGGTCGAGCTTGCGGAACAACGGCTGGGATTCGGCGAGCGGCTGGCCTCCGCGCGGGACGGTCAGCGTCCAGCCCGCCGATTCGACGGACCCTTCGCTCCCCAGGTACCCATGTAGCTTCTGGCTGGTGAAGGGGAGGTAGGGGTAGAGGGCGGTCTTGATGCCGCTGATGGCTGCGATTGCTGTGAATAGCACGGTGGCGCAGCGACCACGGTCTCCCTTGAGTAGCTTCCAGGGTGCGTTGTCTTCGACGTACTTGTTGGCTTCACGGGCAGCGGACATGGCGGATTCGAGACCAGCGCGGAAACTGCAGGCGGCGATGTACTTGCCGGTCTCGGTGATGGCGCGTTCGGCCTCAGCGATGAGTGTCTTATCCGCGGGATTCAATTCGCCGGGTTCAGGGACCTTTCCGTCGAAGTTTTTGTAGGCGAAGGTGAGGACCCGGTTCACCAGGTTGCCCCAGGTGGCGACGAGCTCGTCGTTGTTTCGCTGGACGTAGCCGGACCACGTGAAATCAGTGTCGGCGGTCTCCGGCATGATCGCAGCGAGGTAGTAGCGAAGCGGATCGGGGTCGTAGCGCCCGAGGTAGTCGGGCAGCCAGATGGCGAGGCGCCGGCTAGTCGATATCTTGCTGCCCTTGATCGTGAGGAACTGGTTTGCAGGCACATCGTAGGGCAGGATATATGGCTCGCCGGACGCTTTCCGGTACCCCATAAGCTGGGCCGGCCAGATGAGGGTATGAAACCAGATGTTGTCCTTGCCGATGAAGTTGTACATCTTGCAGGACTCGTCCTGCCAGAAGTCGCGCCATCGTTCCGGCTGTCCGATCTTCTCGGCCCACTCGATGGCCGCCGAGAGATAGCCGATGACTGCATCGAACCAAACGTAGATTCGCTTCGACTCGAAGCCTTCGAGGGGGATCGGCACACCCCACTCTATGTCGCGAGTGATCGAACGGTCGCGGAGACCGCCGCCGGTGGTCGTTGTGCTGATCGAGAGGTTGAGGACGCCGCGTTTCCAGTGCTCTTTATCGGTCTGGAGCCAGGTTCGCAACGGCTCGTTGTAAGCGCTGAGTTTGTGGAAGAAGTGCTCGGACTCGCGGATCTCCGGTGTCGACCCGTCGAACTTGCAGCGTGGGTTCTTGAGGTCGATCGGATCGAGGGGGTTGCCGCAGTTGTCGCACTGGTCACCACGCGCGTCTTCGAAGCCGCAGATGGGGCAGGTTCCCTCAACATAGCGATCGAGGAGGAAGCGCTGTTCGATCGCGCAGAATGGCAGGTCCATCTTTCCGAGGTAGATATCGCCGATTTCCATAAGCTTCAGGAACATGTCCTGGGTCACGCGGTAGTGGTTTTCCGTGGCGGTGGTGGTAAAGAGATCGAAGCTGATCCCGAAGCGCTGCCAGCAGTCCAGGAACTGCCGGTGATACTCGTTCGCGACCTCGGCCGGCTCGCGGCCCTCTTCGCGTGCGCGAACGGTAATAGGAGTGCCGTGGAAGTCGCTTCCGGAAACCATGAGGACTTCGTTTCCGGCGGTCCGGTGATAGCGAGCGAATATGTCAGGAGGTAGGTACGCTCCCGCTATGGCGCCGACATGCAGAGGCCCGTTGGCGTACGGCCAGGCGACGCCGATGAAGATTCGTTCGGGCATTTGGGCCGATTGTACCCCGCGCAGCTGCTACGTCCCACGCGACGAGCAGCGTGCCTTATTTCTCGACGATCGGCCCTTCGAGCTCTATCGCGAGGGCGTAGGAGCGGCGGCGGGGAACGCGGAATTCCCTTGCGACCCTGGTCGCGGCGTCGCGGGCGGAAATGCCCTGTTCTCGCAGGTTGCGGAGAGCGGCGCGGAGGTTTTCGTCGTCGACTTCGGGTTCGGCGTCCGTGTCGCCTTCGATGACGAGCGTGAACTCGCCGCGTGGTTCCGTGAAGTGCGCGATCGCCTCCGAGATGATGCCACGGAAGACCTCTTCGTGGAGCTTCGTCAGTTCGCGGCAGACGGCAATGCGGCGGTCCCCCAGGGTGGCGAGGGCGTCGGCGAATGCTGCCCGCACCCGGTGCGGCGACTCGAACGCGACGATTGTCCCGCGATATTCCGCGACGGATTCCAACAGACGGCGGCGTTCGGCAGTGCGGCGGGGGAGGAAGCCGAGGAAAGAAAAATGTCTTAATGGGAGACCGGAGGCAGAGATGGCGGCGATTACGGCGGCCGGACCAGGGATGGGCGAGATCTCGTGGCCGACCGCGAGGGCAGCGACGGTTAGCTCGTAGCCGGGGTCGCTGACGCCCGGAGTGCCTGCTTCGGAGATCAGCGCTACGTCACCGGTCTGGAGGGCGCGGAGGATCTGTGGTGTGCGCTGGGCCATATTGTGCTCGTTGTAGGAGACGACCTTCGCACTAATGTCGTAGTGCTTCAGTAGCGTGCGTGCAGTGCGGGTGTCCTCGGCAGCTACGAGAGGGACTTCTCGGAGGACGCGGAGCGCGCGCAGGGTGATGTCTTCGAGGTTGCCGATGGGCGTGGCGACGAGAAACAGGGTTCCCATGACGATAATTTACATGGAACCCTCCTAGCGCGGTCGGAGTGTTCCTGGCCCCGCAGGTCGTTGCTCCGTCTCGTGGATAACTTGTGGAAAACGCTAATGGCAGTACGCGGTTGACTGCGTTCTGGACCGAGCGATACACTGACTAAAAGCCCCACGTCCCATTCCGGGGACGACCATACCCGCAAGGGTGCATACCGAGGCGAGGTGTTATGAGTTTAACAGCTGCGTTTAAGGAATTACGACCCGCCTACGGGTTCGACGAAGTTGCCATTGTCCCGGGCAATACGACGGTCAACCCGGAACTCGTCGATGTGCATTTCAGCATAGGCCACATCACCTTCAACCACCCGATCCTCGCCGCCGCGCTCGACGCTGTCGTCAACCCGCGGTTCGCGATCGAAGCCAGCAAGCGCGGCTGCCTCGCGGTAATGAACCTGGAAGGACTGCAGTGCCGCCACGACGACGCCGAAGCAGCGATCCAGGAAGTCGTGAATGCATCGCAGGATGATTCAGCGGTGGCGATTCAGCGGCTGACTGCGGCGCCGTTCAAGGAAGAGCTGATCGGGCGGCGCGTGCGCGAGATCAAGGACGGCGGCGGAGTGGCCGCCGTTTCTTGTACCCCCGCCAACACCAAGAAGCTCGCTCCGATCGCCGTCGACGCCGGCGCGGACATCTTCGTCGTGCAGTCGACGGTCACGACGGCGCGGCACATCTCCAAGTCACCCACAGGTCTCATCTTCGAGGACCTGATCTCGAACATCGGGATACCGGTGGTGGTTGGTAACACCGTCGGCTACCAGGCGACGAAAGAACTAATGGAGTGCGGTATCCATGGCGTGCTCGTGGGCGTTGGCCCCGGCGCAATCTGCACTTCGCGCGAGGTGCTTGGCGTTGGCGTGCCGCAGATCACGGCCACTATCGAGTGCGCCGCGGCGCGTGATGCACATTACCGCGAGACCGGTCGCTACGTACCGATCATCACCGATGGCGGGATGCGCAACGGCGGCGACGTCTGCAAGGCGCTGGTCGCCGGCGCGGACGCGGTCATGCTGGGCACGGCCTTCGCGCGGACGGAAGAGGCGCCGGCGAAAGGCTACGCCTGGGGCATGTCGACCGGCCACGCTGCTCTTCCGCGCGGCGTGCGCATCCACCCCGGCGTCGACACGACGCTCGACCGCCTGCTCTACGGCCCGACGTCGCGCACGGACGGGACGGAGAACCTGGTGGGTGCGATCGAGACTTGCATGGGCATGGTCGGCGCGACCAACATGACGGAATTCCACGAGGCGGAGCTGATCGTGGCGCCGAGCATCAAGACGGAGGGTAAGGTTTACCAGCTAGCCCAGTAGGGCACTCACAAGTCACCACCGTCAAAAGCTGATACCACGAACTGCGCTATCGATGGCAGGGAACTGCTTTGATTTGAAGTCCGCAAAGCCGTTGCGAATTTTTTCCGTAAGCCAGCGCGCGTCGGTTCTGCGAGCCTTAAACTCATCAATCGTGCCGAGACTCTTCCGGAAAATCCGACTGTAAGTCAGCGTTTGCTGCCCGCGGCCAGTAAACCAAGGTTTATCGCGAAGCTCATGCCAAATTTGCCCACGAACACTTTGGTCTCCAGGCTGAATTTCTAGACTCAACGCGACTGTCGGGGGGCGGTTCATGACCATAAACGAAAGGATACGTCCAGACTTCCTCGTCCCCTTCATCAGTGCAGGTGCAGTCCACGTTTTAGGGGCGAAGTGAATGTAGGTCTTGGTAGTCTCCGTGAGCAGTTCCATCTGGGGATCCGCTTCGATGGCTTCCCGGACGGCGTCGTAAATTATGCTTGCCGGATTGATTGTTGAAGCGGGGTTGCCCGGGCTGGCAGTCCCAATCTGTAGCAGTCGCTTCAGCACGTCGTTCGGGGACTTGTCGACGAATGGATGGGCTTGTCGTTCCAGCGCTGCGTACACAGCATCATCAACTTCGATTGTTGGACTCAAGTCGACACCTCCTAGATAAGTACCTAAGCAGCAGCCTAGGTCATAGCCTATGCTATACGGAGAACTCGCCGATGTCAAGGCCAGGCGCGAGCCGACTGAAAGGGAGTTAGGTGGACGTTGAGTCGTTGGGGTTGCTTGGACCGAGGTCTGAACCTTAGTCGAGGAGGGCGCCCCCGAAAACGACGAGGCTCCTAGCTAACCCCGCCCCAAACCCTTCAAGATATCCGCTTTGTGCTCGTCCCAGTGTTCCCGCGGGCCGCGACAGGCTGACTCGATCGTGTAGGCGGCGCCGTAGATCTTCGTGGTTTTCTGCCATTCGTCGTCCTTCACGCCGTCCAGCAGGGCTAGGAGCGCATTGGTCGCCTTGTCGTACTGCGTGCGGACGCTTTCCGGCGTTGCGCCACGTGAGCGGAAGAGAGTAATCAGCCTGTTGGCAGGGTCGATCAGGAACTGCGGAGGGTTCGGGCCCTTGCCCTTGCGGCAGTAACCTATCGCCTGGCTGAAGAACTCGGCTCCGAAGCCGAGATGCCACATCAGGTTGCCGACGGTCCAGGCAGGATTTGCGGTCTTCGTTTTCCAGTCGTCGGCGGAGAGTGAGTCGAGTAGCGAGTTGTATTCGCTGCGGACGGCCTCGATGTCGGCGCGTACGGCGGCGCGGTCTACTGCGGTGGTGGCTTCGGCCATGGCTCGCTCCTTTCTCCTGGATTCTGGGCAGCATTCTCGACGATGGGGCGATTGTTTACAAGCGGGTTGCGAGGTGGTTGCTCGGCCTCGATAGAATGTGTGCGGTCAATCTAGAGAAGGAGGCTTAGCAATGCCCGTAATGATGGTGATGAGGTGGCCCGGCGTGTCGAAAGACCAGTACGAGAAGGTCAGGAAGGCCACGAACTTCGAAGGGGAGTTTCCGCAGGGGGCCATGTTCCACGTCGTAAGCTTCGGCGACGGAGCGATGCACGTGACCGACATCTGGGAGTCTGAGGCGGACTTCCAGCGCTTCATGGACGAGCGCCTGGGCGGTGCAGTGGCCGACGCAGGGATCACGACACAACCTGAGTCAGCGTTCTACCCGATGCACAACTGCTTCAACCCGCGCGTCGGGATGAGCTAGAGCCAGCTCGCCAACGGACGATCAAAGGGGAGGGCTTCTTCGCCCTCCCCTTGCTTTGCTGGGCGGTATTGAGGCAGCTGCTAGACGGCTGGCGTCGGAGTGTCTGTTGGCGGCTCCGTCGGCGTGGGCGTGTCCGCCGGCGGCGTCTCAGTCGGCGTTGGTGTAGGCTCGCCGGTTGGTTCCGGAGTGGGAGTTGGAGTCGGCGTCAGTGTTGGAGTCGGCGTGGGCGCGCCGTTCCGCAAAGAAAAGGGTAGAGCGATGCCGCTGAGAGCGGCGTTAAGGCGCGGTGGTGATTGCGTCTTAAAGCGGGCTGTATACGTAAGTTGTCAAGTCAGGGGTAAAGCTATAGACTGCACGAACGAATGAACAGTTTTGTGCGAAAAGTTGCGATCGGTGGCGCCGTGGCCTTGCTGGCGCTGGGAGCCATTGCCTTTGCAGTGGCCGACTATGACTCGAGTGACAACGGTGGTCCCGCCATTGCAGAAAACGAGGAGAACGAGGCAACGCCTGTGGCAACAGCTGAGCCTAGCGACTCCGACGAGGCTACGCCAACGCCTGAAGCTGCGGTTTCCCCCGATTTGGCAGAGCCGAACGACGCAGAGATAGCAGGAGATGCGGGGACGACTACCGCCCTGAACCCGGCGGGGCACTGTGTGGCCCTGCCGAATACCTCGGATGTAATCCAGCATCCCGAGAAACACACCAAGTGGACGATCACCGACTGCGAGCCCTCGGATGAGGAGATACCGGACCTCGAGGAGCCAGACGAAGGCGCGGGAGACGACGATGGCGGGAATGGGCCGGTGGAGAAGCTTCCGGCGATGAACCCGGCGGGGAAGTGCAAGAGTCTGCCGGTAACTTCGGATATCGTTCGCCACCCGGAGAAGCACCCGGGTTGGGTGCTGGGCGACTGCGGAGAGCCGGAAGAAGACTAGCTTAGAGCGACATCGCCAGCTGGCCGCGCTGGGCTGAGGCGTGGCGTTCGCGGTGGTGACCTTCGCCGAAGCCATGGCGGGCCTTCACCTTGTTGACCAGGGCGATGACTTCGCGGGTGTAGTCTTTCGGCGCATATGGGCCCCGGTAGTAGCGCTCGTACTTGCCGGCCAGGTGCGGGTACGCCTCGCGCAGGGTAGGCATGAACCACTCTTTCGTGCCGGGCTTCAGGAAAAGCACGTTCGGGGCAACGAACGATGCGCCGTGCTCCTTCGCAGCAACGACGATCTCTTCGATGTGACGTTCGTCGTCGGTGAGGCCGGGGATGATCGGCGCCAGCATCACACCGCAGCGGACTCCGGCGTCGCTAATAGTGCGGACCACCTCGAAGCGCTTCTCCGGCCTCGCGGTGCCCGGCTCCATCTTCTTCCAGATCTTCTCGTCCAGCGTGGGGATGCTGAAGGCGATCTCGGCGTCGGTGACTTCGGTTAGTCGTCGCCAGATATCGAGGTCACGGACAACGGCAGGCGACTTCGTGAGCATGTGGACCGGCTGCGCGAAGTCCACCATAACCTCCAGCAACTTGCGCGTGATGCCGTACTTCAGCTCAGCCTGCTGATAGGGATCGCATGCCGTGCCAAGGACGATCAGTTCGCGCTTCCAGGATGGCCGTGCCAGTTCGCGTCGCAGGCACTCGGCAGCGTTGGTCTTGACGACAATGCGCGACTCGAAATCGCGGCCGGAGTCGTAGCCGAGGTACTCGTGGGTGCCGCGCGCGAAGCAATAGACGCAGGCGTGCTGGCAACCGCGGTAGGGGTTGATGCTGTAGGAGAAGGCCATGCCGGGCGCGACCGTCTTGTTGATGATGGTCTTGCACTCGATCTCTTCAAACGTGATCCCTGAGGGCATGGCGACAGAGTAGAACACCCGTTCTACGCTGTCAAGAGCCTGGTGGCTATATCCGATTCCTCCAGATGCCAACGTGTTCGAAGCGCATGGGCACGTCGACGAGGATGAATTCGCTGGGCGCAGTGGCCCGAATCGTGAGCGACCCCTGGTCGGTGACCTTCGCAGCGTCGCCTGTGGAGACCGTTTCGGAGTCAAATGTCGCGCTTCCTTCGATGAGGTAGGCATAAACGCCCCGGTCCTCACTAAGCGCGTGAATGACCTCGACGTTGGCGGCCAGAGAGGCGATGTACACCGTCGCGTCCTGGTGCACCTTGACGACTTCGCCGCCTCCCGGGCCGATGACTTTGAGCAGGCGGTCGGTACGGTCCTCCTTCGTGAAGACGCGCTGCTCCACGCCTGGTGTCAGATTCGGAGTGTCCGGCAGGATCCAGATCTGAATGAAGCGCAGCGGTTCCGTCCTGGAGGCATTCTGCTCTGAGTGGTAGGCGCCGGAACCGAGCGTCATTCGCTGCACAGAGCCGGCCGGAAGCGGACCGTAATCGCCGCCAACGTTGTCCTCGTGGCCGAAGAGTCCCTCCACTGCGTAAGTCAGACCTTCCACATCCCGGTGAGGGTGCATCGGCCAGATGGCGCCCGGCACGAGACGGTCGTCGTTGAAGACGCGCATCGCGCCGAAGTTGTCGTTCTCTGGGTCGCTGTAGTCGTCAAAAGAGAAGTGCCAGCGGGCGCGGAACCAGCCGCCCTGCTTGTCGTGGATGTCCTTGTCGCGTCGGATCTTGATCATCGGGCTACAACCACCGGTTTGCTTTATACCACTCATACGTCAGCTTAGCGCCTTGGCGGCCGAGCACCTTCGGCCGCCAGCCGAGGTCATCCCGCAGACTCTGGGCGTCGCAGACCCAGGCGTCCTGGGACATCTCGCGCACCTTCTCGCGGTCGAAGATGACCGCGCGGCGCGTGATTGCGCCAAAGATCTCGCTGCCCAGCGCGGCCGCATTGTAGGCGAAACGCGGCGTCGGCAGCATGAACATCTTCTTGCCGGTCGCCTCCTCGATATGGGCGAGCATGTCTCGCCAGGTGTAGACTGCGCCATCCTCCGGGTAGTACACGCGGCCACCGATGTCGGCTTCGGCTGTGGCGGCAAGGAGCACGGCATTTGCGCAGTCAGGGCCGTAGATGAGGCAAGTGCGGTTGCTGCCACCTTCGAGCAGCGGGGCGATGCGCAGCTTCGAGAGCTGGAAGAACGGCAGAAGCGCGGGATCACGCGGCCCGTAGATGGCGGGAGGACGGAAGATGACAGTCCGCTTCGCCAGTGGCGAGTTGCGGACGGAGATCTCGCCCCCGAGCTTCGAACGCCCGTAAGCGGTGATTGGTTTGGGCTCGGCGTCCGGTGGACGAGGGCGTCCGTCAGCGCTGGGACCCTGAGCGGCGATGCTGGAGATAAGGATGAAGCGCTTGAGGTCTGGGTTGTGCTTGGCGATGGCGCGCAAGAGGTGCGTTGTGCCGTGAGCGTTGACGGAGGCGAACTCCGCCTCGTTGCGGGCTTTGATCAGGCCTGCAGCGTGGACCACCACGTCGATGCCGGTGACTGCAGCGGGAAGCGAGTCTGGATCTGTGACGTCACCGATCGCTTCTTCATGCGGGAACTGGAGGAATGCGCGGCTGCTGGTCTTGCGGAGGAGCGTGCGCACCTGGTGGCCGGCGTTGGCGAGTACCTCCGCGATGTGCGAGCCGAGGAAGCCGCTGGCGCCCGTGACAAGTACTCGCATCAGAGAGGCTTCTCGTAGATGCGGTAGGTCTTGTAGTGGTTGGCACCGACTTTCTTGATGACGGAGTTGATGAGGCCGTTGTCCTCGAGAGTCCAGCTAAACTCGGCCCATTCATAGCGGCGCTCTACGGCGGCGCGATAGATCTCGTCGCAGAGGAGGTAGGTGAGCCCGGCGTACTGGCGCGTGCGAAAGTCCTTGCCGACGCCGAGAAGCAGCAGACGTCCGCTGCGCGGTCGGCGGACCTTGAGGCGCCAGAGGAAGCGCAACCAGCCGAAGGGAAAGAGGTGCCCGTTGAGCGGCTGCTGCGCCCAGTAGTAGTTCGGAATCGCGAGTGCCATCGCTGCAGGGACTCCGTCCACTTCGACGATAGGGACGATCGCGGGGTCGACGATCAGTCGCAGTTGTTTCGCGATCTCATCCGCTTCTGCCTGAGTGGCCGGGACGAAGCCCCAGTTCTCGCTCCAGGCGTCGTTATAAAGACGCAGGACGGTCTCGTACTCCTGGCGAAAATCCTTGATTCGGGCGCGGCGGACCTTCACATCGGTCCGCGCGCGCAGGTCCTGCACCATCTTGAACGGGAGCCCGGGCGGGACGGGTTGGCTTTGCCATCGCCAGGCGAGAAGGTCTTTGACCTTTGAATAGCCGGCCGATTCCAGCAACGGAAGGTAGTACGGCTGGGTGTAGGGCATCAGCGGGAGCGGCGGATCGTCGAATCCCCAGGCAAGCAGGCCGACTTCGCCGTTGACGGAGAAGTTCAGCGGCCCGCGGATGCGACCCATACCGCGTTCTCGCAGCCAGGACTCTGCCGCAGTAAGCAAGGCTTCTGCAATCGCCGGATCGTCTTCTGCTTCGAAGAACCCGAAGAATCCCACGTTCTCATTCCAGTAGCGGACGTGCTCACCGTCCACCTGGGCGGAGATCCGCCCGACGACACGACCATCTTTGCGCGCGAGGAATAACTGCACCTGCGAGTGTTGGTAGAAAGCGTTCCGCCTGGGGTCAAAGCGCTCGTTCTCCGTGAGGAAGAGGGGCGCGATCCAGTTGGGGTTGCCCTTATAGAGATGCCATGGAAGGTGGATGAAGTCTCGGAGATCACGCCGCGACTCGACGGGGGAGACCGTGATGCTGGTGGCAGGGGGAGCGCTAAGAGATGACACCCAGCTGCTTGCCAACGAGCTGGAACTTTTCGAGGGCGCGTCCGATGTGCTCTTCAGTGTGCGTGGCCATGCAGCTCGTGCGGAGGATGGCCTCGCGCATGTTGACCGCGGGGTAGATGGATGGGTTCACGTAGACACCCTCGGCCAGGAGCTGCTTCCAGAAGATGACGGTGCGATACTCGTCGCCGACGTTTACGGGGACGATCGGTGTGCCTGAACCGCCTGTGTCGAAGCCCATGCTCTGCAGGCCTTCGCGCCACATGTCGCCGTTGCGGCGCAGCGTCTCGACCATCTCTGGGTTGCGTTGTAGAACATCGAGCGAGGCCATTGCTGCGGCGGTGGAAGCAGGTGGCAGACTTGCGCTGAAGAGCATGGAGCGCGCGAAGTGCTTGATCCAGCTCACGACTTGCTTCTGGCCGGCAACGAAGCCGCCGATAGAGGCGAGCGACTTGGAGAAGGCGCCCATGATCAGGTCGACGCGGTCTTCGAGGCCGAAGTGGCTCGCAGTGCCGCGTCCGCCTTCGCCGATGACGCCGATGCCGTGCGCATCGTCAATCAACAGGCGGGCGTGATTGCGTTCGCAGGCGTCGATGATGGCGGGAAGCGGCGCGATGTCGCCGCCCATGCTGTAGACACCATCAATCACGACGAGAGCGGCCTTGTCGATGCGCGAAAGTACGCTGTCCAGGTGCTCCGCATCGTTGTGGCGGAAGCGGACCATCTCGCCGTCGGCCATCTGGCAGCCATCGTAGATGGACGCGTGGTCGGCCTTATCGACAACGGCGACGCTCTTCTTGTCGACGAGAGCGGAGATGATGCCGAGGTTGGTCTGGTAGCCGGTGGTGAAGACGAGGGCCGCTTCCATGCGAAGGAAATCCGCGATGCGTTCTTCCAACTCCTCATGCAGCTTCGTGGTGCCGTTGAGGAGGCGAGACCCGGTCATTGAGGTGCCATACTTTGTGATCGCGGCGCGGGCTGCTTCGATGACCTCTGGATGACGGGTGAGGCCGAGGTAGTTATTGGATCCGAACATGAGGACGCGCTGGCCGTTGATCTGCGCCTCGGGGCCGTCGTTGTTGTCGAGCGGCTGGAAGAACGGGTAGAGGCCGAGGCCGGCAGCAGTGTTCGGGGCAGTAAACTCCTGTACCTTGGAGAAAACGTCGCGGGCGTCGGTGCCTGCGTAGTGTTCCTTCACGATGTGCTCAATCGACAAGTTGTCGGGGAGCGGCGGAAGGTCAGAGGTATCGCGTCTGGGCTTTGTGTCTCTCATTGCTTATCCGGCAGATTTGCAACAACTATACGGGAATTGCAGGCGTGCGGCCAACGCAAGCGTGTGGAAAACGGGTACGAGACTCAGGTGGCGCTTATGGACATTGACCGGCTACGAATATCTTAGCCCCTGATACCGAAGCTACATCGTAAGTGGATGCGGACGCGTCGTAGACCTCCAACTGGCTGATCTCCAACTCCGTCTCGCCTACGCCAACCGCCCGCACTACAAGTTTCGCTAGTACGCCATCGCCATCTTCGAACACGCGGCTCGCATCAACGAAGTCCAGTCTCAAAAAACCCTTTTCTGCTGGAAAACCGGTTGTGGGTGGTCCCAACTCCCCATCAGTATCAACCACCTCAAACGCGATTCGTTCCCCACCTGCCGCGAGAATTGTGTTCTCGTCGCCCGATGGGTTGACAGCCTCGATTACGAGCACGGCGGGGTCAAATTCGATTGTTGCTCCGAACCCTGCGATCCCTTTCGCATACGTGGCCGCATCAAATGGAGGGATGCCCCGCACTGTAATATCGATCGTGGCACTCTCTCCCAGCGCGATTCCAGCACAAGCTTCGTCGGAAATCGCGAGATTGCGGGAATTGCCGCTCGGATCCGCATCAAGTGCAACGGAAGATAGGGTATAGGGCGCTGCCGTCGGAGCGGAGAAGCGAGCAGCGGGGCTTGGCAACGGCGTGCCTTCCTTGGCGTCCAGTATTAGTGCGATAGCCTCGTCCACGGAGTGGCCAAGAAGTGACGCCACATCACAATTGTCACACCCGAGCATCCAGTCTGGGGCAATAGGCTGAACGTCACCGTTATTGATCAGATAACGCGCCTCAGTGGAGCTCCGGAAGATCCTCTGATACCCAGATGGCAGTCCGTCGTATCCTTCTGGTAGACGGTAGTCATTTTTCTCTAGGTCGAATGGCTTGAGGAAGAGGATGTAGGTTGACCCGGGGAGAAGCACTGGATCGCCCTGATTCTCGTATGCAGTGTCTTCGAAGACACCGCCTGGCTGCATTAGGGCGAACTTATCACCTGCCGACAGCAAAGAACCAAGTATGCCGTCAACAACCGTGACGGAATACACTGATGACCCGCTGCCCGGCGGCCGTGCCAGAGCATCCGAAGGGAGGGGACCCCCCTTTGGGCCCGACTGAAGCTCGTCGATTTCTTCTTGTGACAATCCCAAGAAGCCGGGCCGTGGGTCAAAAGACTGAAGAACACCATCGATTCTCCCAACCACCACGTCTGGGTACTGGTGAAGGACGGACGATACTTTCGGAGTAAGGAAGAACCCGCTGCCGGAAGTTCGGATTATCCGATTAGAGAAGGTTTGGCCCTCCAGCACCTGTTCGAGAGCCGTCTCGGACGGATGCGGCGACGGTTCATCGGCCTTCGGTTCGCCACCGGTCGCACAACCGGCGGCTACGAACAGTACCAGCAGCGATACCGTCGCTCGACCGGTTGTAACGAAGACGTCTAACATCCGGCGTAACCCCAATTTGGATCATAATACGCGTGATTGATTCCGCACGAATCCCACGGTTGCGGAATCGTCAGAATGTTTGCCCAGCCAGCCGCAGATTGCGCGTCCACTTGACGAGTAACTGGATTGATGGGGTGGAAGTGACCTGCTCCCCTGCTTGTGCAAGAGTTTAGCCCCCCGTTGGCTGTCAAGCATGGTAGATGCACCCGAACAGCAACGTTCCTGCAAGGACAATGTGGCTTCTGACCAAATACAGTTGGTAGGAGATGGCCAGCACAGCTAATACTGCTGACACCCGAACGCGCGAGAGAGCGCGGGGACTTTGCCTGTCCCGTGAGGCCGTGCTCCTTAGTTCTGTAGTCGGAGGGTTCGCTGCCTTCTGGGCGGCGTGTAGCATCCTGATCCATCGGTCGTTTCACTCGAACGGGTGGGACCTGGGCTTAATCAACCAGGTGATCTGGAACACCGCGAACGGCCGTCCGTTCGAGTACTCGTTCCGGGATATGTCGTACTCGGGGGATCACTTTCAGCCGGTGCTCTACGCACTCGTGCCGCTGCAATGGCTGGGGACGGGGCCGGAGGCGCTGCTAGTCGTTCAGGCACTGGCTCTGGCCTTCGCTGCTGTGCCGCTTTATTTGGCCGTGCGGAAGATGGCAGGCGTGCAAGCGGCGTGGGTGCTAGTCGTGGCGTACTTGCTGGGTCTGGGCGTCTCACGTGCCGTGTCGTTCGACTTTCACTTCGAGGCGTTCGCCCCGCTGCTGACGTTTGGAGCGCTGTGGTGCATGGTGACGGGACGAAGCTGGGGGTTCGTACTTTGCGGCCTCCTGATTCTGACGCTAAAGGAAGACGCAGCGCTGCTGACACTGGCGCTGTGCTGGGTGGCGTGGCTGGCTTTCCGCGAACGGCGCGCTGCGGCCGTTCTGGCCGGCGCATCGATGGCTTATGCGCTCCTGGCCAACTACGTGGTCGTCCCGCACTATCGCGGCGATGGCCTGAACCCGTTCCTGGAGCGGTACAGTTACCTCGGTGACTCGCCAGCGGAAGCTTTGCTCGCCGTATTCCTGCACCCAGATCGTGTCGTGGAACAACTTGCGCGCTGGGATGCGCTGGAGGCGGTTCTGCTGGTGGTGGCGTCTTCGGCGTTCTTGCCGTTGCTGACGCCACGGCTGTTGCCAGCCCTCGGCGTGGTTGTCCTGGTGCCGCTGCTTTCGCTGCAGGCGGACCAGGGGTCGCTTTCGCTGCACTATTTCCTCGTGCCATCAACGCTCGCATTGGTGATCGGGGCGGTCGCCGTCCGCGACGGTATTCGGTCAGATGAGAAGCTGAGCGTCGGGCGCTGGCAGATAGAGGGTGCGCGCTGGCCGGCTGGACTGGCGGCGATGATCGTGGGGCTCTTCCTGGTCGCCTCGCCGCTGCCGCCTTCGCCGTTTGCCGACTGGGACCGGTTCAACGTCGATAGTCACGCGCGGTTAGCGAACAGCTTCGTGGAGGAGATACCGGCGGATGCGACGGTGAGCGCGCAATCACCGTTCGTGGCGCATCTTTCGAAGCGGGAGGACATCTATCAGTTCCCGCGAGTGCTTGACGCGGACTACGTGCTGCTTGACAGCAAGGGACAGATCCCTCAGACGGACCTGTCCGGAGGTTACTACGACTGCCTGGCGGCATTGCCTCGCCTGGGATTTGACATAACGCGCTCAGAGGATGGAATCACGTTATGGGAGAAGCGTCGGCCATCGGAACAGGTGCCGGAGGCACCGCTGGCGTGCTCCGGGCAGCACCCCTGACGAGTAGCAAGGAGCAGCTAGCCGGTCATCGCGCTGGAATGCATCCACGGGTGTTGCACTGCCTGCCGGTCGGGATGGTAGGAAACAACCCAGCCGGCACGGGCACCGTGATGCGGCCGCCGACGCCGGAACGCTACGCCAAGGATGGGGGATTCAGCCGCGTAGAAGTTCTCCCGATATTCTTCTTCCGGGTGTACCGGCTGCATTCTTAGGTCGATTGTTCACCGAGGTTCTTGAGGTAGCCGCTGGTCACGGCTACGGGTCGCCAGCCCATTCGCGCGTAGATGTCCTTCGGCGTGTCGGTGGGGTCGGCGACGATCACGACGGGGCCGGCGCCGCGAGCGCGGGCCTCGCGGACGCAGTGGTGGAGGAGCGCCGTGGCGTAACCGCGATTTCGGTAGTCCAGGTGACAGAACAGGTCTTCGACCTGGCCGACACCGTCGACTCCCTCCCATGAGTTGAGGTAGGCGACGGGACGCTCACCGTGGCAAGCGAACCAGTTCTGGACGGGCGGCTGCTTGCGCTTCTTCGCGCGCCACATCTGGCGGGCGACATCTTCGTTCGGTTTCTGAGAGCGGCGCGCATGTGACTCGTTCCAATCGAGGATCATCAGTTCCCAATAAGTTTCCCAGTCCGCCTCGGTGAGGACGGGGCGGATGTCAAACGGCGGTGGTGAACCGATGAGGTCTCCCTCGAGAAGCATGATGAGCGCCTCGCTGCGTTCGTAACCGCCGTGCAGGGAGAGAGAGGAGATGAACTCGGGAGGCGTGCGATAGTCGCACCCGAATCGGCGGTGGCTGGCATGCGTAAACTCGCGATCAGCCGCAGCGAGCAGTTCGTCGATCTCTGCGGGAGTGGACGCAGTGATGTGAGTGACGTGGTTGGCGTCGTAGATGTTGGGCGTATCGACATTACGGACGAATGTCGCCCCGGCGAGCTGGTAGGTCTCGTTGCCGAGGGCGAGGTTGGCAGAGTTTACGCCGATAGCGGCGACGGTCAGGGCGGTCACAAGAGGGAATCATACGGCAGCCGTGGGATAGGGCAAGGCGGAGAGCGCTGGGGGGCTTTGCACTCTCCGCCTCTGTCAGCAGGGACAAGCCTGTCCGAGGGGCTTGCCACCGGGGCACAGGGTTATGCGGGTTTAAACATCGAGGAGAAGCGGACGCCGTTCTGGACGAACGGCTCAGCCGCTACTTCCTGGTACTGCAGGGTTTGAGCGCGGGGGGACTGCGCTGTGACCCTGGCTACCGGAGCTTCCTCAACCGCTGGAGGCGCTGCCGCCTCTGTCCGCACTTCCTCCTTCCGGCCTCGCCCGTCCTGGGGCTGGTCCGGGTTACTTAGCGAGACTACCGGGCGGTGATGGACTTGCATGCCCATCTCATCGCCGCCGAAGACACGGATGCGTTCCTGTTCGAAGCCTGATTCCAGCAGGGTTTCGACGAAGTGAGCAGCCTGCTCACCCGATTCGAGGACGTTAATCTCGCCATGGCTGGCGTCGTCGAGGTCAGATACAAGGACGATGATCCTGCCTGACATTTGTTTGCCCCTCCTCCGGATATACCGGAATGTAGCCTCCCTGCTGTCTTTGCACTCGTAGTGTGCCAAGCGGCTCTCGCCGTAATCTCGCCACGTTATGGTTACCAGGGGTGATGGATGGTTAAGGCCGGAGCTCACACGCGAGTCAGATTGAGATTCGACGATTGAGGGCGTTCAGAACAGGGGAAGGTTAAGGTTGAGGCCTCGTCCACAAGTGCCTGACACTCAATTGTTGACAGGCTTCAGATAGCGTCCGATGCTGCCCGCATGACTCGGAATGATGTCTACGGAGCGCTTGAATCGATAGCGCAGGCGCGGCGGTCAGACCCCCTGGCGCCGGTGACGGTGGTTGTGCCATCACACGCTGCCGGCCTGCAATTGAGGCGGCGACTGGCGGAGATCGGACCCTTCGCTGCGGTTCGTTTTGAGACGCTACCACGACTGGCGGAGCTGATTGGCGCCGGCCATCTGGCTGGACAGGGGAGAATGCCACTGGCGCGCCCGATCGGCGATTACATCGCGGAGCGGGTGGCGCTGGAATCGAGGGCACCGCTTGACTCGGTGAGAGATGTAGCTGGATACGCACGCGTGTTGCGGCAGATATTCCGCCGGCTTCGGCGCGGCGGAATCCGCGTCAGCGGCGATGTGCGGGCCGAGCGGCCGGGGCACCTGGATGAAGTGCTGCGGCTGTACGACCTATTCCAGGAACGCACCCGGCAGTTCTACTCCGACGAGGATCTGCTGGACGCGGCTGCGCTGGTCGTCCGTTCGGGTGGTGCGGGGGTAATAGATGACCTTGGAGACGTATATATCGTGCCGCCCGGCCCGCAAACCGCCGCGGGATCAGCGTTGCTGCAAGTGCTGAAGCAAATCACGGAAGTCCACGAACTGGAAGAGCCAGTTGCCGAGGGACGGCCGACTTTCGTGATCGCGTCGGACCCGGCAAGTGAAGCGAAGGAAGCGGTGCGTTTGGTGCTGGAAGCCTTAGACGAAGGCACGCCACTCCATCAGATAGCTGTCTTTCACGGGGCGACGCGAGAGTACCCGCGGCTGCTTCGCGAGGCGTTCGCTGTAGCGGGCGTTACTGCGGTTCCCCTGCCCGGCGTTCCGGTCTCCGAGACTCGGGCGGGGCGCGGAGTTCTTGCCCTGGCGAGATTGCCTGGACTGGACTATTCGCGGACAGCTGTTATCGACCTGTTCAGCGTGGCGCCGGTGCTGGAGTGGCTGCCGTCCATTGATGGGCCAGTCCATGAATCGACGACGGTATGGGACATGATTTCAAGAGAAGCCGCCGTGACGCGGGGGGAAGAGGTTTGGAGCAAACGGTTGGGAGCGCTCGTCCGGGAACGCTCCGCCGCAATCGAACGGCTGAAAGCTATCGAAGATGAGGGACGAATACGGGCGATCCAGCACGAGGTAGACAACGCCCGCCGGCTCAGCGGCGTCATCATGGCGCTGATCGAGAGCCTGAATCCATTGCGAACGTCGCGGACCGCAGGCGAGTTCATCGGCGCGTTTAAGGAAGTGGTTGCCTCGTATCTCGATTCTGCAGCGATAGGTTTCGAGGAGGCGGTCGAGGAGATCGATCAACTGGGGACAATCGGAGCGGTGAGCGGGGAGCTTTCGCTGACGGAATTCGCGGAGTCGCTGGCGGCCAACCTGGAGGCACGCTACATCCGTCCGGAAAAGCTCGGTGACGGGGTTGTGGTGGCGGAGTACCGGGCGGCGGCGGGCCTGCGGTTTGAACGGGTGATCCTGTGTGGAGCGGTCGAAGGAGCGCTCCCTGCCGGAGCGGGGACGGACGCCATCCTGGATGACCGAGTCTGGCAGTATCTGAAGGCCGGGCACCCGTTCATCGAGGACGGCGCAACGCGCGTAGCGCGGGCCAAGGAGGCGGCGCTGCGAGCGGTCGCGTCGGCTGGCAGTCAACTGACCTGGCTGGCACCGGCGTTTGATGCGGGCGGTACGAAAGAAGTCTATCCCTCGCCGATGATGGCGGAAGCCTGCTCAGAAGTCGTCGGTCGAAGGGTGACGGCAGCGGAACTTCGCTCCGGATCAACCGGTATCGAGTGCGTGAGGCGGACGTCGTCGCCGCTGGCGGCGGCGTTGCGGGGGCCTCTGCTGAACATTGGCGAGTTGCAGATCAGGTCCGCTGTGGAGCTTGGGGTACGCAAGGAGATCCCAGAGACACATCCGCGGTACCGAGCGGTTGGCGCGCTGAGGGCGCGAAGGTCTGGCGAGTTCACTGAATGGGACGGAAATCTGTCCTCGCTCGATGAGCCTGGTTGGCTGGAGATACAGAGCGCAGTTTCGCCAACTTCATTGGAACACTACGCGACTTGCGGTTACCGCTACTTTGGTAGGTCACTGCTGCGGCTTCGGGAGATAGAGGAGCCAGACGAAAAGCAGACGATGGACCCGTTGACGCGCGGGAGCCTTGTGCACACAATCCTTGAGCGGTTCTTTGTCGAGCAACGCGAACGTGGGAGGCCGAAGGTGAACGAGGCGTGGACGCACACTGACAAGTCACGCCTCCTGGAGATCGCCGACGAGGTGCTTGCAGGTGCGCGCGACTCCGGGCAGACAGGATTAGACATCTTCCTGCAGCACGAGGCTCGGACGATCCGTGCAGACCTGGTGCGGTTCCTGGGCGCCGATACACTGTTTCGACGGGAGACGGGCGCAGTGCCGAGCGAGTTTGAGGCAGCGATACCGAGTATTGAAGTCGCCGGCGTGACGATGCGAGGGTATGCGGACCGTGTGGACCGGACGCCAGACGGTAACAAGGCGTGGGTACTCGATTACAAAACCGGATCAACGAAGAGCTACGAGGGGATGGGCCCTGATGACCCACTGAAAGGCGGCACGAAGCTTCAACTTCCCATATATCTCTCGATAGTAGGTGACACGGAAGAGGCGACGGCGTTGTACTGGTTCATCACGCAGCGTGGCGGATTCGAGCGTCGTCCATACGAGGCCGACGGATCCGATAGCCGCTTTCCGTCCACACTCGAGGCGATCGTGGAAGGCATCCGCTCGGGGTCCTTCCCGGCTGTCTCAGAAGAAGAGAACGAGTACTTCAACCGGTTCGAGAACTGCCGGTTCTGTGAGTTCGACCGGATCTGTTCGCGTCGCCGGGACCTTGAGTTCGCAGCGAAGGAGGGTGACGCCGGCATCGCGCCCTGGCGGGCAGTGTCGGCGGCTGCGCGGGGCGAGCAATGACGCAGCTACCGCTCGACGCGATGCAACCGGGCCCCAGCGATCCAGATAGCGAGGCTCGACGAGCAATCAGTGAGGCGCTGGACGAGAACATGTTCGTGGAGGCGAGTGCTGGAACAGGTAAGACTCGGGCGCTGGTCGATCGCATCGTTGCGCTGGTGTTGAAGGGCGTGCCGATCGATCAAATCGCTGCCATCACTTTTACAGAAAGAGCGGCAGGGGAATTGCGGGAGCGGGTACGGGACGGGCTAGAGGACGCGGTCGCCAGGGGAATGGACGAGACCGCCGCTGCCAGGGCGGCGCTGGAATCGCTCGACAGAGCACAGATCAGCACGATACATGCGTTTTGTCAGGCCATCCTCCGAACGTACGCCGTGGAGGCCGGAGTGGACCCCGATTTCACAGTGCAAGACGAGGTGATGACGGAGCGCCGGATGGAGGAGCGCTGGCGCCTCTACCTGGAGGAACTAGGGAATGACGAACAGGCGCGGGTAGACGTCGACCGGCTGCTTAGCCTGGGCCTCAGGGTCGATGAGCTGCAGAAGCTCGCGCTGGAGCTGGCTTCCCGGGGAGAGGTGGCCGATCTGCTCGCGGATCGCCCCCATGACACGAACGATCCGCCCTGGCCGGATCTCGATGCAACCCTGAGGGACCTGCGTGGCCTGGAGGCGGACCGTGTCGCTGCGGACGACAAGCTGGCCCAGCGAATCCTCGGAGTCATATGGCTTCTAGAGGAGATCCTTCAAGAGCCTGGAGCGAGGGAGGAGCTGCTGGCTGCCGGTGCGGCGGCGCTTACGGTTGGACACAGGGGAAACAGCGGCAACTGGGGTGGGCGAAGGAACCAAGCACTAGATGTAGTGAGTGAAACCCAGGAGAGGCTGGACAGCCTGCTCGGGAGCTTGCGAGCGTCTGCGCTGGCAGCGGTGCTACCGCGGATCGTGGAGTTTGTGAAACGGGACGAGGCAACAAGAGGAAGAGAAGGGAAGCTGACTTTCGACGACCTGATCCTACGCTCACGACGATTGCTGGATGAGAGTAAGGATGCGGCGGCTTCTCTGCGGAGCAGGTTCCGGGTCCTGCTGATCGACGAGTTTCAGGACACGGACCCGATGCAGATACGGATTGCGAAGGTGTTTGCGACGGACCCCAGGACCGGACGCCTGGAGCCGGGGCGGCTGTTCCTCGTAGGTGATCCGAAACAGTCGATCTACCGCTTCCGGCGCGCCGATATGGCTACTTACGCCAGTACACGAGTGACGATGAACGCATCAGCCGCGCAGATGCCGCAATTGCAGCAGAACAGGCGCTCGCAGCGGGTGGTGGTGGACTGGGTGAACTCGATATTTGGCCGTCTCATTGGAGAAGGAGACAACCCGCACATTCAGCCACCTTACGCCGCGATCGAAACTCACCGGACCCCGCGCCTTCAGGGACCAGGCGTGGCGACTTTCGGTTATCAACAAGATGTGAACGCGCGACAGACGAGAGTTATCGAAGCGGAAGAGGTAGCGGCGGTCTGCTTGAAAGTGGTGAAGGAGAAGTGGCAGGTTGCCGCACGGACCGGTGAGGTCCGTGAAGCGAGGTTTCGGGACATCGCAATCCTGATGCCACGGCGCACCGGGTTAACCGCACTGGAGCGGGCGCTGGCTGAGTCCGGTGTACCGTACCGAGTGGAAGGTGGGAGCTTGATCTACAGGACGCAGGAAGTCCGAGACCTGATCAATATCCTGACTGCGCTCGACAACTCGGCAGACGAAATCGCGATAGTTGCGGCTCTGCGGAGCCCGGGGTTTGCGTGTTCCGACGTCGACCTGGCACGGCATCGGGCGCGCGGCGGCCGCTTCGGCTACGAGCGCGTCGACTTCGTCACCAGCGGCCCGGTTGCCGATGGTCTACGCACCCTTCGGGAGCTTCACGGCATCAGGCACGAGAGTTCACTGGCGGCGGTGGTTGAGCGAGTCGCGCTCCAGTGCGGGCTGGTCGAGACGGGGATACTGGACCGCGGAGACCGCAACAGCTTTCGACGGGTAAGGTTCATGATCGAGCGGGCCCGAGCCTTCGAGGCAAGCGGGCCGGAAAGTGTACGCGCTTTCGTGCAGTGGCTGGAGCAGCAGTCCGAGGCGGCGATGCTGGACAACGAGGGTGCAGGGCTGGATGACGACGAGGACGCGGTGAGGGTGCAGACGATTCACGGGGCAAAGGGGCTCGAGTTTCCTATCGTAGTCATGGCGGGTACGGCAGCCTTCGTGAACGTGGGCATACCGCCCGTGTACACGACAGATTTTGCGGGCGAGCGCGTGGCGATCTGCGTCGGCGGTAAAGGGGAGAATCGACGTTTCACGCTTGGTCCGTTTGATGAGCTTAATTCGCTCGAAAGGCAACATGCGGACGCGGAGTTTGATCGCCTGCTCTATGTTGCGGCTACGAGGGCCAGGGACCACCTGGTGATCTCGCTGCACCATCCAAAAAAGGCTAAAGACACGGCCGCGCAGAAGCTAATGTCGGCTGGAGCATCCGATACCCACAAGCTCGCTGTGAGTCGAGTGGGGCAGCGATCGGCGGTTTCGCAGCTCGCAGCCTTGCGAGTAGATCTGCCGGTTGGGGTCACGGAAGAGAACTTCGAGAGCGGGCGCGCAGCGTTGCTCGTGAAGGCGAAGAAGGTTTCGTACACGAGCGCGACTGCTCTTGCGCCGAAACAAGAAGAGAAGGAGGAGGCAACCGACGAGACGGAGCCGTGGGCTCGCGGCCGTGGCGGCACCCGCCTGGGACGGGCAGTTCACGCGGCGATCCAGAGCGTGCCGCTGGACGCGGATGACAGGACGATTGAGTCGTCCGCGAAGGCGCAGGCGGTGGCGCAGGCGATCCCGCACCGCGAGAAGGAGGTCGTCCGGCTGGTTCGCTGGGTTGTGCGGGAGTCGGAGGCCTGGAAACGAGCGCGAGGAGCGATGAGAGCGATGCGAGAGGTCCCGTTCGCGTTGCAGTCCGATGGGATTGTGCTGGAGGGGTTCGTTGACCTGGTAATCCAGACAGACGAGGGGATCGAAATCGTGGACTGGAAGACGGACCAGATCTCGGCCGGGGACGTGGAGAAGCGACTCGCAGAGTACCTGCTACAGGCGGGTCTTTACGTCCACGGGCTGGAGTCAGCGACGGGCATGAAGGTGCGGGCCGTAACATATGTGTTCGCGCATGCGAAGGTCGAGGCGTCGCCCGGCGAGCCGGGCGCACTGGCGAACGCGGCGCGGGAGCGACTGTCTACCGCCGCGGTTAAGGCACTCTAATCTTCCTTCCATAATCTGTTAATGCAGCGGCCCTATCCTGCCAATGTAGGGCGAAATTATTACTCCTCCCTGCTTCTGTCAGAAGGGCCCCCGCTAACCCCCCGGGGGCCTTTCGCTATTCGGAAAAGGTGGCCGGGTAGAGTAAAGTGGCCCTCAACATGGCGCGAGTTAAGGTAGCGACGCTAAACCTGTTCAATCGCATGGGCGAATGGGAACGCCGGTTTCCGCTGGTCATCGAGCAACTGGAAGCGCTGGCGCCGGACGTGATCGGGCTGCAGGAGGTGGACCTGGGGATCGACCAGGGGATGCAGATCAGCCGCGAAATCAACAAGCGATTGGGCTCGCGGCCACACTACCGGATCAAGCACGCAGCAAGCCCAGATCAGCGAGCGTCGGTCTTCGGGATAGGGACGCTGGCGAAGATCGACTGCGTGCAGCACGAGATCCTTGACCTGATGACGTTCGAGCGGATCGCGCAGCGGATGGTGTATGAGGTGGATGGCCAGCGATTCGCGCTTGTGAACACCCATCTGCACCACCCGGTGGAAGCTGAGCAGGAGCGATCACAGCAGGCGGAGTATCTGCTTGCATGGCTTGGCCAGCAACGGCAACTGCCGACGGTGCTCTCCGGCGACTTCAATTCGTACGAGGGCGAAGAAACGGTGCGGTTGCTGAAGGGACGGCTCCGATCCGCACACGAGGTGGTACACGGCTGCGAGCCGGAGAAGACATGGCCGACGCCAGTGAACAACTGGGATAACTCCCCGGCGGGCACCCTGGACTACATCTACGCGTCGCCTGAGTTCACCATCATCGATGCGGGCCTGGCGTTTCACACACCTTCAACCGAGGATGCGAACCTGTTCCCGTCCGATCACCTCGGACTGTTTGCAGTTCTGGAATGGTGAGCGGCGACTGATTGCATATCGACGATGCGAATGCACGCTCTGATCAGCGGGTCTGAGGCAGCTCGAGGAAGAAGACTTCTCGCGTTATCCGCGCGGACTCGTCCGGCGAGACTTCGCGCTCTTCACGGGTTGTGCCGTCGAAGGTGATCAAGCGGCCGCGGGCGAGCGTGGTACGACCGGTCTCGGTTGCGATAGAGATTACATCTCCCTGCGTGAAGCGGGAGTCAGGCGAAGTCTGGAGCCAGTGACAAACGGGGGCGAACTCGTCGAATTCGCGCGGCTGCATTACGAACGTGTAAGTCAGAGTGTCGTAGCCGGCTTCCATGCAGGTTACAAACCAATGATCGCCGTCGTTTTCGACGACATAACGTCGCATGCCGAACACCTGCTCGCTACGGTCGTCTAGCCTCAGCGGCTCGATGATCCGTCCGCCGAAGCCGACATCGGCGATCCAGTCCTGGTCGAGGTTGACGATGAGAGTCATGTGGGACATCGGATGGCTGAGATGACCTTCGGCGAGGACGCGCGCGCCGATCACGTCGACTGAGAAGCCGATCTCGCGCAGAGCACGGGCGAAGGTGCCCGTCAGCTCCAGGCAGAAGCCGCCGCGTCGCCGTGTGACGATCTTGTCGAAGTTGACGGACTCATCGACCTCGATGCGGACGCCGCGCGAGATGTCGAGATTCTCAAACGGGACGTTGAGGAAATGCGCGCGATGCATCCTGCGTAGCGTTTCGAGGGTGGGGGTGACTTCGCCGGAGTAGCCGATTCGCTTGAGGTAAGCGGCGAGGTTCATGCTTCGATGCTACTACGCGAACGTCGCGGGCCTTAGGCCTTGAGGCTGGTGGCGATCCACCACTGGTTGCCGAAGGGATCACGGACACCTGCGCGGCGATCTCCGTAGGGCATATCGGATGGCCGCTCGAAGGATGCGCCTCCCGCCGCCAGAGCTCGCTCGAAGGTGGCGTCAGTATCGTCGACGTAGGTGTACATAAGCGCCGACGATCCGGCCGCACTGCCACCGCTTCCGATCATGACAACGGTGTCCCCGATGCGGACTTCTGCGTGTGTGCCGTTCTCGTTGTCGATTCGCATCATCTCCTGGGCGTCGAACGCCTTCTTGAGGAAGTCGATTAGAACACCTACATCTTCCACGACAAGATAGGGCATGACGTTGTTGTACCCGTCTGGTTTACCGCTCATGGGGCTCCTCCTTCAGACGCGAGAATAGCACGCATCACCTTTCCGCTGACGTGAGGGTTATGCTACGCTGGCCGTACCGCACCTCCCCCGTGCTGTGCGAGCATTCCTGCGAAAGAAGGCATATGGGCAGCGTCATCGATATGCACATCCATACGGTCGTCGGATCGATGGATAGCGACATATCGCCGAAGAGACTGGCGGAACAGGCAAAAGCGGTGGGGCTGGACGGCGTTGCCATCACAGAGCACCTGCATTCCTGGCGTCTGGATGAGATGGCGCAGTGGCGGAAAGACCATGAAATGTTCGCCTTCAACGCCCGCGAGTGGACGACAGACATGGGCCACATCGGCGTGTTTGGCCTACCGCCAAACATCACCGGTCTACGTTTTGCAAGTGACCTGCGGCGAGCCTGTGTCGACTACGGCGCCTTCATGGTAATCAACCATCCGTTCCGCTACTTCCCGGGGCCTTCAAGCCTGCTCTTCGGAGACCGCTGGCGTGCGGGAGACCTGGATATCGAAGAGCTGGCAGCTCATCCCGTGTTCGGCATGGTGGATGCCGTCGAGGTGGTGAATGGCGGCTGTATCGACCGCGAGAACCGTTTGGCGATGGACGTCGCATCGGCGCTGGGGTTGCCAACAGTGGGTGGCAGCGATGCCCACATGCCACTGGAGATCGGCCGCTACGCCACGCGTTTCGAGGCTGAGATTACCAGCGAGGAACAGATGCTCGAGGAGTTGCGGGCCGGTCGCTTCGAAGCTGTACGACGAGTCGAGCCGGGGGTGTACGAGGCAGTCGGCGCTCGGGTTACGGGCTAGGCCGCGAGAGAGCGCTTGAGCTTGCGGAGCGCGGTGATGATGTCATCCGGCTCCATGCGCCGCGTGTAGTCAACGTCAAGGTGGCGAAGGCGGATCGCGCCGAGCCGGTCGCAGATATAGGTAGCGCAGACGGGAAGGCTCCAGCCGGTGCCGGGGTTCAGGTCCGGGAAGCCGACGTGACGATAGTCGGCCCGCATGTAGTTGGGGATCTCATAAGTGAGGCCGAAGGCGTCCATCATTTTGCCGTCTGAATCACCGATGACGGGGAAGTCCAGGCTCCATTTCGCGGCCATCTTTGCACCGTTGGCCTGTGTTTCGGGTCCGATCATCATGATTTGGCAACCAAAGGATCGGATCTCAAGTTCCACCCTTGCCAGAGCCTGCGCCTGGACGTTCGAGTAAGGATCCCAGTGGCCGCGATAGAAGACGATGACGGCTGCGGCGCCTTCAAGTAGCCAGGTCATTCGCGTATTGCGGCCCGTCTGTGAGATCACCATCTCGAGGTCTGGGACGGGGTCGCCGACGGCGCGAGCGCGTTCCGGGACAATGGCCATCAGTTCGTCGAACAGGCGCCTGTTCAGGCCCATGAGATGGGGCAGGCGCTCGTTAGCGGCCGTGCGCAGCAGGGCAAGCCTGGACTCCAGGGTAGGACTATCCATTCCGTTGAGTAAGAGGCGGGTTAAGGTCGATTGGTTACGTGGCCGGGCAGCTTTCAGATAGGATTGGGCGTCAGGAGGGTACATGTCACGCATTTTCGAGATAGCGGATAAGTACGTTGACGAGATCACGGCGCTGGAGCCCACACTAGCGACCTCTCTCGGAGTACCGGGACATGAGCGGGAGATGCCTGACCTATCGCCGGACGGCCCTGCTCGTAATGCCGCCCTGTACAAGCGGACGCTGGAGTCGTTGAACTCGGCGCCGGTTGAGGGTGATGCGGATCGAATCGCGAAGGAAGTTATGTCGGAGCGACTCGACGTTGCCCTGGCACTGTACGAGGCACAGGAATTCAAGCGGGCGCTCCGGAATATCGCGAGCCCGCTTCAGGGCGTGCGCAGTGTTTTCGACCAGATGCCCAAGGAGACCGAGGAGCAGTGGTCGAACATCGCGGCGCGCCTCAAGTTGGTGCCGAAGACGCTAGAGGGCTACCGGCAGTCGTTGCATGAGGGGCTGACGAGGGAGCTGTGCGCCTCGAAGCGTCAGGCCAGGGAGGGAGCGGAGCAATCTCGCATCTGGGCAGCGCTGGCTGAAGGCGAGGGCAAGGCATCGTTCTTCAAGCAACTGCACGAATCGTTCAGGGCAAAGGGTCTTTCGGGTGCAGTCGCGGCAGAGATGGAGGACGGCATTGCAGCCGCGATTAGTGGGTACGGGGAGATGTACCACTATTTGAAGGATGAGTATGAGCGTAAGACAACCGAGCGTGAGGCGGCGGGAAGCGATCGTTACACCCTGCTTTCACGCGTATTCCTCGGTGCGACCATTGATCCGAAGGAGACGTACGAGTGGGGCTGGCAAGAGCTATACCGATTAGAAGAAGAGATGCGGAAGACCTGCGAACGGATATTGCCCGGCGCATCGATGGACGAAGTGGTGCGTCTGTTGGAGACCGACAAGGATCGCGTGATCGAAGGGGAGGAGGCGTACCGGCAATGGCTGCAGGAACTGCACGATGAGGCATTGGCAGAATTGCACGGGCGGCACTTCGAAATACCGGAGGAGATCAGAAGGATCGAAGTGATGATTCCGCCGCCGGGCGGAGCCGCGGCCGCATACTACACCGGTCCGTCGGAGGATCTGAGTCGCCCGGGGCGCACCTGGTGGCCGACCGGCGGGAACATCGCCTTTCCGAGGTGGGGCGACGTGACAACGGTCTACCACGAAGGTGTGCCGGGCCATCATCTGCAGGTCGCAACGGCCCATCTACAGCGCGATACGCTGTCGCGCTTCCAGCGGCTGATGGCGTTCATCTCCGGTCACGGTGAAGGGTGGGCGCTCTACTCGGAGCGGCTGATGGGAGAGCTGGGGTACCTGGAAAACCCGGACTACTACCTGGGGATGCTCAGCGGACAGGCGCTGCGCGCGGTGCGGGTGATCGTGGACATCGGGATGCACCTGGAGCTACCGATCCCAGAGGGCGAGCGGTTTCACCCGGGCGAAACGTGGAATTACGACCTGGCCGTGGAGTTCGCGATACAACGGACCGGCCGGCCGAGGTGGTTCATGGAGAGTGAGATCGTGCGGTACCTGGGGTGGCCTGGACAGTCAATCAGCTACAAGGTAGGCGAGCGCTACTGGCTGGAGATCCGCGAGGCGGCGCGCAAGAAGCAGGGTAAGAAGTTTGACCTTAAGGCGTTCCACACTCACGCGCTGAACATCGGGCCGATGGGATTGGATCAGCTGCGCCACGAGCTGGTGTGAGCGCAGCTATGATTACACCTGCGCAGGATAGGGTTATGCTTATGCGCCGGAGGGATGTTTGATGATTGACTCGAAGCTGATGGCGAGCAAACCAGAGGATGCCGGCGTGGACGGTGAAGCGCTGGAAGCCGTGTTCGCGCGGGCCAAGCGCGAAGTGGACGAGGGTCTGATCCCGAGTTGCCAGGTGGCCATTGCTCGGAACGGCAAGGTCGCCGGGATGCGCACGTTCGGCTCGGCGGTGCAAGGAGGCAGCGAGAAGACCGCGACGGAGGAGACGCTGTACTGCGTGTTCTCCTGCACAAAGGTCGTGGTGGCCTCTGCAGTCTGGACGCTGTTCGAGGATGGCCTGCTGAAGCTGGATGAGCGAGTCGGTGACATCATCCCAGAGTTCGCGACGAACGGTAAGGAGAACGTGACGGTGGAGCAGACGATGCTCCATACCGGCGGCTTCCCGTACGCCCCGTACCCGCAGGACAACTGGCGTAAACGGGAGAAGCTGCTGGAGGCGTTTTCGCGCTGGCGACTGAGCTTTGAGCCGGACAGCAAGTTCGAGTACCACGCGACCTCGGCGCACTGGGTGCTGGCGGAGATCATCTATCGTCGGACCGGGGTGGAGTTCCGGGAGTATATCCGGCAGCGAATCAGCGGTCCGGCCGGGTTGGATGAGCTTTTCGTTGGCCTGCCGGAGGAGCATGACCACCGGTTCGCGCAGATCGAGTGGCCGAACCCGGTGGAGCCACCCGGCGGCTGGGGCGAGGTCACCCCAGCGGTAATCGTGGGCGAGGTGCCGCCGAACGGCGGGTTCAACCTGCGACACGTGCGCGCGGCCGGTGTCCCCGGCGGTGGCGCGGTCAGCAACGCAGGCCAGATGGCTCTTTTCTACCAGGCGCTAATCAGTGGCGGTGAGGCTCCGAACGGCAAGCGAATCATGAAGCCGGAGACGATCGAGTTTGCGACGAAGGTACGGTCAAAGGACCACCACCGCGATCTGATGTTCAACAAACCGGTGAACCGCGGCCTGAGCGTGATCATCGCGGGAGACGACGGCGACGCCTACATGCGTGGCTTTGGCCGGACCTGCTCGCCGCGGGCGTTCGGGCACGGCGGCGCTGGCGGCCAGATCGCCTGGGGCGATCCGGAGACGGGGATCAGCGTTGGCTATTGCACCAATGGGTTCACCGACTGGATGAACACGGCCCGGAGGATCACTGCAATCAGCAGTCTGGCCGGGAAGTGCGCACGCTAGAGACGGCGCGCGCAGGAGGCCGTGCCTAGCCAGGTGTGAGGGTTGCCCGCCCAGCACCAGCCGAGGTGCGGCTGCTTCGACTTGTTGATCCAGATCGCCGGTACCCGTTTGTCGCCGGAGTGGCGAGAGGCGGCGAGGGAGAAGCAGTTGTTCTTCATCAGAAAGTCCGGGTACTGGGTGACGATAGCGATGCCTTCTTCGATGGTCAGGGGTGAGCGGCCGGCGGCGATGATTCGCTTGAGTGCTTCGTCTGGCGGGAGGTTGATACTGGACTTGCCGCGGTCGATGTCGACGAGCAAGTAGGTGTGTTCTTCGGGCAAGGTGACCGTCTCGATGGTCTGAAAGTCGTTCGGCTGCCACGGGTAGAGTTTCGTGACGCCCGCACGGCCGTCCCTTTCAGCACGCGACATCATTTCATCGATAGGTAGCAGACCTCTTGTAGCGACCACGAAGGGAAGCTTCCCGGCCTCAAGGTCGATCGTGGTTGCGTCGATCCCAGTGACCCTTTCGCGGAGGGATATGGTGTATGGCTTCATCGCGTACCCGCGTTCGATGAGCGTGGCGAGCTGGCGGTCGAGCAACTCTTCGGGAGATGGCGATGCGATGGTTCGAGTCATGAGAGTAAGGTGGCGGAGGGGGTGGGATTCGAACCCACGAGGGAGAGTAAACCCCCTACCCACTTAGCAGGCGGGCGCACTAGGCCACTATGCGACCCCTCCGCTGGGAACAAATTCAGTATAGCGCAGCGTTTGTCAGGCGCTGACTGGCGGCCTCTTGCCCGTCCAGGGGCGGGCTTCCTCGAGCTGCGCCGCGAGCCGGAAGAGCGTGGCCTCGCCGTTGTATGGGGCAGCGAAGTGCGTGCCGACGGGAAGGCCTTCGCTGTTCCAGTAGAGTGGAACCGACATGGCTGGTTGCCCGGTGACGTTCATGATCGGTGTGAAAGGCACCCAGTCCGCCGCGCGCTGGAACGCTCGCATCGGCTCTTCAGGCGTGGAGGTTATCCAGCCGAGCTCAACGGGCGGCGCCGCGAGTGTTGGCGTCAGCCAGATGTCGTAGTTCTGGTGCCAGCCGGCGATCTGGCGCGCGACGCCTTGGAGCGCGGTGATGGCGAGCAGGTAGTCGCCGCCGTTTACCTGGAGACCCTGCTGGTAGATGGCCCAGGTGAGGATCTCGAAGTCCTCTTCCTTTGGCTCCTTTCCCATCGCCATAGCCATGCCCTTGATCGTCCAGGCGTTTCCGGCTGACCAGAGCGCCGTGAAGGCCTGGACGAGATTTTCGCCCGATACCGTGGGCGACGCTTCCTCAACATGGTGTCCGAGGTCCTCGCAGAGCTTCGCGGCGTCCTCGACTGCGGCGATGCAATCTGGGTGCAGAGGAATGCCCAATGGAGTCTGCTTCGTGAAGGCGATTCGCAGCTTCCCAGTGTCGGCGCCGACTTCCTGCAGGTACGGGCGCTCCGGCTCCGGAGCGACGTAAGGGTCGCCGGGGGCGCTGCCGCGAGTGGCGTCGAGGAGCGCTGCGGAGTCCCGAACGGAGCGAGTCTCGGCGTGTTCGTTGGTCAGCCCGTTCATCACATCACCGATGAGCGGTCCGTGACTGATGCGTGCGCGGGTGGGCTTCATCCCGAAAACGCCGCAGCAGGAGGCGGGAATGCGAATGGAGCCGCCGCCGTCCGAGGCGTGAGCCATCGGGAACATACCCGAGGCGACGGCTGCTCCAGCGCCGCCGCTGGAGCCTCCGGTTGTGTGTGCTGTATTCCAGGGGTTCTTCGCGGCGCCCAGAAGCTCGGGCTCAGTCGTGGGGATGAGGCCGAACTCCGGAGTGTTGGTCTTGCCACAGATGACCAGGCCAGCGGCCTTGTGGCGCTGCACGATGTAGCTGTCTAGCGGAGAAACGTAGTCCTTGCAGAAGCGCGAACCGCTTGTTTGCTTTACTCCACCGTACGAGGCGCTGAGGTCCTTGAGCGCGAAGGGCACGCCCGTGAAGGGACCGCTGGGCAGGCCAGCGTCAATGGTCTTCTTCGCTTCGTCGTACATCTTCGTGACGACGGCGTTGATCTGAGGGTTGAGGCGCTCGATGCGTTCACTTGCGCCATCGAGGAGCTCGCTCGGCTTGATCTGCTTGTTGCGCACAAGTTCGGCCTGGGCGGTTGCGTCCAGCCACGCGACGTCGTTCATGGTGTGGGCTCCTCTCTTGGTGCGGCTAACGCTGGCACGTGGAGTGGAGGGTGTCAAGATGGTGGCCGGTGGGCGGAAGGAGGGGTGCCGCCCACCGGCCTCTGTGAGCGCCCAGGGGGTCAGGCGCTCGCGATGGGATTGGCTCTGTCGGTGGCAGAGACGCCGGTTGCTCTCGTGCCGTGAAGGTCGCGCCACTCATCCTCCAGGATGGACATACGCAGGACGTCCCAGTAGCGGCCGTCCTGGAAGTAGCCGTGACGCTCGCTGCCTTCGTCAACGAAGCCGACCTTGTGGTAGACGGCCTGCGCGCGCTGGTTGAATTCGAAAACACCAAGCGAAATGCGGTGCAGGTTCATCTGCTCGAAGCCGAAGCGGACCATCGTCATCATCGCGTCGGTGCCATAGCCACGCTCGTGGAAGCCGCGGTCGCCGATCATGATCCCCAGGTCAGCGGTGCGCTCTTCGGGACGGCCGCGGTGCAGGCCACAGAAACCGATGTGCTGACCGTCCTTCGTTTCGATGGCGAAGCGGGCTTCGCTGTATTCGCTGGGCTTGGCTGCGACTTTTGCCCAGTCTTCTTCGGAGGCGAGCGAGAACGGATAGCGCGCCATGAGATAACGCGTGACCTCACGGTCGTTGATCCACTTGTAAGCGTTGGCAGCGTCGGCCGGCTCGATCGCGCGCAGGCGGACCAGTTTCCCTTCGATCATTAAGTTCGCCTCCTTTCCCGCCAAGAATGGAAGAGGCCCGGGGCTTCTGCCTCGGGCCTCTGGTTCTCGCTGGATTGGGTATTAGGTCGTTTGAGATACCGAGGCCCCGGAGCAAATGTGGGTAGAGAGCGTCGTGCAGGGACATCCTGCGAACGCTACTACGTACATCGGCTTGGGATTACGCCCGGTATTCATGGTCAGGGCATCGTAGCACAGGGGCTGTAAGGCGTCAATCAGGATTGGCTAGGTTCCAGTCTGGCCTGGACATCGTGAGCGTGAGCGGCACCGCAAGAAGAGCACCCGCGGAGAGGATGACAAAGGCCAGACGGTAGCTGTCGGTCTGGTCGTACATCCAGCCGGCGAAGACAGGACCGATGAACCCGCCGAGAGTGGCGACGGTAAAGACGATCCCCTGGATGGCGCCGAACGCCTTCATGCCGAAGTAGTCTGCCTGGAAAGCAGGGCGCACCGGGATGATGCCGCCCCAGCCGATCGCGAACACCGGAAGCGCATAGATGATCTGCCAGGGTTCGTAGATGGTCGCGAATAGGAGCAAGGCTAGCGCGCAGAGCCCGAAAGAGGTCGCCAGCACGAATCGCTTATCGATGACGTCAGCGAGCTGGCCCATGCCGAAGCGGCCGGTGAGACTGATCAGCGTCATGGCGGTGACAGAGCCGGCAGCGAGACCCTCAGACAGGCCGATACTCTTCGTGAAGAACGGGATCTGGTGAACGATGACGGTGATCATTCCGATGTTCGTGAGCATCACAGCGAAGGACAACTGCCAGAATGCGCGGGTGCGCATCGCTTGCCCGAGAGTGAGCCCTTCGGCCTGGAATGGCCTTGCCCCGACGGTTTCAAGTGATTCTTCCCGCGTCGGCGCGGGATCGCCGTCCGGTTGCAGGCCGATCTCATCGGGTCGGTTGCGGACCGTCATCGCCAGAGGAAAACAGACCACGAGCTGGGTCACGGCCATGATGATCAGCGCATCGCGCCAGCCGAACGATGAGATGAGCAGCTCGAGGACGAGCACCATGACACCGCTGGTTCCTGCACCCGCTGTCATGAAGGACAACGCCCGCCCCCGCCGGCGGTGGAACCAGTGGGCGATCGCGACCATGCCGACAGGTCCGGCGGTCGCGCTCATGCCGATGGCGATGACGATAACCGATCCGTAGAAGGTTACGAGGGAGCTCGTCTGGCTCATCAGCACAAACCCGATCGCGACGATGACGACACCACTCATCATCAGGCGACGGGAGCCGACGCGATCGACCATCAGGCCCATCACCGGTGCAGCGAGACCGCCGACTTCGGAGCGAAGCGAGAAAGCGAAGGCGACGCTGGCACGGGACCAACCGAATTCCTCCTCGACCGGGTTGAAGAGAGCACTGAAGCCATAGAAGAACGTGCCGCCGGTGAGGAAGACGATGATCGCCGTTGCAGTAACGACCCACCAGCCGTAGAAGATGCCGCGGGCCTGCGCGAACGCGGTGATACTCAAGAAAGCACTCGCTCGCAATCATGCGATTTAGATGAAGGGAGAGTCCAGCGAGCGGACTACGATTCGGTTGTTGGCGTCTGAGGGAGGATTCCGACTGAGCGAAGGAAGGCCGTAGCAGCGGCGACTCGTTCCTCTGACTGGCGCTGGTTGATCTCGTAGACGCGAGGGATCAGCGGCGGCAGCAGAGAGGCGTAATGTGGCCAGTCTGTGCTGCCGTGGCCGGGCGCGCGGTGGTCGGCGAGGCCGTCTGTGTCGTGGACGTGAGTGCCGACGCAGCGGTCCGCGAGTTCTTCGAGCCAGCGGGTGTGGTCGTGAAAGCCGAGGCGATCCAGCACCTCGGCGTGGCCGATGTCGAGCCAGAAGCCGGCGACCTCCGGCGGGTAGTCGGCAAGAAGTTCTGCGATCTCACTCGAATCGGGAAACTCGTGGTAGTGGTAGCGGTTTTCGAGGCCGATGGTGACGCCACGGGGAGCAGCGTACTCAGCGAGTTCGGCGAGCGAGCGCTTCGCGTTCTGAAACCAGTCACGAGCCATTTCGTGTCGCTTTGCGCGGGCGGATTCAACAAGCCCGTCGAACTCAGTGCCGTTCTGGAGGCCTGCGTCGTAGCCTTTGCGAAGAGTCTGCTCCTCGTCGAACATCTCGGATCCGATGCCGCCGAGGTGGACGACGAGGAGCTTGCAGTTCGCTCGGACCGCTGTGTCCACGCTGGCCCTGGCGACGTCGACGGCTTGCCGTCTCTCCTCTTCCTCTTGCGCGGCTAAGTTCAGGTGCTCCGAGAACTTGCCGTTAGGAGTCTTGACGCGGGGGCAAGGAGAGTGCACCGAGGAGAAGGCCACGTGACCTGACTCGATGAGAGCATCGACGCCGTGGGGCGGGATCACGTAGTTGATCTCGACGTGGCTGAAGCCGAGGTGCTTCGCGCGCTCGGCGAAGTCCGGCATGTGATCTCCTTCGTGGCCGTCGCGCGGAAAGTTGCCCTGCGACCACATGGTGCTGAGGGCGTAGATGGGCTCCATAAGAGCAGGGTACAGGTTGAGGGTTGGATGTGGGAGTGGGCCTACTTGGGACGACGGAGGCCGATGTGGGAAGCGGCTGGTCTTGCTGGTGCAGGGGAGCGTCTTTCGACGAAGCGAGAGAAGGCGATTCCGGAGAGGGAGCCGGCAGCACCGCCGATTAGTGCGGTGACAAGACTGAGGAGGAAGCCAGTGAAATCGCGCAGTCCGATCGCGGGAATAAAGACGCCGGTGGCGCACGCTGCCGCGAGTGCGAGCGGCAAGGCGGGGAGCGCGCCGCGCCCACGAGAGATGACTGCGGAAACGGCCCACGGCAGAAGACCGACGACGCACCAGCAGAAGAAGAAAAACGCTATGAATGCCAGGCGCGCTTCCCAGATCACCAATCCAGCGTCGGGCGCTTGCGTCCGGCGGTCAAGCCTAGAAGCGCCCTGGAGGCGAACCGAAACCCGCAAACGGCGCAGCCTTCGGTAGCCACCACCGCAGACGCATTGCGTTGAAGGCGCGACTCCATAGCGACTCTTCGACCGGCGGCGGAGCGATGATCGCTGAGAAGCGGGAAGGCGCGAAAATCGGTCGCCGGAATGGAGGAGGCGTTACGGGTTCTGCGGACAGGGTTCCGTCGGTTGACTGCTGGAAGGTCACCGGCACCGCGTAGTAGATCGCGACTCGGCCGATCCATAGTCCACGGCCGACTTCGGCGCGGACCGCTTCGAGCGCCTCTTCCATTGACGCAAACGAGAACGGGTATACGAGGCCAGGAATGTGAGGGTGGCTGATCAGCACGATGGCTTCGTGGTCTCCGAATATCGGCGGGACTGGAAGTGCCCAGAATGCACTAAGGGTAGCGCGTGACTCCGGTGGAAACCAGAAGGCCACGTGATTGGCCGCCGAGTCAGAATCGGGGAAAGAGAGCGTTGCGCGCGCGCTGAGGGAGCTGGCATCCGGGGTCAGGAGGATGAGCGGCACTGCCTGACCGCCCTGATTGATGCAGCGTGCTCTAGTAAAGTCTGTCGTGCTCATCATTGGTATCACCTCACGCCCATCATCTCGCAGCCGCATTAGCCGGAGGTGAGGGCAAGATTAAAATGTTCTTAAGGTGAAGCAGGAAACCCTTATGTAATCGTCGGGCTACCTAATTTGTTCGTGAATCAGTAGACTGTGTAGGCTATTACCATTTCTTAACTCGTGTTGAAGCGCAACCTATGTTGATACTCAAGAGCCCCCGGTTCCTCACATCTGCGGCTGTTGTACTTGCTTTAAGCGCAATTGCTGTGGCACTGGCGGTCGTGGGCGACGACCGTGCAGGAGCAGTCGACTTTTCGTGTGGGAACTCGCAGGGATTTCTCCAGCCGGCAGAAGTCCCAGCAGCCAACGACGAGAACCCGCCGATCTCCTGGTTTCTCGACAAGGAGGTGGCGACGCCCGGAGAGACTGTCGAAGGGTTTGTCCAGTGGGAACAGGAAACTTTTTACGGTGATCAGACGGCCGAGCTGATTCTGAATTTCCAGTCTGATCCGGAACTGGCGGGGACCTTGCTGGGCTCGGGTACCTTCATGGGCGGAGTCAACTCGGACTCGATTTCTGGAACTGTGCCCAATCTACCACCGGGGCCTTACACGCTGACACTTTGCTGGCTGGTTGTTCCCCTCGAGACGTGGTATTACACGACCTTCAACTTCTTCATCGACTTCCCGCCGCCGGACCTGGCAGTGGAAGACATATCCGGGTCGCTCGAGCCTACCGACCTGGCGAACACTCTGGTGGGGGGTGACATTCCGATCTCAAATGTGACCTACACTGGCAGCGAGTGGGCGGCAGGTCTCTTCACGAACGGACAGGGGATTATCGGATTCGAGTCCGGCATCATGCTTAGCTCGGGCATACTGCCTAATGCTATCGGGCCAAACCTGCAGGACTCGATAACGGGACAGAACGGCACCGCTGGGGACTCGGATCTCGATGCAGCGTCTGGGTTCACCACGTTCGACGCGGCCGTGCTGGAGTTCGACTTCACTCCCACGACCAGTCCCATCTCCTTCCAGTACGTGTTCGCTTCTGACGAGTACAACGAGTTCGTCGGTAGCCAATTCAACGACGTTTTCGCCTTCTTTGTGAACGGTACGAACTGCGCGCTTGTGCCCGATACCGAGCTGCCGGTTTCGATCAATACGATCAATAACGGCAACGTGGCACTGCAGGTACCGCCCTCGAACCCCGAATACTACCGCAACAATGACCGGGACGACGAGGGTGGTTACATCAACACGGAAATGGATGGTCTGACCACCGTTCTGACGTGCGTGGCCGACGTGATCATCGACGAGCCGAATCACATGAAGCTCGCGATCGCCGACTCTTCGGACACCCTTTTGGACTCGAATGTCTTCTTGAGGACCGGCAGCTTCATCCTGGGGACGCCGACTCCGGTGCCATCGGAGACGTTCGCGCCGACGCCGACGGATTCTCCCGCGCCAACGGAACCGCCCAGTCCCACGGAGCCACCTACGCCGACAGAACCTCCCACGCCGACGGAACCGCCGACGCCAACAGAACCACCCACGCCGACTGAGCCACCGACACCGACGGAGCCACCGACACCGACGGAGCCACCTACGCCGACTGAGTCTCCGACGCCGACGGAGCCGCCAACGGCGAGTCCAACACCGAGTCCGTCTCCCACAGTCACGATCCGGCCACCAGATACTGGCGGTGGCTCGGCCACGCCGACGGCCAGCGCAACTACATCACCAACAGCATCGCCAACTCTTACGGCCTCGACATCGCCGACGCCGACCGCAACGCCGCCACGGACTCCGACTGTGACACCTTCGCCCACGCCCAGCGCATCGCCGTCAGCAACACCAACTGCGACTCCGTCGCCCACTCCCACCCCGACGGCAACCCCAACGGCAAGCCCCACGAGCCAGACTCCGACGCCGTCGCAAACGCTCGTTCCACCGGTCAGCGTGTCACCGGAGCCGCCAACTCCCACGCCGACCCCAACGCCAACCCCTACTCCGCCTCCGCCAGGGAGCGGCGCCTCGGAGACGCCCGCTGTCAGCGTGGCACCGGCGCGTACTGCCACGCCGTTGCGGATCCCCACCAACGCCCCGGGTGGCGGAGGGGGTACACCCACGACGACCGCTCAGCCGACGGCCACCGCGAGCGCCACTCCACCTGCGCCGACTGGCACGTCTGCTGCCTCAGCAACGCCGGAGCCGACAGTGGGTGCCGTGATAACGGGACCCGGTGGCGGTGGCGGATCACGTCCGGACTTTTCGCGATCGACTATTACGTTAGGTAGCGTCAACACGGACACTGAAGTTATCGCAACGAATGTCGGGCTGGCAGTACTGACGCTGATGCTGATGGTCCTTACCGCGGAGCTCTTCAACAAGACGGTGGAAGAGAACCAGCCGACCCTGAAGCGCTGGTTCGCATTCATATTCGAGCCGCTGGAGGACGCTGGACGGGCTGTCGGCGGCCTGTGGAAGTCCGCCGCGAAGCAATCAATCCTGGGCCTGGTCGGACCTCCGGTTGCTGTGCTGTGGCTCGCCGGCCTGCTGTATGGGTTCTCGCAGCCCGGGTTCGGATTCAACGAGGAGAGCCTGGTGCTGTTTATCAGCATCGTGGCGACGGTCGGGATCGTTACCTACTTCTACAACGGCGGGCAGATCATCATGCATCGATCTTTCGGACTCGATGCGGCTGTGCGGGTCTTCCCGGCGGGGCTTCTCATCCTAATTGGCTGCGTGATCTTCACGCGGATAGACGGTTTCCAACCGGGAATCATCTACGGGTTTATTGCCTCGGCGGTGCTGATGAGTCAGGTTGCACCAAACACAGAGCAAACCGGTAAGATCATCTTCTTCCCGGTACTGGCACTGCTCGGACTTTGTCTGCTCGCCTGGGTATTGGTTGGACCATTCCGCGACTTGGCTGAAGACAGCAACTCCTGGCTGGCATCGTTGCCGGAAGGTATTGCCGTCGGGGTGTTCGTCGGAGGCCTGGAAGGGACATTCTTCCAGATGATCCCGATCCGCTACATGGACGGTCACAAGATCTACAGCTGGAACAAGCTGGCCTGGGTGCTGGCCGCGGGCGCGACGGCGTTTCTCGTCTGGGAAGTCCTGCTGAATCACGAAGAGACCAATTTGAGTGCGGTTTCCGAGGGCACGCCGTTAGTCGTGATGATCGCGATGGGCACCTGCGCTATTCTGTCGCTGGCGTTTTACGGGTACTTCCGCTTCCGGAACGAAGTACTCGGTATACCCGTCGAGTAGTACTCAGAATCGCGAAAGCTCATGACGGACGCGTGAAACGCCGTATGGCATACTTGCGCCCATGCAAACGGGCGTCAGCTATTTCTCTTCTCGTGACCTAAGGCACGTGCGCGCGGATCTCCGCGAGGTGGCGGAGGCGGGCTGCACTTACGTGGTGCACTGCTACACGGAAACGGACCTCGCGCACTATCGCGAGACTGTGGGCGAGGTAGCGAAAGCCACGCGAGAGGCTGGACTGGAAGTATGGTGGGACCCGTGGGGGCTCGCTGGCATCTTCTCCGGCGAGACATTCACTCGGTTTCCGTTGGAGCACCCCGAGACGTGGCAGGTACTTTCGGACGGGCGAAAGGTGGGGGCGGCCTGCCCGAACCACCCGGCGACCCGGGAGTTTCTTCTTGGCTGGGTCGAGGCTTGCGCAGCGGCCGGGGACGGGACTGTGATGTGGGACGAGCCGCACTTCTATACGCCCGTCTGGCGGCGCGATTTCCGCCCAGCCTGGGGGTGCTACTGCGAGAACTGCTCGAGGGACTTCCGGAACCGATTTGGTGGGGAGATGCCGCGAGAGTTCACGGCGGAGATCAAAGCATTTCGTGAGGAAACACTTCTTGATTTGCTAGCGGAATTGTGCCGTGTGGCACGCGAGAAGGGACTGCGGAACGCGCTTTGCCTATTCCCGACGGACCTGGGGCAACATGGGTTCGAGCGGCCGGGTGAGCGCCTGCGCTCGTTGGTGGAATCGCAAGTAGGTTCGGACGTGGCACCGAGCGCTATCGAGGGGATGATGCACATCGGCGTTGGGGATTTCGACTTGGCGGCAGCGATCCCGGACCTCGATATATTTTCGACGGATCCGTACTGGTATGCGCTTGGGGTGGAGCCAGAGCGTTTCATGCGGACGTACAGCAAAGAGGCTGCGGCCGCAGCGAAGAAGCATGGCCGCGAGCTGCAGCTTTGGTTGCAGGCGTTCAGGGTTCCGGCAGGAAGGGCTGAAGAGCTTCGGATGGGTGTCCAGGTGGCGGAGGATGTTCACGCCACGCACCTGGCGGCGTGGAGTTTCCGCGCGACGGAGTCGATGTCGGAGATCGCGTGCGCAGAGCCGGAGGCGGTTTGGCGTGTGCTGGGAGATGAATTCCGGCGGGTGCGCGGCTAAGATGCGGCTTCAGTCAGTTCGATCGGGGCAAAGATGCGCTTCTTAAGCGCTTCGCGCGGCGGGTCAATGTAGATGGCGGCCCAGCCGCAGGACTGCTCGCAGAGCCGGCACCCGGTGCACTTCTTCTCGATAACGCTGGCCACGCCGAAGAAGTCTCCGACCCGCTGACCCGAGACGTCGAGTTCCAGCGCATCAAAGGGGCAGACGTTGATGCAAAGCTCACAGCCGGAGCCGATGCAATTCTCGTCGATGACGATGGCCTTCGGCCACTCGCGGCGGGGGAAGCCCTTACCGAGGTCGCCGTGCTCGTCGGCGATGCACTCTACCGGGCAAACGACGCCGCAGGCGCCGCAATCGATGCAGAGCTCGGGATCGATGATATGGAGCGCGTTACGAACGCCGGATATGGCATCTGTGGGACAGCGCTTGGTGCAGGCAGTGCAGCCGATGCAGGTTTCGAGGATCTTGTATGCCATACGTCACCAGTATAGGGACGCACCACTGAGAGCGGCAACTCTACGTGAGTGGGCAAGTCATTTCATTCGTATTAGCTATGGCAACGTGTATCAAGATGCGGATTGCGTCATCGGCATCCACGAGGCCGTTGCAATTGGTGTCGGCCAGACCAGGGCAGGAGGCGGCTGTCGGTAGCTTACTGGCCAGGAAGAGCGTACGAAGTGAATCGGCAGCGGTGATCGCGAAGCTGCAGTCAGCGTCGCCGAGTTCATTCGGCGGCGGTGTGGGTGATGGGGTCGGGGGCGCTGTTGGAGCGACAGTCGGCGTTGGAGTGGGAGAAGGGGATGCGGTCGGCGGTGGTGTTGGAGTTGGGGAAGGCGACCCTGTTGGCGTCGCAGATGGAGAAGGTGTCGCAGTGGAGGATGGGGACGACGTCGGTGTGGGGGAGGGAGTAGTTGACGGCGATGGACTCGGTGATGGGGACGGAGAAGGCGATGGCGATGGTGATGGTGATGGCGATGGCGTCGATGTTCCACCGTCGGTGCAGGTGCTGCCCATGTAAAGGACAGGCTCCGCGGGATCTCCCGGCTGGTCGCCGGTAAATCCGCAATCGCCGGTCTGCGCGCGTGTGTGTCCAGCGGCCGTGAGCGCGGCCATCACGGACGGTCCTGCTGCCGAGCCGTTGTAGCCCTCCAGCTTGAAGACCGCCAATGCCCCCGCTACGTGCGGCGTGGCCATGCTCGTGCCGCTCATACTTGCATAGCAGGACTCAATCTCGCAGCTGCCGCCGGGGCCAGGAAACGTGGAAATGATGAAGACGCCTGGCGCGGCGATATCCACCGGTTGGCCGTAGTTGCTAAAGCAGGCGAAGTCGTCATCGAACGTTGTCTGCTGTCCCAGCGGGCAATTGCTCGAAGTGGCGAAGTCATTGCTAAGCGCACCGGGCATGCCATCAAAGTCACCGAATGCGGAGACGGTCACAGCATTAGTGCAGTGTGCAGGCGAGTAGTTGGCCGAATTGCTACTGTCGTTTCCGGCGGCGACCGCGAACATGACGCCAGCCTGCACTGCGGTGTTCATAGCGATGCAGGTGGGATCTGAGCCGGGCGCGAGCCCCGAGGGGCCGCCGAGACTGAGATTCGCAACGGCGATGTTGATCCCGGGGTCACCGTCCGCTGCCCCGTCGTTGTACTCCTGGCGGCGGTCGGTGATCCAGTCGATGCCGTCAATGACACAGGAGCCAGACCCGTTGCCAGCGGCGTCAAGGACTTTGACCGCCCACACGCGCGCGCCAGGAGCAATCCCGACGATGCCGTGATCGTCATCTTTTGCGGCGATCGTCCCGGCAACGTGAGTCCCGTGGCCGTTGTCGTCTTCGAAAGTGTCGCCGGTGCATCCGAGAAGCGCGCCGCCTTCGACGTTGAGGTCGACGTGCTGGGTTGCGACACCCGTATCGATGACGGCTACGTCGACATTCAAATCGGGCCCGCTGTTGTCTATGTCGGCGGTGCTGTTTTCGTCGGCGTCTATGCGGTCCGCGCCGGCAGGCAGCGTCTGGAAGGGATTGGTGTGGATCGAAGTGCTTACACGCTGGTCTGCAACCACGAGCTGCACCAGATCGTGAGAAGCCAGTTGTTCGGCGTCATTGGCTGTCATGTTGGCAGCGAACCCCCGCAAAGCACTGCTGTACAGCGTGTCGGACTCGAAGCCGAGTTCGAGGCCGAGCCCATGGGCCGCCATGCCCGAATCAATATTGTCCTCGAGCACGACGATGTAGCGCCCGGGGATATCATCCTCGCCGTGAACGACTGATACGGAGCTCCGACCCGAGGCCGCGAACGCAAGCGCGAGTAGCAATACGAGAGCGAGCGGTGGCACAGTGGCCAATCGCTTAGACTTCAATCGCCGCCTCCGCTATTGTCGAACATGCGCGCTCGCCCCCCGGCGGGCGTCTCCTTTACATAGGACGGGTTATGGGAAAGCCAGTTACAGGTGAGAAGAAGGGCGATGACTGAAAGCATCAACTTTAACCGCGCGGCCACTTTCTATGATGCGACACGTAAGCTGCCGGACGATGTGGCTGCGGAGATAACGCGGGCGCTGCTGGCGGAGATCAGGGCGTCCGGGGCGGACAAAGTGCTGGAGATCGGCATCGGGACTGGGCGGATGGCGCGGCCGCTGATGCGCGAAGGCGTGCAAATGGTGGGCGTGGACATCTCGACGGAGATGATGGGCCAGCTAATTGCCCAGCTGAGCGCGGAACACACGCCGCCGGCGCTGATGTTGGGTGACGCGACTGCCTTGCCATTCCGTGACAGTGCGTTCGGCGGGGCGATGATCGTGCACGTTCTACATCTGGTGCGGTCAGTTGAGGAGACGATTGCTGAGATCCGCCGCGTGTTGACGCCGGAGGGCGTATTGCTGCACCAGACTCAAAGGCCCGATGATGAGACGCAGGCGGTCTGGGATAGCCATGAAGAGTTCTGGGACAGGATGTGCTCCCGGCACAACTACCGAAGGCGACAACGTACGACACAAGCCACGATACGTCGGGCGTTCGCGGAGTCTGGAGCCAGTGCGCGAGTTGTTGAACTGAGTGAGAGAGTTCATGAGTCTACGGTCGCCGAAGAGCTGAGGCACGTGCGGGAGCACACTCATTCGTGGTCGTGGACAATTCCCGACCACATCCTCGCGGATTCGATGGTCGAGTTCGAAGGTTGGCTGAGAGAACGAGCGGACGCCGACGGCTCGTTTGCCGACAGGACGCGATACGTGGTCGAGGTGTGGCGGTGGTCGTAGTAGGATTGGCGGCAGCATGACAGCCTCGGAGGTACGCGCATGGCCCGCAAGCAACCGTTCACACCTGATGACATCTTCCTGCTGAGGCAGGTCAGCGATCCGCAACTATCGCCGGACGGAACGCGAGTGGCTTACGTTGTGCTGTGGCCGGACCGCGAGGATGACGAGAACCGCCTCGCCGTGTGCGTGGCGCCTGTCGACGGCGGTGAGCCCGCCCGGCGGTTCACGCACGGCAAACGGGATCACTCGCCGAGGTGGTCGCCTGACGGCCAGTATCTAGCTTTTGTCTCGGACAGAGGCGAGAAAGGGCAGATCTTCCTGGCTCCGCTGAACGGTGGCGAAGCACGGCAACTTACGAAGGCAAGGTGGGGGATATCTCAGCCGGCATGGTCTCCGGACGGGACGAGAATCGCCTACATTTCGCGGACGGGCGAGTACAAGGAGCCGAAGGAGCGCAAGGGGGCCGAGAAGAACGCCCCGCGGGTGGTCAAGGACCTGCGCTACAAGATGGACGGAATCGGTTTCTACGATTCACGGCGAATGCACATCTTCGTATCGGACGTCGAGACCGGCGAAGCGACTCAGATCACCAACGGCGACTATTTCGATGACCAGCCCTCGTGGTCGCCGGACGGGCGGACGATCACATTCATTTCGGACCGGGAGCGAGCGCGGAACAAGAGGCACTGGCGAGCGGACGTCTGGTCGGTCCCGGCGAAAGGTGGCACGGCCAAGAAGCTGACCCGGTCGAACGGCGGAGCGGCTCACCCGGCATACTCAAGAGACGGAAAATGGATCGCCTATGTGGGTCACGAGAACGGAGACGAGGGCTCGGCGAAGAACACTCACCTGATGGTGGTGCCGTCCAGGGGCGGAGTTCCCCGATCGATAAGCGAAGCACTGGACCGGCCGGTATCAGGATGGCCCGCATTCGCCAGCGGTCCGGCATTCTGCTGGTCAAGGGATTCGGCGGCTGTGTATTTCATCGCGGGCGACCGCGGGCGACAGTCGGTTTACAAGGCTGGGTTGAGCGGCCGCTTCACCAAGACGCTGGACGGTGAGCGCCAGATCGAGGCATTCACACTGGCGAAAGACCAGAGCACGATCCTGTTTACAGCCGTCTGGCCGAGCGCACCATGGGAGGTCTACGCTGCCTCGCTGAAGAATGGCAAGCGCGAGCGAAACCTCAGCCACGCAAACGATACGATCGTGAAGGGCCGAGAGTTGGCCGATGTGAAGCGTCTTGCTTATACGGGACGGGATGGGATGCCGATGGAGGCCTTTGTTCTCTACCCGGAGGGCTACACACGGGGACGCCGATACCCCATCGCGGTCAATGTGCATGGGGGTCCGCACAGTTTCCATCCCGGTGCTGTCTCGATGTCGGAATACCATTCGCTGGCATCCAAAGGGTACGTCGTCGTGTTGCCGAACCCGCGAGGCAGCGCCACCTACGGTGAGGCGTTTAGCGAGGCCTGTGTGCGCGACTGGGGCGGCGAAGACTATTTCGACGTCATCGGCGCGCTGGATGTGCTTATCAAGGAACGCGTCGCGGACAAGAAGCGCTTGTTTATCGGCGGGTACAGCTACGGCGGGTTCATGAGCGCGTGGGCGGTCGGGCACACCGACCGCTTTCGGGCCGCGTGGGTGGGCGCGCCGGTGTCCGATCACGTGAGCATGTTCGGGACTAGCGACATACCGCTGTTCGATATCCACGAGATCGGCGGGTTGCCTCAGGACCACATGCAGACGTACGTCGAGCGATCGCCGATTACTTATCTGCGGAACGCGAAGACCCCGGTATTGCTGGTGCACCACGAGGGTGATTTGCGGTGCCCGATTGCGCAGTCAGAGGAGATATTCCAGGCGATGAAGGCGATGGGCAAGATCGTGGAGTTTGTGCGATACCCGGGCGGCTTTCACCGCTACATGACTCACGCCCCGTCCCAGACAGTCGACCGTCTCAAGCGTCAGATCGCCTGGTTCGAGCGTTTCATGCCGCGGCGAGTGAAGGCATCGGCGTCCTCGGTGAACGGGCGTTCGAAGAAGATCCCGGCGAAGAAAGTGCTGGCTCGCTCCCGCCGCTAGTCGCAGTACCCACGCAGGCCGGTAGGGTCGCGGATAATAACGCGTCGGCCCTCGCGGCCGATGAGGCCGAGCCGACGGAAGACGGAAAGGTTGCGGTTCACGCTCTCACGGGTAACGCCGATCATGTTCGCGAGGTCCTCCTGGGTAATCCCTGCTGGAAGAACGATGCCCGTCTCACCGCGGGATCCGTTTGTTTCGGCGAGATCAAGCAGCTTCCGAGCTAGGCGCCCCTGGACGTCGAGGAAGGCAAGGTCCGAGGCGGTCTGATCGGTCTCTCGGAGGCGCCTCGCGATAGTAGCCAGGACGGCCAACGCCGCGTCCGGTCGCGAGCGGAGGAGCTGAGAGAAGTCGGTCCGCTCCAGCGAAAGCAGGACGGAGTCAGTGGCGGCGACGGCGCTGGCGGAGCGCGGGCGGTCGTCGAGCAGTGAGAGGTCGCCGAAGAAGTCTCCTGGGCCAATGACGGCGAGCGTTAGGTCGGCACCTTGCGTGCCCGGGATATAGATGCGGACCGAGCCGCTCTCGATGATGAAGAGCGACTGACCGGGCTCGTCCTTCTGGAACACGATATCGCCCCGGCGGAACTTTCGCCGCCGCAGGCGGTCGGCGAGCCAGCGCAGGTCACTATCGGAGAGACCAGCGAGGAATGGGACGCGTTCGAGCAGAGTCGTGGGCATTCTGGTGTGATGGTGCTATGAAAGGCGAGCGTGTGCAAGGTTTTGAGTGTGGCAAACGGCCCTGCTAGCATGAGGGTCACCGTGAGATTCGCACAACGCGTCGATAATTTACCTCCGTACCTATTCGCTGACATCAGCCGCCGCATCGCGGCGAAGCGTGCGGAGGGAGTCGACGTGATTTCATTCGGAATCGGCGATCCGGACCTGCCGACGCCGGACCACCTCCTGGACGTCCTCGCGGAAGCTTCGCGAGACCCGGCAAACCACCGTTATCCCGAGAGCGAGGGGCTGCCGGAACTGCACGATGCGATCGCGAGGTGGTATTCGAAGCGGTTCGGCGTGGAGGTGAACCCGAAGACGGAAGTGCTGCCGCTGATCGGGTCGAAGGAAGGTATTGGGCATGTCGCGATGTGTTTTATTAATCCTGGCGACGTGGCGCTGGTGCCTGACCCAGGGTACCCCGTGTATGGCGTCGGAACCCTGCTCATGGGCGGCGAGCCGTACTACCTGCCGCTAACGGAGGAGAATGAGTTCCTGCCGGACCTGGACGCTGTGCCGGAGAAGATCGCAATGAAGGCGAAGGTTCTCTGGCTGAACTACCCGAACAACCCGACGGGCGCCGTGGCGGACCTGGACTTCTTCAATCGGGCGATCGCCTTCGCGCGGAAGTACGACCTGGCGATCCTCCACGATGGACCTTACTCCGAAGTGGCGTTCGATGAGTATGTGCCGGTGAGTTTCCTGCAGGCAGACGGCGCGAAGGAAGTGGGTGTGGAGTTCCACTCGCTCTCCAAGTCGTACAACATGACGGGCTGGCGGATCGGGATGGCGGTAGGCAACGCTGCGATCATCGACTCGCTGATGCGAGTCAAGTCGAACCTGGACTCGGGGATCCCGCAGGCGATCCAGAAGATGGCGATCGCGGCGCTGGATGGCCCGCAGGACGTGATTCCAGAGCACAACGCAATCTACCAGAAGCGTCGAGACCGGCTGGTAGCCGCGCTAACGAAGCTTGGACTGCACCTGCGGGCACCGAAGGCGAGCCTGTATCTCTGGGCTCGAGTTCCGGAGGGCGTGACCAGTGTGCAATTCGCGACGCGGCTGCTGGATGAGGTCGGTGTCGTAGTGACACCGGGCATAGGTTACGGGCCGACGGGTGAGGGTTACGTGAGGTTGTCCCTCACGATCCCGGACGCGCAGCTGGAAGAGGGCGTGCGGCGGATGGAGTCGCTGGCCGGCAGCTGGAAATAGAGCGCTACTGGGTCCGTGCCCTCCGCCTGAAAGCTTCCTCTGCACCTGCGGGCGAGAAGATGCCAATCAGTTTCGCCGCCTCATTCGTGGGATTCGAGAAAGCGTGCTCAATGCCGCGGGGAACGAGAATAAAGGTGCCGGCCCCGGCACGCAGAGCTTGTTCCCCAACTCTGAACTCGAACTCGCCCTCGAGTATGTAGAACGCTTCCTCGAAGTCGGTATGCGTGTGCGGTTCTGGACCCGGCCAGCCAGCGGCGGCCTCGTAGTGGCAGAGCGAATAGCGGCTGCCGGTATCCGCGGCCGTTGCCTTGAAAGTCATGACGTTGGCGCCGTGAATGGCCAGGCGTTCGCCGTCGTCCGGGCCTTGGATGACAGGCTTCACGGCAATGCGGCGACGCTGAGATCGACGATACGGACAGCCACGGGTTCAGCTTTTCCTTTGAGGTCGAGCTGAACAGCTGGTGGGTCGGGGTAGCGGTCTCGGACGTGCTGGTAGACGCGCTCCGACATCACGATCTGGCCAGGCCTGGCGTGGGACTGGATGCGGGCCGCCGTGTTCACGACGTCGCCCAGAGCGGTGAAGTCCTTGACCTCACCGGAGCCCACGTTGCCTACGAACGCCGGGCCGTGGTCGAGGCCGATGCCGAGAGGCAGCCAGGGATCGCCGTCGCCGCCATAGCCAACAGAACGGAGCATTGACTCGGCGGAATCGACCATTTTCTGGATGTACTCTTCCTTGCCAGCGAAGCCAGGGACAAACAAGGCCATGACCTCATCGCCGACGAGCTTGTCTATGACGGCGTCGTGGTGAGAGAGGACATGGGTCGCAACCGAGTAAAATCGGTTCGCCATCCTGGCGACTTCTTCCGGCGGGCGGCCCTCGGAGTACGTCGTGAAGCCGCGGATGTCCGCGAAGAGGACGCCCGTGGGTACCTCGGCGCCGCCAAGGGGCGAGGCTTCGAAGCACATCCTGCACCACATTGGGTTCTTGCGGGACGGCGTTGTGAAGGGCGTCGGCTTGAGGATGATGCTGCCGATCCCGTGAAACGGCGCGAAACACATGGCGCAGCGGGGCGAGGAGGGTATAGCGCGGAAAATGCGTCGCATCATCTTGCCGCCCATGTCACCCTCGGCGAGGGCTTTTCGCCAACCTTCTCGCTGCTTTTCTTCCTTCGATAGCTTCTCGGCCACTTCGCCGCCGATTATACGCGGGCGCCGCTCGCTATACTTGTTCGCGGAGGAAAGAGATTCCGAAGCGAGAACTACATTCGACGGCGAAGGAGCGCGAGCGTGCCTTCCTTGTAGCCGCGGCGCCGAAGGACACTCGCCGCAACGGCACATGGGACCCGGAGGCATCACTCGACGAACTGGCGATGCTCGCGCACACCGCAGGGGCCGACGTCATCGGCACGGCGATGCAGCGCGTGGACCACCCGAACCCAGCCACGTATATCGGGAAGGGAAAGCTGAAGGAAATCGTCGCCGAGCAGCAGCAGGCCGACTACACCACGGTCGTCTTCGACGACGAACTGTCCCCCTCACAGCAAAGGAATCTCGAGAAGGAACTCGACACGAAGGTGCTGGACCGCACGGCGCTGATTCTGGACATCTTCGCGCAGCACGCGCGTACGAGGGAGGGCCGGCTGCAGGTAGAGCTGGCCCAGCACGAGTACATCCTGCCCAGGTTGCGCGGGCAGTGGTCGCACCTGGAACGGCTCGGCGGGGGAATCGGGACGCGAGGCCCCGGCGAGACGCAGCTTGAGACGGACCGCCGGCTGATCCGCAACAAGATCGCCTCGCTGAAGAAGCAGATCGAGCAGGTGCGAAAGCAACGAGGCCTTCACCGGCAGCAGCGCGCCAAGCAGGGTGTGCCGGTGGTCTCGCTGGTGGGATACACGAACGCGGGCAAGAGCACTCTGATGCGCGCTCTCTCCGGAGCAGACGTCTTGGTGCAGAACCAGCTCTTCGCGACGCTCGATCCGGTGACTCGAAGGATCCGCTTGCCGTCCGGAGCCGGGGCGTTGTTGACTGATACGGTGGGCTTCATCCAGAAGCTGCCGACGCAGCTGGTCGCCGCCTTTCGGGCGACGCTGGAAGAGCTGGAAGAGGCGACGCTGCTACTGCACGTGGTCGACATAACCCATCCTGATGCGGAGCGGCAGGCGCACACGGTGGAGGTGACTCTGCGGGATCTGGGTCTCGCAGAGCGGCCGCGTCTTACGGTGCTGAACAAGATCGACAGGCTGTCGGGGAACATGGAACAGGGAACGGGGAACATCGCGATGCCAGGCTGGGTCTTGCCCGTCTGGGCGCATGGCGGGATACAGGTGTCGGCCGCGCGGAAGTGGGGTCTGGGCGAGCTGCTATCAGCCATAGAGGCGGCCCTGGAGAGCGCGGCGGAGGAACGGCGCTT
>Ga0187892_10000704_pt1 | contig 84240 bp, 67 predicted proteins | sample MA1701073metaG_FD_139345 | JGI IMG/M metagenome (GOLD analysis project Ga0187892, IMG submission 139345) | Bio-ooze microbial communities from a basaltic lava cave in the Kipuka Kanohina Cave System on the Island of Hawaii, USA - MA170107-3 metaG ... | reverse complement strand
TTCGATCATCGTTTCGGCCACTCCGGACCGACCAGACAGAAAAATGTGAGAGAGAAAAATGGCATCTCTTATTTTTCTCTCTTACATTTTTCTGTCTGGTGGCCGAAACGATGATCGAAGCCGCACATCAAATATGGCATATCGCTTCATTCACTCTTGCGTGGCGCGGGCGGCCTTCTTCTTTGCAGCTCTTGCGCGTTTCTTTTGCTTGGGATTGGGTCTGGTTTTGCCCGCAGTCCCACGCGAAATTTTCCCTCGTTTCGAGCGTTGATCACCTCTACCCATTGAATCTTCCTCCGTGTTTATTGGTTTACTTCTCAGCCAATTCGACTACCACAATCGTGTCGTACTCATCCGTAAATCCCTGCGGATTGCGGATGAAGAAACCGAGCTTGTCGTTCTCGTAAAAATCCAGCTTGGCGCCGTCTTTCAGGAGCGTCACCGATTTGACCTTCTTCGGCATCCTCGGCATCGCCAGCACCGGGTCGGGCCAGTTCAGAATGTGCAGATAGACCTTGTTGCCCTTGCGTGTGGTCACGCCCCACGGACGCGGGCTGAGCGGCCCACCGCGCGTGCCGTAAATCGTTTCGCCGTTTTTTTCCAGCCACGCGCCGACTTGTTTCAACCGGTCAGCGAACTCAGGCTGAATCTTGCCATTGGGCATTGGGCCAACGTTGAGCAAAAAGTTCGCGTTGTAACCCGCTGCGCGAACCAGATAATGGATCAAGTCCTTCGTGCTTTTGAACCGCTTGTCGTTCGCGTTGTAGCCCCACGCGCCGTTGATCGTTTCGCAGGTTTCCAGAGGCAGATCGCCGACTTCGGATTCGGCGTTGAAGCCAGCGGTGTTGTGTCCCGGCAAATCCTTCTCGAACATCTGGAAATCTTCGCCAGGGATCGGCGCTTTGTGATGATTCGATCCGACCAGCGTCGCAGGTTGCAGATCGTGAATAAGCTTGTAGGTCTGCGCCAGCCGCCAATCGGCCTGCGGTTTATCCCACATCCCGTCGAACCAGATGCCGCCGATCGGGCCATAATTCGTCAGCAACTCTTTCAACTGCCCATCCATATAATCGATGTAGCGGAACCATTCTCCGCTCTCCGCGCGGCCCGTGTAGCCAACGCCCGTGCGCCCGCGCGGAAAATAATCCGGATGATGCCAATCGAGCTGGGAGTAGTAAAAGAACAGTTTGATTCCCTGCTTCTGGCATTCGTCGGCGAGCAGCTTCAACACGTCTTTTTTGTAAGGCGTGCGGTCAACGATGTCCCAGTCGCTGATCTTCGAGTCGAACATCGCAAAGCCGTCGTGGTGCTTGCTGGTGATGGTGATGTATTTCATCCCGGCGGCTTTGACCATCGCTACCCATTCCGCCGGATCGAACTCAGCCGGGTTGAAACGTTCGGGCAGTTTTTCGTACTCGCTGATCGGAATCTTCTTGTTGTTCATCACCCACTCACCATCGGCCAAAACACTGTAAACGCCCCAATGAACGAACAACCCGAACTTGGCGTCCTGAAACCAGCGACGGGCTTCGAGGTTTCCAGGCGCTGGTTGATACTGCGATTGCGATGTCGAAACCGCAGGCGCGATCATCAGCCACAGAGCGATGACAACAACTGCGCAGACGGACAGCAGACGGGGAGAGAACTGTCTGGTCATAATTGTTTCCTTTCTTTGCCGCGAAACGAATGGTGTGAACGGATGGCGCGTATTCTAAGAGCGACTGACTGGATCGTCAAACCAGCGCGAATTGATCAGCCCGGCGCTCGACCTTGCCTTCGCCTTCCAATTTTTCCAGATGCGCCAGCACTGACATTTCTGCCAATTGATGCATCGCTTCGGGCACGTCTGTGTAAACCGACTTGACGATCTGCTGAGCCGTGCGCGCGCCGGTTTGTATTGCGTTGACGATCTGCGCCTCGCGCTCGCGGCGATGCGCGATGTAGTCATTGATCTTGCCGCGCGCGTCAGCAATCACAGGCCCGTGCCCCGGCATCAACGCCGTCAATCGCGGCAGTTCAAGAAAGCGGCGAAGTGACGCCAGATAATCGTTCATATTGCCTTCGGGCGGCGCGATGACGACTGTGCCGAATCCGACGACGCAATCACCTGTCAACAAACTCCCCGTGCGCTCTTCGTAGAAGCTCAAATGGCCGCGCGCGTGCCCTGGCGTCCACATTGCGCGCAACCGCCAGGTCAATCCGGTTGATCGCTCGTGTACCTCGATGACCTCGTCGTCTTCGATCAAACGATCAACGCGGACCTCACCGTTGATCGCTTCGGCGGTCAAACGATGCGTGGCGATTGGCAGGTTGAATTTTTCAGCCAGATGCATCACGCCGCCGATATGGTCGGGGTGAAGGTGCGTGATGATGATCTCGCGCATCCGCCGCCCCTGTGCGATGAACCTCTTGACCACGGTGTCGAGAACCTCCTGCTGATCGGGATATGGCGAGCCGGGATCAATCACGACCATCTCGTCGCCGCCAACGAGGTAACAATTGGTGTGCGTGGCAGGCGGGATCGTGGGAGTGCGGAGCGGGCAGAGATAGATGCCATAGCGGAATTGCACGCGGCGTTCCAGGTGATCGCGCTCTTCCTGCGAGACGCTGAGCATTCGCTCGGCGAAATCCTCGACGCTTTCGGCCAGCGCCTGAATGGCGCAGAAAATCGGTGTGACGATCACGCAGTCACCGTCAATCCATTTCTGCAAAGCTTCTTTCGGACGCAGCCATTCACCCTCTTCCAGTTCGCCTGGAATGACCTCGGCCTCCTGTCCTTCAGGAAGCCACGCGGCGAAGAACCGCGTGTTGTAACGCCGAGGTGAAGTCGCCGGCGTCACCCAGCGCGGAGCCTCAGCGAGCAAACTCACATCCAGCCTTAAGCCTTCGCGTTCAAGTAAATCTTTGAATGAGATTTGCTGAGAATGAAACTCTTGCCGCATCGCCGCGCGCCTTTCCGCCGGGAGATTTTCAGCGCCGCGCGCAATCAATACTCCGGTCTCCTCGAAAATCTCGCGGATAGCGGCGACCCGCATCACGGCGTCGGGAAGGTTTTCATCGTTGATAATCGGAACGTCCGAGTCGGCGGCGTCGCGTTGCCCGCCGGGAAACGCATGATAGTTGGCCATAAACGCCAGCGTCTTGGCGCGCTTGACCCAGAAGACCTTCGGGTCGGCGGGATCGCGCAGCAGGATCATCGCTGCGGCGTCCTTTGGCGTGACGGGTTGCTTGGGAGACGGATTGTCAGGATGTGTCATTGTGGTTGCCAAAAGATCATTGGTCTTCAGTTCCTTTATCTTTTTCGTTTTTCTCGCTCGGCGGGAGGCCGCGCTGAGTACGCAAGATGAGGTTTTCCAGTTGCAGCCGAAAGTTTTCACGCTCAGTGGCTTGTTGGTCTCTCAAGCGCTGAAGTTCCAATCGGAAGTTTTCGCGTTCGGCAGCTTGCTGCTCTTTCAAATGCACGAGTTGTAATTCGAGTCGTAAAACTCTTTCAGCCAGCGAGCGGTTTTCGGCAGACAATGCATTAGTATATGTGGTGAGATCGTCCAGGCGCTTATCGTGGCCTTTGACCTGACGGCGCAGATCGAACACTTCGCGAACTATTTCAAGGAGCTTTTTCCACATGACATCTCCCGATTAGCACGAATCATCTCCAAATTCCGTTTGATTTCAGCCAGATTTTGATCCACCCGCGCCATGATCCGTTCATGCTCGCCTTTGTCACGCCGAATTTCTTCGATGTAAGTATCCAGCAAGGCTTCCAGTTCATCGCGCTCTGATTCGGTGATTGTTAAAGTAATCAGTTTACCCATTGCAGGTTCTCCTTTCGTTGATGGCTCCATCGTACCAACGACAACCGCTGGCATCAAGAAGCTGACGCATCATTTGATGTTGACCCTAACCGTGTTTGCCATCTTTCCATCTGCCACCAACACTACATCCACTTCGCCGCGCCCGATCAAACTGCGCGACAAACGAACGTTGGCTTGATCCATGCCGACAAATCCTGGCGCCTCTCCCGCGAATAACACTTCCGCATTCGCGCCGCCAATCGTGGCCGTCGCCGCTGAAGGCGAGTTGGCGAATCGAAACCCCGTGCCGAAGAGGATCAGGAAGACCTGATCGCTGGCGGGACCGAGGTCTATCGGCGCGGAAACGAACCGATTGGTCGCGGCGTCGAAGCGCGCCACCGGCTCGAAACTCTGCGTTCCGTCGGCCTTGATACGCAACGCAACGGCTGCCGCCACGCCTTGCCCATTGGCGTTGGCAGTGAACAATCCCGGAGCGACCGTCGCAATCTGCGCTGCGCCAGTCGAGATTGTTCCGGCGCCGCCGGCAATGGTCATCGTGGCCAATCCCGCCATCGTCTCCGGTGGTATCTGGTAGTTCACCTGATTGGGCGAAACGAAAAAGATGGGGGCCGGACGCTCGACGCCCGCGCTGTCCTTGACTGTGATTGTTGTCCCGGCAAGCGAGGTTGGCAGCGGGACGGTAGCCGCGGTTTGAGTGGCAGTGGCCAGGCCGGCGCCGAACGCCGCGACAATTGATTCGTTCGCCAATGTGGTCCCGCTGAAGCTGGCGGCGGACACGCTGGCCACGCTGCCAACTGCTCTGGTCAGTGTCGGATTCAAAAGTTCTTGCCCGTGGAGGACAAGGACGCGCGCCGCATAAGACACTCTCCCCTCGGAATCAGTGGTCTGACCGAAGAGGCTGATCGTAATTACATCAGCCGGCGGGTTGAGATCGAGGTTCGGAAAGTCGCGCGCGAGCGTCGCTGGATCGTAACGATAAGAGAGTGAGCCAGCCGAAGCGGCGCCCTGATTGGTTTGCAGCAGAAAGCCCGGCATCATCGTCGTCACGTGGCCGCTGGTGAGGCTCAAGCCCGCCGGGGCGCTCGCCGCGATGTCGAGTTGTCCGGGCGGCGCGATGATTGCCGTCTCAGGCAGGTTGACCGCCAGCGGCGCGCTCTCGCGCGGAACGACGTAGACGAAGAAGCGTCCATTGGCCGATCCCAGCACGTCGCCAGCAGGAAACGGCGCGCTGACCCGCCCGGCGGAAGTTTGCCCATCGAAAGTCACACGCACATCAACTGTGTAGAGGCCTGGCTCCTGGACGGCGAAATCATGCTCCGGCCGATAGTAATATCCCACGCGGTTAGCGCGGCCGGAAAACTGAATCGTGCGCCCGGACGGAGTTGTGACTGTGGTTGCGACCAACGCCGGCAGTGTCGGACCGATAGCTCCGGCAATTGAGAAATTATCGCCCGGTTCCAACACGGTTCCCGGCCGGACGCCGGTGAGATGAATGAAAAGGTCAATGTCCTGTCCCTTGAGCTTCATGACGGGGCCGCCGCTGGGGCCGCCGCCGTTGCCTTGGAACGGCGGAAAGACACGCGACCCACCGCCTGGGTCGTTATCCGGTACGAGGACGAAGAGCGAGCCGTAGATGGCGTAGGCAGGGGCAGGGAAGACAGGACCGCGCAGAACCACGCCGCCATACTGGAACTTGATGTCGTTCGGCAGATCGCCTGACACCGTACCGACCTGTCCGCCGTACCGATCCAAGAATACCCAGTACGTTCCGGGAACCCATTCTTCCGCGATGATTTCGCGGACACGCGCCAGTGGGCGCTGGACGGATCGGTAGCTGTAGCCCCACACGTCAACACGCGACGGATGGAGGAGCGGATCTGAAGGCCCGCTGGTCGAGAAAGAAGTGAGCGCGGCTTCTCCAATCGCTGCGCCTGGTTCGTCGTACCACCATTGAGGCCACAGGATGTTCCTGATTGCTCCGAGCGGATCCTGGAACGTCATCTTGGGATCGACTGCGTCGGACTGTTGCGCCCAAACAACATCACCCGAATGGAAGGGATAGTTCACGGCGCTGCCGCCGACCGGAACACCCGTCTGAGACCGAAAGAACCATTGGGCGCGGTTCGCCGATTGGTGGATTACGCCCCGCCTCCCGTGAGCGATGATCGCCGGCGCGCGCGCTGCGACGACGCCGCTCCAGGTGCGCGAATCCATGCGCCAATTGCCCTGCGCGTCAATGAAGCTCGCCTTGAGGTCAACGCGATACTCGCCTGGCTGATCGAACCGAACGCCCTGTCCCGCAGGAGAGAAGTAGCCGAATCGGTTCGCTCGCCCGCGGATCGTGCGATCAATCAATCGCGCCGGATCGGAATCTGGCGCGAACCGGACTCGCGCGTCTACCTCGGCGGCGACCGGCGGAGTAATCACCACGCCGGGCGCGAGCGTGTCGCCAACCTCGAACGGCGCGCCGGGGAGCGCTGTGGTGTCGAGCGAGAGCGGGCTGGCCACGAAGACTTCGTAGCTCCCTCCGCCGCTCCACCGCGTTCCCCAGATGTCCTCGACCCACCCGTCGAGCGTGATGAGGTAACGCCCGTCGCGCGGAAACGACAGCTCGAAACGTGGGTCCATCGTGCTCAGCTCATAAGTATTGATGTCTCCGTTTCCCGTGAGCAGGCCGTGACGATCCTGAATCCCCCGCGTGCGCGCCTGCGCGAAGGGCGCCGGGCCCAACACGACGGTCGTTCCATCCGGTCGTCGCACACTGACCGTCAACGCCCCGGACGGAAAGCGCAAGGGGATGAGCGGGGGATTCACCGATGTACCGCCAGCACTCAACGCCAGCGTCGGGGCAAACGGCTCGAGGCGATAGACGACAGGACGCCCGGTGGCTGGATCGAGGCGCGGGACGACAAAGGTCTCAGACGGCGTCAGCGTCCGCGCTGCCAGCCCGAACCGGTTACGATCCTCGCTGGCGCGCACGCCGCGCGTCCCATTGCTCAGGGTGTCGGCCAACAGCGTCCAGAAGAGCCGCGGCGCCGCGGGGCGCCCAACACGGACGATGGGCAGATAAACACTCGTTGGTACGCCGAGGCCGTTACGCGGCCGGCGCGCCGCCTTATCAACGCCGCCAAAGAATGGGTAACGTACCTGCTCTAACGGAACGCCTTCGAAGTCGAATATCAAGAAGGGACGGTAGTACCCGCTCGCCAGGTCTGACGGGAGCGTGAGCGACAACGCCAGCGACAGTCGCGCGAGGTCGGCGCCGACCCGCGGCAGGGCCGCCTCGGTGAATTGCGCTGGCGGGGGATGGAGTCCCATCCGCTCGATTGGAAGACCCGTTGGGGTCATGAAAACTGAGGAGTACGAGTTGCGCGCGCTCGACCCGGCGCCATCAGGCTCTGAGAGTCGTTCGAGCCCCAAGTGCGTGCGGACGCGCATCGCTCCTGCAGTGCTCAAGGCTGGCGACTTCACCACTAACGTTCCCGTCATTCCAAGCGCGCTGCCGGGTTCGAGTTGGGTCGCGTTGATTGTTCCCTCTAGCGTCCAAACCGCGGGCAAAGCGTTGCCCTCCGTAGCGCGAGTCGGCCCAGCGCCGCCAAACGGCGCGCCGGGGCCGGCCGCAGGGCGCTCGGCTACGCGGATGATGGTTCCCGGCAGATGCTCGAGAACGCCGCTCTCCTTGCCGTCAGACGCGACCAACCGGGCGGCGCTACGGCCGGTCGGATCCATTTTGAGCAGTAGCGATGTCCCGGCGGGGGCAAAGATCGTTTGACTGAAGCTCCCGTCGGGAGCGGCCTGCGCAGTCACGAAGTGGTTGGTGTCGAGCGTGACAATCACGACGGCGCTGTTGCCGAGGACTGCGCCCGGCAGTCCCGTCACGCGAGTCACGTGATTGGCGTCCGGGGTCGCTAGCTGAATGAGCGACGCGCGTGGTGGCGCATCGGAAACAGGAACGGACTGCGCTCGCGGGTCAACCGCGCAGACGAAACTGGCAAGAAACACTATCAGAACGAATGTGGCTCTACGCATAGTACCTCCTACGATAATAGCGAGAATGCGCCGCTCAGCGAGTCGCGCATTTACTTGACGCTGACCATCACCGGGTTCGCCGGTTGGCCATCCGCCATCACCCTGATCTCCACCTCGCCGCGCCCGATCAGGCTGCGCGACAATCGCACGTTGGCTTGATCCAGACCGACCAGACCGGGCGTCGCTCCCGCAAACAAGACCTCCGAGTTCACACCGCCAACGCTGACTCTCGTTGCAGCAAGACCACTGTTGAACCTCAATCCCGTGCCAAACAGAATCACAAAGACCTGATCGGTGTCGGGGCCGAGATCAATCGGCGTTGAGACAAACCTGTTTTGTGTCGCATCGAATCGAATGACCGGTTCATAAATCTGCGCGCCATCGGCTTTCACCCGCAAGGCCAGCGCCGCCGCGACTCCCTGCCCATTGGCGTTGGCTGCAAACAGTCCCGGAGCGACGGCGGCAATCCGTACCGTACCAGTGGAGACTTCGCCGTACCTGTTGGTAATGGTCACAGTGGCCGTCCCGGGCGCTGTCCCGGGCGGCATCTGGTAGTTGACCTGACCGGGCGAAACGAAAAAGAGTGGGGCCAGTCGCTCGGCGCCTGCGCTGTCTTTGACGTTGATCGTTGTCCCAGCCAACGCGGTTGGCAGCGGGAGTGTGGCTGCGGCTTGCGTGGTGATCGCCAGGCTCGTACCAAATGCCGCCACGATTGATTCGCTCGCCAGAGTGGCGCCGCTGTAGCTTGCGGCGGAGACGCTGGCCACCGCTCTGGCTGGCGCTCTGGTCGGCGTCAGGTTGAAAAACTCCTGGCCGTGCAGAACGAGCATACGGGCGGCGAAAGACGGTTGCCCCTGAGCGTTGGTCGTCTGACCAAAGAGACTGATCGTGACGACATCCGCTGGCGGATTGAGATCGAGGTTCGGGAAGTCGCGCGCGAGAGTCGCCGGATCGTAACGATAGGAGAGCGCGCCAGCCGCAGCCGTGAGTTGATTGGTTTGCAACAGGAAGCCCGGCATCATCGCCGTTATGTGGCCACTCGTCAGGTTTTGGCCTGCAGGCGCGCGCGCCGTAATGTTGAGTTGGCCAGGCGCCGCGACAGTCATCGTCTCAGGCAGGTTGACCGTGAGCAGCGCACTGTCGCGCGGAACGACATAGACGAAGAAGCGCCCCTGGGCCGAGCCAAGCACGTCGCCTGTGGGAAACGGCTCAGTGACCTGCCCGGCGGAGGTTTGACCGTCGAAAGTTACGCGCACGTCAACCGTGTAGATGCCCGGCTCTGTCACCGCGAAATCATCTTGCGAGCGATAGTAATAGCCAACGCGGTTGGCGCGACCTGAAAATTGGCGTGCGCTTCCACTCGGCGTTGTGACTTTGGTGGAAACCATCGCTGGCAACGGTGGGCCGACGGCTCCGGCAATTGAGAAGTTGTCGCCTACTTCCAAAACACTTCCTGGTCGAACGCCGGTGAGGTGAATGAACAAGTCAATGTCCTGCCCCTTGAGCTTCATGATTGGCCCGCCGCTCGGCCCGCCGCCATTGCCCTGAAACGGTGGGAAGACGCGCGAGCCGCCAAGTGGGTCGTTGTCGGGAACGAGCACGAACAGCGAGCCATAGATCGCATATTGGGGCTGAGACACCGCCGGCCCGTAGATCGCCGCGGCGCCGTATTGAAACTTGATATCGTTCTCGAGGTCCCCATCCGGCCCCGCTCCGATCTGACCTCCGTATTGCGCCGAGAAGCGCCAGTACGGGCCCGCGACCGGCAGGTCAAAGATCTGCTCGCGTACGCGAACCAAGGGGCGTTCGACGAAGCTATACGCATACGCCCAGAGGTCCACCTTGGAAGGATCCAGGTCGAGTTCCAGGCCATCCCGGCGGCTCGAAAACAGCGGGGTTTCACCGACGGCCGCCTGCTCGTCGAAGCAGCAGATTCGCAAAGGTCGGGTGCGCATCAGATTCACAATCGAGCCTAAGGGGTCCTGAAATGTGACGATCGGAACCAACGAGTCGGACTTTTGCAGCCACATCACGTCGCCCGAGTGGAACGCGAGATTTACGTGGCTATTGCCGGTGGGAACGCCAGACTGTGTTCTGAAGAACCATTGAGGACTGAAGCCTGGCACGTCAATGCCGCGCCGGCCGTGGGCAATGATCGCCGGATTGCGCGCCGCCACAACCCCGCCCCAGGTTCGCGCTCCCATCCACAGCCTGCCTTGCTGGTCGCGGTAAGCGGCAATGACATCTATGCGGTACTCGCCCGGCTGATCAAAAATGACGCTGGCTCTCCCTGGTTGGTAGTAACCGAAGCGGTTTGCCTGGCCTACAACGACTCGCTCGATCATCTTGCTCGGATCGGAGTTGGGCGCGAGTTGAAAACGAACCTCGACTTGCGCCGGGACTGGCGGCGTCAGTGTGAGTCCCGGGTTGAGTGTGTCTCCCACTTCGAACGGCGTTCCCGGAAGCACGGCCGTGTCGAGCGACAGCAGTCGCGCCACATTCACTTCATACGTTCCGCCGCCGCTCCAGGTGTTTCCCCAGATGTCCTCGATGGTTCCCTCGACGGTGATTTTGTGCAGGCCGTCCTGGTCGAACTGCACTTCGAAGCGCGGGTCCATCGTGCTGAGTTGGTAGATCTCTGTGATATGGATGCCGCCGGGATCAATGTCCCGGCCGTTGCGGTCAACTGTGTTCTTCATCCGCGCTTGTAGGAACGGCGCCGGGCCAAGCGTTGTTATTGAACCGTCCGGCTTCTGCACGCGAACAACGAGACGGCCCGAAGGAAAACGGAAGGGAATCAGCGGCGGGCTGGGCGGCACTTGCTCCACACCAACGCTGATCGTCGGGGCAAACGGCTCCAGGCGATAGGCGACTGGCCGGCCCGATACCGGGTCAAGGCGGGGAACGATGAAAGTCTCTGATTGCGTCGGGATCTTGCCTGCAAGTCCGAAACTCGTCCGGTCTTCCACCGCCCGCACTCCGCGCGTGCCCTCGCTCAGGTTGTCTGCCAGCAGCATCCACGGCATGCGTGGCGCCGCCGGGTCGCCGACCCGGACGATGGGCAGGAGCATTGACGCATCGTTCGCTCTCGGGTCGCGCCCCCCGCGATTCACAGTAACCACAGTCGGTACCACGCCTTCGGTGGGCACGTTATAAAAATGCAGAGCTATCACTGGCCGGAAAAAGCCGTGCGGCAAGTCCTGTGGCACGAGAAAAGAAAGCGCCAACTCCACCTCAGCGCGTGTGCCGTCAATGACCGCGATGGGAACCCGCGCCGCCCCCCAGGCGCTTGGCTCCCGTTGGATTTGACCCTCGATTGGCAAGCCCGTCGGAGTCAGTATGGTTGAGGCGAAGCTGCGCTGGGAAAGATTCCCGGCTCCGTCGAGGTTCGTCAGGCGCGCCAGGCTCAGCCGCGCTTGAACTTGCATCCCGCTGGCATTCCGAAAAAGCGGCGAGACCATCCGCAGCGTCCCCCGCACACTGAGCGTGTCGCCAAGCTGGAGATTCTGTGTGTTGATAGCGCCCTGGAAGGTCCAAAACGGCGGCACAGGCCGGCCGCCCCCCACCGCGGATATAATACCTGCTGTGGCGAACGCTATCCCCTGGCCGGACGACGCGGCGTCAGCGACACGAAGGATGGCGCCCGGTAGCCCAATCAAGATGCCCTCGGATCGGTTCGCAAAGTTCTCGGCGCTGACACCGGGCAGTGGCCCTGCCTTGACCAGAACGGAGGCGCCGGCAGGGGCGAACAACAAGCCGGAGAAGCTTCCATCCGCCGCCGCACGAGCGAAAGCCGAGTGGCCGGTTTCCAACGTAACCAACACGACGCCATATCCGGCCGTAACCGCTCCCGAACGTCCTGTCACTGTCACCTCTCCGGCGGCGTTTGGCGCCGAAACCTGGATCAAAGAGGCGCGCGGCGGCGCGTCCGGCGGCGGCAGCGGCTGTGTGGCCGCAAGCGTGGCGGAAAATAGCAGCAACAAGATTCGGGTGATCAAAACAAATACGGCTAAACGCATAGTACCTCCTACAACGAAAGCAAGAATGCGATTAAGTCCTGCAACTCTGCTTCGGACAAATGCGACGTGCGGCCATGCCGCCCTTGCGGATTGCGCGTGATCAGAACATCGCGCAGCGTCGCCGCGCTCCCGTCGTGCAAATAAGGCGCGCTATCCCACAGCCCGCGCAGCGAAGGCGTATCGAAGGCCGGCCCAAATCGCTCATCCGGCCCATCGCCCGTGCCCACATCGTGCTTGATGAATGGAGAAGCCATCGTCGAATCGGTGTAGCGCGGCGGAACGTGGCACGCCGCGCAGCCCACGTCCTGTCGCTCGAAGATCAGTCGTCCGCGCCGCGCCTCGATTGTGAGCGAGCCGTCGGGGTCGCGTGATGGCCAGGGGCGACGGAAAGGGCTTGTCTTCGGTCGCAGCGATTCGACGAAGGCGGCCAGCGCGTCCAGGTCCGCCGAGCGTCCGGCGTTGGGCGTTCCGATTGTCGGATGCGGAGTTCCATTGCGGATGAGCCCCGTGCCTGCCTGCAATTCGCGGATCGTGAACTCGAAATCCTGAACCTCGTCGCGGTCGGCGCTCCAATGCACCGGGCGGGTATCGCCTACGCCACGCATCGAGGTCGTATTGCGCGGGCCAAGCGAGGTGAACCAGGTGCGGCCGTCGTGCTCGCCATCGAAATGACAAGCGGCGCAACTGATCCAGCGGTCGCGCGAAGTTTCAATCGTCCGGCTGGAGAAGAAGAGCAGCTTGCCGCGTTTGATCTGCGGCGGCAGCAAACTTTGCGCGATGGGTATACGCTTGATCTCCCGCAGCGCGACGAGGTCAACCACCGACACGTCGTCCGACAGCGAGTTCGCCACGTAAGCTTTTCGCCCATCGGGAGTCACGACAATTCCTCGCGGCCCATCGCCCACATCCACAAGCGCAACGCGCTGCCGGGTTGTGAGGTCAACGACCGATAGGTCTCCGCTGCCCAGACTCACCACGTACATCCGCCCTCCATCGGGAGAGAAGGCGATGTCGGATGGCAGATTGGCCGCCGTGGCGCCGAGCGAAAGGTCTACGCGCTCGCGCGGCAGGTTCTGGTTCGTGGCTGTGTCAATCGCCGAAACGACCGGGAAGACCGCGCTGTCGAAGAGCGTGAACCGGTTGCCGACGTTGGAGCGAATGTGAGGCAGGTAAGCGCGGCCGCTGGTCGGATGAATGGCTATCTTCTGAGCGAAGTTGCTGTCGCCGCCTGTCGAGATGATCTGAATGACCTCGCGGCGCGCGGTGTCAATCACCGAGACTTCGCCTGACAGGAAATGGGTCACGTAGAGCCGAGCGCCGTCTGCCGTCAGCGCCAGACCTTTTGGTTTCGCGCCGACCGGGATGCGCGCGACGATCCAACTCCGGTGGCGCCATTGATCCGTGAGGCGCAGATCAATTACTTCAACACTCGAAGTGGCTGATGAAGCGAGGTAGAGAAACTGGCCGGTGGGATCAGCTACGACGCCGTATGGCTCGGCGCCCACTTTGATCGTGGCCAGGACTGCGAGGCGCGCAGCGTCGAGAACGGTCAAGGTCGAGGAACCCTGGCTCGTAACGAAGAGGCGTTGGCCGTCAGGACTCAGGCTGAGAGATCGAGGGTCATCTCCGACAAAGACCTCTCCGATCTTTTCGTCAGTTCGAGCGTCTACTGCGGAGGCTGAGCCGGAATCAGGACTGACCACGAAAACAGTGGAAGCATCCGAAGTGATAGTTACACTCCCGCTGGCGACGGGGCCGGCGGCGCCACTCAGCGCCGGCGTGCGCGCCAGATCGAACCACGCGACACCGGCGCGGTTTTGGCTGGCGATAGTAATGGGCCCTGACGCCGCAAGATGAACGGCGCCACAGATCATCAACCCCACCAACGCTAACTTGAGAACGGTGAGCGGCGTCGCGGGTTTTGTCGAATCTCCGGCCTTGATCATATCGGCCTCTTAAACTCGCGTGGGGCGGCGCAACGTTACCGGCTCGTCGCCGGAGTCCGCGCGGATGGCTCGATCCCTCTTCTCAGGCCGCCGGTCGTCAGGTAACTCACAAACCGGAACCCTTTCGCGCGCAGCCAGGCTCGCACGGCGGCTTTGACTTGCTTGCGTTCGTCGTCGAGATAATGCTCGGCCATTTCCTGAGTGCCGTATCCGTTGAGCGCCCTGATGATGAGCGAATCCGGAAGCGGTTTGTCGCCCTGATCGAAGTGGGAGTACGCGCCCGCAATGATGGCCAGGTCTTTCGCTTTCAGCCCCTGGTTGAGCGGTTCGCTCGCCCGCTCGTTTCCTATCTCGCTGAGCGCGTCAGCCGCGCTGCGCCGGACAATCGGGCTGGCGCTCTTCAACGCCCCGATCAACGGAGCAAATTTCATTGCCCGAAAGCAATCCTGACGTTGTTCGCCATCTTGCCATCAACCGTCAACACCACATCCACTTCGCCACGCCCGATCAAGCTGCGCGACAACCGCACGTTGCATTGATCCAGGCCGACAAATCCTGGCGCGTCGCCGGCGAACAACACTTCCGAATTCACGCCGCCAATCCTGACCGCCGTCGCCGCAAGCGAACTGCGGAAGCGAAAACCGGCGCCGTACAAAATCAAAAAGACCTGATCGGTTTCAGGGCCGAGATTAATCGGCACGGCGACGAAGCGGCCCTGCGCCTGATCGAAGCGCGCCACCGGCTCGAAGCTTTCCGATCCATCGGCCCGGCGTCGAAAGACGACCGCCGCCGCCACACCTTGCCCACTGGCATTGGCGGTGAACAGCCCCGGAGCGACGCTGGCGATGTTCACCGTTCCGGCGGAGACTGCGCCCGCGCCACTGGTGATGGTCACGATCGCTGCGCCAGCGGCTGTGCCGGGCGGAACCTGGTAATTGACTTGGGTGGGCGCGACGAAGAACAGCCCCGCCGGACGTTCGACGCTCGCGGCGTTCAACACTCCGGCCAGATGCGTTACGCCTGCGCTGTCGCGGACTTTGACCGTCGTGCCTGCCAGATCGGTGGGCAACGGCACGCCGGGCGCCACCTGAGTGGTCGTGGCCAGGTTTTGTCCGAATCCGGCGACGATGGATTCGGGCGCCAGTTCCGCGCCGAGGAAGCTGGCGGCAGAAACGCTGGCGAGTATGCCGATTGTGGTCGCGCCATCAGAGATTTTGGTGATCACGGCGTCGTTGTTAAAGATGCCGCCACCGCCAAAGCCCGGCTGAAACGGATTCGCAGTAGGGTAATTGGTCGAAGAGGTGCGCCCTGCCACGTAGGCGTTGCCCGCGCCATCCAACGCCAGAGCCTGGCCGAAATCATCTCCGCCGCCGCCGAGATAAGTCGAGTAGAGCAACGCCGCGCCTGCCCCGTTCAGCTTGAGCAGGAACGTGTCGGTGCGCACGGTGAAGAGAGAAAGACCCGTGCCGCCCATCGTGAACCTCACCTGCGAATCGCCCGTCCCGCCCTGGAACGCGCTCTGAATCGGGCTGGCGGTCGGAAAGTTGGTCGATCCCGTGGCGCCGGTCACGTAAGCGGCGCCGGCGCCATCCACAGCGATGGCCAGACCCTCGTCATAACTGCTGCCGCCCAGATAGGTCGAGTAGACGAGCGCCGAGCCAGCCGGATTGAATTTGCCCACGTATGCGTCGTATGTGCCGCCGCCGTGCTGCGCCTGCAAGGGATTGGCGGTGGGGAAATTGGTGGAGAGGGTCATCCCGGTGAAATAGCAATTGCCCGCCGCGTCTGCGGCGATGCGCCGCCCGTAATCGTCATTATTGCCGCCGAGGTAAGTGGAGAAGGTCAGCGCGCCGTTGGCATTCACTTTGGTCACAAAAGCGTCGCAGTTGGTCGTGCCGCTGCCGAACTTCGTCGGTTGAAAGGGGTTGGAGACGGGGAAATTGGTCGAGAAGGTGTATCCCGTCACGTAAGCGTTGCCCGCCGGATCGATTGCGATCCCCAGACCTTCATCCAGGTTGCCGCCGCCCAGATAAGAGGAGTAGACGAGCGCCGAGCCTAGCGGATTCAGCTTGGTGACAAAGGCGTCAAAGACGCGACCGCCAAAGCTGGCTTGAAACGGAACCCTCGTTGGGAAATTGGTGGAGAAGGTATTGCCGGTCACATAGGCATTGCCCCCAGTATCCACGGCAATGGCTTTACCGAAGTCGTTTCCGCTGCCGCCCAGATAGGTGGAGTAGAGGAGCGCCGAGCCTGACCCGTTCAGCTTGGCGACGAAGCCATCGAAGGTGCTGCCGCCGAACGTCCGCTGGAGAGCGCCAGCGGTGGTCGGGAAATTCGTAGACTCGCATTCCCCGGTCACGTAGACAGCTCCCGTGGAATCTACGGTGATACCGTTGCCCACGTCATTGCGGTCTCCGCCCAGATAGGTGGAATAGACCAACGCCGTGCCCGCCGGATTGAGCTTGGCCACAAAGACGTCGCTGCAAGGCTGAGCCGGAGTCCCACACGTGCCGCCGGAGAAAGTTCCCTGCAACGGAGCGGCCGTCGGGAAATTGGCCGAACGGGTTTCGCCCGTCACATAGGCGCTGCCTGCCGCATCCACGGTGATGGCCAAACCATCATCATCGTTGTTACCGCCGAAGTAGGTGGAGTAGCTCAAGACGGGATCAATCACCAGCGGGCGCGATGCGTCGTAATCATCCACGGCGAAGCCGACCTGATCGTCGCTCTTGATCACGTAACGACCTGCGACTTCCTGCCTGCCCAGTTCAGTCTCCTGAAAGATGACCGGCTTATGCTGGCGCAGTTCGCCGCCCGCCGTTTCCAGCGCCAGGTCGCCTTGTTCATCGAGACGTAACTGCGTGGCTCCGGCAAACGAGAGCGTGATCACAGCGGGGTCGGCGCCCGGAGCGACCACGAAGTCGTATTCGAGTCGCTGCTGCTTGCCGTAGTAGATCAAATCTACGCCGGGATAGACCTCTCGATATCGCACCCTGGCGAAAGCCGGCACATTCGCGCGCCATCGCCGCGGATCGGCGCCGATGAAGTAATGGCTCTTGCCCGGCAATTCGCCAAGCCCTTCGACCTGCGGGTCCGGGTTAGCCCCGCTGAGTTTCATCCGCAGCGACGCCGACTTCAATTCCAGCGCGGCCTCGTTCGCGGTCAGGAAGAGCTGATAGCCGTGGCCGCGCGCCAGGAATTTGACTTGATCTCCGACCTGCCCCTGGTTGGCTTCAAAGCTCAGCGGCAGTTGACCGTAAGCTTCGGCCACGCGCGCCGGCGTCAACCGCGTAGCAGAGCCGGAGCTTGTCTGCGAATCCGGCGGCGGCCAGTCGAGCCGCGTGAAGATTCCCAAAGTAACAGTCAGACTGATCACGCTGATGGCCATTAGCAATTGGCGCTTCATAAGATACCTCCTCTGTTTGATTCCGAATTTGTAATCGAACTGATCACCTGACGGCTATCCTCGCCGTGTTGGCCGTCTTCATCTCCGCTGTCAGCACGACATCCACTTCGCCGCGTCCGATCAAGCTGCGCGACAATCGTACATTGGCCTGATCCAGCCCGACAAAGCCTGGCGCGTCGCCGGCGAATAACACTTCCGAATTCACGCCGCCAATCGTGACCGCCGTCGCCGAAAGCGAACTGCGGAAGCGAAAACCAGAGCCGTACAAAATCAAAAAGACCTGATCGGTTTCGGGGCCGAGATCAATCGGCACGGCGACGAAGCGGCTTTGCGCCTGATCGAAGCGCGCCACCGGCTCGAAGCTTTCCGATCCATCAGCTCGACGCCGGAAGACGACTGCCGCCGCCACGCCTTGCCCATTGGCGTTGGCTGAAAACAGGCCGGGCGCAACCGCAGCGATTTGCACTGTTCCCGAAGCCACTGCCGAGTTATTTCTCACCACCGTCACCGTCGCTGCGCCATTGGCTGTGCCCGGCGGGATTTGAAAGTTTATCTGGCCGGGCGAGACAAAGAAAAGCGAGGCGGGCCGCTCAACGCCAGCGGTTTCTCTGAAAGCGCCAGCGCTGTCTCTGACCATCACGCTCGTCCCGGCCAGCGTGGCCGGCAGCGGAAGCGAGGTAGCTGTTTCAGTGGCAGTCGCCAACCCTTGACCGAAAGCGGCGGCGATGGATTCCGGCGCCAGCGCATCGCCGGTGAAGCTCGCGGCAGAGACGCTGGCCAGAGGCGCGACTGCCGATGGCAAGTAAATCCCTCCCGTGTTGAAGATGGTTGAAAAATCCTGACCGCCCCACACAATCATCATATTGCCTGTCCACACCGCGCTGTGGTTGTCTCGACAACGAGGCGCGTTAGCAGCGCTGGTGGCTGTCCACGTGTCAGTCAGCGGGTTATACAGACCGCCTGTGGCGGTACAACGAAATCCTCCCCAGACGATCATTTGGCTGCCGGTCCACACCGCCGTGTGATACTGTCGCTCAACAGGCGCGCCAGTCGCGCTGGTGGCTGTCCACGTGTTGGTTGAAGGCCTGTACCGTCCGCCAGTGGCTGTGGCGCCGCTGAAATCAAAAGCGCCACCCCAGACGATCATCTCGCTGCCGGTCCATACCGCCGTCTGATCAGCTCGCGCAGCCGGCGCGCTGGTCGTGCTCGTGGCCGTCCAGGCGTTGGTCGAGGGATTGTACCGCCCGCCAGTCGCAGTCCTGGTGGTGAGGTTGAAAAAACCGCCCCAAACTATCATTTCACTGCCAGTCCAGACGGCGGTGTGATTAACTCGCGCAGCAGGCGCGCCCGTCATATTCGTAGCCGTCCACGTGTTGGCGCCGGGATTGTACCGCCCGCCGGTGTCGGTAGTAGGCGTAGTTTCAAACGACCTCAGAGAGCCGCCCCAGATGATCATTTCGCTGCCGGTCCAGACGACCGTGTGATCCCTACGCGCGCTGGGCGCGCCGGTCGTGTTGGTAGCAACCCAGGTATTGGTCATCGGATTGTACCGTCCGCCGGTAGCGGCGGTGTTATTTTGGTCCAAAGAGCCGCCCCAGACGATCATCTCGCTGCCGGTCCAGACGGCTGTGAAACCTGCTCGACCGCTGGGCGCGCTGGTCGTGCTCGTGGCTGTCCAGGTGTCCGTCGCCGGATTGTACCGCCCGCCGTCGTTATACCTGAGAAAGGGGTCCGGGCGTCCGCTCCAGATGATCATTTCATTGCCTGTCCACACCGCCATTTGGTCAGTCCTGCTCGTCGGCGCGCCGGTTGTGCTCGTGGCTGTCCAGGTGTTAGCCAGGTTGGAACCGGGCGCGGCTGTCATCTCCGGCAGCCAATACTCACTGCCCGCCGTAGCCACATCACTTGCCATCTCCGTCTTCACGCTGTCCCACCATTCATCAAATGGCGCCGCCATGTCTTTCCGCGCCCGCTGCTCAGCGGCAAAGCATTCGCGGCTCAATCGTTCGGCCAGCGCAGGCCGCGCCAGACACTCGGCAATCAGCGACGGATCATTGCCGAGCGCCGCCCACAGCTCGCGCAACGCATCAGGCTGTTTGGTCTGGCGCGCCTGCCGCTCCATCTCGGCCTGCAATTGTTCGGCGGTGATGGGGCGTTGCCAGAAGACTTCGAGCGCCTGCGACTTGCGCAGGTAATCCTCGACTTTGGCGCGGACGGCCGCTTCGGGCAGAACCTGATCGAGCGATGGTTTCGGCTGCGGGTTCTCCTTCGGCCAGAGGCGATGGCGCCAGTAGACCTCTTCGATGGCGCGCTGGGCGGCGACGCGCTCCTCGAAGGTCAAACTTGGCCGCCCAGCGCTCGAGGCGGCGCTGGTGTGAACAAGAAAGCGCGCCGCCGCCAACACCAGAAGCAGCCCTGGCGCCAGCCACACGACCGAACGCCCCACTCTGAATCCACGAATGCAAAGAGAGTTGTGGTTGATCATTGCTCACCTCCACGGATGGTTAATTGATCGCAATCCTGACGTTGTTCGCCGTCTTGCCGTCAACCCTCAACACCACGTCCACTTCGCCTCGTCCGATCAAGCTGCGCGACAATCGCACGTTGGCTTGATCCAGCCCGACAAACCCTGGCGCGTCGCCAGCGAACAACACTTCCGAATTTACGCCGCCAATCGCGACCGCCGTCGCCGCCAGCGAACTGCGGAAGCGAAAACCGGCGCCGTACAAAATCAAAAAGACCTGATCGGTTTCGGGGCCGAGATCAATCGGCGCGGCGACGAAGCGGCCTTGCGCCTGATCGAATCGCGACACCGGCTCGAAGCTCTCTGATCCATCAGCTCGACGCCGGAAGACGACCGCCGCCGCTACGCCTTGTCCGCTGGCGTTGGCGGTGAACAGCCCAGGAGCGACATTGGCGATGTTCACCGTTCCGGTGGAGACTGCGCTAGCGCCGCTGGTGATGGTCACGGTCGCTGCGCCAGCGGCTGTGCCGGGCGGAATCTGGTAATTGACTTGAGTGGGCGCGACGAAGAACAGCCCGGCCGGGCGTTCGACGCTCGCGACGTTCAACACTCCGGCCAGACGCGTTACGCCTGCGCTGTCGCGGACTTTGACCGTCGTGCCTGCCAGGTCGGTGGGCAGCGGCACGCCGGGCGCCACCTGAGTGGTCGTGGCCAGATTTTGTCCGAAAGCAGCGACGATTGATTCGACGGCAAGCTCTGCGCCCAGGAAGCTGGCCGCCGACACGCTGGCGAGTGAGCCGACTGTGCTGACGCCGCGCCTCAGGATCGCGCCGTTGTCGCCGACGGCGAAGCCCGTGGTCGCGTTGACGAAGAAGACGCCGCGCAGATTGGCCGTCACGCCGCTCTGTTCCCGCGTCCACGCCGCGCCGCCGTCGTTCGAGGCCAGGATCAGGCCGCCGTCGCCGACCGCCCAACCGCGATTGGCGTCAACGAAGAAAACGTCGCGCAGATTGGCCGTCACGCTGCTGGTTTGCCTGGTCCACGCGCCGCCGCCATTCGTGGTTTTCAAGATCACGCCGTTGTTACCCACGACCCAGCCATTCCAGTTGTTGCCGACCAACTTCATTTGAATGGCGTTCAATTGCTCCTGCGTGCCGCTTGATTGGGAGCGCGTTCCTCCCGGCGCATTCGGATCGTAGATCTGAATCCTGCCATTGCCGCCGACCATCCATCCGCCTCCTTCCGGCGGGAAATGAATGTCGAGAAAAGCCGCAGAGGGAGTCGTGATGATACTTCCATCCCGGCGGAGGTTCCCACTGGCGTCCATCCCGTGAATGGAGAGGAAGCTGGCCTGATCGCCAAAAGCGAATCCCCCGCCGCCGGTCCAGAAACTGGTCGAGGAGAGGAAAGAAAAACTGTTGTAGGAGACGTTCTCAGCGACGATTACGGTCGCTGGCAGCGTGGCCGCGGCCCAATTGGCGCCGCCATTCAGCGTGCGCGCGACGGCCGAAGTTCCGCCCGCCCAGCCGGCGTTGTGGTCGAGGAAATGGACCGAATTGAAGCCACGCCCGGCATCCACTCCCGTGTTGACCGCCGACCAGCTACCGCCGCCGTTCGTCGTGCGCAGCAGCGTCGCATTCGCGCCCGCCGCCCAGCCTTCGCTCTCACTGAGGAAATGCGCCGCGCGCAGCTCGTTGGTTGTGCCGCTGGTTTGCGCCGTCCAGACGCCGGGCGGAGGCGCGCCCTGCTGCACGGTAAAAATCCGTCCGGCAATGGTCAGCGCGCCGGATCGGAAGCTCGCGGCGGAATCGGCCCCGACCGTGTAGTTGACCGTGCCGAAACCTGTTCCGCTTGCGCCCGAAGTGATCGTGATCCACGACGCGTTGCTCGCCGCCGTCCACGCGCACCCGCCCTGCGTCGTCACATTCACGCTCCCGCTGCCCCCGCTTGAAGGAAAGCTCTGATTGGTCGGATTGATCGAGTAGGTGCAACTGCTGCCAGCAGCCTGCGTGACGGTGAAGGTTTGACCGGCGATGGTTATCGTGCCAGTGCGCGCGGCTCCGCTGTTGGCCGCCAACGTGTAGTTCACCGCGCCACTGCCATTGCCGCTCGAACCGCTCGTGATCGTGATAAACGACGCATTGCTCGCCGCCGTCCAGGCGCAGCCGGCTTGCGTCGTCACCGCCACGCTGCCACTGCCGCCGCTGCCCGGGAAACTTTGACTGGTGGGATTGATCGAGTAGGCGCAGCCGCCAGGCACAGTGAAGACGGCGGTCGTCGCATCGGGACAATTCGGTTTGCTGATCGTGATCGGGCCAGTGACCGCTCCCTGCGGCACAGTCGTGGTGATCTGTGTGTCACTGTTGACCGTGAACGTTGCGTTGACCCCGCCGGCGAATCTGACTGCGTTCACGCCGGTGAAGTTCGAGCCGGTGATCGTCACCTGGCTGCCAGCGCCGCCGCTGGCCGGATTGACGGCAGACGCCGTTGGACAGTTCTGCGTTTGCGTTTGCAGCCGCGCGCGAATGCCGTAATTCCCTGCTGTGGTCTGCGGGATGTCATCAATGATGTTGAACGCCACGCCGTCCAGCGAGCGATACGATCGCCGTTGCGATGGCGGCGTGGTATCGAGGGCATAAGGAAAAACACTCGCGCCGTGTGTGATCTTATAGCCCACCACGAAATCGCCCGAATTGATGGTCAGCGGGGATACATTGTAGACGTTGAATTGACCGATCGCCTGGACGCTGCTGTCCATCGTCTGCAATTGAATCCCATTGATAAACGTTCCGCCGCCCGGATTGGCTCCGTAAACAACCGTCAGCGGCGATCCCACGGCCAAGCTACTGTTGGAGCGGAAGAAGATGGACACCGCATTCATAGTCGCGGGATAACTCGTCGGAGTCAGACGATTGACGCGCCAACTCGTCCCGCCGCCGCTCAGTCCAAACGTGGTTTCAAACGTCCCGTCGTCAACCGCCAGCTCGGTTGGCGAGCTTGTGCTCACTGCAAAGGGAGCGGTCTGAGCGTCGGTGCAATTCGGCTTGCTGATGGTGATCGGACCCGTGACCGCTCCCTGCGGCACAGTCGCAGTGATCTGCGTGTTGCTGTTGATCGTGAACTGGGCTGCGACGCCGCCCGCGAACCTGACCGAAGTGACGCCGGTGAAATTGCTCCCGGTGATCGTCACCTGCGATCCCACCGCGCCACCCGGCGGATTGACGCCGCTCACCGTGGGACAGCCGGGTGGTTGTCCCTGAACCCGCGCGCGGATCATCAGGTTGCCAGCGACCGACGGGTTGGCGTCATCCAGGATGGTAAACGTCGTTCCGTTTTGTGAGACGTACGAGCGTCGCCGCTGTGGCGCCGTGCGGTCTACCGCCAGCGGCAGGACATCTGCCCCGTGCATCGCCCGGAAGCCGACCACGAAATCGCCCGAATTGATCGTCACCGGCGTGACCTGGTAGAGGTAAAAATTATCAACCGCCTCCACCACCGCATTGATCTGCTGCGAGAAGGTGACGTTGTTGATGTTGGCGCCGCCAGACGGATTGGTTCCCACCAAAACCGTGATCGGCGAGCCGCGAGGCAAACCCTGCTGGCCTTGGAAAAGGATTGATACGTGCGTGAGCGTCATCGGGTAACTGGCTGGCGTCAGCCGATTGACGCCCCACAACGTGCCTCCACCAGTGATGCCGACAGCAGCCTCGGCTGACCCGTCGTCTACAAAAAGCTCTGTGACGATTTGCGCCGGACCGGCGGCTGAATTCGGATCAGCAACGAGAACTGCCTGGCCGGGCGACGATTCCACCCGCGCTTCAGGTTGCGCCGGAGAGAAGTTCTTTCCGGCGAGAGAGGCTCTCTCGTCCTGCGCTTTGACCGGGGAGTCGCCCGGCGCTAACGGGATGATCAATCCCAAAAACATTAGTCCGGCGGCGCAAATGATCGCGAGGAACGTTCGGCTGGTTGAAACTTTCATTGGTTTCATCTCCAACAACAATCTGGCGGGGTATCCAGGCTTTGCTCGTTAGGGAATCGAGGTAATCGCCCAACCGTGAAAGGCGGCGCCGGCAACGAAACCAACACCGTCCCTCAGGGTCGGGCTACTGTGGAGCCGTCTGATTGGCTCCATCCATTACATGCGATAAATGCGGCTGAATTGGTGGATGGCTGAAATCTTTTTTTTCTGGCCGGACGAACGCTTCTGCTCTACAACCCCGCCAAATCCCATTTGCGGATCACTTCGCTGATCAGATTGGCCACCTTGTCGTTCACCTTCGTGAAATATTCATCAGCCTTCTTCTGATCGAACTTCGGAGAGCCTTGCCCCGCCGTGTACAAACCGATTGAAGACGGGAACGGAAAAGCCGACCAAGTGTTAGGCGCAGGATAAGCCGTGGTCAATTCGTTTTTGTAACGTTCGGGATGAACCAGCGTCGGATCAATCGCCTGCACGAAAGCCGTTTCGTTCCACCCAGCGTGACCTCCGTCTTCGCCAAAAACCTGCTTGGTCACGTCCGAGCAATAAGACCACCAGTTGACGACCATCGCGCGAACTTTCTTCTCGGTTGAGACTTCGCTGGCGACGGCGCTCAAGACAGCCGTCTGCCCGCCGCCGTGCCCGTTGATGATGATGATGTTTTTGAACCCGTTCTTCGCCAACCCTTCCATCACTTGTTTGATGAACGGGCGGTAGGCCGACTCGGTGATCTGGAACGCGCCGGGATAAGCCTCCATGCTTCCCGTCATCCCGTAAGGCAGAACTGGCGCGATCATCGCGTTCAGGCGTTTGGCGATCTGGCGGCTGATGGCGAGCGGCGCGGTGATGTCCGCGCCGTTGTTGGCCACGCCGTGCGGTTCGAGTGTGCCGGTTGGCAGCAAGACAGTTTGAATTTTGGATGGCACAACTTCGCGAAATTCCATCCAGTTGATGCGATCCATCTCGCGTGTCGAGACGATGTCGGACGAATTGGTCTGAGCAAAAGCGTGGCTCGCCATCAGCAGACAGACCAACGATGCGATCAACAGTCTGATCATTGTTCAACCTCCTGTGTTGGGTAATTTCAGCGAAAGCGCGAGCGGGTAAGGTACAAGGATGCGGGTTAAACCTCAATTGGAGTTCGCGCGGAAAAGTCATTGCGCCTTCAATAAGGGGAGTCCTATACTTCGCCCCGACTCACGTTCAATGGAAATGAAAGCACAGGTTAGCCATGCAAATGTCGTATGCGCAAATTCCTCGTCGTCAGGTAAATCTCATGGATCTCACAGACATGTTCCGCTTCGTAGCGCCCAGAGTGCGTGATGCGGCGATCAAAACCGCCGCCCAGTTAAATCATCTCGGCATCCGCTATGCGTTGGCCGGCGGACTGGCGGTCGGCGCGCATGGATACATTCGAGCTACCACCGACGTGGATTTTTTGGTGGGCGAAGAAGCCTTCGATCATCAGGGATTGCTGGTGGCCTTCAAAGCCGGTGTCCCCATTGAAGTGGATGGGATCCGCATAGATTATCTGTCCCCCACCTCGCTCGGCTCGCAATTGGAAGAAGTTCTTGATCACCCTCCGATGAGCGAGGGCCTGGCGGTCGTTCCGATTGAGCCGCTGATCTATATGAAACTCGTAGCAAAGCGGCGCAAAGACCTGGTGGACGTCATTGAGTTGGTCAAAGCCGGAGCGGATTTGACGCGGGTACGGGAATACCTCAAGCAATATGCTGGCGATCTCCTTCCATTGTTTGAAGAGTTGGTCAATGAGGCGCTTGCCGAATGACGCATCACCGGGCTGAGAGCAGTAGAATCGGTAAAACTCCGCCCGCAATTTCATCCCATCACCAACAGACGCAGCATGGCCATCACACTTGGCGCACGGTTCGATCATTACCAAATCATCTCCCCGCTTGGCGCGGGCGGCATGGGCGAAGTCTATCGCGCCCTCGACGTGCGGCTCGACCGTGAGGTCGCCATCAAGGTTTTACCCGCCTCGTTCGCCCAGGACGCCGACCGATTGCGCCGCTTCAAGCAGGAAGCGCGCGCGACCTCGGCGCTCAACCATCCGAACATCCTGACCATCTACGACATCGGTTCGGTTCAAACTGAAAACGGGGGCGCGCCATACATCGTCGCCGAATTGCTCGAAGGCGAAGAGCTACGCGCGCATTTGGCAGACGGCGCGTTTGCTCCGCGCAAGGCGATTGAGTACGCGCAGCAGATCGCCAGCGGCCTCGCCGCTGCGCACGAGAAAGGCATCACGCATCGTGACCTGAAACCCGAAAACCTGTTTGTCACCAAAGATGGCCGCGTCAAGATTCTCGATTTCGGTCTGGCGAAGCTGCGCCCGCAACGAGATGAACCGATTGGGTCGGAAGTCGCCACGCAAAAGCAGATCACCGATCCCGGCGCAGTGATGGGCACGGTCGGGTATATGTCGCCCGAACAGGTGCGCGGGCAGGACGTGGATCACCGCTCGGACATCTTCAGCTTCGGGATGATTCTTTACGAGATGTTGAGCGGCAGGCGCGCCTTCAGCGGGGCCTCGGCGGCGGATGTGATGAGCGCGATTTTGAAGGAAGAGCCGCCCGACTTGAGCGAAGCGAACGGGAAGATCAGCCCGGCGCTCGACAAGATCGTGCGGCGCTGTTTGGAGAAGAAACCGGAGATGCGCTTTCACTCGGCGAGCGATCTGGGCTTTGCGCTCGGCACGCTGACGACGCCTTCGGGCGCGCGACTGGACACGACGACGGCAGTGGCGGAGAGCGCGTCGGTGAGCGCGGCGCGGTGGTTCGGCAATGCGCGGCTGTGGATGAGCACGACAGCGGTCTTGCTGCTGGGACTGCTGCTGGCGTTGCCCTTCGCCGTAAAGTATCTGCGCCAGTCGCCGCCCGCTGCGCCGGTGGCCGCACGCTTTACCATCGCCGCGCCGGAGAAGGCTACGGACATGGCCGCGCCGGAGCTTTCACCCGATGGGCGTAACCTGGTTTTCGTTGCGAATGTAGAAGGCAAGCGCAGTCTCTGGCTGCGTCCGCTGGGTTCGCTCACGGCGCAACCGTTGCCCGGCACAGAGGGTGTTACCGGCTTTCCTTTCTGGTCGCCGGACAGCCGCGCGCTGGGCTTCTTTGTTAGGAACGAACTCAAGAAGTTCGAGCTGGCGGGCGGCGCGCCACAAACGCTGGGCAGGTTGCCGTCAGGCATCGGCTTGATCTGGGACGGCACATGGAATCGTGACGGGGTCATTCTCTTCGCTGGCGACGCAGGGATTTATCGTATCCCGGCGACGGGCAGCGAGCCAGCGTTGGCGTTGCGCTCAGATCAACCGAGGCTTTACAGCTTCCCGGTCTTTTTATCTGACGGTCGCCATTTCCTCGTGCGCAGGACGCCCACACAGGGGGCAGCGGAAATTCATCTCGCCGCGCTCGACAGTCAGCAGACCACGCGCCTGCTGGCGGCGGATTTACAGGCGCGCTATGCCAACGGTCATCTGCTGTTTACGCGCGCCGGAGCCTTGCTCGCCGCTCCCTTCGATGTCGGCAGCCTGAAACTCACGGGCGAGCCTTTCGTGGTTGCGGACAAGGTAAAAGTCCCCGACAACGCCAAAGCGTACTTTTCCGTCTCCGACAACGGCAGCCTGGTCTACGATCCGACCCCCCTCACCGACAATCAACAACTGACCTGGGTGGATCGCGCGGGCCAGCCGCTCGGCACGGTCGGGCCAGCGGGCGTGTATGAATTTCCCCGGCTGTCGCCCGACGGGAAGCGAGTCGCGGTGGCACGGCGTGATCCGCAGAGCCGAAACTGGGACATTTACGTGATAGACCTCGCGCGGGGCGCCGGTTCGCGGCTGACCGTTGATCCGGGCGATGATCGCAACCCAGTCTGGTCGCCCGATGGCAGCCACATCGCCTGGAGCGCGACTCGCGACGGGGCTTTTCAGATTTACCAAAAGCTGGCGAGTGGCGTCGGGCCGGAAGAGTTGCTGCTCAAAGCAGACGTTTCCATCTTCCCCAGCAGTTGGTCGGCGGATGGCCGCTTTCTCCTCTACACTCAGACTGATCCGAAAACGAGAGAGGATTTGTGGACGCTGCCGCTCGCGGAAGGTCGCCAGCCCGCGCTGTTTTTGCAGACGCCGTTCCGCGAGGGCATTGGGCATTTCTCGCCCGCCGGGCGCTGGATCGCTTACACCTCAGACGATCAGGGAAGATTCGAGGTGAGCGTGCAGACTTTTCCCGCTGCGGGTGGCAAGTGGCAGATTTCGATCAATGGCGGCCAACAGTCGTGGTGGCGAAGCGATGGCAAAGAGTTGTACTACCTTTCCAATGACGGGAAGCTGATGGCGGTGGAGGTGAAGCCGGGCGGCAACTTCGAGGCGGGCGCGCCCAGGGCGCTCTTCGATCTCGCGCCCGTGCGGGCGATTGGCGGCCTGAGCAGCTATGCGGTGACGGCGACGGGAGATCGCTTCCTCTTCGTCACGGCGCGGGAGGAGGTCGCGAGTTTGCAATTCACCGTCGTGGTGAACTGGGCGGCAGAGGCGAAGAAATGACCGGGTACGCACGCGCCTTCGCGTGCAGGACTCGGCGGCTAGGCCGCATTGGTACGCACGCGCCCTCGCGTGCGAGACGTGGAGTGGCGCCTCTTCGATGCCAATGAACTTTTCGCCAACCCCGCACGCGAGGGCGCGTGCGTACCCAGTGGCGTTCGGACGGCGGAGATGAATAGCTGACATGAATTTTCTGAGACGCGCCTGCCGATTATCGTTGTTGATCATTCTGGCTAACTCCCTACCCGTCGCGGCGAGCGGTCAAGCCAGGATCATCGGGGTGAATTACGGCCCGTTCCGCGATGGTCAAAGCCCGGACAGAGGGATATTCCCGACGGCCAATCAACTGCGTGAAGACATGCCGGTGTTGCGGAGGATCGCTCCCTGCATTCGCACCTTCTCAGTTACCAACGGCTTCGATCAGATTCCCGCGCTGGCTAAGCAGGCCGGGTTGAAGGTCGTCCCGACGGCGTGGATCGGGCCACTTTCCACGGCGGGCGCGGCCAATGACGCGGAGGTGTCGAGGCTCATCAGCGTCGCCAGTCAGAACGACAATCTGCTCTTCCTCGCGGTCGGCAGCGAGGCGTTGTGGCGCGGCGACGTGTCGAAGGAACGGCTCATCGCTTACATCAATCAGGTGAAACAGGGTGTGACGCTGCCGGTGACGACTGCGGAGCCGTGGCGTGTGTGGCTCGATAATCCCGATCTGGCGAATGCGGTGGACTTGATCTTCCTGAACGTCTACGGGTATTGGGAGAATCAGCCTGTGGAGAACGCTGTGGCTTATGCCTTTCAGCGTTACAACGAGATCAAGTCGAAGTATCCGAATAAGCGCGTTGTGATCAGCGAAACCGGCTGGCCGAGCGAGGGAGAATCGCGCGGCGGCGCGCCGAGCCTGGCCAATCAGAGGAGATTCGTTCAGGAGTTCATCGTCAAAGCCGCTGAGCAGAACGCCGACGCGTTCTACTTTGCCGCGTTCGACGAAAACTGGAAACGGCGTCCGGGCGCAGAGGTTGAAGCGCATTGGGGCTTTTACACTGCGAACCGTCAACCGAAGCACGATCTGATCTCGCTCGTTCCAATGACAAGCGTCTCTGCGGCGTCATATCAACGTTCAGTCGCGCCGGAATCAATCGTCACGGCGTTCGGCGACGGGATGGCGCGCGTGACTCAGGCGGCGGCTTCGCTTCCGCTGCCGGTGATGATCGAAGGGACGGAAGTCAGGGTCAGAGACGGCGGCGGAGTCGAACGCGCATCGCCGCTCTTTTTCGTTTCGCCAGCGCAGATCAACTATCAAATCCCGCCGAACACCTCACCCGGAACCGCGACCGTCACGGTTATCAGCGGCGCGGACGGCGCGGCGAATGAAACGCTGGCGATTGCCGCAATCGCGCCGGGTCTGTTCTCGGCCAACGCCAATGGGCAGGGAGTGGCGGCAGCGGTCGCGCTGCGCATCAGGTCTGACGGCTCGCAAACTTTCGAGCCGGTGTCGCGGTACGACGACGCACAGCGGCGATTCGTCGCCACGCCAATTGATCTGGGGCCTGAAAGCGATCAACTTTTCCTGATTCTGTTCGGCTCCGGGCTGCGTAATCGCAGCGCGCTTTCAACGGTGACGGCAAGGATAGGCGGAGTGGATTCGGAAACGGTCTATGCCGGCGCGCAGGGCGATTTCGCCGGCCTCGATCAGGTGAACTTGCGATTGCCGCGCAGCTTGGCGGGGCGTGGTGAAGTGGACGTAGCATTGAACGTCGCCGGCGTCCCAGCGAACGCCGTGCTCTTAGCGATCAAGTAAGGTCACGGTCTAAATCAGAGCAGACAACATCAGGACACTGAATTCACCACGGATTGTCACAGATGCGACGGATTGGCACGGATTATCCGCGAGAATCCGTCGCATCCGTGTAAATCCGTGGTTGCTCCTGTTCCAATCTCGTGTGTCCCGATTTAGCGAGAAGCGAAAGCAGAGTCCTCATTTCATCCACTTCAACTCCAACACCACCCGGTCGCGCGAATCAAAATAGCCGAAGATGTTGGTCTGCTTCCCGCCCAGAAAATCCGCGCCCACGCCCACGCTCCAATGATCACCGATGGTCTTCACGATTCGCGGGCGGATCAGATACTCGCGCTGGTTCAATCCCGTCAAAACAAACAACTCCGGCCTGAACGTTTCGCGCATAAAGTTCGTGCGAAAGTAGATCGAAGCCAGTTGGTTGTAGCGCGGCAGCAGCAGTTTCTCCTGCGGCGCGGAAGTGAATGACAGGAAGTATTGCCCGCTGATCCAGAGCCAGGTCTTCGCCGACCAGTCCAGCCCGGCGACGCTCGAAAACTGGCCGTGCTTTTCAAAACCGGTCGGCGTGTTGGTCATGACCGGCGTTGATTTGTTGCGGTTCCATCCCGCTTCCAACCGCAGAACGAGCGATCCGAAGTTGGTCGCCGCTGTGCCGCCGAAGACTTCCTTGCGGTCAAATCGTGGCTTGAAGACCAGGGTCGGCGGCGAATTGTTGATGGAGTTCTCGATTCCGATCAGATAATTCGTCGGCGCGTCCTCCCAGCCGTAAAAGTAATTCGCCGTCAAATCCCACTTGCCCACGCTGCGGCTGTAGCGCGCGCCGAATTGTGACGATTTGAGCCGGTAGGCCGGGCGCTCCGTCTTCTCGACGCGAAACGGAAGTTGGGGCAAATTCAACTCGCCAGCCGCCGCTCCAATCAATCCAAGCCCGAAGCTCTCGCCCAAACCGAATTCGTTATCAGCCGCAGGTAATCGCGCAGGCGCGAAGTACGGAACCCAAATCAGTTGCAGCGAGCCTTCGCCGACCGGAGCGTCGGCGCGCGCGAGCCACAGCGGGCGGCGCGAATCAATGAAGTCTTCGAGAATGAATTCGCGGTAATCGAGCGGGTTGATCACGTCCAGCACGCGCAGCCCGTCGGCCTGCCCCCACACCACCTGCTGCAAGCCGAGTTTGAGATCAACCTTTTTGACCTTTCCGTCGAACAACACCTGCCGTGGGTCTACCCAGACGTTCTTCGGATAGCCCAATCGCTCGACCGGATCGTAATGAGCGCGGCCTTCGAGCGTCATCCGCCAATTGTCGTTGATTTTATAAATGCCCTTCGCGTCGAAGATCGTGCGCGACATTTGAAAGACGCGAGGTTCGTCTGTGCGGAAGCCCGTGCGGTTGCGGATCGAAAACGACCATTGCCAGCGCGAGGGTTGGCTGGGTTTTGTGTCTTGCGCGGGCGGCGAGTCTTGATTCTCTGTTTGAGTTTGGGCCAGGCTTTGAAAACTGAAAAAGAAGACTGTGAAGCAAACGATCAACCATTTCATTTTATTTGGCCAGGATCGCTACGCCCCACGGCCGGTCGCTGACTTTGATTTTGGCGGTCACTTGCAGCGTAGCGGCGTCTACGACCGAAACGTCGTTTGAAGGGCCATTGGCGGTGTAGAGCGTTTTTCCATCCGGCGTGATGGCAATGCCCCAGGGCCGCGTGCCCACTTCAACGGAACCGACGACTTGCTCGGTCGCGGTGTCAACGGCGAAGACTTTGCCGAAACGTCCTGTGGTCACGTAAATCCGCTTGCCATCCGGGGCAACCGCAATGCCCATTGGTTTCACGCCTTCGCCTTCAAAACGAATCGTCCGCAATAGCGCGTGCTTTGCGGTGTCAACGACTGCGACTGCGCCATCGTTTTCAAGCGACACATAAGCGCGCGAGCCGTCCGGCAAAAAAGCGACCACGCGCGGGCGGCGTCCGACATTGAAGCTGGTGACGAGACTATTGCCGGCGGTTTCGATCACTGAGACCGCGCTGTCGTCTTCCGAAGTTACATAAACCACTTTGCCATCCGGGCTGAGCGATACGCCTTCCGGTTCGTCGCCAACCTGTAAGGACTTGATGATTTGGCCGCTTGAGATTTCCACAATGCTGGTCAACCCGACATCCTCGTTAGTGACGTAAAGTTTGCCGCCGTCCGGGCTGATCGCAAACTCCTCCGGGTCAGAACCAGCAGGCATCAGCCGGAGAAACACGTTCCGCTCGACATCCACGATCCCGATGCCATCGGCTGTTTTATCAGCGGGCGGGAGCGTGTCTTCATCAACGCCGGGGGGAGCAAAAGGCGACCCGCTCAGAGCGACGAAGAGCAGCTTGCGGTCGTGGCTGAGATGAACGCCCCGGGGACGTTTACCCAGCGGCAAAGTCGCAATGACCACATTCTTCTCAGCGTCAATGACGCTCAGATCACCAGAAGCTTCGTTGGTGACAAAGACCCGGACGGACGGCCACTGTGGCGGGGAGACAGAATTGCCTTTGCAAGCCAGCGAAATCAGCGCGCAAAAAAAGACAGCAAGCACACACAGAATTGTTTTCATAGCAGATCTGCCTTGTCACTTCACTTCCCGTCTACCGTGAAAGCCAACAACAGGTTGCCGGGATAACCGATGAGCCGGCCGTAACCGGAATTTGTGTAGAGAACGCCGTTGGCAATCGTCGGCCCGCCGCCATCCAGCGTGCCGCCCTTCGCTTGTCCGGCGTTGACCGTGTTGATCGGCTGCGCTGTGTCAACGTCCCAGATGATCGCGCCATCCTTGGTCGAATAAGCGCGCAGATGCCCATCTGATGTGCCGGAAAAGACGACGCCTGGAATTACTGTCGCCGCCGCCGATTGCGAGTTGAGGCAGCGCGTCGTTCCCCAAGCGCACTTCGCCGGGGGCGCAGGGACGTGCCAGAGTTGCTCTCCGGTGGCGAGTTTCACTGCGGTCAAGCCGGGTTTGCGCGCTGCACCACCAGGATCGGCGACCGGGATGTAGACGTTCTCAGTGTCAGCCGCGAAGCCCCACTCGATGCCGCCGAGCGCGCCGCCGTTCCCCACCTTGATTTGCCACAAGACTTTGCCGTTGTTGTCGGGGTCGAAAGCCCACATTATTCCTGATTTCTGGCCGCCCAGCAGAATCTGTTTGCCGTTCAGCAACGTGCGCAAAACCGGCGAACTGCCGAAGTCATAATCCGGTCCGTTCTTATCCGGGCAATTGCCTACGCCGCCCTGCCGGCAGCCGACCAGGAAGTTGTCTTTGGGTGTGGCCTGGTTCACCCATTTGATCTTCCCCGTCTCCATCTCGAACGCCACGATCGCATCGGTATTTTCGGCGTCAACGTCTGTGTAGGAATTGCCGGTGCCGACGTAAATCAACCTGCGCTTCAGATCGAGCGTCGGAGCCGACCAGATTGCGCCGCCTGCAGGGCCGTACATCTGTGTCCCGGCGGAATTTTTCTTGAATGGTTTCGCCTCCTGCCGGACAGTGAAACTCTTCCAGAGGATTTTTCCAGTGTAAGCGTCGAGCGCGAGCAGGCTGCCACGGAAAGTACAGCATTCGTACTTGGCGTCGCGTCCGGCGGTCTCTTCAAACGACGAGACCGGCACGTAGATGCGATTGCGATAGAGCACGGGCGCGCCTGTGATGCGCGAGAGGAAATGATCTTCGACCTTCGTCTTCCACAGCAGCTTGCCGGTATCGGCGTCCAGCGCCTGAATGTTCGATTTCTCGTCGCCGAAATAGACAGCGTATTTGGCTTTGCTACCGGCTGGTAACGGGCCGACGCTGACTGCGGCGCGTACTGCCGCGCCCGGTTGCATCGCCCAATACGTGCAACCTGTTTGCGCGTTCAGGCAAACGACCATCCCAGCTTCGATGGTCAGGTAGAGGCGGTCACCGATGATCGTTGGCTGGCCAGTCGCCATCGGCCCCGGATGCGCCCAGGCCCATTTGACCTTCAGCTTCGGAACATCTTCGGCCTTTATCCCGGGCTTCGGCTGGAAGCGGGAGTTGTCCAGATCGAAGCCCCAGCCGTTCCACTGCGGCCCTTTCAAGCTGATCGGCGGCGCAACGCCTGCGCAACGATTCGCCTCCAGGTTCGCTTCAACCGGAGGCCCAGGTTGTTTTCCGGTGAGGTGAATCGCGAGGGCTCGAATCTGTTCGGCGCTCAATCCCGACGCCTGTTGCTTCATCGAACCGGAGGTCAGGGTCATGATCACGTCTTCTGCCGAGCGCCGGCGGATGAGAAACAGAGGCGGGACGCGCTCCTGCAGCTCGTCGTGGCAGACCGCGCATTTTTGTTTGTAGATTGCGGCGCCTTCGGGAGAAGTAGCTGGCGATTGTTGTTGCGGCAAGGCTTCACTGCTGGAAGCCGCGTTTCCGCTCGAACGGAAAGAGGCAGCAGGAAAAATGAACGCGGAAAACAAGACTACAACAAACAAACTCACAATGAATATTCTGCCTGGCGCTTTCATTTGATCTCCTGATCAGAAGCTTTCAGTTCCTCAATCTCCCTCATAAAATCCGAGGCTTTGAGAATCCTGAGCATCGGGTATCGTGTACGAAATGATTCAGAGCCTTTTACAGACGGGTTCACCAGATCGAGCAAGTCTTTATCTTTGCTGACCAAGAATCTTGTGTTCGTGACAATCGCAAGGTTTATGTATCGCTCGTCCTTCGGATCTCGCTCATATCGAAACTCTTCGGGAACGTTTTTGATGTGGACGGCTTTTCTCTCCAATCGGCGAAAGAGCGCGTCAACACGTTCATCTGTGATGTTCGGCATTAACTGGCGAATGTATGGGCGGCTGAGTACGTCTCGCATCTCACTTAGAACCGCATCGCTGACGAACAGAGTGATCGTATCTTCATCAAGCAAGTCCAAAGCCTTTGCGGCGACGCTTTCTTCATTGGCGACCGCTTGAACGAAGACATTGCAATCAAACACTACGCGGGGGATTTCTTCGTACATTATGCTTGACGCCCTTGCTTCTCGTCCCAGATCGCCTGGCGTTCTCTTTCGATAATTTCGTCGAACTCTTCTTCGGTCAGGCCAGTCTTGCGGAAGTCCTCGCGGATGGGAGCGAGGATCTCATGGAACGGCTTTTGAGAAAGCAGATCTGTCTCGATCAAACCGCGCAGATACTCCTCGACACTCTTGCCGATCTTGCGCCCGATCTCTTCTAAAGCCGACCTCGTTCCCACAGGAAGTCCGGAGATGGTCAATTGCAGGGTCTCAGTTTGTGCGCTCATAGTGTTGCCTCTCTGATCAATCATACTTCGATTCATCATACCGCCGGGCGGCGTCCGGCGGCAACGGATACCATCTGCCATTCATTTGCCTTCAGTCTTGCGGAACCACGGATTGCCGAAATTGGTGTACGGCCCGCCATCCACCGAAATCTGCACCTGCAACCGGTAATTGGCCGGCGACAGCATCAGCGTCTTCCCTTTCAACTTGACCGTCTTGCCGCCTTTCTTGATCGGCGTGGTCTCCCAGAAGATCGTGTAATACCCGCCGAGATCGCCGCCAATCGGGCCGCTCTTTGTCAGCGACACGCCGAACAATCCCGTCTCTGAACGGGTGACCAATTTCTCCTTCTCGTTGTACGTGGTCGTCGCGCGGCCTTTGAAAACGCCCAGCGGCCCCTCGCCCTCGATCTCGCTCTCGTAAGTCGAGCCGTTGGCAAGTTTCTTGTATGTCTCTTTGCCCTTGTATTTCCCCGCCGGGCCGAGCGGCGATTCGGGCACGTTCCATTCAAACGTCCACGCGCCGACGAAGTAATCCATGTTCGGCGGCGGCATCGGATCGCTCGGATCGGTGGGACGAGAAGGTTGTTGCGCAGATTGTTGAAGAAGTAGCAGGGAAAGAATCAGGATGCGTGTCATAGGCGTATGGATATGCCATATGCCATATTTCATATGAAATATGGCATATGGCATATCAGCTTGATTACTGTTGTTTGCTCGCACTCTGCGTTGCGCCAGGTTTTGTCAGGACTTTGCTGTCCACCGTGTACTCGAACCACGGGATGAACATCTCGTCCCAGCTCTGCTCGCTCCAGTAAACCTCTTTGTCCGGCGCGGGGTTGTAGCGGTTCTTGATCGAGTTGTCGTAGTGGGCGACGGCGACGATCTTGCTCCCAGCCGGAATCTTCAGCGGTTCGGCCAGCTCGTAATGCAGTTGCCAGTTGAAGTCGAACTTCGGCACGTCGAGCAGAACCTGTTGGCGACCATCGGGCCAAACGAGCGTATATTTGATGTCCTTGCCGCGCAGATGCATGTGCGGGGCGAAGGCGTAGAGCGTGATCGCTTCCTTGACCGTCATCTCGCCGCTGATCTCCCAGTTGTCCACGTTGGGCGGGATGTTGGGAATGCGGCCACGCACTTTGACTTCCTTGCCGTTGATCGTGCGGGTTTCACTCAGTTCCTTGCCGCCGATGAAGACCGTGTCGGTAACGCCTTTGGTCAGGACTTCGTACTTCACCGGCTGTTTGGCGAACCAGAGGCCGAGCCGCGAGCGATCTTTTTCAGGACGACCGCTGGGTTGGTAGTGCATGTTGAACTGGACGTACATCCCCGGCAGGATGCGTTTGGCTGTGCCCGGATGATGCTGCTCGAAACCTTTGCCTGGCGCCTGTCCGACCAGCTTGAACGCGCCAGCGCGGGTGAACGAATCCTGGCTCAGGAAGACTTCGCGCGCGGCCGCTGCGCCGCCTTCGCTCAATCCGCCGGTCTCGCGGGCCGACTGGCTGTTGAGCCGTCCGGCAGTCGCGCCATCAGCGCGAACAGCTTTGCCGTTCACGATCTTTGTCCCTTCGGGCAAGTTGACGACATTGGCGATTGAATGGTGGACGACCGCCGGGTTGCCTGGACGCAATTCGACCTTTTCGACCCAGCGTTCTTCGGTGAACGGAACCGGCGCGTAAAAATTCTGCATCGGCAGTTCGCCCTCAGCCGGAACCTCGAAATCAATCGGCATCTCAATCACCAGATCCGGCTCGCCGAACGTCCAGCCCGGAGCGTATTTCGGAAACGGCGGCAGGTCTTTGTCATTGCCTTTCGGCGCCCCAGCGTCAACCCAGGCGACGATCGTATCAATCTCTTTTTGCGAGAGACGGCGGTCGTTGCTGAATTTGAGCGTCGTCGTATGCGGATCGGCAAACCAGGGCGGCATTTCGCGTTCGACCACCTCTTCGCGGATGGCTTTGCTCCACGGGCGCACTTCGGCGTAGGAGGTGAGCGGCATCGGCGCGACTTCGCCTGGCCGATGGCAGTTGGCGCACTTGTTGAAGATGATCGGCGCGACATCTTTGGTGAAGGTCACGCCAGCGGCTTCATTGCGTTTAACGATGATCGCCGCGGCCGCGACCAAAGTCACGAGCAGAATTACGGGTAAACGTTTCATCTCTTCCTCCACGAAAAATGGTTCAGACCGGCAATCCGAACGCGGTTCGGACGGCGCGCCTGATTTCACGGCAATCTGCGATAGCTTGTTTGGCGCGAGCCTTCGTCGCCCATTTGCCAGGATAACGGAAAACGACTGCGAAAGCGTTCAAGGCGTTCGCCTGTTGTTGCAAAGCAGTCCACTGCGATTCGACCTGCGTCGTCAGCGTCAACAAGAGCGGCAGGTCGTGCGTTTTAGTGAACGCGATGCCGGCCTCTTCGAGCCGAGCCTTGAGATATTTCTCCACGCATTGCTGGGCGTGAAAGCAGGCCGAGTCGTAGTTCGGGTGTTTGCGTGCACGATACCGGCTCAGCGCGTCGTGCCAATCGCCTTCGGCCTTGTCAATCCACTCCTGCGTAAGCTGCTTCATACATGACTTTTCCGCGCTCGACAATCTCACGCATGAATCTGTCGCCAATATTGATCCGTTCGCGGACTTCTTCAGGCGACCGCACCAGCAGGTCTATCGGCGCCAGGACATTGAGGTGATTCAGAATCTTCACAGCCGTCATCGCGTCGTCGCCCTTGTATGGCATGACCACCAGCAGATCAATGTCCGAATCCTCCCGCGGTTTGCCGTAAGCCCGCGACCCGAAAAGGATGATCTTCTCCGGGTGAAAGGCTTCGACGATCCGCCGGCACAGCCGTTTGATGTAGGCCATCTGTTGGGCGCGTTTATCCAGCCGGTACCACTCAGTCATGCCGGCAAACTCTTCTGATAAAGTAGCTGTCCATTCCATGTTTTTCATGACGGACTCTATCCTATCAACTAGAGTGGCAGCCCAAAAGCCGTTCGGACGGCGCGCCTGATTTCACGACAATTAGCGATAGCTTGTTTGGCGTCAGCTTTAGTCATCCATTTGCCCGGATAACGGATATTAACCGCGTAGCCATTCAACGCATCCGCTTGAGTTTGCAAGCCTCTCCACAAGGGTTCAATCCGCAATGCCAACTTCAGCAGGCGAGGCAGGTCGTGTGTCTTGGTGAACCTGATGCCGCCCTCTTTAAGTCGAGCCTTGAGGTATTTCTCCGTGCATTGTTGCGTCAGAAAACAGGCGACATCGTAATTCGGATGTTTGCGCGCCCGGTAAAGCTGCAGAGCGGCAAGCCAATCGCCTTCAGCCTTGCTGATCCACTCGCTCGTGATTCGCTTCATACATTACCTTCCCACGCCTGACGATCTCCTCGATGAAGTCGTCCTCCATCTCGATCCGCTCACGGACTTCTTTCGCCGTTCGCACCAGTAAATCAATCGGAGCCAGCACGTCGAGGTGGCGCAGAATCTTCACCGCTTGCGCCGCATGGCTGCCTGCATACGGCATGATCACCAGCAGATCAATGTCCGAATCCTCCCGCGGTTTGCCGTAAGCCCGCGACCCGAACAGGATGATCTTATCGGGCTTAAACGCCCCGGCGATCTGGCGGCACATCCGTTTGATGAAAGCTGTTTGCTGACTGCGCTTGGTCAACCGATACCATTCTGTCTTTTGTTCAATCTCCGCCCCAAGCTCAGGAGAAACGGGGGCGAGTATTGGATACCGTCCAGCCAGGTAACGCCTCGCTTTGGCCGCACGCCGGCGTGGCGCGACGGCGTGCGGCTTAACTTGAGTTGTCTTCGCCTTTGCTTTCATTGAAATCCGCGCCGACCGGACAAGCTGCCAGCTTATCGCCCGCTGCTGCTTGAAGCGGCCTGCGGTTGCGTCTTCCGCAAATCCTGTTTGTCGAGCGTGTAATCGAGATAGCCGATCATCATCTCTTCCCAGGTCTACGATCCCCAACGGACTTCCTTCGTCGGGTCGGGGTTGAATTTATTGTTGAGCGAATTGTCGTAGTGCGCGACGGCCACCAGCTTGCTCCCCTTCGGCGCGGGAACTTCTTCCTTGAAGACGTAGGTCAATTGCCAGTTGAAGTCCCACTTCGGCACCGAGAGCAACACCTTCGACGTTCCGTCAGGATAGATCAGCGTGTATTTGAAATCCTTGCCGCGCACGTGCATGTGCGGGTGGAGGCTGTCAATGTGGCTGTCTTCTTTGAACGTGAACTCGGATTTGACCTCGTAGTTCGGATCGCCAGGCGGGATGGCGAAGTTGGATTGTGACGCGCCCGCCGTGATCACGCGCTTCTCGACCGGTTCCTTCGAGAAGATCAGACCGACGCTGGTGCGATCCGTTCCGGGTTCGCCGTTCGTGACGTAGTGAACCTGGAAAATCAACACGGAACCTTTCTTGACCAACTTGGCCTGACCGGGACGCAACACCAGTGGCGCCTCGCCGGGCGCCCAACCGATCAGGCGGCCATCGGAATCACCAGGGCGGTCACCGGAACTACGGCGCGCGGCTCCGACCTCGGACGGATTGATCTCGCCGGGCTTTGGCAACTCGCCGTTTTCGGGGTAACGCACGGTGACGATGACGTGATGCACGATGCGGCGATTGCCCTGGCGAATCTCGGCTAACTGCACGTACTTGTCTTCGGTGAAGTTGGTCGGCACGGCGAAATACTTGTACGGGATCGTGCCTTCAGCGGGGACGCTGTATTCAACGGTCATCGGGAACACGGCGTCGGGTTTGCCGATCTGCCAGCCTTCGGTGTATTTCGGGTTGGGCGCCAAATCTTTCGGGTCGCCTTCCTTTGCGCCGCCATCAACCCAGGCTGAGATCGTGTCAATCTCCTTCTGCGACAGGCGCACATCGTTGGAGAATTCTCCGTGAGCGGGATCGGCGAACCAGGGCGGCATCGCGCGGCTTACAACTTTTTCGCGGATAGCTTTGGCCCAGGGCCTGATCTCTTTGTAATTCGTGAATGACATCGGCGCGACCTCGCCTGGCCGGTGACAGACCGTGCAATTTTTCTGGATGATCGGCGCGACGTCTTTGGTGAACGTGACGGTCGCCCCAAATGCCGAGATGGATGTCGCATCGCGCCAGCTTTGCGACAGAGAGATGCCGAGCGCCACGAGCGCGATGATCAGGCAAAAGCCAAAGCGTTTCATAAACTAACCTCCTGGGACAGGTGTGAAAATCTATCGCCGATGGGGCGACAACCAACTACTCTCTAAGACTACTGCGACGCGGTCTGGTTTCACTTTTTACCGCTGCCGGAAAAGCCGGAATTCAGTACTCAACGAACTCCGTGGGATATTGATCTCCTCCTGGGCTACAGATGCTTCAAGAACCACTCAGCCGCTGCGTTAGCTGCCGTCTCAAACGCAGGGCCGCCGCCAACCCCCGAGTGAGTTGCGCCAGGAACGGTCACAACCTCGGTCAAGCCCTTGAGCAGTTTCGACGCGGCGATGGCGTTGGTCTCATTATTCACCCTGCCGTCTTTCTCAGCAATGACGAACAAGACCGCCGTCTTCTGCTGAATCTGCTCGGCGTACCAGAACGGATGATACTCGGCCAGCGCCAGTCTGGTCTCAACGTCAGCCGAAGCGCGCGTGACCGGCAGATAACCCGCGCGCGCGCGCTTCTGTTCGGCCAGCAGCAACTCGCCCGTTGGCGCGTATGCTTTACGCGGCGCATTCTTACCTTCAATGATCGGCGTCTGGGCGACGACGGCTTTGACGCGAGCGTCGGTCGCGGCAATGACCATCACGTGTCCGCCAGCCATATCCGTTCCCCACACTCCAACTCGCGCGCGATCAACGCCCGGCTCGCCTTGCAGGTAGTAAAGCGCGTTGCGAATGTCCAGAATCTGCTCTCGCGGAATCAGCCGTTTGCGCCGGATGCGTATTTTTGCGGTCATCTGCGAAAAACGGAGCCGGTCGTCGGTCTTGACCTCATCCACCGTTTGCAGAAACCCGCCGCTCCTGCCCCAACCACGATAATCAATGACCATCGCCACGAGACCGCGCGTAGCAAAATGCCCGGCGTATTTTTCGATTGAAGCCGCCGTCTCGCCCCAGCCGGGCGCAAGCACGACCGCTGGCGATTTGCTTTCAGCCGAGAAGCCTTTCGGCGCGAAAATCTTTCCGTAGCACTGAATGCCTTCGCTAAAGAAGTGGATGTCTTTCGCGGCGACGCCATCCGGCAACGGGGCAGCCGGCGCTACAACCCGGCGGCGCATTGCTGGCGCGCGAGTTTGCGCATCGGCGGGCGGAGTCAGCGCGCCTGCCAGAACAACCACAATGAGAAGTGCGATCAATTTCTTGCCGGTAAAATTCATGACCTTTTTTCGTCTTCCACTTCGGGGGCGTCCGTATCAAGAATTCCTTTCCGCAAATCCTCTCGGGCGTGTTCCGCTAACCTCTCGTAACTGGCATGAATGTGGTCAAGCTCCTCTTCTTCCAACTCTTCCAAATCCAGAAGCACGTTGTGAGCCCCTTTGACAGCGCGGATCAGCTCATCCAACTTGACCTGAATCGCTTCGGCGTCCCGGTTCTGTGTATTCTGGATCAGGAACACCATCAGGAAGGTGACGATCGTCGTGCCCGTGTTTATTACCAATTGCCACGTATCGCTGAATCCGAACAACGGCCCCGTGCAAGCCCAGACTAAAATCACTGTGACCGCTGCCACAAAAGTGACTGGTCTGCCGGTCACCCGCGCCGTCCATTTGGCAAAACGGGTAAACCAGGATTTGGATTTTGTAGGTCTCATACCACTGAAGACTAAACGTTACCCTGCTGCGCGCATCCCCGGATACCTCAAAAACCAATCGGCCGCCATCACTTCAGGCAGGCGTCCAATATCGCCAAAGCGTCCTCTATCAAATCCGAAGGGGCTTTCTGAATGAATTTTGCCTGCCGCGCCGTGTAATCAATGGACTTGACCTGCTCGACCATTACAAAGCCACTCAATTTCAGGCCCACGGGCACGGCTAAATGAAACGGTATTTGCCGGTCTGCAGTTGTCAGCGGACAGACAACCGCCAGATTCGTGTGCTTATTGAACAGATGATGGCTCAACACCAAAGCCGGTCTCCGCCCTTTCTGTTCGTGACCGGATTGGGGATCAAACGTCAGGCTGATGAAATCGCCTTTTCGAGGAATGTATTTCGCCATTTACCATTCCTCTCTTCCCACCGGAGGACCAAACGATTCTTCTCTGACGCGATAGTTCTTCGGCATCCGCGCCACCATCTCTTCCAGGACGAACTTGGGCCTGGCTTTTTTTACGATGCGAATTTCTTTCTCACCGACGATGATCTCGACGTCGTCGCCGACGCTGATTCCGGCGCCATTGAGCAGGTGCTTCGCCAATCTCAAGCCCTGACTATTTCCCCACTTCTGAATTTTTACGACCATCATTCCGCTCCTCAACTTTGAAATGTATAGCCGTTGTATAAACCTCGCTCAGAGTCGAGTCAAGGCTGTAATAGCGAGGTCTACTCTACCGCCCGCATCCCCAGATACTTCAGAAACCAACAAGCGTCTGAATAATCTTTTCAATCTCTTTTTTATAGTCCGCCCCCTGCTTGACGTACCTCACCGTTCCTTTGCGGTCTATCAACGCGACTGCCGGTAAGCCTGCCACGCCATAAGCTGCTTCGTTCGCGCGCGGGCCGACAATGACTCCGAATTTCACGTCGCGCTTTAACAGGAATTCTTTCAGCGCGGCCAACTCTTCAGCGTTGGTCAACTTCTCCCGTTCTCCATAGAAGCCGTAGTAGTTCGTCAGCCCGATGATGACCAGCCCCTTCGCCTCATATTTCTCTTTCAGCAAATGGGTTTCGGGGAAGCTGGCGATGCAGGGGCCACACCAATGAGCCAGGAAATCAAGCATGACGACTTTACCTTTAAGGTCTGAGAGTTTCGTCTTCGGCAAGCCAAGATATTCAACCCCTTCAACCTCCGGCGCCGGCGCGCCGACTAACTTCAGGCGAAACATTGCGGCCTCGACCATCTCCTTCACCCGCGGAACGGAGGACAATGGACTCGAATTGAATTTCGAGAGAAAAGCGGCGAAGTATTCTTCAGCTTTGGCCCGATCCCCGCTTTCGCGGTACATCACGCCCAGTTCGATCCCCATACCGAGCACCAAACCAGCGTGGCCTGGGTTGCCGGCATTGCTCTCCGCATACTGGAAAAGTTTGGGAGCCATTTTTTCGGCAATGGCGATGGCCCAGTTGATCTCGCTCCCGCGCAACCCATTCACCAGGAGTTGCGCCGAACTGATGATGTCGTAATTGTACTTTGGCTCGTCAAGCAATCTACCGGCAATCGGCGCGGCGTCCGTGAATTTCTTTTGAGCCAGCAGGGCGTTCAGCAGATTGATGCGAGCTTGCGTCGCTTTGGCAGCCGCCGGGTCAAGCAAATAGACTCCGAGAGCTTTCTCCGCATCCGCCGGTTGACCGGCAAGTCCATAGATCAACCCAAGACTGAAGAGTTGCTCCCCTTTCCAATCAGCCAACTTGAAGAGACCAGAGTACTCTTTGGCGCGTCGCTCTTTTTCCTGGTGAGCTTTTATGTTGCCTTCCAGCGTCGGCTCTTTGGATTTAAAAAATTCGCGCAGCGGTTCCATCGCGCGCTCATAAGCCTCCGCCGGCGTGGAGGGAACGTTTTGCGCCGAGTCATATTCAGGATAGCCGATTGTCATCAAGCCGGCGACACACAATATGAAGCGAAAAGTCGTCATACTCATAACCTCCTTGGTTAATCGCCTTTTGCCCGAGCGATGAACACTACTCTACCCCGCGCGCCATCAGATACTTCAGAAACCAATCAGCCGCCAGATTGGAACTCACCTCGAACCCAACGAAAGAATAAACCTGAAAGTGCGTCAGGTATGGAACCTCAATCACCTGCGACGTTCCCTTGAACGCCTTCGACGCCGCCTGCACGCCGCGCGGCGGGATCAACTCATCCTTCTCAACCGAAATCCAGAGAATCTTCGTGGTTTCGGGAATGTGATCGAGCAAGGCCGCTGGTCTAAACTCGCGGTTGACCTGGCTGCTCCACATATCAATCTTGCTGCGGAACGAGAAGCCGCCGTCAACTTCGGCGCCTTGCCCGGTTCGCGCCCGCTTGATGCCATCTTCGAGCATTTGCGGTGAGATCGTCACAGGGCCACTTGCGCCAAGACCGCCTGCGCCACCCACCTGCGCGACCACAGCCTTCACTCGCGCGTCCAACGCCGCCACCATCAACACCACGCTCGCGCCATTCGACGATCCCCAGACGCCGATCCGTTCAGGATCAACTCCTGGCTCGGTCTGGAGGTAAGAAATAGCCGCGCGAAAATCTTCAGTCTCGCGGAAATTGTTCAGATTTGTCCGCTTAATCCGGATGCGAGCTTCTTTCTCCCAGACCGCGCGTTCATCGGTGGTCGTGTCCGGTTCGAGCAACAGCACGTCGCCGCCGCTGTAACCGTAGGTGCGATAGTCAATCGCCATCGCCACCAGTCCGCGCTCAGCGAAGCGAGCCACGTACTTCTCGATGCCTACCGCCTGGGCGTTGATGCCGTGCCCGACGACGACTGCCGGCCATTTGCCGCGCGGGCTGAATCCTTTCGGGAAAAAGATTCTGCCGTAGCACGGCGTCCCGTCGCTATAAAACGTGATCTGCCGCGACGTGACGCCTGCGGGCAGCGTGAAGAGCCAGTCCTGCGGCTGCGTGCCGCGCTCGCGCTTCATCTCCGGGTCGGTAGACTGCTTTTGCAACTCCGCCCGGTACTTTTCGATGATGTCGGTTTTGCCGAGCGCGACGCTGACGGCAAGAGGGCGGTGGCCTGCGCGCCCACGACCAGCAACGAGGCTTGCTTGAGGAAATTGCGACGACTTTGCGCATCGCCATTCGAGTCTGATTTTCGCCACGTCATTTCAGTTCTCCTTGCCAGGGGCCTTGAACCGGGGCGGCGGCGAACGGCTTTGCCGCCGCTCCGGTTCGCTATCGCAGACTAAAAGCTGAACCGCGCCGCCACCTGGAACGCGCGTGGCCCGCCCGAACCAAACACTTGATTGGCGCGGGTGGTCGGCGTGCCATACGACAGCGATTGCAGACTGCCGGTGTAACCGTCCAGATTGGCGATGTTGAAGACGTTGAAGACTTCGCCGATGAGCGAGAGCCGGACCTGCTCGGAGAACTTGATCAGCCGGGTCAGCCGGACATCGGTCGTCACCAGCGTGTCGCCGTTGTCAATTTCAGCGGGCAGCGTAATCAGCGGATAGACCTGATTCAACGGCGTGCGCGGCGCGCAGGTACCCGCAGGGCAGGTTTTAGTCCGCGCCGTCACATCCGCATTGTAGGCCTCGACCGCCTTGCGGATGTCGCTGGCGCTCTGGCCGCGTCCGAAGCCGTTCCACTTGATCCCCGCCGGTTGGAAGAAGGAGAGGCCGTCGCCATCCACATCAATCGCAATGGAGGAATTCAGCGGCGGCGCGCTCGAAAATTGAGTGATCGAAGAAGCTTGCCAACCGCTCAACAAGCCACGCAGGAAGCGGTTGTCGCCTTTGTAGTTGGGCAACTCGACGATGCCGCTGAAGTTGAAACGGTGCGGACGGTCGCCCGCGTTGGGGCCGTAACTCGCGAACAGATTGTCCAGATTGACCACCCCGTTCCAGGAGTTGTAGCGCGACAGCGCGTAGGAAGCCGTGAACTGGTAGCGGTCGGCGAAGCGTTTGTCCAGTTTCACGTGCAAGCCCACATAGCGCGTGTTGGAGCCGGATTGATAAACGCCGATGGCGCCGTTCGAGCATTGCGCTTTCGGATCGAATCGCTCCGCCGCCGTGCAGACGCGCAAGATGCGCGCGGGCGTCGAAGCCGTGACTGCCTGAGTGACGGCGTCGTAAGTTACGTTACGCACTGCGTTGAAGCGGTTGTAGTCCACCTCGAAGACGCTGTGCGGCCCGCCAAAGGCCACGCCACGCCGCATCACGAAATCCGCCGTCAGCGCCATATTCCGCATCAACTCGCGCTGGATGCCGCCCGTCACCTGGAGGCTGTAGGGCGTGCGCGTGCCGTTGTCGAAAATCTCCCCGCCTGTCTTGTAAATCTCGATGTTGCGGATGGCGAGATTCGTCGGCGCGGGGTACTTGGCCGACTCGGTCGCTTTGATCGCGGCGATCAGGTTGACGACCTGCTGCCCGGTCAACGCGCCATTGGTCGCCGAAGACGCCACCGTGAGTTGTTGCAAAGTCGTTGGTTGTCCCGCCTGCCCGGCGAGCGGGTTCGTAATGGCCGAGCCGGGAATCAGCACGCGGCCATTGCCCCAGGGGCCGATCAGCCGCCGCTCCTGGATGCGCGTGAAGCCGAGGTCGGAGTCGTAATAAAGTCCCGCGCCGCCGCGCAGCACGGTTTTCTTATTCTTCGCCGGCGTCCAGGCAAAACCGAGCGCCGGGGCGAAGAGTTTGTATTCGCGCGGCGGCGGTTCCAGACTCCCGCCCGACCCAAAGATCGGGCGCAGGTATTCAGGCTTCGGCAGATCGTAGTTGCGGATGTTGTCCTCATACGACCAGGCCAATCCGTAGTTGAAGGTGAAGCTAGGCGCGACCTGCCAGGCGTCCTGGAAGTAGAGGCGGTAGCGGTCGTTGCGCCGCGCGATTTCGCGGTTGAATGGCGCGGGAGAACTCTGATCGCCGATGCCCACCGAGAAGGTGTTGAGCGGCAGCCGCAGAATATCGGCCAACGTCGGCGGCCCGGCGGCGGTCGTTCGCAAAGTCGCGGGCAGCGCGGCGTAAAGCGTCGGGTTGCCCGTGCGCACCTGCTCCGGGCCGAACAAAGCTATCACGCCGGTCTCCTGGCGCGCCCAGGCGCCAAAGCGCACGTAATGTTCCCACTCGCCGCCGAAGCGGATGCGGTGACTGCCCGACTGCCAACTGAGATTGTCGGTGAACTGATAAGTGCGATTGGCGCGATCCTGCGGCGCGCCGTCCGCGCTGCCAATCACGAAACCTGTGCCGGCGACGGTGATGCGCGCCCCGCCCGTGCCCAGACAACCGATGCCGCTGCAATCTTCCGGCCCCGGCAAACCCAGCGCCGCTGTCAGGATGCCCCAGTTGAAGCGCAGGTCGTTGACCAGGCGCGGCGACAAGACGCTGGTGACGCCGACCACTGTGTTGAAGGCGTTGTTCTTGCCCCTGATCCAACTCGATTCAAAGCCGTTGACGAACTGCAAACTCCGGTTGTGCTCTTCGCTGTAACGCAGAAAAGCGGTGTGCTGGTCGCTCACTTTGTAATCGAAACGCAGATTGAAGAGCTTGGCCCGCAACGGCGCTTGCCCGACGTGATCGAAGGCGTTGGCGAAGACGCCGCGTTCGGGAGCGGCAGTGTTGCGATCCGTGTGTGTGACCTCGAAGACGCTGGTCTGATTGTTGTACTCGAAATTGGTGAACCAGAAGAGCTTGTCCTTTTTCAGCGGGCCGCTCACCGAGAACCCGCTCTGCCGCCGCGCAAAAAACGGGTCTGGTTCGAGCGCGCTGCGCCGCAGATTGGGGTAGGCCGCCATGTTGTGATCGCGGAAAAAGAAGAAGCCGCTGCCATGCACGCTATTACTGCCGGTGCGCGAAACGATGTTGACCGAGCCGATGGAGGTCACGCTGGTCGAGAGATCGAAGTTGAAGGTGGAGATTTGAAACTCCTGCACCGACTCCTGCGAGAAATTCTGCGCCGTGCCGCCGGTCACGCGGTCATTGACCGTCGCGCCGTCCACGGCGATGCGCGTGAGCGCGCCCGCTACCCCGCCAATCGAGACGCGGGTGAAGCTGTTGATGCTGCCCTGCGGATTGGCGACCGTCGTGACTGACACGCCCGGTTCGAGTTGCGCCAGCTCGAGGAAGTTGCGCCCGTTGAGCGGCAGATTTTCGATGCGTTCGCGCGTGACGACGCCGTCAATCTTGTAATCGGTCGTATTGATCTGGGCGGTTTCCGAGGTGATGGTGACGGTCTCGCTGCTGCTGCCGATGGTGAGGGAAAAATCAGCCGTGTGGTTATTGCCGGTGAGCGCCGTGACTCGCCGCAATGTGCGCTGAAAACCCTGTGACTGGGCGGTGACCTCATACTCGCCGGGCAACAGGTTGTCGGCGGTGTAAAGCCCTTCCGAATTGGTGATGAGTTTTCGTTCGAGACCGGTCTCGACGTTTTTGATCGTCACTGTCGCGTTCGGCAGCGCCTCCCCGTTCGGGTCGGTCACGGCGCCGCGAATGTTGCCGGTGGCGGCCTGCGCCAGCGCCAGCGTGACGCAGAAGAGAGAGAGCAGAAATCCTGACCATAGCTGTTGTGCTTTGATACTCATACTGGACCTCCTAACTGTTTGTTGTACTGGCAGAGTGTCTCTTAAAAAACGAACTTCAAGCCCCACAGAATCTGCCGGGGATTGAACGCCGAAGTGAAGCTGAGCGGGTCGCCTCTGGTGAAGTCACGATCCCTGCGCCCGCTGAGCCGCACCGTGCCGGCGGTGTAATCCGTTTGCGAGGGCGCTGTCGGGAAAGTCAGCACGCCAGTGGGGCTGACCGAGACCGGGACGATCTCGTTGACGGCGGCGAAATTCGTGCGATTGAACAGATTCGCGGCATCGGCTGTCAGCTCGATCCGCATCGGGCCATCCTGTTTGAAGCGGAAAGATTTGCTGAGCCGCAGGTTGACGCTGCGGAAGTTCGGGCCAAGCCCGGTGTTGCGGCCGATGTTGAAGAGCCGGTCGGTGCCGCCGCGCGTATCGCCGTTGATGTCGGCGCCAGTCCGCACTGTGAACGGAATGCCGGTGCGGATGAAGATGCTCGGACTGAGCGAGATGTCGCGCAGCGCATAGTTCTTGAACGGGCTTTGGAAGACGCCGCTCACGACGAAGTTGTGCCGGATGTCGAAGGTTGACAGCGACCGCTCCGTGAAAAGCCGCGTCGGGAAGGGCGGCGCAAAGGCCGAATTGAAATCCGTCTGATCGTCAATCGCTTTGCTGAATGTGTAGTTCGCCTGGAAGGCGACGTGGTTGCTGAAGCGCCGCGTCAAGGAGACAGTCATCCCGTGATAGATCGAGCTGCCGCGCGACTGGTAATCGGTGAACTGCGTGATACCTGCGTCGTTCACCCGCCCACAGGCGGTGTCCGCGCCGCACGCGCGATAGAGCGGGCCCAGACGCGCGTCACGCTGCGACATCGCGGTCACGTTGGCCGCCGTCGCCGGACAGCCCGGCGTGCCAGCCTCGCAATAGTTCAGCCCGACCGGCTGCTGGATGTGAAGCCCGTGGTACATCTGATAGGCGATCTCAATGCTGAGATTGCCGGTGAGCTGGCGCTGGATGCCGAGGTTGGCCTGGATCGCGTAGTTGTTCTTGTAGTCCGAGTTCAAGTCGAAGAGTACTCGGCCCGCAGCGCCAGCCGCGGTCGAGATGCCCAGCGCATTGATGTCGGACTGGGTCAGGACGCTGAAAGGATATTTGCCCTGATTGATGCCCGCTTGCCAAACGCCCGCCGCGCTCGCGTTGAAGACGGTCGGGAGGCCGGCGTTGCCCGTGCGGACAATCTGGTTGATGTAGTTCCCGCTGCCGTTCAGGACGCTGGTGTAGCCGGGAATCTGCACGTAGATCGGCGAATAGAAAATCCCGCTGCCGCCGCGCAGCACCGTCTTGTTATCGCCCGTCAGTTGCAGGGCGAACCCGACGCGCGGCGAGAAGTAGGCGTGGCGCGGGACTGGCTTTGGCTCGCCGTCCCAATCAATCCGCCCGCCGAGGTCGAGCGTCAGGCGCGGATGAACCTTCCACGTATCCTGCGCGAAGCCTCCGAAGTAATGCCCTGTCCCAAGCCAGAGGGGATTATTGAATCCCTGCCGGTAGATGAGCGGCTGATTCAGATTGAAGTTTTGCAGAGGGTTCAGTTGTATGGCCGTTCCAGCCGCGCCCGCAGCAGCGACAAACGCGGCGCGATCAGCCGCTGGCACGGCCAGCGTGATCGGGTACAGGGCGCTGGCCTGGAATTGATACTCCCCGGCGAACCAGAGATCGTTCCGGAAATTGTAACTGACCGGGCGATACGACCCGCCAAACTTGAAGGTGTGGTCACCCACGAGCCAGGTCAGAGTGTCTTCAAACTGGTAGCGTTCCTGGCTGACGATGTAGGGAGCGCCGAAGGTCCGGCCAAATCCCGCCAGACCGCTGATGATCACCGACGTGCGAGCCGGTTCTGGCGGCGCGGTCACCGCCGAGTTATTGGGCGAGAAGCCTGCCCGGAACTGATTGATCAGATTGCTCCCGAAGTTGTGAATCCAACCGACGACGGTCGAGTAGTCGCGGTAGGTCAGGTCGGCGTTGATGGAAGGCGATGTGCCGTTACTCGTGCCGATGTCATTGGTGTAGTTCCGCGTCATCGTGAAACGCCCGTTGATCGAGTCGCGGCTGCTGACCTGGTAATCCACGCGGGTGCTCCAGGTGTTGAGCCGCGCCAAGCCATTGAACGTGCCTTCGCTCTCTCGCAGGATTCTGAAAGTCGTCGGATAAGTCGTCGCGTTGGTGGTCAGCGCGGTGCGCAGGCTGGCGGAAATCCGCCGCAGGTTGGCGTCGGCTGAAGCGTCAAGCTGGGCGAGCAGCGCCGCCTGGGCCGTGCTGGGCTGCAAGAGCGAGTTGTTGGTGTAGGTGCGAAAACGGGCGTTGTCCTCTTTCTGTCGCTCGTAGTTGGTGAAGAAGAACAACTTGTTTTTGACCACCGGGCCGCCGAGAGTGAAGCCGGGAAAGACGCGCTGCTCAAAGGATTTCTTCCCAGGGCTGATGAGATCGAAAGCATTGCGCGCCGAAGTCTGTTGCGAACGGTAGTAGAGATAACCGCTGCCATGAAAATTGTTCGTGCCGCTCTTGGTCACGATGTTGACCGCCGTGCCGGCGGTGAAGCCGAACTCAGCCGTGAAGGAGTTGCGGTTGACCTGGAACTCCTGGATCGCTTCGGGAGTGATGTCGAAGCGGGCCTGGCCCGAACCATACTCGTTCTCGCCGCCATCAACCGTGATCAGGTTGTTCCGCCCGTTGCTGCCGCCAATCGAGAAGCCGGAGGTGCCGAAGCCCGTGATGCGTCCCGCAAGCTGGGCCCGCGGCGCGTTCGAGTTCGACACGCCGGGCAGGGTGTAGACGTAATTGGCGAAGGTGCGTCCGACGTTGGGCAGGTTCTCGACCTGGCGCTGCTCGATGGTGTTAGCCTGCTGCGTGCGCTCGACCTCGATCAGCGGCGCCGAGGTCGTGACCACCATCTCGGTCCTGACGCCCGCCACCTGGAGCTTGATCTCGAAGGTCGCGGTCTGTCCGACGGTAAGTTGAATGTCTTTGAGCAGGTACTGGGCAAAGCCTTTCGCCTCAACGGTGATGTCGTGGAGGCCGGGGCGCACTGGCCGTACCTGAAACTCGCCGCTCGAATCGGTCGTGGCGGTGCGAACCGTGCCTTGATCGAGGTCCTTGACGGTCACCGCCGCGTTCGGGACAGCCGCCCCTTGCGGGTCGGTCACCGTGCCTTTGACCGTAGCGGAAGAAACATCAGCCTGGGCCAGCGCCGTGAGCGTGGCCCCGCAGATAAAGATGAGCGCAATGAGCGCCTGAGTAAACTTCTGGAACATAATCATCCTCCTGTGGAGTACTGACGGTTTGACGGACTCATCCTTCAAGCGAGCGCCGCGCCGCAACAGCGGGGACGCTCGCTTGCTGATGGGATCGAACTCTGTATCACTTGCGAGGTAACTGTCATGATTATTGCGATCCCAGCAAAGCAAACCTGCTTCTTTCTCGGTCAATAGCGTTGATAAGTTCCCTTGATCGGCCCCTGCCCCACGCCCGGTTTGCTGAAATCGCACACGCCTGCCGGGAAGATAGTCGCCATCCGCGCCTTCTGCGCATCGGTGAAAGATGCTTTGTAGTCGGCGTAGCTGATCGGCTTGAGCTGACATTTGATGATGTCGTTCGTGAGCGGCGCGCCAGCCACCATCCGTGGCTCGCTATGATTCGGGTACATCTTGTTGAAGCCGCCTGCGCCATCGAAGGTCGCCTTCTCTGGCGTCTTCTTGCCCGAAGCGTCGAAGTAGGCGTCCACGGCTTCCGCCGGTTTGTGACGCACGACCTTGTCAGTTGAAAGCGCCGCGGGGTCGGCGGCAATGGCGTCCAGCCACTTGCTCATCATGTCGAGCGAGAGCGCGGCCAGATCAACGCCACCTGTTTGATTTCGTTCGCGCGGCGGACCAACCCAGATCACCTGGTTGTCCGAACGACCGTTGGCTCGTTGCAACCGCGCGCGGATCGTCAGGTCGCGGTGACGGTCGTGAATGTCGCCGACGGCGTCTGTGTAAGAACGGATGTGCAGGATCGGCACGTTGGCCAGGCCGCCGCCGCCGGAATTCATCAGGCCGCTGGCGTAAATCGCTCGCAGCGCGATTGGATCACCCACTGCGCGCTGCGGAATGAAGTTGCCGTCAATGTCATTGCCGCCGATCTTCTCGTTCAGTTCCAGAAACTCGTCCACACTGATTGCGCCGCCATTCAGCGCAGCTAGGCCGTATTGCCAGCCGACGTTGTCCTGAGGCTTGCGCGCGAAGCCCGTCTTCGGATCGCGCCCGTAGATGTTGGCGCGCATCTCCTGCATCGTGCAGCGCGCGCCTTTCGGATTTTTCACCGGGTCATAAATTTTGCTGGCGTCGTTCAGCGCGCAGCCCCGCGCATTGGTCGCGGTCAACACCGGCACAAACGACCGCTCCCACGCGGCGCAGGTGCCTTTGGTATAACCCTCGACCGCCGTCTTCCTGGCGTCAGTCCAGACCGCCGGGTCAGCCTTGCGCCAGAAATTCTGCAACAACCCACAATCCGCCGTGTGCAACGACGAATCAGGGAATGAAGCCGAAGGCTGCAAACCATCGAGCAGTCCCGGATAGATTTGCGTGATGACCAACTGCTGGATCGCGCCGCCCGATCCGCCGTTGCCGACCGTCCACTTCGGCAAGCCGTAACGCTCGATGAAATATTCCTTGAGCATCATCAGCGCCTCACCCTGCAAGACCGCGTTGCCGTGCTGCTGGTTGACCAGTTCGGTCGAGATCATGTGCGCGAAGCCGCGCGAAAGGTAGAGATGGTTCAATGCGCCAGTCGCTTGATTGACGCCCTGATTGTATTGCGTGCCCGCGCCGCCGCCGAAGCTCACGGCCAGCTTGCGGTTCCAACCCTGCCCTGGCGACCACGCGGCGGATGCTGTTTCCGGGTTCGGATCGTCGAGGATGGCGATGCGATAGATGCTGCGATTGATCGTTCCCGAATCCACTCGCACGATGTACGGCACGGTCTTTCCATCGTTGGTCGTCGTATTGACCAGATCAGATGGTCGCGTCCCCGTCGGATCGGGTAGTGACTTGAACGTGTTGTTCGAGGCGCGATAGAAGTATTCGATCTTCTGTTTGGCCGAACAGTTGGCGTCGAGCGGCTGCCCCAGCCCCGATTCGACTGTGCGACATTCGTAAGGCGTCAGATGCGGCCCAGAAAGAATCGGCCCCGTGATCGGATAGTTCGTGATCTTCAGGGTCGCCTGCGCAGGCTTCGGAGATTTGAGCTTCGCAATCAGCGTGTTGTCTCCGAGGTTCATTTCACTGATCAAGCCACGGAAGCTGCCGGTAGCCTGATCGAGCCTGAGCTGGTTCGTGACATCTTTGCCGTTGAGCGCCAGGGTAAGCTGGCTCAGTTGTGTGCCCGCTGGCGCTTTGACTTCGACCAGCGCGTCGCCGCCGCTGACCAGATCGGGTCGTGACGATAGAGTCTGGATCTCCAATCGCGCGGCTGATTGGGAAAATCCGCTGTCGCTACCGAAGCCAGCGAGAACACTGACAAGCGCGAAGGCTACGACAACAGTTCGACAGCCTGCCCGGACTAATTCTGTTACAAGAATCATGTTTGTCTCCTCACGGCTCGATATCTAGCCTTTGTGCTATACTCGAATCTCGAAACAGCCGCAGCAAAGGAGTAATCGTTATGTTGGAAACTATTACGTTGGAAGAAGCGCAAGCCAGTTTGCCGGAATTGGTTGAGCGCCTGAAGCCAGGGACGGAGATCCTTATCACGCATAATAATCAGCCCGTCGCCGAACTGCATTCGCCGGCCGGAGCGCTGCCGCAACCACGTTTCGGGAACTGTCAAGGCGCTCTGACGATCCTCGTTGAAGATGACGAGCACCTTCAGGATTTCAAGGAATACATGCCGTGAATCTGCTATTGGACACCCATACGCTCCTCTGGTTTGTGCTTGGCGACGCCAAGTTGAGCGTCACGGCGCGCCGGCTCATTGAAGATGCCGCCAACATCAAGTTCGTCAGCCCGGCAGCTTACTGGGAGATTGCGATCAAAATCAGCATCGGCAAGTACGCGCTGAACGAACCGTACGATACCTTTATGGACCGCGCCATCCGGCAGAACGGATTTCTCATTCTTCCGATCGAACCGCGCCATACCTCCCTGCTGACCAACCTGCCATTTCATCACCGCGACCCCTTCGACCGTTTGATGATTGTCCAAGCGATGGCCGAAGGCTTTGCTCTTGTAAGCACCGATTCGGCTTTCGATGCTTACTCAATCCAAAGGCTCTGGTAATAACAGCCTTTCACTTCTTCGGATCATTGGCGTTGATGAACCTGACGACGCTCTCCAAATACTCCTTCGGCATGTAAGGCGCGGCAATCGCTGTCAGGTGCGACTTCCCTGGCAGCACGACGTTGGTGAAATCCCTAAGTTCACGGTGCATGCGAACGGTCTTCGCCAGCGGCCGGTCGAATTCGCCGTTGACCGCCATCACGGGGAAGGTGATCTTGGTCAAATCAAGCTGCGGACCAGCGGGCTGGGGGCGCGTAGCGGCTGCGGCTGTCGCCTGCGTCGCAGCAGCAGTGGGCTGCCGAGGAGCGCTCGCCAACTTTTCCGCCTCCTCACGGCTCTTACCGTTATCCATCGCATTCCTGATTCGGAGCGCGCGGCTCGCCTCATCCTCTTGCGGATCACGTCCTTCCTTATCCTTCGGCAGCTTCGCAACCCATTCCGGATCTGTCTCTCGCACGCCCGAACCGCCGAAGCCTGCCGTGATGAACCGCTCCGGGACGAGCGTCATCAATCGTCCGACGATGCCGCCGCCCATCGAATAGCCGTGGAAGTGGGCTTTCTCAATCTTCAGGTGATCCATCATCTCGATCACGCCCTCGGCTCGACCAGTCCCGCCCGGCTGCGGTTTATCGCTGCGGCCGTGGTTGCGGCAATCAATCGCGATGACCAGGTGGGTTTTGGCCAGCGCCTCGGCGATGCCGTTGCGGAACCAGTTGCCCTCGGCGCTGCCGGTGTAGCCGTGAATCAGGATGACCGGCGTGCCTTTGCCCATGACCATGAAGTGAATCTTCACTCCATCTTTGGTCGTGAAGTATTTATGCTCGGGTTTATCCTGGGCGAAAGCCGCGCCCGCCATCAGCGCCAGACAGAAAGCGATTGAGAGAATGCTTAATCGTGTCATCTCATTTCCCCTTTCGTATCAGTTTTCCGAAACCGGAGCGCCGCAGCAATGGCCGCTCCGGTTTGGAACAACGAGCTAGAAGTTGATCCTCGCCGCCAATTGGAAGGCGCGCGGCCCCCCAGTTCCGAAGATCGGATTGACCCGGCCGGTGGGCTGCCCGAAGGTGAAGTCCGGGTTGCGACCGGGTGTGGTCGCAGTAGGCCGCACGTAGGCGTTCAGCCCGCCGCCGTAACCTGTCAGGTTGGCGATGTTGAAGATGTTGAAACCCTCAACAATCAAATTGAGCCTGACCTTTTCGGTAATCCGAATGATTCGCGTCACGCGCAGATCGTGCGAGAGGAAGCTGTCGTCGTGTCGGAATTTGTCCGGCAGGATGATGTACGGCAAAGCCGTCCCGATGACATCGCGTTGCGGGCCGACCGGAATGCCGGTCAGCGGCGTGTCTTTGGGCGCCGGGATGCTGGCGTTGTACTGCTCCACCAGCCGCCGGACGTCAGCCGCGCTCAGGTTATAGCCGAACGAGCTGACGGTCGTGCCCGGCAGCCGGAAAGTGAACGTGCCGTCGCCGTCAATATCGAAAGTGCCCAGCGTGACCGAAGTCGGCGCGCCGGCGCGCATCTCCATGATCGTTGACAATTGCCAGCCGTTCAGCAGGCCGCGCAGGAAGCGCTGGTCGCCGGTGAATTTCGGCAACTCCCAAATGCCGCTGAAGGTGAAGCGGTGGCGCGGATTGCCGGCGCTGATGCCGTGACCTTCGTGCAGGTTGTTATTGTTCGAGATGCTGACCAAAGTGGTGTAACGGGAGAGAGCGTAGGCTCCGGTGAACTGGAAGGTCTGCGAGAACCGCTTGTCCACCTTCACCTGCAAGGCGCTGTAGCGGGAGAGAATCCCCGGCATCCCGTACTGGATCGGGCCGAGCGAGCACACGGCCTTGGGGTCTGTCCGTTGCGCCGCCGTGCAGACCGGCATCACCGGCGTGCGAACCAGGCTGGCGGAATTGACCGCTCCGGTGGCCAGCAGCGTGTAGCCGGGAGCAAAATCATTCCAGCGATTGAGGTCGGGAAAGAACAACTCGAAGGCCCCGAAGTGAACACCCCGGCGCATGACGTAGTCGGCGGAGACCGCCAGGTTGCGCGCGATCTCCCGCTGCACACCGGCATTGAGGTGGAACGTGTAGGGCGTCACGCCGGAGTCCGTGTTGTAAATGGCGTCCAACGCGCCCGCGCCTTGCACCGTCTTGGTCAACTCGACGCCGCGAACCGAGAGGTCTTGTCCGTTGTACCGCGAGAGGATGTCCGCCGCCAGTTGCGCTCTCGCTGAAGGCAGATAGGCCAGCATATCGGCCAGCGTGAAATTGCCGGGCACGGTGAAGTTCAACACCGACCCGGCGGCGCCTTTCGGATTGGGCAGCCCCGATCCTGTGGCGGCCTGCAATCCGTTCCCTGCCGGGCCGAAGAGAATGCGCTGGTTGAGGTTGAAGAAGCCGACGTTGGGCGAGATGTGGTGCGCCGAGGCGCTCGCGCGGACCACCGTCTTCTTCTCCTGACCCAGCGCCCAGACAAAACCAAAGGCCGGATCGAAATTCTTGTAGTTGTCCTTCGGCCCGTCGAGTTTATCGCCCAGCAGCGGCGCCAGGTAACGTGGCAGATCAATGTCGTCGTAGAAGACGTTGTTCTCGAACGCCCAACCCACACCGTAATTGAGCGTGAAGCCCGGACGAACCTGCCAGCCGTCCTGGAAGTAGAAGCGGACGTGATCGTTGGCCAGGATTTCGTTGTACCGGTAGGGAGCGGGCTGGGTCGGGCTGCCGATGCCGATGCTCAACGTGCCGGTCATCGGCAGTTGCAACAGTTCCGCAAACGTCGGGCGCGGGCCCGTGTAGCCTGTCTTCAAGCTGGCGGGCAGCGCGTTGTAGAGCGCGGCATTCGAAGCCTGCACAGTCGTCGGAGCGAAGGCCGAGAACGCGCCGGTCGCTTGCCGATTCCAGGTGCCGTGGTTGTTGCTGTGTTCCCAGTTGCCGCCGAAGCGCACGCGGTGAGTCCCCTTCGTCCAGTTGATGTTCTCGGTGAACTGGTAGGTGCGCGGGTGGCGATCCTGCGAGACGTTGACGTTGGTGCCGATCTGCAGCCCGCCGAAGAAGCTGATCAACGGGCCGTTCAGGCCGAAGCACAAGGCCGGGTCCCCGCCAATCTGCTCGCACTGTTCCTGGCTGGGCGGCGCCAGCCGGTTCCTGAAGTACGAATAGGAGAAGCGGAAATCGTTCACCAATTTCGGCGAGAGCACGCTGGTCAACCCCATCTGGGTCTGATAGGAGAAATTGTCCGACGCGATCCAGGTAGACTCCAGGTTCGTGCCGGAGACGCCGTTATTGGTGTCCAGGCCACCGCGCAGGAAGGCAGTGTGTTTCTGGTTGATCGTATAGTCCAGCCGGACGCCAACCAAATGTCCCTTCGAGGGCTGCTGCGCCACGTGATTGAATCCTTGCAGGAGCGGTTCGGTGAAAGTAACCGCGCGCGCGCCGACCTGATCGTTCCGCTCGTAGTTGGCGAAGAAGAAGAGCTTGTCCTTCCTGATAGGCCCGCCGATGGTCCCGCCGTATTGTCGTCGCACGAAGAATGGGTCTTCGAGCCGTTGGCGCGCCGCCGGGACATTGCACAGCGGATTGAACGCGGTCGGGTCGCAGGGACGCTTGAAGGCCGTGAAAGCGGCCATATTGTGATCGCGGAAGAAGAAGAAGCTGCTCCCGTGAAACTTATTGCCGCCGGTGCGGGAGACGATGTTCACGGCGCCGGCGGAGACGGTTCCTGAAGAAAGATCGAAGCCCAGGGTGCTGATCTGGAACTCCTGGACGGTCTCGGCGGAGAAATTCTGCGAGGTGCCCCCCGTGACGCGGTCGTTGACCCGCGAGCCATCCACCGAAATCAAGGTCATCTGTTGCGGAGCGCCGCCCACCGAAACCTGAAAGAAATTATTGGGATTGCCCGCGCCGGAACTGGCGTTGTAGGTGATATTCACCCCCGGTTCCAAAGCCGCGACCGAGAGAAAACTGCGCCCGTTCAAAGGCAGGTTCTCGACGCGCTCCCGGCTGACCACGCCGCCGACAGTGGTGTCAGTGGTGTTGATGACCGGGGCTGCCCCTGTTACCTCAATAGTCTGGGACGCCGCGCCGACAGTCATCGAGAAGTTGCCGGTGGTCGTGGCGCCGACTTCCACCGGCAGCGTTTGAATCTGTATGATAAACCCTACGGCCTCGACCTTCACCTCGTATTCGCCCGGAAGGAGATTTTCGACCGAGTAGACGCCGGCGCCCCGGGTGGCGCCTTTCCGGGTGACGCCGGTCGCCTTGTTCGTCACCGTGACGCTGGCGTTCGGAATCACTTCGTTATTCGGATCGGTTACGGCGCCGGTAATTGACCCGGTCGCGTTTTGCGCCAGCGTGATCGCCGCGCAGAAGAATGACAGCAAAAGGCTTGAACAAAGCTGCAATGCTCGGATATGCATATAACCTCCTTGTGACTGGATACGTTGATGAACGAGTGAAGCAGTGATCCCAGCAAAGCCTTTTGGCGGTTTCCTCAGCGTTATCGCTGTTTTGAATTTTGGCGGTCGCGCTCGGCTACTTCTGCGCCGAGACAGGCAATACCAGGGCTGAAGGCCGCCGCCGGTCAACATAGACGCTGTTGTTCGCCACCAACCCTTTTCCTTTTTTGTACATCGGCCCGCCATCGTTCAGGTTCAACGCGAACCTCGGATAGTTGGAAGACGAGATGATGACGCGCACACGATGGCCTTTCAGAAAAGTCAGCGCCGTGTTGGTCAGTTCAATCGTGACCGGATAAATTTCGCCCGGCTTCATCAGCTCTTCTTTGGTCGTGGTGTTGCGGAACCGCATGCGCCGGATGCCTTCGGTGACGAGCATCGAACGGCCATCGGGGTGAACATCGGTCAGGATCGCGGTGAAATCGGTATCCGTGCGGTCGGATGAGACGAACAGCCTCACTTTCACTTTCCCGGCGACCTCCAGGTCTTTCTCCAGCGCGGGCGTGGTAAAGACCAACACGTCGCCGCGGCTTTCAATCTTTTCGCGCTGATCCATCGGGCCGGGCGACAGAGATTGATCGAGCACGTGGCCACCGACGGTCGGCGCGGGATTGGCCGGATCGTAACTGAAGGTCAGGGGCGCGACGTCGCCTTTCGGAGCGGTGGTCGAGATCAAACGATCACTGTGCAAAAAATATTCGCGTTCGCGGCTGCTCTTCGGAGGCCAGACCTCGGTCGAACGCCATTCGTTGACGCCCATCTGGTAAAAGCTGATGCGCGGCTCCCGTTTGTCGAAATCGTTCGGCGCGGCTTTCATCCAGTGATCAATGAAAGCCATCGCCTTCTTCATCCCAAACGACTGGGCGTTCGGATATTCGAGTTGACCGTTCTTTACCTGGTCGGTGGCGTGAATCCACGGCCCCATAATCAACCGGCTGTGAGCGCGAGCTTTCTCTCCGCCGCTGGCGCGAGCCGTCTGGAAGGCGGCGATCACTTGGTCGGTGTAAATGTCATACCAGCCGCCGATGAAAAGCATCGGGACGCGCAGGTCTTCGCCTTTGACGTAATTTGCCGGCGCGACCTTCTGCCAGAACTCGTCTTTCACCGGACGCGCGGCGAGTTGATCAAAGATCGTCGTGCCGAAACCGATGCGGCCCAGCATTATCGGGAACTCTTCCCAGATCACGCCGCCCGGAAAGTAGCTCTCGTAATCGAGATTGAGCGCCATCACCAGTGGCACTGAACAGACGAGGTTCGGTGGATTGGCGCGCGCGGTTTCGTATTGGACTCTGCCCAGAGCCGATGGCCCCCACGTGGCGACTTTGCCGTCGCTCCACTCCTGCTTCACGATCCAGGCGATGGTGTCGTAACCGTCCTCGCCGAGATTGGGCTGCTTGCCGGGAAGCTGCGCGCTCTGCGAAGCGAATTTGCCGCGCCAGTCCGTCACCACGAAGGCATAGCTGGCGTCAGTGAAAAGCGATTGGGCGCCATATCTGCCTTTGCCCTCAAAGGCTGGTCTGAGTTGGTTCTTGTTGTACGGCGTTTGGACAAGGACGACCGGATATTTGCCAGCGATCTTCGGCGTATAAACATCACCGGCGAGCGTCTTGCCATCGCGCATCGGAATTTGCGCAGTCCACGCAGTGAACGGAGCCGAGGCTGGGAGAAACGATTCCGAGGCGTTCGTCGCCGCGCCCTGCTGCGCATCGAGCGGACGGCTCCACACCGACACGGCGATCGCAATCAGTAACCACAACCAGAGTTGACGTTGTCCTCGTTTCATCGCGCCTCACCAGAAAATGTCGAGCGGATGGCAGATAAGAAACGCCGCGAACTGCGGCGCGTGGCGCCGCAGTTCGCGGGAGAATTGAAAACTGACCTGCGTTATTGCCCGGATGAAGAGCCAGACGAAGTCGTAGTCTTGGGCTGACCACTGTTTCGCGTGTACGTATACCAGCCGATCATCATCTCTTCCCAGGTCTGATCGCCCCAGACCACCGCCTTCGTCGGATCGGGGTTGAACTTGTTCCTGGAAGAGTTGTCGAAGTGGGCGACGCAATCGAGCCGCGTGCCTTTGGGCAGCGCAATCGGCTGTTTCGGGATGTAGGTGAGCTGCCAGTTGAAGTCGTACTTCGGCACGTTCAGCAGAATCTCCGACCGGCCATCAGGGTAGACTGCCGTGTAGATGAAATCTTTCCCGCGCACGTGCATATGCGGCATGAAGGAAGTGATCAACACATCTTCGTCGAAAGTCTTTGACGATTTGACCTCGTGGCTCGGATCGCCGGGCGGGATGACGAACCTCGAGTTCGCGGCGTTGCCCGTCACCAGCATCATCTTCGCCGGCCCTTTGGCGAAGACGAAACCGATCTTCGTGCGATCCTTCGTCACCTGGCCGTTGGTGGTGTAATGCATCTGGAAAACGATGCTGCTTCCCTTCTTGATCAGCCGCGCCATGCCTTCGCCGTAATGGATTCCCGTCTTGTTCGGCGTGATGCCGCCCAGATGAGTTCGGCCCCGGCGCAGTTCGCCTTCGCCGCCGGGGTTGCTGTCTCTGACGCCAGCGTCCTGCGCGTAGGCGATGACGTGATGCACAACGGAACGATTGCCGGGACGGATCTCCATCGCCTGAATCCATTTGTCTTCAGTGAAGCCGGTCGGCATGGAGAAATAGAGGTACGGCACAGTGCCGTCAGCCGGGACGCTGTACTCTTCCTGCATCTCGAGCACCACGTCGGGCTGTCCAATCGCCCAGCCGTCGGTGAATTTCGGCGCGGGCGGCAGGTCTTTGTCATCACCCTTCGGCGCGCCGGCGTTGACCCATTCGACGATCGTGTCAATTTCCTTTTCGGAGAGGCGAGGGTCGTTGGCCCAATGGCCGTATTTCGGATCGGCGCTCCAGGGCGGCATCGAACGTTCGACCACGCGCTCGCGGATGGATTTGGCCCAGGGACGCGCTTCCTGGTAGCTGAGCAGCGACATCGGGGCAATCTCACCCGCGCGATGGCATTCGGCGCAGTTCTTATAAAGAATCGGCGCGACATCTTTAGTAAAGGTCACTTTCGCGGCGTTTGACCTATGAGAGGCTGCCGCAAACATCACGATTACGGCCAAGCCGAGGGCGAGCATTGCGGTTCGGCGGAACTTGCTGTTCATGTGTGTTTCTCCTTTTGACGAAGTGGAATCTTCAGGTTTTATCGCAACGATGACAGCACGCATTCTATCCGACCTACCGACCGGTCAGCAAGAATACAGAAACGGAAAGCAGAAAAATGTTCAGACCTCCTTTACCCGGCGAATTACTTTCGAGTAGAGCGAAGGCAGGAAGCGTTTGGCATAAACCGCCATCACCTCCATCCCGCCGATCATCACCTCTTCCCTGCCACGCGCGATCGCATTGAGCGTCTTCGCCGCGCACCTTTCGGCAGACATTCCCTTCTCCTGCGCGTCATCCATCCTGCCGTGCCTGCTTCCGTCGCCTTTCAAGGCGTTGATCGATACTTCGGTTCTGACATAGCCCGGACAGACCATTGTGATCTTGACGTTGTCCCACCACACCTCCGCGCGCAACGAATCGAAATAACCGTGCAGCGCATGTTTCGATGCGGCGTAAGCTGAGCGCAGCGGCGTGTCGAGGTATCCCATCAGACTGCTGATAACCACGATGTGGCCGGACCGGCGCGCCAGCATCGCGGGCAACACCGCCTTGGTCAATCCAACCGAGCCAAAGTAATTCGTGTTCATCACGGCAAGATCAACGGCGAAGTTCGTCTCTTTCACGAGCGAACGCTGGCTGACGCCGCCGTTGTTGACGAGAATGTCAATCTGACCGAAATGGTTTTGCGCAACCAAGGTCTTCTCAGCGAACGAATCAAATTGGGTGAGGTCGAGCGGCAGAACGAAGATTCGATCTTTCGATCCGTCGCAATCCTGTTTCACTCGCTCAAGCTCGGCTTCGCGCCGGCCCGAAAGAATCAGTTTCGCGCCCTCCCGGCTGAAAGCATAAGCGAGCGCTTCGCCGATTCCCGACGAAGCTCCGGTGATCCAGACAACTTGGTCTTTGAAGCGCATAGTTTGTTTATCGCAGTTCGTGCATTACACGGAAGATGGCCAGCGCGTCAATCGGCGCATCGAACGGTTCGCCACGAAATTCACGATACGCGCGTTCGACGCCAAACAGTATCCGCTCTGGCTCGGTCCAGTTCGCATACGGCCCGAGGTCAATCCTCTTTGCCGCTTCGAGCGTCGTCAGCCCCGCGTCGAAATGTCGGCGCGATTCTTCTCGGACGTAAACCAAATAGGCTTTCAACTCGCGCGGCCCTTCGACACCGCACAATGGCCCGTGTCCGGGGACAACCACTGCTGGATCGAGCGCGACGATGCGATCCAACGCCTCGATCCATCCGTCGAAAGTCCCGTCCCAGCCAATCGGCGTGCACAGCCGGAACAGCACATCGCCGGTGAACACGACGCGCTGTTCGGGCAGATGCGCAATCACGTCACCCGCCGTGTGCGCAGGGCCGACGTGGATCAAATTCACGGCGATACCATCCAGATCAAGCTCCAGGCAGTCTTCGATCAACGTCGTCGGAGGTTTCAATTCGATGCCCTCGAAATCCCAGACGCTCAGAGCGCGAGCCAGCGCCGCCATCGCAGGATCGTCGCTGCCGGTCATTCCGCGCAGCATTTGCAGCATCCGTGGATTCTCACGGGCGAGCGCAGCGGCGCACAAACGATGCCCGATGATCTCGGCTTCGGGAAACAATTGGTTGCCGTAGCAGTGATCGCCGTTATGGTGCGTGTTGAAGACGCGGCGCGCGGGTTGCGTCCAAACCCGCGAGTAGTTTTCCATCAACTCGCGCGTGCTCCGCAAATCCCAGAACGTGTCAACGACCAGCCCGCCGCCGCGATTGATCAAACCGGAATTGCTCCAACCCAGGCCGCGGTCGGGTTGCAAACAGGCGTAAACGTCTTTGGCGATTTCTTGCAATCTCATAGCCGATTTTTCTTCTGACGGAGATGGAAACCAAGCGACCGGTGTATAATTCGTTCGCTATGATTCAGTTGGAAACTAAACAAACTCTTCCGCTAACGCTTTGGGAAGACGGCACAATCCGCATCACCAATTCGCGGGTCACGCTCGATGTGATCATCCACGCCTACCTGCGCGGGGAAGCGCCCGAAGAGATTCACGAAGGCTTCCCCTCACTCAAGCTGCGCGATATTTATGGCGCAATCTACTACTACCTCGAAAACAAGGATCGGGTTGATGAATACCTGCGCGATCAGGAGCGACTGGCGGAAGAGACTCGCCATTTCATTGAGAGCGAGATGTCGAGCGATGAATGGCGCGCCCGAATGCGCATCCTCCGCGATCAACAACGCGATCCTTCATCATAACCACTTTCATGCTCCGCCTGATGATTGACGAAAACTTCGACCACCGCATCCTGCGCGGGTTGGAATCGCAACTTCCCGATCTCGATTCCATCGTGGTTCAATACACCAAATTTCAGGGAGCAAAAGACCCGCGACTCCTCGCCCTTGCCGCTGAGCAGGATCGTATCCTCATAACCCATGACCTCAAGACCATTCCCAAATTTGTTTATGAGCGCGTAGCGGCCAACCTGCCGGCTCCAGGCGTAATCGCCGTTCCTGATTCACTGCCTACAAGCTCTTGTTTCAGCGTTTGAGCGCATTTCTCCCTTCCGCTGCCGGCAATTCAACTCCCAACAAATTCGCCAGCGTCGGCGCGATGTCACGCATATCAATGCGTCCCAGATTGCGTCCGGCGGGAATGCCTGGGCCGGCGATGAAGAACGACGAATCCATTTCCGCCAGTTCAGGCAGAAAGCCGTGCCCGCCTCCTGGTTTGATGTCGCGCGAGATCGGCGCATCCAGCCCGCCTCCGAGGTAGAAGCCAGACCTGACTCCGACGATGAACGCCGCGTCGGGGAATCCACCAAGCTTGCGCGCCTCTTCGCCTTCGTAAAATTTCAGCAACCCGTTGTCGGGATTGCTGGCGATGCGCTGCAAGACTTCACGAACCTTATCGCGCGCTTCCCGGTCGTTCCGGTCATTCAACATCACCGCCGCCGAGCCGCCGGAATTCCAGGCGAACGCGCGCCAGGATTGGACCCTGCCCGCGCCGTCAACTTCGATCAATCCGGCTTCGCGCAAGGCGGCGTTCAACCGCAGTTCTTTCTTTGTCGGCGAAAAGCCGTGATCTGAGACGACACAGACGATGGCGCGCCCGCCACCTAACTTTTCCGCCGCCGCTCGCACTTTGCCCACAAAGCCATCTATCTTCTCCAATCCGGCATAAGCTTGAGGACTGTACGGCCCAAACTCGTGCTCTTCGTGATCAAGGCCGCCGAAATAGACCGTCTGGAATCGCGGCTTCTTCGTTTCCAGGAGGTAAACGTTGAAGTTGGCGCGCAGACCGTCGGCTTCAATCGAATAATCGTCGCCGTCGTGATACCGCCCCAGCCTGCTCTCGGCTTCGGTCAGCAATCCAGGCGTCGAGACGGCGCGGATCAGCTTGCGGTCGTGTTCGGTGCGCGCGCGCCAGATTTGAGCGATGTTGTATTTGACCGGAGCGCCAACGCTCGCCGGCCAGTCAACGCTCGCGGTAACGCCTCCGGCTTTGTTCACCGCCTCCCAGAGCGTCGGCGCTTTGACGTCTTCGGTGTACCAGTACCAGCCGCCCTGGTTTCTGCTGAACGGATCGAACGGCGTGTTGTTGTAGACGCCGTGCTTCGCCGGAGAGACTCCGGTGATCATCGTCGTGTGGCTCGGATAGGTGACGGTCGGTTCGACCCCAGTCACGTTCGTCGCGTAAGCGCCTTCTTTGACGAAGCGGCGCAGGTTCGGAATCTTCAGGTTGTGCTTGTCGGCTTCGATCACATAGTCCGGCTTCATCCCATCAATCGAGATCAAAATGACCGGAAAATTCGCGGCGCGTTGTCCTTCCACGTTGAACGATTGAATCAGCAGCGCGGAAAGCGACAACAGGAAACAACTCGACAGCAGCAGCGTCCGTCTCATTCGTCCTCCTGTGAATTCGCGGATAAACGAGCGAGCATGTTTTTGATGTCGGCGGCGCCTTTGATTGCGACGTAGACAGTGATCGTCGAATACCAGACGACGCAGGCCATTGTCAGTAGGAACCAGAACCAGTGTTGACTCATTTTGCGTCCTCCTGTTTGCAGTCTCGCTTCAGGTCAATGGCATGAGGTTCAGGCAAAAAGCGCAGGGCGAATTGCCCATTGCCGATTGATCATTGCCAATTATTTCGCAGGTAAAGACAGCCAAACTTCCTGCGAAACAATTGGCAATGATCAATTGGCAATGGGCAATGGCTTAACTTCATGCCGCTGGCTTAAAGCGGGACTGCAAACTTTTATTGTCTCGCTAGCGGCTTCAGCAGTGATCCGACAACCATTGCCAAACCCGAAAGCAAATATGTCGCTATGCCCGAATAGTACGGGCCGATGTCCTTGGCCAAAGCGGCGGTTGACGGCAACTGCTCCATCACGAGATAGGCGGCGGGGATGACCGCGCTGACGATGATCGAAGCCGCCGCGCCCCAACTGTTGGCGCGTTTCCAATAACAGCAGGCGATCAACAGCGTCGAAATGCTTGCCAGATAGATCGTCCCGGTCACGCCCAGGTAAGTCCACAGATCGCCCTTGAGCGGATACCACAAACCGTAAAGCAGCAGGAACACGCCGATCAGCGCGATGATCATCCGATTCCACGCCAACCCCTTCTTCTCCGACCATTGCGTCTTGCGGAACGGCGCGAGGATGTCGTTGTAGATGACGCTGCCCCACGTCAGCATGTACGACGAATCGGTTGACATATCGGCGGCCAGCATCGCCGCGATCAAAATGCCCATCAACCCGGCGGGCACAGCCACGCTCAGATAGCTCGGCATCGCGCCCAGCGTGTCGTCAACTTTACCCAGCGTGGCCAACGCCGCGATCCCCCATAAGCCCGGAATCAGAAACCGGCAGACGAAGAAGAAGCTCGTGCGTGTGTAAACCTTGCGTCCGGTCTCGGTGTCTTTCGCCGCCAGCACGCGCGCGATGGTCGTTTGCCACGTCAGCACGGCGGCGGTATTGAGGAAGGCGTTGAAGACCACGTACTCCCAACCCATCGTCGGATTGACGAACGGATTGAACCCGCCTGCGCCGTAATGAATCTCGACCGTCGAGACCAGGTTCTCCCAACCGACGTTCATCAGGATCAAAACTGTCACCGCGACCAGCCCCGCGCTCATCACCACGAATTGCAGAAAGTCCGTGACCAACACCGACAACATTCCACCGAGGATGGTGTAGACGGCCACGCCAACCAACAAAGCGGTCATCATTATTTCCAGGTACTTCACATCCATTCCCGACACCTGCACCAGGAACTGTCCGCCGGTGCGCAGGAAGACGCCCATGTTGAGCAATCCGCCCAACACGATCACCACGCCGGCGGCCCAGCGAATTCGCGGCCCAAACTTTTTATTGATCAATTCGGGAATCGTGATCACCCCCGAATCGCGCAGCGGCTTGATGCAGAATCCGGTCACGCCGACCACCAGCATCGCCGCCGCCATCAAAATGCCCGGCGTCGCGCCCGCGAAGCCTTTCTCGTAGCCGTTCTGCGCCGTGTACATGCAAGTGACAATGCCGAATTCGGTGGCCGCAAGCGAGGCGATGCCCAGATAGACATCCATCTCGCGCCCGGCGACCAGAAAATGCTCTACCTTGCCGACGTATTTGCGGACGTACAGCCCGGCGATCATCGTCACGAGCAGATAAACGCCGACAATGCTTCCGTCCAACAGCCAGTTGAAATGAGTCATGCTCTTCGCGAACCTTTCGTTGGTTGAACTGTGAGGCGCCCCCGCAGGCTTCAGACGAGCATTGAAGCCGCGCGTGATTACCAGATTGTCGAAATGTTTGTGAGTCGGCGCATATTACTGTCAGCCGACATAAGCGGCAAGGCTGAGTTGATTATTCACTGACGCCCAAGACTCGCGCCGAGGCTTCGTTCCTCGCCGGCCAATTGCGGTTTCAGCGCGCTGATCACTTGGGCGGAAAGAGAGTCTTCAACCGCGAAAATGTCGGTGAACTGCGCATCGAACTGCGCGCCCCAAAACGGCAACCCGTCACGGACGTTGAGCAGTTGCGCCGTCACGCGGATTCTCTTACCCGATTGCTGGATACTTCCGCCCAATACCGCGTCCACCTTTAACTCACTGCCCACCGCCACCGGATCCTGCTCCGGGTCGGTGTACTTGCGGACGGCGCTCGTGGGGCGAACGATGAGATTGCCGAAGCCGCTGAGTCTGGTGATCACCGCGTCGGCGAGGCGCAAACCGAGACACTCGTCGCATTCTTCGGCGCTCAGCGGCAGGAACGGCAGCACCGCCAGAGAATGGATGACCGCCAGGCTTGTCGCATCCGGGTTGGCGGGCTGCGGCGCGGCGCCTTCCTCCCCAATCTCACGGACGCTCGCGGCAAAGCGGTATCCCCGGCCTGGCACAGTCTCGATGCAATGGTGATTGCCGAGCGCCCTGCGCAGTGTCGAGATATTGCGGGCTAGATTACTCTCTTCCACAAAACTATCCGGCCACACCGCTTTGATCAGCTCATCTTTGGACAGCACACGCCGGCTGTTCCGCACCAGCAGCAGGAGAATCTCAAAAGCTTTGGGTGTCAACCGCACGACTTTGCCGTTTCGCAGCAGCAGACGCTCAACCGCGTCCAGGCGGAAATGGACGAAATCGTAGAAATGGCCGATTGATTGATCCATCATGGGCAAACCCCTTCCAAACCCTTACCGAACTTTTACCAACCTCACGCCAAACCGGCGCCATTTTCTTTCCAAAATCTTTCCGAAATCTGGCAAGACTTTTCAGTCATTCTTTGCGCATTATCTTTACTGAGAAAGGACGAAACTGAATGGGCAACTGAGACGCGATGACGCATGTTCAATTCGATAGTTTGTCTGTAGAGCCAAGTGGCCCATACTAACCCCAAAGGGGCAGCCGGGCAACACAAACCAAAATGCAATCCACAATCAATCAATAACCTGCCAGCGGCCACGATATCGTGAGCCTGTTCTTGCTCGAAAATCTGGCGTTCTTAGAGTTCATGCCACCGTGATCGCTGACAATCAATCAAAGGAGTAAGCAATGGCGCAAGCAACTCGCAAGTCTGTAATCATCACCTTCAAACCCAAAGACAAGAGACCGGAGAAGAAGAAGGACAAAGTAGAGATCGTCTCGTCTGAAATCAGCTCCAATGTCAGCTTCCTTGACTCCGGGGCAATGACAACAGGCGCCTTCCTGGCGCCGGGAGTCTTGCCCGAAGACATTGGCTTCGATATCAACCAATACGAAGCTCCGATTGTGACGGCCTCGCTGACCAGCAAGGAGATTGAAGCGCTCAAGAACAACCCCAATGTAGAGGCGGTCGAAGATGACGGGCCGGTATACGCGTTGGGGGCTTATCCGCGCGTCGAGGAAATCCTGGTTGAAGGTCAGCCTTCGATCCAGGCGGAAACCATTCCCGCCGGCGTGGCGCAGATCAAAGCCCCGGCGGCCTGGGATTGCTCACGCGGCAAAGGCATCCGGGTCGCGGTGCTCGACACGGGCATTGATGGCGCGCATCCTGACCTGGCCGCCAACTACAAAGGTGGAGTCAGCTTTGTGCCTGGCCAAACCCCTGCGGATGGGAACAGTCACGGCACTCACTGCGCCGGCACGATCGCGGCGACGATCAACGGCGCCGGGGTGGTTGGAGTGGCGCCGGCTGCCTCGCTTTACGCGGTCAAAGTGCTCGCCAATAATGGGAGTGGGCAGTGGAGTTATTTGATTGCCGGGATCAATTGGTGCATCACCAACAAAATGCACATTCTGAGCATGAGCCTGGGCGGTTCTTCGGCGCCAGCCGCATTGGAGGCGGCGTGCAACGCGGCGTTCAGCAATGGGCTGTTGTTGATCGCAGCGGCCGGCAACTCCGGGCCGGCTCCCAACACGGTTGGCGTCCCAGGCAAGTACAAGAACGTGATCGCGGTCTCGGCTATTGACAACGCTAACGTGATTGCCTCTTTCAGCAGCCGTGGCCCGGAAGTTGAAATCTGCGCGCCGGGCGTCAATGTGCTTTCGACAATTCCTGGAGGTGGCTACGGAAACAAGAGCGGCACCAGCATGGCCTGTCCGCACGTCGCTGGCGCGGCAGCCGTGGTCTGGGGTTCGCACCGTTTCGCCACGAACGTGCAGATCTGGAATCTGTTAGGCTCGACGGCTGACAATCTGGGTGTGCCCGGCTGGGATACGCTCTACGGCTATGGCCGAGTGGATGTGGATCAGGCGGCGGCGGAGTTGGTCGTGCCGGCCGCTGTTCCGCTTCGTCCATAGAGCCATCAATTCAGTGATGCAGCCAAGCAGGCTTCTATGCTCCGCCAACCCGTCTTGAACTTGCCTGGCTGCATCGCACAATGCCGTTCGGAGAGCCAATATGATCGAGGTTCAAATCTTCCCTCTCGTCTCCAAAGTGGTTCTGCCAGTAGCGGCGCCGGCGGCGACGCGATCATCCGTGCCGCCGGGTTACGGCGTGCAAGAGCATTGTCTGCCGTTCACCGCAGCGACGGCGTTGGGATTTCTGATCAAATCGCCGATCTCTTTTGGCCACTGCCCTCCCAGCCAGGTTCCGCCAGATGGCCATCCATTCAGATCACCACTGGCTCCTCCTTATCAAAAAAGCGGTGGAGCAGTCGAGAACGTGTTTTATGTGAAGGATGATCCGGGGTGTGGCTTTGTCAAGAATGCTTTCACTATGGACGCGCTTGACGATAAAAAATACGGCGGGTCAACTCCGCTGCAACCTGGCATCAGCTTCTTCGACCGTGAGGATCAACTCGATCTCTTCAAGCTGCATTTGCCCTACATTTGGCGCACGCCGCCGGAAGTGGACACGATGTTTTTACCGCTTATCAACCGCTCTCCGTCGGAGCTGACGCTGCTTTCCGGCCTGGTAGAAACCGACTGGTATGCTAACCAAGTCAATCTGGTCTTTCGACAACCGGAGGCCGGACATTCTGTTCACGTCACCGCTGGCGATACCGTCGCTCAGGTAATCTTCCTGCTCCGGTCGCATCGCCGTCCCACGTTGAAAGTCCTGGAGCCACACGCGCGGGTCGCACGCGATCTCAAGGCTGAGCTGGCTGAATGGTACCGGCAGCATACGGCTGATCGGAGCGCGTACAAAAAACTCGCTCGCAGCCAACATGGCCGGATACACATTGAACCTGGTTCATCATCGAATCCGTGAGCTTGTACGCTTCAGGTTGAAGCTATTCTGACTTCACCATCGAGTTCGATTCTTTTGACCTGATCCGATTGAGCAAGAGCCTGCGCCTGGGCAGGAGTCAGCGTGCCGGAGGCTGCGGAAATAAAATCGAAAACGTGGGCGATCCGCAAACCATTCTTTTCCAACTCCGCGCGATTGATCGGGCCGTTGACCGTGACGATGACGGGGATTTCCCGCTGCGGATCTGTCTGTTCAGCTCGTTTCAACTCTTGCGACAATTCATCACTGATTTTCGCTGTCATAACTTTGTTCCTCCATCCGCCGTCAAGTATTGGCGCGCCTGGAAAGGCTGTCAAGGAAGGCATAAAATCCAAGCTTCAAGGAGGTCAGATGATCGCATGCGAACAATCATTTATTTAACCGTCTTCTCCATTTGCGGGCTGGCGACTTTAAACCTTGCCACTTGCGCAAGCGCCGATTCAACCAACCGTTCAAACCAAACTGCCCACACCAGCCCCAGTGTGGCGCCGGCCGCCGCCAGTGAAACTGCGCCGGAGGCCACTGTTCAGCCAGCGGGAGCGAACAAAATGGAAACACGATTGGCCGCCGCCGATAATGAATTCGGCTTCGATCTTTTCAGTCAAATTCAGGCTAAAGATAAAGACAAAAACATCTTCTTCTCACCGCTGAGCGTGGCCTTCGCTCTGGCCATGACTTACAACGGGGCAGCCGGAGAAACGCAGCAAGCAATGGCGCGCGCGCTCAAGCTCGAGCGAATGAGCCTCGCTGAAATCAACCGGGCCAGCGCGGCGTTGACGAACACTCTCGTCAGTTCTGATCCCAAAGTCGAGATGGTGATCGCCAATTCCCTCTGGGCGCGGCAGGGAGTGCAGTTCAAACCGGATTTCCTGGCGCGCAACCGCGAATTCTTCGGCGCCGAAATCACTTCGCTCAACTTCGGAAACCCTCAAGCCAAAAACACGATCAACAACTGGGTGAGCAAGAAAACCAAGGGCAAGATTCCAGTGATCATTGATCAGATAGACGCTCAGAAGGTTCTTTTCCTCATCAACGCGATTTACTTCAAGGGTCAATGGCAAAAGAGATTTGATAAAACCCTGACGAGCAATGAACCATTTCATTTGCTCTCCGGCGCGCAGAAGCAGGTCTCGATGATGTCCCAGTCTGGAAACTATCGCTATTTCCGGGGCGATAAATTCCAGGCCGTCAGCCTGCCTTATGGAAACGGCGGCACAAGTCTGTATCTGTTCCTGCCCGACCAGGACTCTTCGTTGAAAAACCTGTTAAACGGCCTCAATCACCAAACCTGGGAGCAATGGATGGGGAGATTTCGCGACACTCCGGGCGATGTGAAAATCCCGCGCTTCAAGCTCGATTACGAAATCAATCTGAATGAAACGCTCAAGGCTCTCGGTATGGAAGTGGCGTTCGCCGCAGGCAAAGCGGACTTCAGCGGGATGCGCGCCCAACGTGACCTGTTCATCTCCGAGGTCAAACACAAGGCCATCGTTGAACTCAATGAAGAAGGCACGACCGCCGCGGCGGCGACTTCCGTCGGCATCGGCTTGACTTCAGCCCCGTCTGAGCAACAAAGATTCACTTTCGTCGCCGACCGGCCTTTCCTGATGGCAATCCGCAATCAGCAAACCGGAGCGATTTTGTTTATCGGCGCTGTAGTTGATCCAAAGTGAGAGATTGCGTATGTCATTCACAGACACCCAACTCGGACAGAATCGCCCAGCCAGTGTGCGCGACATCAATCTGCCGCGCCGCGAGCGTTATCATCCATCGCCCGCCGATTGGCGAGACGAGACGCTCTATTTCTTGCTGCCCGATCGTTTCAGCGACGGCCAGGAGCAGTCGCGCGCGATGCTCGACCGGCGCAACCTGGCAGCCGCTCGCCCTGCGCTGCCCAACGGCGAAACGTGGAGATGGGATCACTGGGCGCAATCGGGCGCAGCGGCCTGGCAAGGCGGAACGATTCATGGAATTCGCTCCAAACTCGGCTATCTGAACCGGCTCGGCGTGACGGCGATCTGGGTCGGACCGGTCTTCAAACAGCGCGGCCATCTCGATTCCTACCACGGCTACGGCATCCAGGACTTCCTCGACGTTGATCCGCATTTCGGCGACCGGCGCGATCTGGTCGAACTCGTAGCCGACGCGCATGCCACCGGGATGCGCATCATCCTCGACATCATCTTCAACCATTCGGGGCCGAACTGGCTTTATCCGCCGGAGACTCCGGGCGGGCCGTTTATGCCGCGTTACACCAGCGGGCGTTATCCGTTCGGCTCGTGGCGCGGAGATCAAGGTCAACCCGTGGCGCAAATCCAAAGCGGCGAAGACGGCGTGTGGCCAGCGGAATTGGCCGACGCTGAAAGTTACACGCGAGCCGGAGCGGGCAATCTTGGAGCAGGCGATCTGGACGATCCGCAGGCCGAGCACAAGCGGTCGGACTTTTTCGACCTGCGCGATTTCAGCCTGGATCGCGCGCGGACGCTCAACGATCTGGCGCGCTGTTACAAATACTGGATCGCGCTGACCGATTGCGACGGCTTCCGCCTGGACACGCTCAAACACGTGAGCTTCGAGGAGGCGCGCAATTTCTGCGGCTCGATCAAGGAGTTCGCCGCCAATCTGGGCAAGAACGATTTTTTCCTGGTCGGCGAGATAGCGGGTGGCGATTACAACGAAGACCGCTATCTGGATGTCGTCGGGATGAATTTGAATGCGGCGCTCGACATCGGCGAGATGCGGCTGGCTTTGAACAGCGTGGCCAAAGGACTCGACGCGCCTAGCAGATATTTCGACGGATTTGATCCGGGGCGCGCGGTGATGGGATCGCATCGGAATCTGGGGCATCGGCACGTTTCGATCCTGGACGATCACGACCACGTCTTCGGCGAGAAGCTGCGGTTTTCAAGTGAGACAGCTTCCGAGCATCAGGAGCATCAGGTCGCAGCCGGAGTCATCTTGCAGCTTTTCACGTTAGGCATTCCCTGCGTTTATTACGGGACTGAGCAGGCGCTGGCCGGACCTGAAGCTTCGGAGCGCCAATGGCTGCCGGAGTGGGGACGTTCGGATCGGTATCTGCGCGAAGCGATGTTTGGGCCAGCGCATCCTCGGAAACGAGGCAGAGACGGTCTGGAATCGCCAGATGGGTTGGACGATTCCCTACCCGGCTTCGGACCGTTCGGGACTGCGGGCCATCACTGCTTCGATGAAACGAATCCGGCTTATCTTCGCATCGCCGCCGCTTGCGAAGTGAGGAAGCGGTTCCCTGTGTTGCGTTACGGACGGCAATACGCGCGGCCAATCGCTGAGATTGGAAGCGAAGAATTCAATGATGCTGGCACTGGGCAGATCATTGCCTGGTCACGGGTGCTGGATGATGAAGAAGCGTTGTGCGTGGTCAATGCGAACGGGCGGGATGAACTCCGCGCGCGTGTTTTGGTTGACGCCGACCTTAATCCGCCGGGCAGCGCGATGACCGTCGTTCTCAACACCGCGCAGGTCGCAGGGATCAATGGATCGCATCTGGTTGGAGAAACTGTTCCGGTTGAGAGAACTACGGACGGAACAGCTTACGTCGAAATTCACCGTCTTCCAGCGTCTGAAACGACCCTGCTGTCGAATCATCCGTGACGCCAGTCTCAGTTCATTCCTCAGACCGCTTCCACTTGCGCGACAATCTGAGCGCCGCTTCCCAGCGTCTTCTCCAAAAACTCCGGCGGTTGCGCAACAACACGGCCAATCTTTCGCGCATTCGCAAGTATTGTCGATGCGCCGCCTGATAAAAGCTGGTGGATTTGATGGCGACGTAGACTCGCGTTTTGAACTCGACGAAGCGGGCATGCAGCCAGGCGAACCATCCGATGCGCAACAAATTGCTTTGCGTCAACACGTAGATGCGCGCCACCAGCGCCGTTCCGGCGATCTTGGCTGCGACCGCCGTCAGCAATCCGAGTGCCGGCTGGCCGTGAGCGATGAAATAGAGCGCCGCGAGCTTCACCGGAATCAGCAGCAGCGAAGGGGTTCCGAACATGGCGAGCGCGGCGTAAGGCGGGAGGCCGGCGATGAAAGCTTCGATTTGATGAAACAGCGGCAAGCGCCCGATGGCGGCGGCGATTCGCGCCAGATCGTCCCACAGCCAGTCTTCAAGCAGGACGATGACCGCCGCAATGAAGACAAACGGAGCAGCCAGCAATCTTTTCAACCATTTCGTCACTCAAACTCTCTCTCGTTTGCCAGCCTGCGCCTGCACGGCGGTGATCGCTACCGCATCCACGATGTCTTCGGCTTTGCACCCGCGCGAAAGATCGTTGCAGGGTTTGTCAAGCCCTTGCAGGATGGGGCCGATGGCTGTCGCTCCAGCCAATCGCTCGGTCAGCTTGTAACCGATGTTGCCCGCGTTGATGTCAGGGAAGATCAAAACATTGGCGCGGCCCGCGACTGAAGAGCCTTTAGCTTTTGATTCGGCGATGGACGGCATGATCGCGGCGTCCAGTTGCAACTCGCCGTCCACTTCCAACTCCGGGGCGCGCGCGCGAATTGTCCTGGTCGCTTCGATGACTTTGTCGGCCAACGGGTGCGCGGCTGAGCCTTTGGTTGAAAACGACAGCATCGCCACGCGCGGTTCGGCTTCGAGCAGCGCGCGGCAGGTTCCTGCCGAAGCGATGGCGATCTCGGCCAACTGCGCCGCGGTCGGATTTACGACCACGGCGGGGTCGGCGAAGATCAGCGCGCCGTCCACACCGAACGTCGGACCAGACTCTCTGTTTGGAACGACCATCACGATCACCGACGAGACCAGGCTGAATCCTTCTTTCAACCCAATGGTGATCAACGCCGAACGCACGGTGTGCGCGGTCGTGTTGGTCGCGCCCGCCACCGATCCGTCGGCGCGTCCGTGGCGCACCATCATACTTCCAAAGTAAAGCGGGTCGAGAATCTGTTTGTTCGCTTCATCGAACGTCGCGCCTTTCGCGCGGCGAAGTTCGTAAAGCTCCTGCGCGTAACGGCCCAGGTCAGGCGATTTGCGATGATCGAGGATTGGAACGTTGGTCAGGCTGACGCCGAGCGCGGCGGCGCGGGCGCGAATCTTCTCTTCATCGCCGAGCACAGTGATGCGGGCGATGCGTTCTTCGGCGATTTTCGAGGCGGCGACGATCGTGCGGTCATCGGCGCCTTCGGGCAGAACGATGTGTTGAAGAGATGTGGCGGCGCGGACTCTCAGCTTCTTCAGGATGTCCATAGATCGAGGATCGAGGATCGAGGATCGAGGATCGAGGATCGAGGATCGAGGATCGAGGATCGAGGATCGAGGATCGAGGATCGAGGATCGAGGATCGCATCATCGCGCGTAAGGCGATCTTCGATCCTCGATCTTCAATCCTCGATCTTCAATCCTCCATTGATCGCCGCAGTATTGGTGGCGTTGCGGCGTTTGCGAAAAAACCACCACAAAAAGATCACCAGCGCGGCGACAACGATTACCGACACTACTTTGCTGTAAAGCGCCAGGTATTCAGCCGCAACACGCCAGTTGTTGGCGAAGATGATTCCCAGATACAACAACAGGCTGTTCCAGACGGCTGCGCTGACAGCACTTAACAGAGTCGTCACGGTCAGGTTCATCTTCGACATTCCGGCAAAGAACGAAACGATGGCGCGTGTTCCGGCCAGAAAGCGGTTCGCCACAATCACGCCGTAACCGAACCGTTTGAACAGACGCTCGACTTGATGAATAGCGTTGGCTGGCAGGTAACGGCTGAAACGGCCTGAAACGATGTGTTGTTCAAAATATCGTCCCAGCACGTATGCCGTCATGAAACCCAGCGTGCTGCCCAGCGTCGCGGAAATCAGCGCGGGAGCGAAACCGATCGTGCCCACGCCAATCAGCGTTCCCGCAAAAACCAGCAGAACGTCACTAGGCGATGGCGGGAAAATGTTTTCGATGTAGGCGATGAAAAACATCAGCGCCAGCACGCCCGCTGGCGGCAACTGCTGAAGCCACGAAATTGCCTGATCCATTATTTCCATCCAAATCAGTCTTGTTCTTTTCTGCTCTCTTTCAACTCTTCGATCAGATCAGCGATCAGGTCATCAACGCCGAGTTTGGCGAAATCGTCGTCCGCCGTCTCCCAGAACTCCTGCAGGCTGCGCGCTCCGCCTTTTTCGTACTCACGCGATTGCACGAGCAGGTCGAGCTTGTCAGCGGCCTTGACCAGCCGGGCTTCGATGCTCGCGCGGTGCTCGTAATCGCGCCACAGTTCCAGGTACGACTGACCAGTCTGTCCGAGTTCCGCGACCATTTCTCCGGCAATCCGTTCGTCCGCGGCCCTGACTGCCGCTCTATCAAAATACTCTTTGATCGTGCTGGGCAGATCGCCCGTGCGGGCCTCGGTCAGATCGTGCATCAACGCCATTCTGAGCAGCCGCTCGACGTTGACTTCGACGCCGCGCGAGCGGGCACGGTCAGCCAACAACATTGCGATCACCGCGACGCCGAACGAATGCTCCGCGACCGATTCAACGTCGCGCACGCCGCGCAACAGCCATCCGATCCGCGGCACTGATTTCAACCGCATCATCTCGGCTAGGAAAGCTATCAAACCAACTGCTTCTGACAACGTTACCTCCGTTTGAAAACGGACAGGATCGGAGCGGAACCCTCAAGCCCGCGCCCATCCGGTCTATTTCCACCGCCCCCACTGATATGGGCTACACGCTAACGGTTTTGACGCGATGCGTCAACCGTGTGCTATATTTGCCCGCTTGTTATGCGTTATCCGGATTCATTCCAAATCGCAGGCCGCACGCTCACACCGCCGCTGGTGCTTTCGCCGATGGCGGGCGTGACCGATTCGCCATTTCGCCGGGTCGCTAAAAAATGCGGCGGACTCGGACTGATCGTCACCGAATTCATCAGCGTCGAAGGGCTGACGCGCGGCAATTTGCGATCACACGAAATGATGCGGTTCAAGCCCGAAGAGCGCCCAATCTCGATTCAGATCTTCGGCTACGACGAAGTGCGGATGCGTTGGGCGGCGGAGATTGCTGAAGAAGCGGGGGCCGATTTCGTCGACATCAACTGCGGTTGCCCGGCGAAGAAAGTGGTCAATGGCGGCGGCGGCTCGAATCTGCTGCGCGATTTGCCGCAACTCAAAAAAATCCTGACCGAAGTCAAACGCGCGCTCACGGTTCCGATGACGGTGAAGATTCGCGCGGGCTGGGACGACCGCTCGATCAATTGCGTCGAAGTCGCCAAGCTGATCGAAGATTGCGGCGGCTCGATGGTCACGCTGCACGGGCGCACGCGCGTCCAGGGTTACAAAGGCTGGGCCGATTGGGACCTGGTGAGTGAGATAAAACGCCACGTCTCGATCCCGGTCTCTGGCAGCGGTGACATCCTCACGCCCGAAGACGCGATGCGGCGTTTCGATGAGACGGGCTGCGACGCCGTTCACATCGGGCGCGGCGCGATTGCCAACCCCTACATCTTCCGCCAGACGTGGGAGGTGATGAACGGACTTGAGCCGTACAAGGCGGAACCGCGCGAAATGCACGATCTGCTGCTCGAATTCCGAGATAACTTGCGCGAACACATGCCCGAACGAGGAGTGATCGGAAGAATGAAGATGCTGTCGGCGCAATTTCTGCGCGGCGTGCCCAATGGCGCGCACCTTCGCACGTCTGTATTGCGTTCACAATCAGTGGAAGAGATGGAACCGCTGTTTGAAGAGTATTTCGCGCTGGCCGGGATTTACGGCATTGATTCGGAATTGCAAAGCGCGCGCGATGAACAAGCGGAGTTGGTTGAATGCGGCGTATAGCCCTCGGCGGCGAATCGGGATTTCAGCCCGCTGTAGCCGGAAAATATCAACATTGTTTGGTTGACAGCCCCTAGCCCGATCAGTACTATTCGCTTTCGTTTTTTGAGGCCAGGTAGCTCAGTTGGTAGAGCAACGGACTGAAAATCCGTGTGTCGGCGGTTCGATTCCGTCCCTGGCCATCAGCAGAATCAAGCAGATACGCAAGGCGGGAGATAATGTTTCCCGCCTTGTTCCGTTTATTGTTCCGCAATCGCCGCTCGTTTCGCATCGTTCTCAACCTCTGCTCTCTCGCTCAAGATGGCCTGCTCTCCAACGCGCTCACTCTCTCCGCCAGTTCGACGCGCTCCATCCGCTCGTTGCGAATGTCTTCGCGCAGCAACCCAATCTCGCGGCGGATGATCTTGATGTCTTGCTCGACAGCTTGGAATCGTTCGAGCAGCGCCTCGCGCGTCTGGATCATCTCGGCAATCGCGCGGTCGAGCAGAGGGCGCGTCGTGTTCGCCCGCTCTTCCGCCTGAGCCTGGGCCTGGGCTTCAAGGCGATCCAGACGCGACAGGATCATTCTGAGCAGTTCATCAGTCGTCAGGTCAGCGGTGTTTTCGTCTGTCATTTCGTCCGCGCTCCTTTCTTCTTCGCGGTCTTCTTCGCCCTGGCCATTGGCTTCGTTGGCTTCGGTTTCGCAACCGCCCTAGCCGAATCCTTCCCTGCTTCCTCGAAAGACCTAATTGCCCTTTGTAGGTAGTTCAGATTGTCCTGTCTCTCTTCATAAGGGAGCAAGCTGTTGTTTCGTTCAGGTTCAGGTTCATCTTTTTCCATCTCAGCAAGCATCATCGCTGCTTGTTCGACCCTCGTTCGTCTGGCGAATCCTGGCTTACTTGAAACAAGCACATAGACTGGATGGAGGATGTCGAAATGAATTTTCGGGCGGCCCGGCTTGCGTTCAGCGACCAGAACCAGATCGGATTCTTTGATTACGTGATCGCGTCCCATTTGAATTGAAGGGAGCTTCCCAGCGTGAATTAACGCTTGCACGCGGCGAACAGATATACCTAATCGCTCAGCAACTTCTGGGGTGGTCAAATAGGTTTCAGCCTCATTGATAGGTTCCATGACGGATAACTTTATAGACAAATTATTTTTATTCGTCAAGCGAATATTTTGCTTGACCGTATCTATTCGCCAGGCGTATATTATCCATCGTCAGTTGATAACACGGAGGGCAATTATGATTCTCAAGCGGCAGGCTGATTCGGGCAGGTATCAAAAGGCTCAAAAGTCGGCCCGGTTTCATAAGGCTCATCTGGATCAGTATCAAAAGGCTCGAAAGCTGGCGCAGTTGGTTCTGACGGCTTTCTGGACGAGTATCAAAAGGCTCAAAAGCCGGTAGGGATCAGCGAATTGTTCGCGTCAACTATTTGCTGGAATCTTCAACGTGGGCGGTTTCCCATACTGTCCGCAAACACCAACTTTGAGCGTGTCCCCCGGAACGCTCCCACACTCACAGAAAGGACAAACAAACCATGACGACGGCTACAACCAACATTCACGACCTTTACAAACAACTTGGCGATGCGATGGCTGACATCCTGGGGCATCACGATTGCCCGCCAGTTGTCTACAACGCACTGAGCAGCCTGATGACCGACATTGACAACGAAACGCCGAGCAGGGCACGGCAAATCGCCCAGGCGCGTGGCAGCCTCCCCGATTTCCTGTCAGCGTTGACCGAGCCACCCGCCCAAACCGAACGCAAGCAAAAAGCCGCGCGTTCGTAGTCGTAAACGCAGCGGGCTTGGAAAGCGCGCGAACGCTCGCCAAGCCCGGACATCAACCAACCGCCGAAGCGAGTAGGCAGATGCTGCAAGGCAATCCTACCGCTTCGGCTTCACCTTTGGAAAGGAAAGCCAGATGGAAAACCTTGATCACTACACCCGCGAGATGAAGCAGATCGCGCGGAATGCCACACAGAAGAAGGGCGTCATCGGCGGCGGAACAATGGCCTGGCTGATGATGATCGTTGGCGTGGTCGTGACTGGCACGATGACTTACGCCTTGACGCACGAAGGAATGAATGCAAGCGCCCTCTGGAAACAGTGGGTTGACTTCGCCGCCTTCCTGCCCGTGACACTGCTCGAAGGCTCTGCCCTGGCGCTGGTCTACGGTCGCCATCACTGGTTTCGGTCGACCGAACAGCGTCGCATCGCAAACACGGCTTCGTGGGCAATCTGGGTTCTGCTCGCCATTACGTCGGTCGTTCACTTCGCTTTCGGCGACACCGGAGATGGCACGATGAAATGGCTGATGAGCGTTTACGCTTCTTACGTCCTGCCGCTGGCCATCGTCGCTGTCCCGATGCTCTGGAAGCGACTGTATAACGCCGCGCCGGAAAGCGCGACGCGCATCGCCGTGCTGGAAGTCGAAGCTGACCTCCGCTCGCAACTGGTCGAAGTGCAGAAAGAGCAAAACGCGCTGATGGTCTCGGCCTACCGTGAATCGTTGGACACCCCGCGAGTTTCCGCCGCGCGCAAGGCGCTGTTTGAACAGGCCAGCATCGAGCACGCCAAGAACATTGTCGGCTTCATCGAAGGCGCTGAAGGGCAGACAGCGCAGACGGAGCAACCGAAGCAGCGCGTTGTCTGGCGTGGCAACGAGCGAGTTTATGAGGACACCCGCCCACACTAACGCGCCGGTGATTGAAGACGGCAGGCAGGCAGAACGGATTCGCCCCGATCCCCTGCTCGCTCTCGCGCCGGCGCGAATAATGCCGTCAATCGAAGAGGTCGAACAAGTCGAAAAAGCGAAGCCCAAATCATCCGGCCAACGCGCGCCGGATTTTGGCGTTTCTGAAAACATCGAACCGGATCAATCTTTCGAGCCGTCTGACGACGAAGCCGAGCCTGATAACCTGGTGATGTTCCCCACGCCTGAAACGGCGTCACGACGGGGAAGGAAGGCACTCGAGGAACGTTACCGGATGGACTATGTAAAAGCGAGCCGCAACACGTGGGCTTTCAGGATCAGGCCGCGAGATGACAGCTTCCCGCCAGTCGTCATCAGGCGCGTTGATGAACAGACATTCAAACAGATCACACGGAGCAAGAAACGTTATGCGAAATTCCAAGCCACTCAAATTAACCAGTTCAAGCAAAGAGCCGTATGCGCCGATTTCGGACGCCTTGCAGATGCCGATTGCTCTTTATGAGGCTCTCAACCTGGCGCGCAAGATCAAGACCGAAGAAGGCGAAAAACTGGCCGCCCTGATCAACAGTTTTATCGAGGTCGTTCTTGACGATCCCGATGCAATAATGAAGCTCGAAAACCTCGCGGCGAATGGCTATCGGATGGCTTTTTTGCCGCCTGAGAAAATCGCGGATTCGGAAACCGGGGAATCGGCTGCAAGTCTTGCAAGTCACACTGGTTAGACTGTCCGCTGATTGAATTTTTGCACCGGTGCAAGAATTCGCCGGAGGCAACACTTTCAGGTGAATTTTTGCACCTGTGCAAAAATTGAGATCGAAACACGTAAGGGGCGCTGTTTATTTCAAAACTTCGCTGCCGTCGCGGTTCTCGACTGCCCGGCTGTAGATTTGCAAGCTTCGCACTTTGCCCGCGCGTGCGCTGTCTGTGCCTGCGCCATAGGCTCTCTTCAGTCCTTCTCCGAATCCGACCTCACACCAAGCGACAATAAACGAACGCTCCGACTTCGCGCCGATGTGGTACGCCACTTCCTCTTTGTTGCTGAACGTTTCGCCTCGGTCGCGCTGATATGCCCCAGGCCCGGCCATTGTCCGGCCTGCATTGGAAATCAAATGGTTGAATTCGACGCCGTAAATAGACTCAAGCGCAGCGGCGCGAACTTCGGCTTTCAACATCAGATCAAGGGCAACCAGTTTGCCGTTCAGGAAATAGGCGTCAACACTTTTCATTCCGGCAACCTCTTCCCAACGCAGGTGAGGCAGTTCTTGTTTGATGTCTTTGCTGAGCCAGTCGCCAATCTTTTGAATCCTGATCTTGCGCGGCTTGCTGTCTTGCGGTTGCCCAAGCGCGCTGATCGCTTGTTCTTGCGTGGTCTCTCCCAGAATTAAACCACGCCAGCGATCTGGGCGCGGGCCATCGGTTTGAGCGACTGCGGTAAGAGCAAGAAAGAGAATGAGAGCGATGAATTTCATGGCTGAAACCTTTCTACGGGGACAACGGAAGAGTCATTTGTGAGTATCAGACACGGGGATGCGCTGAACCGAGCGCATCTTACAACCAAGACTCTTCAGATGGGAAGAAAAAGATTGCCAAATAGTTGGCGCGAATAACTTGCTCCGTGAATCAGTCGTCTGTTTCGGTCCGCCTCCATTTTTTGCGTTTAAATGCCCCAGGTTGATTTTGCCCTATCCAACCCTCGGACAGAACGCGAACCGTTTAAAAGCTGCGGGGTTCTGCCCGCGCCTGATAGCCTGGAATAAAGAAAGCCTGGCCAATTTCGGGCAAGGTCTGATTCCTGCTCGGGTGCACAAAAATGCAAAAAGGCCACTGAGTTTCAACGCTCAGCGGCCCTTTTGGTGGTCTGGCGCGAGACGCAAATTATTCGTGTCCTTGCGGCGAATGTGCATGATTTCGGGGCCGAACTATGCATCGCCCCAAAAATGATGACAATGACCGAGAGAATATGATAGAGAGTCGGCCGCGCCTCGAACGTGGCGCAGAGA